>Ga0181612_146948_pt1 | contig 17399 bp, 19 predicted proteins | sample HoacroProtozoa21_FD_119630 | JGI IMG/M metagenome (GOLD analysis project Ga0181612, IMG submission 119630) | Hoatzin crop microbial communities from Cojedes, Venezuel. Combined Assembly of Gp0051906, Gp0051904, Gp0051908 | reverse complement strand
GTAGGAGAGATGCTCCAGTCCCCTCACCATCCTCCTAGCCCTCCGCTGGACTCTCTCCAGTAGCTCCTCATCTTTCTTGAAGTGGGGAGCCCAGAACTGGACACAGTACTCCAGATGGGGCATCACTAGGGCAGAGCAGAGGGGAAGGAGGCACCACAGAAAGCCGCAGCTTATTTTAAGTGAAGTTTAAAATGAGGTTTATGCTATAAACAGTTTCTACACATTGCTCAGGTTCTTGGCATGCAGGCGTCTGAGTGGGGCATGCTGGATGGGGCCCAAGGGCTTGGTGTTGATCTCCACGGCCCTGCCTGGGGCAGACAGGGCGCAGCGTGGCCAAGGGCCATCTCTTGGCGTTGGTGACCTCCTGCGTTGGGTCCATGCTCCTCAAGAGCTATTGAGCCTGGGAGAGAAAGTGCCCCTCTGCATCGGGCCCAAGGATCTCATTGCAGGGGGGGCAACAACTTCCCCATCTTTTGGACCTTCTGGAAATAATTTCCACAACTGTCAAAGCAAGGTGATGGCCACAAGGAAGGGGCAGTGTGGGAAGTGATCAGTGAAAAAAAGAAGTAAGTATACCCATGCCTTCATGAACTGCATGTCGGGCTGGTCAAACACTGAGCATCGCGTATATGTTGGCACTTTTCAGGCATGGACTAAGGGAAAAGTAGGGGTTTGTACCAAGATTTCAGAATGAAGCCCTCACTGCATGCACCCATCCGTGCTCCCTTGTGTGCTATAAACCCGGCTGGCTGGCGAGCTCCTCCGGGGCCGGGTTGTTGCTGCTGCCGTGCCTCTGCAGATAAACGCTGTTCCGGGAGCTCAGCGAGGTGCTTGCTAAACAGGCAGTTTGGTTCTTCAGGGTTGCTAGTCTGGCACCTTTTCTGCACATTAAATTCGCACAACATGGCACTTAAAAATAAGGGAAGCAGATTCTCTCTGCGCCTGGCGCCTAACAGCAAATCTTACATAAACAAAAAACTTCACGTCTCCTGTTGCATCGACTCTGTGATTTACGTGGGCTTTGCAGTGCGAAGGGCAGACTTCAGCGACCAAAAGTACACAGTATCACGGCACGTGTGATGATGCCCTGGTACTTCGGCATGGATGCCCAGAGGAGGGGACAGACAGTGATGCTGGTTTACAGAGTGCAAACAGCACGTGCCCGGGGACCCGTGGCCAGAGGTGTCCTTGGGTCTGGTAGTGGCAGGACAAACGTTTGGGGTTTCATGGTCATTGGTGGTAGTTACTTGTTCTGTGCATTTATTTCCATCTTCCTCTCCCAGGTGCCTGTTTTCCACGTGGTTCTTAGGCCATTTCCCAAGCCTGTGTGTGCTCCTGTGTAGCAGCCAGGTTCCCATCCCCGTTTTGCCCCGATGACTCCCTGCCAGCAAGGATGTTTCTTGCACATTTCCATGCTACGTTCCTGAACTTTTTGTGGACGTTCCCTGCTGTGTGCTCAGCTGAGAGAATGAAAACTCAAACTGGTTACAGCTCCTCCCCCAGCATTATATTTTTCTTTTTCCTTTATGAAGGCTGATTACTTTTATTAACTCTCTCAAAACACGTTATTAGCTCCCTGGCAGAGACATTTTGGTATGGCAGAACAAAACTGCTGTAAGAGCAGTGCCTTCCCCACTGTGAATACCAATGACTAATTTAATGGACGGGTCCCTTGTCAGTGTTTCTTAATATCTGGAAAAAGAAAATTAAGTCATCCACGTGCTTCTCAGTCTTGCAGGGACCGTACGAAGCAGTGAATGATGAAGAGGCCTCAGCTTGGAGCAGACGCACAATAAAGCTCCACGAGTTTAAGAGCTTTAGGAGGCATCTGGCTCAGCTGTCTGCGTCGCTGTCTGTTGGGTGTAGGGTCTCACTGCCGTGAGCTGGGCATTTTCTCTGCCCCATGAGTAAACTGAGCACAGAGAGGCCACAAAACCTCTGGATCCAGGCCAAACACCAGCTGGGAATCTTTCCATTGCCCTCGCTGGGGCTTGGACAAAGTGGTTCAGCCCTGACACAAGCAGGAGCGCACATGGGATGGCTGAGACCTTCCACAGTCGTTCATCTGAAATACATATGTTCTTGCCCATGACTGTCACGAAGGCGAGTAAGCAGGTCTTTCACTGGGCAACAAGCTGGCCCATCTGGATAAGAAGCCACATAGAAATTACTTTGTCACAGAAGAAACATTGAGAGAGGGATGGTGATTCGGAGAAGGTGTGAGCAAAGGGGTTCCCTGGGCCACTGGTCTGCATGAAGTAATGAACATAGACCCGTGTCCCCAAACCTCGCTTATCTCAACCCATTGTGTGTCCAAGGTGAGGTCATTTTGATGATGATGGCTGAGCTGGGAATGCCTTTGTGCCTGCCAGCTGCTTTGCTTAGGTTAATCTGCGTGGCATGTGTTTGGGTACCCCAACCGGGGGCCAGCCACCGCGGCGGTCACACCAACTACTTTCTCTTCTGTTGTTGTCACTTGCGAAGAATCTCCCTAGAAACTAGCCTCTGTTTTCCTGAACAATGAAAATGCAAATGAAGAATGTCAGCTCAGTACCCAAAAATAAGATTTCAAAACCATTTAGCATTTCACAGTGGTTCAGTGACAACTTGAAGACTTGCAGTTGTCTCTCACGATGAGAGACAGGCAGAGCTCATGCTCAGATCTGAGCACCAGTGAATGCTTTATCCCCAAACTTTATAATATATGTGTGTGTTATTTGTAGTGCTTTTCAACTTCAAAGAGCTAGAAAACTATTAATGCAACTTCACAAAAGGCTGTTGTTCTCGCTGCCACTCTACTGGTGGGAAAATGGAGATGTGGCGAAGCCTGGCTGGGGGCTGCTGGGGCTCCGTGCACCCAGAGAGGGTCTGGCCGATGGCAGGGCTGCGGGCAGCCCCTCGTGCCAGCACGAAATGCCTGGGTGAATTCTTGAAATGTCTGAACGTGTCATGATTTCAGAGCTCTTCAAATTGATCAGGAATTTCCTGGTCTGAATTCTGTTTTTCATTAGAGTTGTGGACAGGTAAGTGCAGAAGGAAGTACACTTTGGTTTCCTTTTCTCCTGCTTTGTAAATTCTTGGGTGAAAAAACTGCAGCTTAAATACTTTTTCCTACTTGGGGGAAAAATGGAGAAATGCTGAGCAGATTCTGAAAACTGAACTTTTTTTTTTTTTTTTTAAAGAAAGGACCCCCACCCACCTCTTGGTGCTGGGGGACCGTGATGGTGAGAAGGGTTCAGCCGGAGGGGCTGGGTGAGCCTCTGGGCCTGGGGAATCCCAGTCCCCCCCAGTTTTCCCCAGTGCTGCATTCGGCCACGGCAGAGCCCTGTGGGGGCTCTGCAATGCAACCAGCCCCCGCAGCATCCCCCATCAGCCGTGCCGTGGGCACACGTTTCTTCAAGCGTGCATAAACAACGATGCACTTCTGTAGTGTTTTTGCAGCTAATTCTCCCGGGTGTTTCACTCCAAGTCCTTTCCTTGGCAGCTACCTTGAAGGATTTTTCCTAAAATGTGGTTTTGTATACGTATGCAGCGAGCAAAGCACAGTATTCTTAAAAAGCCCATTCACGAGGAGCAAATGAGAGCTCCGTACAGTAAATACCATCCAGAATTACACCGTCACTCTGGACCTAGCAGAATTTGATGGGCCAAGTGATTCATCCATCAAAATCATTTTCCAGAAAATCATGCTACTGGAAGATTACGCTTTTTATGAAAGGGAACATATCGCTCCATGCTCAGTACTTCTTGGCTTTGCTATCAAAGTTGAAGCAGAACAAAAACTACATCTTGCCATATGTTTTGTTCTTAATTCAAAAGACTGGAACTGCAGGGTGGGAAGTTGTAGAAGAAATTTTTATCCCAATGCTACGCAAAGTTATGGGTTGGTTTGGGTTGGTTTTCTTTTTTCCAAATTTGAACAGTTTAATAGAATAGTGTAAGGATCTCAAGCTTATTTCAGAGTGGTGAGCTGACCCTTCTCGGGGAGGTAGAGGAGTATGGCATGAATGGGGAGACGGGCTCCCCACGGAGCTGGAATTTCTCAGTATATCTCTCTGACAAAGTGAGGTGTAAAAGCCCCATATCTCTCATGGATTGGCTCTTTAACCCTAACTGCACCAAACGCCTTCTCCCTAAGCAAGCCGTCTTCCCTGGGGCAGGAGCTGTCTCACACGCAGATTTTCCCCCAGCTGCATCAGCCCAAGGCATCCCCAGAACGGCACAGAGCAGCGCCATTCTCCCACGACCCACGCAGGTGCTGAATGCTCTTCCTGCTTTCTTAAAAAAAAAAAAAGGAAAAGAAGAAACAAAGCAATAATTACAGTTGAACATGCCTTGGTTAAGTCATGGCTTAGTTAATGGAGTGCACGTTATATAGTGAGACCCAGACATTTTAAAAAATACAAATCTTTCCAAAACACTTTGTGGCTTTTTTCATGGGTGCTGGGAACCTCAGTGCTCCGGTTCCGCATCCATGCAGGTCTCCCAGGGGTTCTGGGGGAAGCGGGGCAGCGCGATCAGGAGGAGGGCGATGCCGCAGATGAAGAGCAGGACGAAGGAGGCGCAGGCACAGGCGAAGGACCAGGAGTAACTGTACTCAATCCAGACTGTCTCCTCGCTGTCAATCATCCTCTTCACGGATTGTCTCATCACTTCAACAGAGATGATGATGCAGAGACCTGAAAGAAGGCAGGAGCAGTGGGTTGAATAACCAGCTGTCAGTTTTTCATCCTTAATTAACCACCTCATCTGTCTTTTTGCATACAGGAGTTGCAGTGAGATTCACAGGTGAGTCATTGTCTTCAAGGTTTGACAGAACCAATGCTCCCAACTGCCGAGAGCTCTGCTGTAACCCAGGCCACCCAAGTCAGCTGGTGACTTGTTGAGTGTGATCTTTTAGGCGGGCTTGGCTGGGAAGCTCAAAGCGGTGGAGGAATAATTGCATTATCTAGGGAGCTTTTCCAAAGGTTGAATAAGAGTTTTACTGAGGTGACAATTTGCACCTCTGTCTTTCAGTCATTGTGGCATGTCAGGGAGTTAGTAGCTCACGTAAAAATGCAGTCTTCATGTTTCTGGGAGACGGCTGTGTATTTTGGGCCTGGATCAGCTGTGTCTTTGGTTTGAGTCTTAATGAATATAATGATATAGAATAGTGTATATCCCTGCTTTAGACTGGGGCCAGCACTGAATATGCTAGAAATGCCCCTTTTAAAGGTAGCTGGAGAAAATACAGCCATGCTGCTGGGTAATGCTGGCTCTGCAGGACATTGTCAGAGCCCATCAGCTGGAGCACAACACAGGGACTGGTAGTCTGACTGTGGCCAGGAAGAAAACACCACTTTCAGGGCGTTTTTAGAGGTGTCTCCATCCTTCCAGGATCTGTCTAAGTTTCTCTGCATTGTCCTAGGAAGCGAGTGGAAGCCTGGGAGCACCGAGCCTCCTACCTGCGAAGGTGTAGAACATGGATGCTGGCTTCAGCAGGTAATCCCTCTTCTTCCCGAAGGATAAGAGGACGCAGATTGTTCCGATGATTGCAAAGCCGACGCTGAAGATGGCAATGGCTGCAGCTGAAATGCTATATTCTGCCAAAGCAAAACAAACACCAAAAATGCAAATGTATGCAAATTTTGAGCATGTTTCCATCACCTGTTGTGACTTTGCAGTAGGTCGCTCTGAGAAACATGAATCCTCCCACTGCTGTGGAGAGGTGGCTCTGATGAACTGAGCATTTTCCTCAAATAAAAGCAGGGGCAAGTATTGGCCGTGTATCTTTTGAACGCAAAGGGTATAAAGCCAGAGCAGGAGGGGGAAGCTCGCTCTGAACGCTTACTGAAAGAGCAAAGGGCACTTGTATTGGTCCGATGAAGCTCTGGGCTGGAATTGTTTTAGCTCTGCTGCATAGATGTTATTGTTGAAGCCTTACTGGGCTCCCCGCTCTCATTTCTTCCATCACTCCACACTCTGCTCTTAGAGTAAATAGACAGCTCTTGCTATTTTTATTCCAGATCTGTATTGTGGAGCCCCGACAAGGCCCCCGTGCATGGTGCCTGTGTTGGACCGATGCAGAAAGACAGCTGTCCGCTCCGTAGGGCTCGAAACCCGAGCAGGCAACGCAGGCAGGAGGCCAGAGGTGAAGCGTTTGCACAGCATCTTCCCCCCTCCCCACCCCTTCAGACCATGATTTCCAGCTCTGAACACCCAGCTTCTGCAGGGCATAGGACTAAACCCTCCGTAAAATGTCCTGGTTTTTCCTAAGCCGGCTAAGATGTGCGCTGGGCACTTTCCCCGGCCAAAGCACTCTTCAGTGTCTGAATGGAGGGGAAGAATTGCTAATCGAATAATTCAGGCCTTCATTTACATATTGCATCTGTTTTCAGGTTAGTTTAATATTTAACATATGTAGCCATGCGTGAACATCACAGTGCCTGATGATATTTGCCTTTCAAGCCATTAAAAAAAAAATATCTCCCAGGCAAAATCGTGAAGAATTTTTTTGCCTGTTACTAATTAGCTCCCATCACATCAGAGCAATTTCTGTGAAAAGGAACAGCAGATCGCTCTTTGTTCTGTTGCTTTTCATACCAGTGTTTTATTATAATTTTGTTAATGTTTCTCTTTACTACGTGCTAGAACTGCCTGAAAGAGTTCGTTTCGATGTAAAATATTTTGCTGTGGCTTAAGCTTTTTACTTCAAAGTAAAGAAGTTCTTCCTGATTTTTTTCTGAAATTACTAAGAAGGCATTGGGTACATTTTTAACATCGAATGGCTGAAACTGATAGTATATAGATGAGCAAAAGCCGATAGCTCAGATATATCCTCTTCTATCCTCTTAAAATTCCCAGTCTTCCCTGTCTCAGGAAACTGCTTGGTTAGAAACCCGGTGTGCAGAGTTTTTCACCTTTATCGTTTCCACTGGAAGCAAAGCAGATTGTTTAATTTGTGTCATGTAATCATCAGCTCATTTACTCCACAGCAAAATATGTCATGTGGCAAACCAGAAAGGAATTTGTCCGTAATGAGAGGGCAAGAAAGAGAGAGGAGCACGTTAGAAGAGTGCTAAAAATATTTTGCTTTATCAAGGACTTATTAGAAATGTGGAATCTGTCTGTGAAAGACCGTTTTCAGAACCCATGCTCTGTAAACACTGACCGTGCGTGTCTGTGTAGGATCTCTGTTCCTTCCTTCCGTTGATCACTCTAGTTTTTACATGACTTTCATATAAAATCAATATGAAGCAAAAAATTCCTAATGGTCTTCACAGTGTGTCTGTACTACTTTTCAGGGTCAAGACTCTGCTCGGGGTATGATTTATTAATTTAGATTTTATTAATGTCTTCTTCCTTCCATGGCAAAGGCTCAGAGTGTTGCAGATAGTGCCAGCATTGTAAAGTAGTTTTTATACGGAAAATACTTTTTGCAGTTTTCATATGCATTGACATTTATATATATTTGTGGGATAACTCTGACTAAAATCACACTTATGAGTGTGATGATATATAAAAATTATTCTTCCCAGGAAGCTGGCATTTGACCTTATTCAGAGCATTTTTTTCACATTTTCCCCAGCTGACGGTATCTGATAGAAACTCCTCTACTGCTTTCAGTGGAACGAGGATTGAACCCTTATTTTGCGGACCCTTTTACCTTAGATCTTGTGTGCACCTTTGTTAGGAAAATACTTTTTGGGATCATTCTTACCTTTCTGGGTGGTTACTTCAAATATCTCCGAGCTCTGTCCTGGTGTGAAGTGCTTGAAGTAGGAGCAGTTGTGTTCTGAAAGAGAAAAGTAAATTTAGTGTGCTTGGTAATCTCTGATAAAATGTAGTAAAATTGAATTTCCTTTTTATTGATGTATCAAACTTGCAATGTTTTTAAGGTTCCCCACCCTTGGTAGCACAGAGAAGTTGGAGTTGGATCTGTTTTGTTTGGGAGCAGATGAGTGGCCCGCACATGCCAGGCCATCGGTTCCAGCATGGGCAAGGCTGAAGCCCCCTCTGATACCTTTTGTGGGCTGCTCTCTTGGAGTGCTTTTCATGCTGATTGCTCATCTATTTAAAATATGAATTGCAGATGATTTTTATCATTCTGTCTTTGGCCATCACACATTCCTGCTTCTCTGTGTAGCTGTATTTCCTGGTGAGGAGACCTGCCGTGCCCGCATCTCAGCTCACCTCCCCTCGCCACTGCCAGCCCACTCCGTAGTGGCATCACCCTGTCAGCAGTTGGAGTGTCACCACTCCTGGGGTGAGCCTGGACTCCAGAAAGGGAAGATGGAGTGTTCTCACCCACCTTCTCCCCCGCGACTCTTCCCTCCTCCAGCTCATAGACCTGGCAGGGGAGCAGCCCAGGGGACTTTGCTGCATGGGTGGGGGATGTCACCATGCCATGGGGGTCTCAGAGATGAGATTCCTACAATGCAGCAAAGCACATGGTGTTTTACTACTATAGGGACACCAACTTTTTTCTGTCTGTCAGTATAAAACCAAAAGCTATCTGAAGCTGCAGACAGTTGTCCAGGGAAGGGAAGGCTGATGAAAGCCGTATGAGTCATGGGCAAAGAAGCTCTCGTGCGGCCTGGCTTTACTGAAGTTCGCTCTCACCAGAGCAGTCTATTAAGTTGGTTTGTTAAGATAGCAGTTAGATAGCGGGAGCTTTATGAAGTTCCTCTATCTGGGCTTAACGTGAGCATGCTGCCAGGTAAGTGGGATATTTATAGAGCGGTTATGAAGTGAACAAGGATCAAGATTGTGTGGCAGGGGGACAGTGGGAGGAGGGAAGTTGGTAGCTGAGTCTCGCAGTGGCCACGATGTTGTTTCATAGTCAGCCAGTGAAGCGGTGTCATTGCTGTTAGTAGAGACAGGGGAGGCTTTCAGTGTCTCAGCGCGATGGGGAAGGGTCCGGTGAGGACCTGCTGACTTGAAGGTTTGGCAGCAGCAGAGTTAGGGTAGAGGGTGTTCTCGCTATTTATAACTGATTTAATTGAAGATTTGAAGGGGCGCGGAGCTGGGAGAACAGTTGCTGGCCAAGAATTTGGCTGGAAGGGTGCAATTGCGGAGACGCATTGAGCAGAGCCAGCTCTGATTGCATTATTCTGCTGAGCTGGGCTGGAGAAGACATGCTCAGCACCTGCTCCAGCACCCCTCCTGCACCCTGGGTTGGGATCTCATCAGACCGGGAAATCACGCCAAGACTGCATGAAATACAGGCACGGCTGTGGCAAGGGGCCGCTTGGTTAACACCAGCATCTCTTGTCCATTAAATAAAAGCTTCCAGGAGATGCTGGGAGAAAGTCTGGGAGGACTTTGTGGTCCTCTCCGACATCCAGACTGGGACAAGCTGCCTCAGCGCAGGTCGTGGGGTAAAGCCTGAGCCAGGTCCCAGGTGCAGAACCACGCAGGGTTTCTGCCTGGGGGCACATATTGCGTTTCAGGGGTTATTTACAGCATTAATTTCTAGTGACAAGAAGATACCAGCATACTGTATGTCACCTATTGGTTCTTGTGTTCTTTTTCTGTCACATAAGTGGCAGATGTTGGAGTTAGTGATTCAAAGAGGATTTATTTTCTCTCTTCCAGGTGACAAGCAACTTTAAAGCAGCATTTTTGGGCCCATTAGTAGAAGATTCCTTTGAGATGCTCTTATCTACTTAATTTTATAAGCTGACTTTTATTTCATCTGCAGCTTCTCTTTGCTGGAGACTTGGTTAATGTTCTGCTCTGGCATCTCCTGATCTGTTCTTTATTATCCTTGCAAACGACTGGAGGAAACATATTTGAACTCAGACCTCTAAGACTGAAATTGCAAATTTTGAGCCCCAGAGCGAAGGTCATGTGCCTCTGCCAGCGACCGAGAGGTGGCTGAGGCTGAGCATCCAGTCTGCTGATCCCAGTTTGGGGATTCTTTGGCTCCTGTATGAGGGGAGGGCGATGGAATGAAACTGGAACACTTTATTTTGGATTGTTTAGTTTGGCTTTTAACTAATTCTCTGAAAAGCCTGAACTCAAAGGAGTGCCCAGGCGTGTTGACTGTACAAAGCCCAAGGTGAAGCCATCCAGGCATGGTGCGATGGGGGACATAGCACCGCTTCGTGTCCTTTGCAGGTGAACCAAGCCAGCCCTGTCTACCCTCCAGTGCGTGAAGGCTCAGCAGAGGGGGAGCACACAATACTTTCTTTTAGAGATGGACTTGTCTGCAGGAAAGGGAGCTGCCTTTGCTTTTGTGGCTTATAGCAAATCCCTGCCAAGCTACGATAACTGGGGTTATCACAGAAGTGGGTTAGCTCCAGGGAGGTGTTTTTGGAAAATGCATTTATTGTGGGAAAATATAGCTAGATTTTTTTTGGTGAAATGATATATTGGCTTCAGTTTAAAGATGCTTTGGTGCTCTGCTGAGCTGGAATATCTGTTTCAGCGAGGCTCCCTGTTATTCAAGAGAACTGAGGCACTTCAGCGCCTCTCTGGTGCCATCAACAAATAAGAGAAAAGCCCATTTGTGTCACACCACATTTACATAATGGATAGGATTTGAAATGGGTTTTGTAATGGATGAAAACTGCGTGGCAGTCTTTGTTTCTCTCCACCCCTAATCACATTATCTCTGCCACGAGGTCACCTCAGTGTGCTGACCGGATCACTCCAGGGGCTCTGTGGTCGTTAAGGCTCACATGAACTTCAGGGTTGTAACACGTGGTTTATCACGCAGTGTCCTCCCCCTTCCAGGTCACCCACCCCTACAGCTCTCCTGGCCCCTTCCCTTCAGATCCACCATTCCTGGATGACCGCTGTGTGGGAGCAAATGGGCCAACTCATCTTCTCTCTGTCCACGCAGAGCCACCCTCTCCTGCCACGCACCACCATGGGGCTGGACAGCAGCTGCCGCAGCCATGGGATGCAACAGAAGTGCAACCCCACCGCACTGTGGTTGAACCTTGGGGGCCTGAAGTGTGGACACCTTATGGGGGAAGAAAGGGCCGAAAGGCCATGAGGTGTTTGGGCTGTGCAGAGCTTCAGGTTGGCAGCTGTCACCCACGAGCGTTGGAGTGACGGGCTGGGAAGGGGCTGGAGCCCACCTTGCTCATGAGCCACAGATGGACACTAGCATGTGGGGTTTTGGGGCAGGCTGGATGGTTAGAAAAACGTGGATTTCAATGTGAGGTTTCCGCTTGTGTTAAGTTTGGGAGACAGGACCCGCTGCTGTGATTCAAAGGAGCTGTTAAGGTGAGGGCTGAGCGGTGGAGGCGGCCAGACTGACCTGGCCAACACGCACTGAGTTCTGGAGATGGTAACTCCAAACAGTTTAATTTCATACCAGTGTTGCAGAGTGAGTCTCTTATACGGACACAGGCAACAAGACAGCCCTGCTGATAACCCGTTCGCTCGAGCACTTTCCCTCTGCAGTTGCTTGAACTCGGGTTCCCGTGTTGACGAGGAGCGCTTTGACCTGCTGGCAGCAGGCGCAGGCTGCAGAGCATCCCCGCTGCTGCCCCGTGTGCAGACACACAAGAGCCCGCTCTGCAGGACAACACCTACACTGGAGCTACCGGCAGTGCCGGCGAACTCAGTTTACAGACGGTAGTAAACTGCCCCGGTGCCCACTGACCAACGTTAAAAATGTCTCAATATTAATCTGAATTTGTCCGGTTTTAACAGCCATCTGCCTGATCCTTTTGTTTCTTACAGCAGGATGCTGAACCCTTTCCAATTTGTCAACATCCTTGGAAGAGCACTGTAAAATTTTAAAGCTCTGCCTAAATCACAGCCCTGCCCTGTGGACTGTGAGCCAAGTCATCCTCCCCATTTTGCACTGCGCTGAGCTCAAAGCCTAATAAATAATGATGTTAACCGTGCCATCCGTTTCCTCCTCGGGGAGCGACTGGTAAATGGTTATTAATGCAGTGATAAATTCTTATGTTTCTTTTCCAGTCCTGGCAGTAATGTCTAGTTATGTCTCATGATTTTCAGGAAAACCAGTGCCCACGTCTGCTCTCTTACTGCACGTTTGTTCATTCACATTTTCTCGACTGCGGCAGGTTTCACAACCCCGGTGCTTCCCTGCCGACATCTCTTCCCAGAAGTGTGAAATCAATCTAATGCCAGCCGTGCGGACGCAGCATCGTTTAGCAGCCCGGATCTGTGGGGGCTGTGTTCTCCCCCTCCACCCCACGCCGTGTTCCCTGCCTGAGTAAAATGGGGATTAAAATATTTATGTTAGAATTGAGGTGGGCATCTTGCCCTTTGAAACCTCAGATGCTGATTATGACTCAGGATGTCATCCGAATTCCCAAATATCTTTAAAAACTGGAAAACCACCTCGGGGGTGGGGTGGGTGGCTCAGCCCCTCCATCGTCACCAGGGTGTTCGCTGTGCCCAGCGGAACGGCAGCGCTGGGACGGGATTCAACGCCCGCGCGAGCACATGCTGGTGTCTGTCAAAGACCGTGGCTGCTTTCATGCTGCCCTGCCTGTGAATCTGCTTTTTCAGACAGCTGGATATTTATGAGTTTTATATTTACCCCGCAGCTGTGCAATTTTGGTGTTTATCCACCACTTTCTATTGTTTTTCCTTTTGTGGGAGTTTTCCTCTGCATGCGAGGAAAGGCGTACAGTGAGGAATAGGTTTCTAGGCACATGAGTACCTTTGCGAGAGACATTAAGCATACGGATGACACACTCCCAAATTTGGTTAGAGGCAGATCCAAATGCTGAGGCTGAGCTCCTCTCTTCAGATATGTAATTTGGCCAAAGAGATAAAGAATTGCAGTAATACAGGGGATATACAGTAAGCCCAGGCAGTAAGATTTTTCACAGGAAATTTTCAAGTATGTGTTAACACATATATTTGATTTCAAGCAGCGAGTCTAACATGAAGGCAATCCTGTTATTTCTGTTCTGGAAAGCATCCAGTACCCTATGAGCCTTCTAAAAAAGCAGCGTAGCTCGGTCACGGAGGGAGTGTATTAGTGCATGCGGCGCGAATGTTGCTGACTTTGCGATCAGCAAAAACATAATGAGCTCCTTTTACCATGGGAATGGAAAGGTCTTCCCGGAAAGCAGCCGTGTCCGCTCCCCCACCGCCCTCCCTGTCGACTGCACTGGAGGAACCCGTGATGGAGACGCGTGTGAGACCAGGCTGTCTCCGCTGAAAGGTGAGGAGGCTCAGAAAGTCACTGAGAAATGGCTTCGAATGTAGTTTATGGCTTTTTTTTGGAAGCTGGCAAAACAAACTGCAGGTTGTTCTTCCTCTCTGTCCTGAGAAACGGTTATTATTGAAATGGTTTAGAGATAACCTAATGCCTGCCTTGAACAGGCTGTTCCTTCGTAGCTATATGGATCTGGAAATCCTAAAGACCCGGCTCCATATGGTGGACCCATAAATTCTCTTTCTTGCCCGCTGCCGTCAGCGTGGCTAGGTGCTGTGGAACCCTTGGCTGATGTCAGCAGAACTTCCTCCAGCCCAGTTTCCCACTGTGATTTCCACCGTGTCTGCTCCTCCTCCCCTTCTCCCCACCACTGCCGTTGTTGCACAGGAGACTCAAATATGGTCACAAAGAGATGTGCAAGGCAGCATAGCACACATGGACGGCAAGAGGGGTGAAACCGAGGTGTGTTTGCAGACCAGCATGAAAACAGCCCCATGCAGCCCCATGCCGAATTACGTGCCACGGGAATGCGGACCCCATTTTCCTTCTGCCATGTCCTGCAACCTCTCAAGCAAAACCTGGCATGACCGCCTGGTGCTTTCTCCCGTGCGTCAGTGGGTGGTCACGTACCTCCTGGCAGGCTTATCGGCCCACAGCCCTTCTCTTTGGGACCTTGCTCCTGCATAAAAATCCGCTTTGTACAGAGTCGCCATAGCCCGAAATGAGCCGCTTCGCAGGTGGCGTTGTACTCCTCCACTTTGGGGCTCAGCACGGCCCAGTGGTCAGTCACTACGGCTGCAAACAGGAGCGAGACGCCAACCAGGATCACGGAGAACGTCAGCCGGACCTTCAGGGGTTTGCTCTCGTCCATCCCGGTCCGGCCCGGTGCTCCCGGCGGAGCGCGGCGGGTGATTCGCGAGGTCTCCCGAAATCCTGGCGCATCTGAGCGTTTGCAAATGCCAGCCCCGGGAGAGCGGGGCGGCCGCAGGCAGCTGCTGGGCTGTGTCAGCCGGCGCAGCGAGGAGGCTATTAATGCACACAAGGAGGGGAGCGCCCAGCAGAGCTCAGCTTTCCGCCCCGTCCTGCCAGGGTTGTTTTGGATTCCCACGAGCCGACCGGGCAGGCGCTCGCTCAGAGTCGCTACGGTCGCCGCTCAGACACTGCAATCTCTTGACTTGCGGCATGCCCAGAAATAGGCATTAATAGGATGATTAACTTTTCAGCAAGCTTATAAAAACATCTGTGTTTATAATAGCGCTGGGCCTGCGTTCAGTCTGGTCCTAAATAGTTTAATAGCCCCGGAGCCCACAAACCTCACGCCCACGCCTGCAGCTCGCGGCAGCCTCTGCAGGGAGCTCGGAGCCGGCCGTCCCTCCGGAGCCCAGCACTGCGGCGTGAAGAAAGTGGCAAAATAAGTGAACGCATTTATTTAATTGTTCATTTGTACTATAATTACTTTTAACTAGCCCGAAGTATTCAGGGTAGTCGTTTTTTTTGTGTTTGTTTTGTTTTGTTTTTTTCTTTTTGCTTATTTTTTCTAATGCAAAACCTCTCGAGTGCTCACTTGCTTTCCCACCACCCAGGTTTGCCTTGATGCACGTAGTAATGCCAGCGGCTGTCCGGCACATCCTCTCCTTCTTTCAGAAGTGACTTCTGTCACCCTGAATCCCGACTGCCAGGGCTGGGGCCAACCTCTCACCCTTCCCTTTGATATTACAGCTGATCATAAAGCTAATTCGATGATAATGTCAATGGAGAGGCCACTGTGGAGATGACACTACAACTGCGATGTCAAACCGAGGAGGGTGACAGTACCTGAATGTCAAAAGAATGGTTAAAAAAAAGCCAGCAGAAAGCTGCACATATCACGTTATCATGTCAAGATAATGCCAAAGCTACTCCAGTCATGTTTTGCAAAGCCAAAATACAGGTGCAGAGGTGGCAGCTCAAATTAATAAGGACTATCTGAAGCAAGGAGTTGGTGAAAGGGGAGAGTGGGAAAGGGAGAGAAAATAAAGAATAAGTTGAAAAACATTGATCCAAAATAACTGTAACTGAAATATGACTTAAAGGCGTTAATGTTACTCTGCTTGATGTGTGACAGAGCTGCTTAGACACCCCCGGGGAGCAGGGTGACGTGTCTGAACCCAGTGCATCATGCCGGGGAGATGGGAGCTGTGGGAAGGACCGAAGGTACGTGGCACAAAATCGGAGGGGAAGGGGACCGGGGAGGGCACTGGGGACATGAAGCAAGGCAGGGACCAGAGACCGTGGGCATACCCAAAGGAAGCCACTCACATCCCTGTATGGGACTGTATGTGCTGGATTGGAGCTGGGAGAGGTATTTCAGGCTTACATTTAAACCAGAACCAAGAGCTCTCATGAAAGTGGAAGAGCCTAAAGTGATGAGACTTTAAACCAGAAAAGGAATGCATTAAAAACGTAATGCCTTTTCTTTCGAAGCAGTGTCTTGTTGAATTTCACCAGGCATCAGTCGATCTCAGGAGCTGCATCCTGACTTTGCTTCCTTGATGCTACAAATGCCACAGGCCCTCTGCAAGTTGAGCAGAGGAAAGTGAATGTGTGTTTGCAAATGTGGGCACAAAGCAAAGTTCTGGCTGCTGAGGAAGCAAGTGCTAATGAGCATGCTTCAGACTAATTACAGCCTACAAGGACTGCAGGAGTGGGAACTCATTAATTTTTCATTGGTGTCGGTCTTTGTGTCTCTTCCAGTGTTGGCAAGAATCACGCTTTTTGTTCTTGTTCAGGTACTCTGATCTGGAGAAGTTCTTCAGGGTTTGGTTTTGTTTTGAGTTTCCTAATAATATCCAGGAAACAACTAAAGTGACATCAGAAGGGAAAAATTCATCCTTCCCTCCCCTCCGCTGCATAGAGGAGCTGGGAGTGTGAACAAGACACACTGAGCTTCAACGGGAGCAGCAGTGGCTTCCCGGGACACTGAAAACTCACATTACAAGCAGCCAAGGTGAAACCTTGTCCCCAGCCCCAAAAAAGTGACCTAGAGCCACCAGTCCCTGGGAAAGAAACTATTTTGTGGGGTTATTGCTCCCCATGGGCTCTGTGGGCTTGCTACATGAGCTGATGTAGGCACGTCGTATGGGCACTGCCGCCTCCTTCTCCCAGCGCAGGCTCAGTGTGCTTTTGGGGGGCTGTTGGCAGGTATTTGGTGATCACCGCTCGTGACCCCTGAAACCACTGTGGCAAGAGCCAAAAGGCTTCTCTGCCCGCGGGCTGAACCTCTGTCCCCATCTTGGGAACTTCTGTCCCAGCATGGAGGTGAAGTTGTCCTCCCCGGGGGGCTGGTGGGCTACATGGGTCTGGTGGGCATCTGACAAACGCAGAAGCAAAACTGATTTCTGGAGGAGCAAAGGACTAAGGGAAACCCCAGCAGTTTTCTGCACATCCAGAAGACCACGATACCTAATCCTCTAGGAACAGTTCCCGCAGTCTCCCTGCGTCAGCTGGCAAGTATTCCCATTTAAAAATCAATATCACATGAAATATAAACAGACTATTAATGAGGACCTGTTGGGAAACAGGGAGGGTTGTAATTAGTTGCACTTTAGCAGCAGTGAGTGAGAGACACAATTATATTTCTCTACTGGAGAAAAGCTAAAGGAGGTGTCTCAAGACTGACTATCGCATTATTTTTTCCCTAGCAGAGGCGTTGGCTTGGCTCTGCTCCCCAGCACTTGCACTTTTCCGTATTTCTTCCAGACCAGCCTCAGTATTTACCACAACCAGATTAACCAAATTCTGTGGTTCCCCTCTTGCAGAATGATGTTCTGCAGAAGACCATTCCCAGGTGAGAATAACCCAGAGTGGAGGAGATTGTGCCTGGTCTGCTCTCGGCTCAAATGTGTTTTCAGCAAACAGCTTGCTTCGAATGGGAGCTCCTCAGCAAGATTCCAGCTCCTGAGCCTGCGTTGCCCGGTGCAGTGAGACCACTGTGGTCATGGTTGGCTCCGCATGGCTGATACCTGGCATTACGGCCAACGGCACCCTCCAGTTCTGGGGCTGAAATCCTGCTGACAGTAAAGGCAGGAGCAAAATGTGTGTGTGTTTTGGTTCTTTATTTTTTTTAACAGACTCCCATGGGCATGAAGAAGGGGATGCGATCCCGTGCTGCAAGACACAGCCCAGCCTCGGCGCGGCAGCAGCCCCGCAGCCCCACGGGACGCAGGCAGGGCTGGCCGTCCCCGCCGCCGCCCGCCCGGCCGAGCCACAGCCTCCTTCTTTT
>Ga0181612_167482_pt1 | contig 17401 bp, 9 predicted proteins | sample HoacroProtozoa21_FD_119630 | JGI IMG/M metagenome (GOLD analysis project Ga0181612, IMG submission 119630) | Hoatzin crop microbial communities from Cojedes, Venezuel. Combined Assembly of Gp0051906, Gp0051904, Gp0051908 | reverse complement strand
TGTCTAGATCTGGAATTCAAGAACAGGCCAGTGTAGGTGTGTATATGAAGAACACTCAGAGCAGGTCAATTGCTGCCAGTTCAATAACAGAAGTGGTCAGTATCTTTTAGCCACCTGCTCAAGTGACACTTTCATCAAAGTAAGTGGAAAAGGTTGAGATTATTCTCATACTGCTTATCATAACAGGGTAATTGTTGATGTATAAATATATTTAAACACTATAAATTAAGGGTTTTTTTAGTGAGCCAGGTAGAAGAGAGATGGCAACAGATTAAGAGTACTGACTACAGCTCTGTAATCGGATTTCAACAAGGCAGAACAAAAGGAGTGTTAATGCTCAGCAAAGGAGAATGGGCAAGTCCTCTATTGGTAGGGCATGAAGGTGAGGGCTTTGGTAAGACTTTTGAGAGTGAGATGAGAGTGGGAAAGTAGGGGAGTGAAATACCTGATGAAAAATAACGTAAGAAAAATTAAGACAGAAATTTAGCATTGGAAACATTTAGTAATGTAAAAAAATGGATGCTGAAAGATTGGGGGGGAAAAAAACCATTGTAGATTTTTTGGTTAAATTGATTTGGCATAGTAAAGAAATTAAGGTTGAAGCCAACAAAATAACAGTGATCAAAGCAAGAGGTTTGTCAGGTTAACCAGCTGGCACTGTTCAGGTTGGAAGGCTGTATGCATACACAGAAAGAGCACAAACCAGACAACTGAAGTCTGCATCTGAGGGAAGGGGGAAAACAGAAGAATCAAGTAAGACCTAGACTGTGGCAAATAAGAGTGTAATTTAACAGTACAACCAAAAAAATCATATAGTTAACTGGCACTGAAGATGATGGTCCTACTGCCCTGGCTGTATATTCTTGGCTTTGTTGGTAGTGCATGTGCTGATCTTATTCTGCAGTGGTATGGTTCAAGGAGCCAACTTGGCAAAAACCTCTGCTGGGGTTGGCTTTCTGCTCGGTTAGATCCCAGTAGTGGCTTAATTGCCCAGTTCCTGTGCAAGAGAACTGTTGGGATTAGACAGCAAGGAGTGAGACTGTTAGTAGGGGGCACAAATGTCTCTTCCAGCTGTAGCTAGCAGGATGTGAGGTATTTTAATTGTAATGTGAAGTCTCTTCTGGAGAGTTCTTGCAAGAGCTTGTGTTGTGTAAACCAGAGGTAAAAAACAGTTACAAACTGATGTCACGGTGGAAGGAGGATGCTTTCGTGCTGACCTCCTGGGTGTCTTAGTGGATGCATTTGCTGTCTGAGACTGACACCTTGGAATAGGTAGATTTAGAAGGCACACATTTAAAATGACCGTTTTTATACTGTAAATGTGGTTAAGATTTTAGACAGTGTTTGACACTTTCATGACCAATGAACAACAGAACTGAAGTATGCACAATAATCAGAAGTGCCTGATTTTTTTTTTTCAGAGAACGCCATACAAGTGGGTGTTCTTGTTTTGAGCTCTCACATGAACTTCAAAAGTTTTTTGGGGTTTTTTTATATCTATATAGGCAAAAGGGAAGAAATTTTGAAATAGAGAAAGGAAGGGTGGGCCATAGCTTTGGAAAACAGAGTGTGAGAGGAGTGGGGAGGAGGAGCCCTAATCAAAAAACCATGTGGAATATTCTTTTAACTTTGTTGGTATGGATGTGGCAAAGATGATATTCAGACTGTCTCGAACTAGCATGAGAGATTTTATATTTGTTAATATGTGTAAGCCACATAATTCTGAACTTCAAAGTTGAAAGGGGAAGAGGCAAGAGGAAGCTGCTTCTTCAATTTTAGGAAACTTTCAGTAGCCTTGTGCTGTTCAAGTACATTGTCTGCCTTGTACAGCAAGTTTAACTAGTTCTATCTAATTCTGATGTTAATAGTTTTCATGCATGTTAGCACATGGAGGTAGATTGTGGGGCATAGCATGAAGTCCATGAGCATGTGGGTAAAACTAAGAAAAAAATGTAGAGTTTTGGTTGCCAGCGCATGATGTTGAGAAGAACATGAACAATCTGTCTTTGAATAATTCATGAATATGATCATATTTATGTGTTTATTTCTCATGCAGCTTTGGGATTTGAACAAAAAGTATTGTAGAAATACAATGATGGGTCATGTAAATTCCGTCAATCACTGTAGATTTTCACCAAGTGATGAATATGTTGCTAGCTGCTCAACAGATGGAACAGTAAAGGTACGCAGTGTATTTTTAAATCAACCGTTTGTTTTGAAGATGGATTTTTTTTTTAATAAAATGCGAAGTATGTGTAAGAAAACTTTATGTCTGTATGGTCAGCTTTAATGAATTAAATCCTGAAACAGTTGATTATTGGTTCCATTTTTAATGCAGGATTTTGAAATGACTTGTCCAGTACCAGGGAAAAGAAGTTGGGTGCCTGTAGTTGTAAATAAATCCTAGCTAGCCTAATTTTGAATCCTTTACTTTTCACTGCCTTTTTCTTTTTCCTTTCCCTTCCCCCAATGTACTTTAAGAAAACGTAAGGGGCGGTGTAACTCGTTTAAGAAAAAAAAAGTAATAAATTTTTAGATTAATTGAAAGTGAATTATCAGTAGACCTGTAAGTTAAGAGCAATTTCTATGTGCCATTTTTCATGTATGCACTCAAAGATAATTCAGAGGTTTATGTTTTGTTTTTCCTTGCAATGTTAGTACTCTTTCTATTGCCTTTGCTTGCAACAGAACTGTGCTGTTTCAGAACTGCAGTTCTTAAAATCCCGTTATCTTTCTGTAGAGTTGCTAAATCAGGAAAGAAGGGTTGCTGTAGCTGTTGTCATTCAGAAAGAGAACTGTGGTGGAGCGAACAGAAATAGTAGATTTTTGGCAGGTGCCTCGATGAAATTAAGGTGCAAAGTTAGATATATGCTGGGTTTCTCATACTGAGTGGACTTTTAATAGAGCAGATACTATTTTTGTTTTTTTCTTCTGTGAAGAGACAATGTTGTAGCTGGAATCGTATGAGAGAAAAACCCAGAGTGTGGATTCTGCTACAGTATAATCCTCTTATTTTTATTATTTCTCCTTTGGGATTTTTTTTTTTTCTTTTGGTCTAAGCTGTCTGGGCTTGTGAGTATTCTAATGCTATTTCTTGACTGGGGAAAGTAGCAAAGGTTTTTTTTTTTGTAATCTACCCCGTGCTTCCCTTCTTCCCTAGAAGTAATTGGGAGTTAGCTCTCCCCTGTTGCATTCCGTATCCCCATCAGTAAAAAGAGGTTTTGTGTATTTCCTTTACTTCTTGGTGCAGCTTTGGGAAGTGCGGTCAGCAAATGAACTGAAAAGTATTGAAATAAAAGATTTCTTCAAAAATGCAGATGAGCAATCAGATGATGTGGAGGTTTTAGTAAAATGTTGCTCTTGGTCCAGAAATGGTGACATGATTTTGGTAGTAGCCAAAAATAAGCTTTTGGTAAGTACCTCACTTTTATAATTTTCTTGAGGTCATATAGGATCATAGAATCACAGAATGGTCTGGGTGGAAGGGACCTTAAAGATCATCTAGTTGGAAATTTTGATTAAAGAAAAAATTCCAGGCTGTTAAATTCTTTCAGATATAAGGTGCAGGTTTCAAGTGTATATAAAGTAAAAATATATGGGCAGCAAGCTTGTTGACTGACAGAAATACCTTCTAAATTTGAGAATGTACACTGTTGCATATATAAGCTATTTGTCTACACTGAAGTCACACGAACTGGGTGCTAACTATTGTTATTATGTGTTCACAGCTTTTTGATTTTAAAACGTGTGATTTGTTAACACAAGTCATCGTAAGTCATCACAGTACAATCCAATACTGTGACTTTTGTCCTGGTGATGAGTTAGTAGCAGTTGCTTTGTCTCACTGTTCTGTTGAGGTAAGTGATTTTCTTTGCTATAGTATACCAGGAAAGACTATACGTAATATAAACTGTTATATTTGTCTTCATAGTTTCTTGTATGCAGAGGTAAAACAAATACAGTTATTTTAATGGGCTTTCAATGTGCTTCATTCTTTTTAATCTTCCTTTGCTTCTGAAAGGTAAAATACTAATGGGGAAATAATGTTTAGAAGTTATATGTTCATTTTGGACAACAGAACTCACGTTTATATAAAAAGACTAGGCTACTGAATTTTTTTAAAGTTACTGTTGTCACTCTCAGGAGTATAGGCATTCCTGTTGCTACACTCAGACAGAGCCCCCTCTCCGTTTATACGTTGCTACAGAATGTGGCAACTCACTACAAAGGAATAAAACAGCTAGGATGACTTTGGGACTAGCACAGCTAGAGTAAGCCTGTACAAGTATCAGGTTTGGGATTTTTTTTGTTGTTGTTGTTCAGGTTTTATTTTGTTTTTGAAATCTACATGGTCAGTTGAACTTGTATTTTTTTTTAATACTGTGACTGATTCTTTTCTCTTTTCTCCTCTTCTTTTCTCTTCTTTTTCCTTTTTTAAAGTTACAGCAGTCAAAGAGGCTGCTGATTCAATTTCCCTGACCATTGAAATGTGATAAGCAGGCACAATTCTTGTTACATCTGATTTCAGAAGAAGTAAGAAAATACTAGATGAAATAGTAATTAAGTATGCGACTTATTTTGCACTGTTTTCACTGTAAATGTAGTCTAAATCCATTTGAGCTCTTCTTTCATGTTTTTGTTGCAGTTATGGAATATTAAATCTTTATCAAAAGTAGCATATTGCAGGGGACACATGAGCTGGGTTCACTGTGTGACATTTTCACCAGATGGATCTTTATTTCTGACATCATCTGATGACCAGACAATACGTGTAAGATGACATCTTTCTTTTTTGAAAAATGTGAATTTATATATATATTATTACATTATTCATTTAAGGTATAATTTTTTATAAAATCACATGTAATAGATATAATGTTTATATTATATATGTTATATTTAGTATTTATGTATGTTTATAGCCAATACAAATTTAAGTATTTGTTATAAAATTATTTAGATATGCAGTAAAATGAGATGGCTTTTTTTACTTTTTTTACTGTATATCTAAATTTACTGTATGTCTCTATGATTTTTTTTTTATGTCTGCGGGCTGTTCAAGAGTAATTGTACCTTTGTATTTTGTTTTAGATTTTATCTGAATCAGAAATTGTGAGGTTTTTTGAGGACCCTAGCAGACTTGATATTTACTTTCATTGTTAGATATATTTGCATGTTAATATTTAGGATAAATTTCTACAATTGTAATGCCTCTTTAAAACCTGTGGAAGTAGAACTACAGCTTTTCCATAGTAACCTTTCCTTTTCTCCCAAGCTAAGACTGATTTTCTTGGAATTTTGAAAGAAGTTGAAATGTAGAAATCTGTACCTGGTATTTTTTGTAACTGGATTTTAGCACTGTTCTTTGCATGAGAAAATTGTGAACTTTATAGCTATATTCTAAATACAGGGGAGCCTGCTAGTCGGCCTGAAAAAAATAGTTCTGTTTCATGTGTTGGAATCACTATAGTAATTGCACAACCTTCCCTAGCAAATAAAAATAGCAGAAGCATAATTTTCAATGATTTAAAAAATCAGTGTTACTTGCAAGTTGATAAGACTGGTTTACAGGTAGTCTTACTCAGCAAGTTTTATATCTTGTCCTTTAATAAAACTGATGAAATATTGTTGTTCTTCAACAGATTTGGGAAACAAAGAAGGTGTGCAAGTCTTCTGATGCTGTGCTAAAAAGTAAACTAGATGTCGTATTTCACAATGGTGAAGTAATGATTTTAGCAATTTACGATCAGAAGCATTTACAAGTAAGCTGTATTTCTCAGTATGTTGGTACATTTGAATGTTATCTGCAAGTCTCAGTAGGAAATGGAGGAAGCACTGAAAGAGCTGCTTGTTCATGGCTTACAAGAGTAGAATCTGTAGCAGATGACTCTTAATGTATGATAACTTTTTTATAGCTAGAAATTCTGCTGAGCGTAGTAAGCAAAAAATGAAGTTTGAGGGGAAATTTCTACACTGATGTTGAAACTGAAGCTGGATGCAGAGGAACAAAACTATTTTCTGTTCGTGACTGGGGAGGCTGTGGGTCCTCCAAGTGGCTTAGATGCATACAGCAGTGTGTAATGTGTGCAACACGTGTAGACCAGGTGTTACATAGCACACATACGTAATGCATCAGAACTACTGTGAATAGCTGTAGGAATCATCTCAAATTGGGGGAATGAAAGGTGTGAGCCCAGGTCTGCCTAGAGCCTTAGGAGAGCATGGGGTCTTTTATGTCCTAAAGAAAATATTAATAGTGGATACACTCTTACTACTGTGGACCCCTCCACCAAGTAGTCAGTGCACCAACATCCAAAATATATTTTTCCTTTCCATGATAGCAAATGTATGCGCATTTTTTTTTCATGATTGTCTAATGCATCAAATAATATCAGTGGATAGGATTTTCTCTGAAGTGAAGGCAATACAGTTCATTGAGTTTCTGCTTCTACTTGGTTATAACTGTTTAAAAGCATAAAAAACTTTTATATGTGTTGCAAAATGCTGCTTATGCAAACTGATTGCGTGCTAACCCACAGAATGGGCAATGCCATACCTTTGGCCATGAGCTAGCTATTTCAGGTGCTATTTCAAGCAGCATCTGAATAGGAATGAACCTTTGTATGCACTGTGAAAACAGTGAATTCTTATTGCTGGATGTATGGGTAGGTGAGTGTTGGAGTAGATTGTGCTGCCCTGCGCTGAGGGATGCTGTGCAGATAATTTTTTTGTGTAGGGTCATGTCCTTTCTCCTAATTTGGCCAAAGGCAAACATGTAAGCTATGTAATCCTAGCTAATCAGCATGACCATTGCCTTTATTTCTAATACTAGGAGATGTTTCGCTTTTCCTAGGCTGCTACAAGAATGAGGGCTTTCTTTGCAGAAACTTTTCTTCTTGTTTGCCCTGTACTTTGTGTTTCTCTCTTACTGATTATTTTCTGTCCTCCTTCTTTTGTCTGTCCTGTCAACAAATTAGCCACGTCTTACTTGACCTAAATATCCTGTTAAAAAACCTTAAGTGGAAAGGTGATGATATTTGAATAGTGGGGAATATAGATGAGGAAATTGCTAATATGTCTCCAATGGGACCTTGGCAATAACAAGATTTCAGACTTTGAGCCAACAGAAAGCGGTCAATGTTGAAACTAAAATTTATGTGAATAAATAACATATGAGAGAAGAGAACCTGCATCTGTTGCAGTGAAGAGATGGGAGAAACCACAGCGAATTGAGTTATACTTATTTATGGGTGGGGAGCAGTTTAGGATAATTGCTACTTTTTGATCTTCCTGAATTGTAAAATCTGTAGCAACTACTGTGTAATGATGTAGTCTGGATCTCATTTGAATTAGTAGACATGATCTATTTATTTATGATTAGTATATTTCTGTTCTAACTTTACTTGAACTATTTCCTAGAGAAAGAGGGTGCTTAGATTTTCTGCCCTTAAATACAATATTGTGACATCCTGTAAGAGGAGGAGTCATGAGAGAAGACTCCATTGTAGAAAGAGATTTTTCACCCTTGCACAAGAAAAGAAATGGACTGAAAAGGCAAATTGCAGTTTAGCATGTGTACTGTAATTTAACAGTGTATCTCTGGTATCACATCTCTAAAAGTAGTTTTTCTTGCACCTGTGGTGTTTAACCCTTTAAATCTCTCAGAATTGGCGTCCTAGTCACCTTTTGATGTGCAATATGTTCATTTTTAAACACTTCACACTGGTAGCTTTCTGAGCTTATGCTTTGTAAATCATTGTATTCTAAGGACTTTTTTTTTCCCCACCCTGGGAAATTGATTTGAGGATGATACTGGGCTGAGATTTGATGTATTGTGTGTGCTAATAAGTTTAAAGTTGTGCTTAGAGGATGCACTTAAAGTATTTTGTGCTCCATTTGGCATGAACTGTAAAATCTGTCTGGCAAGTTAAATTTGAGCATGGAGCTTGCTGTATGGCTTTTGAAATTTGGGAGTGGCATGTTGAGTTACTGTTTTCTGTAGTCAGACAAACTTTAAAAAGCCTAATACTGAGATGAGATTCCTTCTGCAAACTTCGTGTCCTGTTCAGAGAGCGTTCTATGAAGACAGTTACACTGACATTCAAAGCAATTGGTTTATGAAAGTAACTGATCCTTGTAATTCAAAGTTTCAAACTGGTACACTGTTCTCTTCAGCATTCTTAGCTCTATATTGTAATTTATTGAAGTTTAAATTTAAAAATATTGTAATAACTTAATTAACTTCCTATCTTGCAGCTTATCAATGGAAATACAGACAGTGTTATTGTGCACACAGCAGCTCAAGAATCCCCCATTTCCTGCTGTTGCTTAAGTGAAGATCTTAAATTTGCAGCTTTTGGACAAGAGAGTGGAACAATAAAGGTATAAAATCCTAAATTTGATTTAAAAAATAGTAGTAACACACCCTTCTTGGTGCTTTTCCTTTTTAAAGAAATATCATTTGAATGACTTTGTAAAATAATATTCTTCCACATAGTACTTTAAAGGTTTTACATTAGTGAGTGGTGCCTAAATGACAATAATTTAAAGGTGATGCTAGTAACGTAGCTCTGAATATCGTTTTACCAAGGACCGAGCTAATACGAATTTTTGATTGTTCCAGTCCATTGATTGAGAATCATATATTTATAATCTTGTGTTATTTAAAAAAGAAATTGCATGTTCTTTTCTTCCTTTTCATCAAGTATGTAAAATAAGTATAATTATTGCATTCTTCCTTGTAAAGGTATTACAGTTGTTGGATGGGAAAGTTCTGAAGTCCCAGGAGGCCTACAGGACACCTGTGCAGCATTGTCGATTTACATCCGATTGCCAGAATTTAGTTTCAAGTGCTCATGATTCAGTTATACAGGTTTGTAAGACATTTAAAAAGATTATGTTGTAGCTTGCTTACAATTTATTTAAAAAGATCTTTTATACTATATTATAGATAATATAAATTCAGGAGATGACTACCGCATTCTGTGTCGCTCCATTTTGCAGCAAGGGACTATAGAAACTGTAGCCTTTATTTATACCTTATATGATAATGAATATTACACATAGGTAACCTGTGCAGCATCCCGCTTCGGTGTTTGTGTCGATCTGAAGCTAGCTGGAGTGCCACAGCTGTGATCAGTCAAGCAGTAGAGACAGCTCACTGGTTTGTTGGCTTTTGGATCCTCCTTTCAGGACTAACGTGGGTAGCTTTTCTCCTGGGTCCTCGACTCCCTCTAGTGGACAGTGCCTCAGTTAAGCCCCCAGGATTGTCATCTGAACACCTCAGCTTTCTGTTCTTTGATGCAAAAAACCTATTAATTTGAAAACTATGAGGTCTTTGTCATTTAAATTAAGTTGATGCTTAATAGCTTCTGTAAAATAAAATGACATTTCTTCAGTTTTCAGTGAATAGTTGAATTAAAAATAGAAGTGTCATTTTGTTATAAAAATGCAAACAAAAATGGCATTTCATTATAAATACATTTTAAAAATACAAAAAAAAGTTAATTTAAGTATGGAAGATATGAGGTTTGCCAGATGACGGAAGTTTTTTTTGTTGCAATAATCAAAGGTTTAAAACACAAAACTTTTAGGGTGCCTAGAAAATTATTGTTTGGCTTTGTCTTTTTAAATTACCAGTGAATTTTAAGCATCAAATTCACTTTGAAAAACAAATTATGTGTGTATTATAGGGAACTCTCCCATCGGTTGACTATTAAATACTGTGGAATCCTCAATCTGCAGCATCTCTACTATGGATATCTTCAATATCTAACCTTTTAATTAGTTGCCATCACCATAAGAACTTTTTATCGTTCCTGTTTACTAAAAAAACAGTCAGTTAGTTCATTCTTCTAAATTTATGGTTGCCATTAAATTTTTTTTAAGAAGTATTCTATCTTTATGATTAGGTATGGAATTGGCAGTTGAATGAACGTGTGTTTCTGAGAGGGCACAAGGAAGCAATCAAGGATTTTAGACTACTGGAAAATTCAGAACTTCTTTCTTGGTCATTTGATGGAACTGTTAAGGTAAATAAAAGTCTATGTATTGACAAATCTCATAAAATACACTTTATTGTGTCTTCTAACATTTGGTATTTCCTGCACTTTGTGTTGTCACACATTTTATTGAATTGATCCTAAAGTGTAAGGTGACTTGTAAGACAGTTTTGCATTTTCTGTTTCTAATAAGATTTATGCTCTTGTTGTATTTTAAGTACAGTAAGTAAGGCAAAATGTTGGCCATATTAGAACCACGTGACTGTATATTGTTGTGTAAGATGCAGGGGTTTTAACCTTTTTACAGTGTTACAAAATAACCTGTTTTTCCTGTGTATTTGGTAGGTTTGGAATGTCACTACTGGAAATACAGAAAAAGATTTTGCTTGCCATGGAGGTGCTGTTCTTTCCTGTGCTGTTTCACCTGATGGTAGTAAATTTTCATCTACTTCTGCTGACAAAACTGCAAAGGTTGGTTACTTTCTGTACAAAGACAAAAATGATGCTTTATTTGTCCTGAAATGTATGCTATATTTTTTGATTATGAGATAACTAGTGATTATTTAACTTACCCTGTTGTATTTCCAATATTAAATTTCCTGTGTCTGTGAACGTGTTTCTGAAGCTGTTAGTCATTAACAGTTGGTCTTGGATATAACTTGAGGCTGTCCTGGTGACTTCTGTGCAGATAAAATGTGTGTTTTGTGCACGAGTTAGTGCAGAACACTGTGTTTCATTCTCTGTATTGATTTGTCAATAGCCTAACATTCTTAATTTGGAAACCTAAGTTAAGAAAAAGTTCGGAAACTTCCAGTGAAAGTGCTGCCCATAGTTTCTAATATTCCTGTTCAGAAGCAAGGTGCAAAAAGAAGTGAACTGTTTAATATTCTGGAGCTGCCCCGTTAGATTTGTAAAGTTTTCCATTAGATTTTTAAAATACAGCTTTAAATTGATTGATGAATCCTTTTTCTATGAACAGCTTTAAACTTTCTTGTAAAGGAATCGGTTTCATTAAAGGGTATATTCCAAGGAAAAAAAAATACTTGCAGTTGGTTCAGTAATTTGTAACAAATGCATTCTTGTGTGATTCAGATAATAAATGAAAAACAGACTGCCATATAATACATACATAAATGCACACACACACATATATATGCACTAAAAGTCTTACGTAGTTTTGAATACTAATGCCTTTTTAGAAAGAAGTCATAATTGGTTTTGAACTTTTTCATGCTTCTGTAATGTTTTCCATTTAGATATGGAGCTTTGAAAGTTCATCTGTTCTTCGTGAGCTGAAAGGTCATGAAGCCTGTGTGCGGTGCTGTGCTTTCTCTCCTAATAACAAATTATTGGCCACTGGAGATGACAAAGGAGAAATAAGGGTACTGCTTTAACCTTGATGTTTATTTTATAATTCAATTGATAGTCAGTTCACAGACAGAAGAGTTCTCGTAGTTTGTGTTCTGCACATCTAATTCATTAGCATTGTAGTGAACATCGGGGAGTTGAAAATAGCAAAGATAGTCTGCCCCATGAGACAGTAGTTTGTAACCATATTGATAGATTTACGTTCCATGAGTGCTGAGGAACTGATTCACGTGATTTGCTAACAGCTCTACTGTGAATTGCATGTGTGATGAAATCCTCCATATATGATACAGCTGTAGGACGAGAGTTCATTTTTTGTATTATTCTGTCACTTCAGATAGAATGCTTATTTGCAAGTCGGTTTTTTTCTCTAATAGAGAAGAATACATTTTGGCTTTCCTCACTTGAGATTTTTTTTCCCCCATTAAGTTTATTTATATACATAATCTTCTCTCTCTTTTAGATTTGGGACATTTTAACGGGTGCATTACTTCACTTCTGCTCCCCAGTTACTGTAGATGAAGGAGAACCAACACACGGTGGCTGGGTAACAGACCTCTCATTTTCTCCTGACAATAAAATGCTTGTGTCCTCTGGAGGCTATCTTAAGGTAAGCCTTGAAATAATAAAATATTCTAACATGCCTAATTACATGACAATACTCTCATATTTCTAAAGGAAAATGCAGACTGTTTCAAAGAAACAAACCTGAAATGTTTTACTTAACACAAAGCTGCTCCATCTTCATGACTGTCTCGCACTTTTCACTTCTTTTCTTCTCAAATCTGAAAGCCTCCGGAAAAGGTCTCTTGAGAATTCAGACTTGGAGTTTGGTTTTGAGCTCCATATATTCCATTTTTATTAGCTTCATATTTCTATTGGCAACATCCTTCATTAACATCTTTAATGTTAAAAATCCCAGTAATTTTTGTCTGCCTTAATATCCACTCAATTTCAGCAGCAATTGTGTTCTTTATAATGAGCAGAAAAATGCTTTATGACAGGCTTCTATTTTTCTTGGAGATACTGAGTTTTAAATTTTTTCATAAATTAAAATTCAGAAAGAATTGCAAGTGATAATTTTCTGCCTTGAAAGACATTCTATAAATAATTTTTGGAAGAGGGCATGTTGAAACTGAGGAAATCAGTCTTTTTATCAGTCTTTCATTGGTTCAGACATCTACTGGGCATATGCTTTCTGGGAAGGGAAGAGGTGTTCTTTCTTTCTAGCCTGTGAATTGGTTCTTCATAATTATAAATTTCTCATAAGTTCCACCCCTGCCCCCCCCCTCCATGCAATTGCTAATAGCTGTTAGTAGAAACTGTGTGTGTACGTGAAATGACAGATTGTGGAGTTCTCATCTCACAGAGTGCTAGACATTAGTTGATTGTTGGTCAGTGTTCAGCTGTCGAACGTGCTACCAGACTAATTCTTTGAAGTCAGTTAACCATTTAACAAAGACCGTTGAATTTTCTAATTTAGCATTGAAAACATCTTCTGACGTTTGTTTCATATTAAAGAATAAGACATGCATCCTGTTTATAGCTTCCTTCCCGTTTTGTCTTGTGGTTACACAGTATGGTGGTGTGATGCTTCTCAGAGTCCTAAAATGGTATGGGATGTTAGGGACTTCTGGAACTCATTTACTCCAGACCCTTGCTAGAAGCAGTTTGCAGAGTTAAGTGAGGTTGCTTAGGGCCTTGCCCCATCAAGTTTTGTCCCCTACTCCAACAGGGGTGCCTTTGGGCCCGGAGTGGAGAGTCTTCCTTTGTCATTTGTAACCCTCTTTTTAGTAGTTGAAGACAGCGCTCTGTCTTTCTTCTATGACATCTGTTTTGGGTGTCCAGCCCATCTCAGTGACCATGTGCTGGACTTGCTTGGTTTTAATCAGAATGTTATAGCTGTGTAGCTGCAAATCTGTGTTATGCACACAACTAATGTTACATATTTCATGAGATGAGTAAGCTAAAAAGTAGTAATACCTCCTGCTTTTATAGATGGTCAAAGCTGAAGGTAATCTGTTTCGATATTTTGCTACTGCACTCAAACTTTGCAAGAACAGAGGGTAGCCTTCTTACTGGAAGAATCAAGTAACAGCTTTGTGCTGGATTGCGTTTGGTTCAATTTTGCATTGGTCTACAGCTTTTCTGAGAAATGAGAAATTTCAGTCTGCAGTCATGGAGTAAACTGATGATTGAAGGGTTCTCTGTGTCTTTGTTTTTAGTGCTTACTGTATATTCTAAAAACAAAAAATAGAAGATTCTAATCTCACTGAAAAAATGTCTGTCCTGCTAGCATAACTGCAAATGGTTTCAAATGTGTACATGATTGATCCTCTTGTGAGTCCAGCTGTTTTTTAATCCAGCTATAGCTTCAATTATATTGTCTGGAGAGGTGTTTCATGTATTCATTTGGTTATATAAAAATACATAGTCTTTTAAATTTTGGACATGTTACGGTTTACGTCTGTTGATCACATTTTGTATGCTTTCCTGAAATTAAACAGCTTCGGTCTTTTTGAAGTTTCTTCTCATCTGAAAGTCTTATACCTCTAGTAACAGGTCCTAAACATTTTCTACTTAAGATTGCTTGTATTTTTAATTCTAGCTCTTTGGAGAAAAAGTCAAGTGGGCTTGCCATGCTAAGCCTGTTTATAGAATTTATTCTAACCTTCCTTCAGCTAACTGAAAGTGTGTTGTTATTTTTTGTAGTGGTGGAGTGTAACTACGGGAGAATCCTTACAAACCTTCTACACAAACGGAACAAACCTCAAGTCAATATATGTCTCCCCTAATTTCAAAGTGTATGTGACTGTTGATAATCTCGGTATTCTTTATGTGTTACGGAAGTTATGATTAATGTGCTGAATGCTGCAAAGATAATTAATTTTTTTGGAGCTGAAAACAAAATTCTGCTAAATGTTTATCTGACACTCATTAAGCTGTGAATTATATTTCATTGTTGTATTCATCATGTTTTCATGTATATTTCTGTACATTTATGCCTATTTTTTCAAAGGAACTTGCATTTAATTTTGTTTTAGTAAGCATTATTATAATCCTTAATTCTTGATTTGCTTCTTAAGTATGTTGCTTCCAATTTTGTAAGGAAATTATGTGAAGATTTATTCAAATAAGTTAAAATTAACACCAGTGAAGAAATAATAGGAATATAACACTTTGAAATTGTATTTTGTGCTAAGGCTGATGGCTGAATGCCCTCTAGCCATGAACACAACTGTGTAAGATGCAAAAAAAAAATTATCTTACTGTGATTTTCATTTAGTACAGAATAGAAAGAATCAGGGACATCATTCATTTGAAAAATGAAACTAGCTATCTTGGTGCTTGACGTTCAAAGCAGATCAAGTAGCTGTTCAGTTTACAGCAGCAGTGCCTCCCACTCGCGGAAGGAACCTTCATACTTCTAACCTTGCGGAGATAAAGTGCATTGTAACACATACGAGCTATTCTTATTAAAGGGAACATCCTGAGACTTGTTTTCTCAAGGCGAGATCTGAAAGGATATTGCAATTGAAGTGGAAGAGATTGTGCCACATTTCCAGTCAAAGGATGAATAGACCTAACCTGCTAAACTGAGAGTGAAAATAGTTTAAAAGCTATATATTGAAAAATATGAGGAGGTGTGAATTTTAGTTATTTTTTCCTTTTGGAATTAACATTCAGTTTGTACTATGGAGACATTTTATTGTCACAGCTTTGTTTACATGGGATTCTATGCACAGGGATCTCTTGCCTGATAATATGTGATTTTTCTCTTTGACGTTTTGATTTTTTGACTTTTTTGTTTTTTACAATATATTTATAGATTCATTATAAGGTTGAAATTTTGATGTTTTGTACTAATTATACTTGACATATCTTTTGTGAATAATTAGATAATGATTTTTCTCTAGGTACCTAGTAAGCCTTGTTCTAGTAAATTGCCTCTCAACTGCTATGAGCAACTGCACAAGCATTAATATCATGATTTTCATACTTTTGTAGCTGGCACTAGAACACTCCATCTAAGTACTTGATTGTAAAAAGTACGTTAGCAAGTGTCTCAACTGATGCTGAATAATGAAATTCTCACTTTAGTATTTTTTGTGTGCATTTCAGAAGATTTAATATACATTTGTAGTATTTTCCTGTTTTTTGACAATCACTAGTTTTTCCTCTTTTTTAACTTGAAATTCCACCATTTCTAAGGTGCTATTGAATACGGGTTGGTATAATCAAAGTACTACTGGCAGAAATGTAAAGAGAAGAAATTCAATAGAAAAAACATGATGTTTTGTATTCAAAGTATGTACAGCATTCAATAAAGATAATCCAGGCAATATTGGCCAAAGTTGTACATGAATTTGAATTTTTTAGTGGTTTTTTGTTTGGTTGTTTTTTTTACAGGGTGGGAGGGAGGAGGAGTGCTGCCTTTTTTATTATCTTTTATTGTGGTTTTATTTTCAATCTAACATAATGCCGCTTTACAAACTGTACCAAAAATACTTTGACAGGTAAGCAACAGTATTACGTATGGGGATGGAGGAAAAAGTGAACAAAGGGAAACTGAAGTCTTGGAACATGTCCTGCAAGGTCCAGGATGGAGTTGCTTCTCTTGTCTGGTTCATACAGACCTCATCAGTGCCCTGCCTGAGTAGCTGGAGATGAAGGAGCAGGAAGCTCCTCCTGGCCGACGTCCCTTGTTTGCCAAGGCTGGGCTGGCATTTTTGCACAGGGATGCATTGGTCTGAACTTAGAGACCCATCTAGGTAAGAAGATACGGGTGAATGTTTCACGTGAAGAACCAGGGCAAGAAGTTGTCGTCTGTGACAATGCTGATGAAACTCCGATGATAGGAAAAGCTGATCATGGTTCAGTGAAGAAAGTGAACTGTGAATGAACGGCATTCACAATTTCAATTTTGAAGTGAGTAGGAAGCAAGTAACGCAGAACCTTGAAGAAATGTGAGATAAATTGTTCATTCTTGAATTATTCTGCAAGAATGACAACACGGCAGCATTATACTTGTTGCTGGAACTGAGGAGGCTGTGCTTCATGGAGGGTGGTGTTTAGCAGAGTCGGGATGGTTGCGTTCATGTGCACATCTGTGGAGTTGGCTTAAGTCTTTGTAGCTGAGGGGGAAGAAGAGAAATAGCAATGAGAAAATCTGAAGAGCCAAAGAATAGATGTGATTCACAGGAAAACAAAACTTCAATGAAAGATTGTTAAAACAGGGGCCAACCAAGTCAGCAACTTCTTCAATTTAAAATATTTAAGAAGGTTAAGGCAGTTTACTGTAATAAAAAATGAAGTCCTGCTGTGTCATCAGATTTAGCTGTTCTCTCTGATGATAGATATATTTTAAAGGAAACAAAAGAAAGTTTGGCCAGAAGCAGTTTTTATGTAGATTGAACATCAGTGCTTCCACTATCTCTTGTAATGCCACATAAAACTGAATCAGTCTGCACTCAAATCTAACTAACGAGCATTGGCGATTTTATCTAGTTCTTTAACCAAATTTATAATACGCTTTTGTGTAAACAATTTTTAGGTACGCTTCCTATTAAAGATGTCTGTCAGTTTCTGCAGAAGTTTTGAGTCTCTTCACTTCGGCAATTAGACTTACAGCTCCTTCACAAATCTCCTTTTTTCTCTGTCCTTTATTAACAAGGAATTGTACCCAGATGCAATACAGCTGATCAAGAGGACGCTTTGTGTTGCCTTGAATCGTACCAGTCCTTCAACTGCAGTGTTCCCCTTCCCCCCCACCCCTTTACCTTGCACACTCATTTGAAATGGAACTACGCAATTACTGCCTGAGGTTTTTCCATGTAAAGGTTTATAGATGTCTCCTAGTGCTGGAGTATGTGGGTAGAGCTGGAGTTGGTAACCTGTTGCCAGTAGACGAACATCCTCCACCCCAGAATTATTCTGCCTCACCTAAAAAACGGTGCCGTTAAACTCCCTATTGCAGAATGCTGTGCAAATTTTTTTGCCCAATTTTTCATTTAGTGAAGTCTTTGTATGGG
>Ga0181612_129612_pt1 | contig 17401 bp, 12 predicted proteins | sample HoacroProtozoa21_FD_119630 | JGI IMG/M metagenome (GOLD analysis project Ga0181612, IMG submission 119630) | Hoatzin crop microbial communities from Cojedes, Venezuel. Combined Assembly of Gp0051906, Gp0051904, Gp0051908 | reverse complement strand
TTGCCGCTCCTGTAATGTACGAAACCTACCTCAAGGACCACGAGGCTCCCGAGGACATCAAGTACTTCATGTGCGGCCCTCCTATGCTGGTTAAGACCGTCAACGACGTACTCGACTCCCTGGGCGTTCCTCCCGAGAGCGTGCTCTACGATAACTTCGGTTAATGGACTAACCCAAATACTTATAGACTCCCCCGCTTCCTGCGGGGGTTTTCTTTTGCGTGGGATTGCGCACTCTGTTTGTTGCGATGGTCGGGCACAAAAGAAATCACCTTTTAGCACGACACCATTTGGTAAGTGGGCATTCGCTGCATTTAGGATGCTGAGCCGTACAGATGTACCTGCCGTGCAGCAGTAGCCAATGATGTGCTATTGGGCGAATTTCTTCAGGGATATTGGCTTCGAGCTCAAGCTCCACGGCGCGTGGGGTTTCCCCGCTTGAGAGGCCAAGCCTATGCGCAACCCTAAACACATGAGTATCCACCGCAATTACAGGCTCATTATATAGGATGGATGTAATGACATTTGCCGTCTTTCTGCCGGCACCGGGTAGACTCATGATTTCATCCACCGTTGTGGGGATTTCGCCGTTAAAATCGCTCACCACCTTTTGGGCCATTCCAACCAGGTTCCTAGCCTTGTTGTTTGGGTAGGAAATGCTCTTTATGATTTGGTATACATCGGCCACATCGGCCTTTGCAAGTGATTGAACATCAGGATATTTGGCAAAAAGCGAAGGGGTTGTGGCGTTTACTCTTTTGTCGGTGCACTGGGCACTTAGAATAACCGAGACAATAAGCTCGTAGGGAGAGTTAAACTTAAGCTCGCTCTCAGCTACAGGCACATTATCCTTGAAATACCCAAGAATCCCCTCGTATCTCTGTTTTTTTGTCATTAGATGGTTATGGCAAGGTCGATTACTTCGTTGTCTATGCGTTCGTGGCACTGCTCGTCCTTGCAGATGAACACCCTGCCGGTGTATTTTTCGAAGATATTGCGATTGTGAGTAACCATTACGATGGTGGTACCCTTCTGCTTGTTGATTTTCATCAGGAGCTTCATGATGCCATCGGCGGTTTCGTTATCGAGGTTGCCCGTGGGTTCGTCGGCCAGAATCACTTCGGGCTCGTTTAGAATGGCCCTTGCTATTGCGATACGCTGCTGCTCGCCGCCTGAAAGTTGGTGGGGCATCTTGTGCGCCTTGGTAGACATACCCACGGCGGCAAGAACCGCATCTATTCTCTCGTCCATGGCTCTACGGTCCTTCCAACCGGTCGCTCTAAGCACAAAGTCGAGGTTGTCCCAAACGCTACGGTCCATCAGCAGCTGAAAATCCTGAAAAACCACTCCCAGCTTACGGCGAAGCTTAGGTATATCCTTCTGTTTGAGACCGTTAAGCTTAAATCCGCAGACTTCTGCGCTGCCTCCCGCAAGCTTGTTCTCGGCGTTTATGGTGCGGATGATAGAGGTCTTTCCGGTGCCAACCTTGCCCACAATATACACAAAGTCGCCCTTGTTTACTTCCATGTCAAGAGAGTAGATGACCACATTGTCTCCACCTAGAATATCCGATTGCTTAAAGCTGATGAGAGTGTCCATAGCAAAAATCTTTGCACAAATATAGCAAAAATGATTGCCATTTTACCAAATATCCAAAGAAATTGAGTTGCTCCCGCCCCTTCGAATGGCAGGAAGCTCGATGTTTCGAACAACGGTGGCCATATTCCCCTGCGAATCAAGGGTATCCGCCTCAAAAACCACGCTCGTCCTTGGGGTGCCGATGCTCTCGGAGCGGCTATCGTTGGGGTAGCAAAAGAGGCGGATTTTGGGGTAATAACAAAATAGCCCAATGTCCTGTGGAAGCCTTTGAAACATCATTTGCGGGTAACGCAGCTCATCGGGAGAGTCAAGAGTCTCACTTGGTCTAAAGCCACTGAATCTAAGCACTTCAGCCTTGGGGTTTATCCCGCTCAGGTGGAGCCTGGGGTTTCTAAGTCTTGCCCCCGTTAAATTGTTGATACTCAGGATATCCACCGGGCATAAAAGTGGAGAAAGGCTTACGGATGTTTCCATGGAAGTGCACACGGCCGACATTAGTGGATAGTCTGGATTTTCGTCGGCGTAGTTCATTTGCAGAAGCTCAATGGAATCGTAATGCTTAAGGGATTCCAGATTGAATTCGTATGGGCTGTTTGCTATAAATACCAGCCTCTTATCCTGACAAAATGACTCAATAACAACATCGCAAAACTGAACGGGATGGACAACTTTTCTAAAATGGCTCTGGAGCTCCCTGGTCCAAGTGTCGGAGTAAACGAAAGCATCCAGAGTTTTAATTGGATAAGAGGCTGATATATTTATTTTTACGCTATCTGTTGTGCTCGGGCTTTCTAGCGGCGAAGGGGAAGTCTTCGCTATCGGCTCGCAGGAGAGGACAAGGACCATCGCAGCCATCGCCCCTCCTATTGCAATCACAACCCCCGAAAAGATAGTAACCAAGCATTTTGACAAAATTAACAAGTGTTGGAGCAGACAGCCCCTGAGCGGCAGCTCATTGACAGACATTCTCGGAGTCTTGTATTTGCGGCGAGTTCGCATAGCACCGGCAAAGCTAGAAAGGCTTTTTGTAGTAAAAAAGGAGGTAAAAAAACTTTTTCTGTTTTTTAATTTTTTTCACTTTTCATTATGCGTTTTTTAATTTTTATCTAACTTTGTAAGTTGACTGGAACGAAGTAATCAATAAATTCTATAAAATGAGAAGACTTTTTAAAATCATTTCATTGAGCTCTCTGGCGGTGTTATGCCTTGCCTGCGGGCAGAAAAACAAGGGTGAAGAGAATGTCTATTCACTTGTAAATGAGAATGGTATGGAGGTTAAAATCACTCCCTACGGAGGTAGAATAGTCTCCATCATTGTGCCCGATAGAGAGGGGGATTTTAGGGATGTTGTGTTGGGTTTTGACAAGGTGCAGGACTATTATCCCGAGAATAACCAGACCGATTTTGGCGCCGCCATAGGAAGGTACGCCAACAGAATCAATAAGGGACATCTCTCTATCGACGGCAAGGAATATCAGCTCCCGCAGAATAATTTTGGACATTGCCTGCATGGAGGCCCTACCGGATGGCAGTATCAATGGTATAAGCTTGTTGAACTTGACGAATCCCACATCAAGCTTCAGATGGATTCTCCCGATGGAGATAATAATTTCCCTGGGAATGTGGTTGCGTCAGTTACCTACACCCTTACTCCCGACAATGAGATTGACATTCGCTACGAGGCGGTGACCGATGCTCCCACCGTTGTGAACATGACCAATCATTCCTATTTCAACCTTAGTGGAGACCCTGCAAATCACAGCATTACAGAGGATGAGCTTGCGGTTAATGCCGATTTCTTCACTCCAGTGGATAGCACATTTATGACCACCGGCGAGATTCGCTCCGTCGAAGGCACTCCCTTTGATTTTAGAATGGCAAAGAAGGTGGGGCAGGATATTGACACCGATGATGAGCAACTTCGCAATGGCCATGGATATGACCATAACTGGGTGCTGAACACCAAGGGGGATATCCACCAGCTCGCCGTTGAACTATATTGTCCCGCAACCGGCATTGACCTTAAGGTCTACACCGACGAGCCTGGAATCCAGATTTATAGCGGTAATTTCCTTGATGGCAGCGTTACCGGCAAGGGCGGAATTGTTTATAACAAACGTGCCGCAATCTGCCTGGAGACCCAAAAATACCCTGATTCACCCAATAAGCCCGAATGGCCCAGCGCTGTGCTTAGGCCAGGGGAAACCTATTCGAGCCATTGCATCTATGCTTTTGGGGTAAAATAGTAAGTGGTGCAATTATTATGGTAAACAAGCTCTCTAGCCCACGAACTGCTTCTTTAGCATTTCGGTCTTGGCATCGGCATCGGGGCCCTTGGCACCAAAGTAGAACTTGATTTTAGGCTCGGTTCCCGAGGGCCTTACACTAACAACATCGCCCTCTGAATCAAAGAATTGCAGCACGTTGCTACTGGGCTGACCTGTCTTTTCGGGCTCCAGATAATCAATCACCTTGGTAACAGGGCAACCGCAAAGTTCCTTGGGTGGATTGGCCCTAAAGTCCGACATCATTTGCCCTATTTCGGCGGCGCCACTCACGCCCTTGCGAACGATGTATACCATGCTCTCCTTGCGATAGCCAAACTCCGCATACACTTTTTGAAGAAGCTGATACAGGGTAAGTCCCTGGTCGGCGGCCCATGCGGCGCACTCTGCAACCATAGAGCAAGCTATTTGAGCATCCTTATCGCGAACAAATTGCCCCACATTAAAGCCATAGCTCTCCTCGCCGCCACAGATAAATTCGCCATTAGCCTCGTTGCGCTTAACAACCTCGGCAATATACTTAAAGCCAGTAAGCACATCGTAGCACTTGATGCCAAAGCCCTCGGCTATTTCGCGAATGGACTCGGTGGTAACAATGGTTTTAACCACATACTTGCTATCGTCAAGTTTTCCTAGCTCCTTCCAACGGGTCAGAATATAGTAGGTAAGCATCGCAGCGGTCTGATTTCCATTGAATTGCACCATCTTACCGTCGTTGTCGCGCACGGCAATTCCCATGCGGTCGGCATCGGGGTCGGTGGCCATAACCACATCGGCACCCTGCTTATCAGCTACCTCCAGAGCCATCTTCATAGCTGCGGGTTCCTCGGGATTGGGAGATACAACTGTGGGGAAGTTTCCGTCCGATACGTCCTGCTCGGGAACATGATATATGTTCTTGAAACCCAGCCTCTTAAGGCACTCGGGCACCAGCCTTACGCCGCAGCCGTGAAGAGGGGTATAGACAAACTTAAGCTCGCTATGACGCTCCCTGGCCTCGGGGCTAAGAGTTAGCGAAAGAATGTCCCTAAGATAGAGTTCGTCCACATCGGCACCCATGGGTTCAATCTCCCCGCAACGGAGCCCCGAGGTGAACTTCACCATACTAGGCTCGCTCACCTTGGCAACCTCGGCCACAATATCTTTATCAACGGGCGAAGTGATTTGCCCACCATCGCTCCAAAATACCTTGTAGCCATTGTATTCCTTGGGATTGTGGGATGCTGTAATCATCACCCCGGCCACAGCGCCCTTGAGGCGAATGGCGTACGAAAGTTCGGGAGTAGGCCTGATGTTATCGAAGATAAACACATGAATGCCATTGGCGCTCATCACATCGGCAGTGATTTTTGCGAATTCCTTGCTATTATTGCGACTGTCGTAAGATATGCAAAAGCGGATATCATCGCCCTCACAATGGCTTAAAATATAGTTTGCAAGGCCCTGGGTGGCCATTCCAACCGTATAGCGGTTCATTCTGTTGGTGCCCACACCCATAATGCCGCGCAGGCCCCCCGTACCAAATTCAAGATTCTTGTAAAAGGCATCTTCAAAGGCCGCAGGGTCGGAGTTGCGAAGTTCGATGATTTGCGATTTGGTCTGAGGATCAAAATCCCCATCCAACCAAGCCTTCGCATTTATTTCGTATTGTTCCATAATTTATTGATTTTTAAGATATTTCAGCCAAAAAATTCTATCGCTAGCCTTGGAATGTTCCGCCTGTTTGCCACGATATCCGTGCATACCGTCGGGGTAAATCATCAGCTCGAACTGTTTGCCGGCATTCTGAAGTTCCTCCACCAGCTGCAAGGTGTTCTGGAAGTGCACATTATCATCCGCCGTGCCATGGGTAAGCTTCAGCATCACGGTCCCATCGCCGGGGTAATTGCTCACATAGTTAATGGGGCTAGCGTCCCTATATCCCTTGGAATTAAGAGCGGGAGTGCTCATAAAGCGCTCGGTATAGTGGGTGTCATAGAGTTTCCAATCGTACACTCCCCCACCTGCAATACCACAGCGGAACAAATCCGAATGATTAAATAGCAGCATTGCGGTCATGCTTCCTCCGAAAGAAAAGCCTTCTATGCCCATGTGAGCGGCATCCACATAGCTTTGGGATGCCATCCATTTAGCCCAGGTAACGGCATCTTGCACTGGGGTTTTGCATACATCCAAGTAGTCTAGGTCGGTTCCCGCTCTACCCGTGTGTCCCGAAGCTCGCACGTCAATAACCATGTGAATAATCTCATTTTCGCTCCACCACTGGTCTACATTGCGCCAACGGTCCGTAACGCTGGGGGTATTGGGGCCGCCGTAAATTTCAAAATGAACAGGATATTTCTTGGAAGCGTCAAAAGACTTGGGATAGACTATGGAAGCGTACATATCCTGCCCGTCATCAGCCTTGATGCTAATTATCCTTGGAAGGGCCAATGAATCATCCGCCTTCTTAGGTTTTTTACCCATGGTAAACTTAGGGGTGGTTGAATTGCTAAGGGTGGCTTTTATCTTGCCATCCGGCCCAATTTCAACCATATCAACATTATAGAGAGTATCGGTAAGAGCGGTAATACTTCCGTCGGAAGCCAATTTATAAAGGGCGGAGCGCACCCTGGAATCCCGCTGAGCGGTAAAATATATATCCCCGGTTTTAGAGTCTCTCTTTTTAAGACTCATCCGCCAGTTGGGGCCATCGGTAAGGCGCTTTAAGCTACCGTCATAACCCAGAAAATATATTTGCTCCCAACCCGTTTCGAACGAACGAACCATGTAGAGCCCGTCCGAAGAAAAGAGCATGTCGTCAATCCAATCCAACCAAGTCTTGTAGGTTTCATGATAAATAGCTGATTTTGAACCGGTTGCGGCATCAACCCTATATAAATCCAGGGTGTTCTGAATCCTTGGCTCTCTTTGAACATAGAGAGCCTTGGAGTCGTCGCTCCAGAAGGGGGTTCCGAAATACTGGTCTTCAGCAGCGTCGAAATCGGCCCATACTATCTTATATTTCCCCTTCTTGGGTGCCACAGATAGGTCTATAACGCCTATTTTGACATCAGGATTCTTCTCCCCGGCTTTGGGATAACGGGTGAGATTCAGCGACCCATCCTGCCCCTTTGGCGAGTAGATGGGGAACATTGGAACCTGGGTATTATCGAAGCGATAGAATGCGATTTTCTTTGAATCGGGACTCCACCAAAAAGCCTTGTACTTGCTGGAGCGGCCAAAGATTTCTTCGTAGTAAACCCATGAGGCATAACCATTTAGCACCAGGTCGCTCCCATCATCGGTAAGTGGAATCACCTCCATACTCGCCTTGTTCTGCACATACAAATTTCCCCCTTTGGTATAGGCTGTCCATTTGGCATTGGGCGAAGGGGTAAGATTGCTCATCTCTTCCTGCGCAAAAGCGGAAAAAGAGCAGAGGAGCAAGAATATTAAAGTAAAACGTTTCATTCGAAAAATCTATCTGGAAAATTTACCAAATATACACTTTTTATCGCTCTTGTCAAAGCGGTGTAGAGCCATTTTAAATCATCAAGGCTTTGCTGCTCCTGCCAAAACGGGCAATCTATAAACACGCAATCCCACTGTCCACCCTGCGATTTATGGGCAGTAATAGCATTGGCATACTTGATTTGGAGCGCATTGTAGTACTTGTCCTCACGCACCGCCTCATATCGGGCCTTGCGCCCTCTAATATGGGCATAATCCGCACTAACTCCCTGATACAAAGCATTTTGCTGCTCGTAAGTAAGGGATGCGCTCTCGGACTGTAGGGTATCCAAGCAGATTTTTGCCCTGATTTGCACATCGTCATAATCGGGGAATGCGAGCGTGGCATCTGCAAAGTGGAGCCCATAGCGAGTCTCGTAATTGCCTATTCTAACCAGCCTGGCAATATCACCGTTGGCAATATAATCCAGCCCCTCTATGTCCTCTACAAACTGATAGCAATTCTTCACCACCATAAGGGCATCCCCCCTAACAAGTTGCTCTTCCCTGTATAGCACGGTGGAGCGTATGCCCAAATTATAACGGATTGCCCTTTTATTTGAGCGACAAAGGATTATTGTGCCATCCTCGCCATATTTTGAATAAGCATCGGCAATGCCATCGATAAGCTCGGAACCGCTTATTCTACGACTATCCTCAAAGCCGGAGAGATTAAGTTTAACGCCCTCAAAGATATCCCCGCTTAGGGCAGGTTCTATTTTTTGCCTAAGCAGAGTGGCATTATGCAGAATCCCAGATTCCAACGCCTGTCTTACCACGGTATGAAGCACGGTGTGCCGCACCCCGCCAAAACCATCCATAAATCCATCCACAAGAGCGGGACTTGCATCCAGCCCAACTGGAGGCAGCTGCGCCGAATCCCCCACCAGCATCAGCTTGCAATCCAACCCGTTTCTAACAAAGGCAACAAGGTCCGAGAGCAGATTGCCCGAGCCAAAATTAGCCTGGCCCTTGGCTTCGTCTATGCCAATAAGCGACACCTCATCCACCACAAAAAGGGTGCTCTTGGCCTTGTTTGGGGCAAGGCTAAACAGCCCCAAGCCATCGTCGCCGAAGGATTTTTGCCTATAGATATGCTTGTGAATGGTAAAAGCCGGGCGGGCTGACATCCTACTTAGAACCTTAGCAGCTCGCCCCGTTGGAGCCAGCAGCACGCAACTTAGCTTGAGCGATTCAAGGGTATCTATAATGGCGGAAACTGCCGTGGTTTTGCCAGTACCCGCATAGCCATTGACCACCAGAATATCGCTCTCACCGTCAACTAAAAAGGAAGCGGTCTCTTTTAGGAGAGTATCTTGGCAGGATGTTGGCTCCACAGGCATCCTTTGACGAAACCCTTTGTAGAAAAAATCGGCCCTATCCATTAGCGAGAGCCCCTCCTACCAAATATTAGAGAAACCACAGCTAGAACAGGATAAAGTTCCACTCGACCTAAGAACATATCCAGAGTGTAAACTAGTTTAACCGCATCGGGTTGATGTGCATAATTGCCAAAAGTGCCAAGTTCCCCAATGGAAGCCCCCACATTGTTAAGTGAGCTTATTACCCCAGCCACCGCAATTTTATTATCAGGGCTAAACATCAGCGCCAGCATCACGGAGAGCAGCGCCACCATAAAATACATTGCAATGTAAACCACATGGGGATAAACCTCCTCCTCGCTCATCGTCTTACCGTTCACCTTAATTTCGCTAATCGCAGATGGGTGCAGGGCATGATAGATTCGCTTCCTGAAGTTCTTGAAGAGCAGCAGCAGACGGTCGGCCTTGACTCCACCCGAAGTTGAACCCGCCATACCACCTTGGAATCCAATCAAAAGCAGCACAACGGCGGCAAAGAAGGGCCACTTGGAGGTATCGGTAATGCCAAAGCCCGCACTGGACATATAGCACATAACCTCGAATGAAGAGTTTAACAGCGACTTCTGCCAGCTTAACCCTAGGCTCGAATGCAGCGAAATGGCCACCACAAGGGTAAAGAACACCACTGTAAGCGTGTAATATTTGAATACCGACTTGTTCAGGGGCTTTAGAGAGCGCTGTACCAGAGCGGCGAACAACATTCCAAAATGGAGTGTGGAAAGATAAATTATAATAATGGTGGCAATGTCTATGGCCGCCGAGCTAAAGCTGGCGATAGAAAGGTTTCGAGTGCTAAACCCACCCGTTGCCACCACGCTGAAGGCATGGCAAATGGCATCAAAGGCATTCATTCCCAGCACAAAATAAACTATTGCAGCCAACACATTTAGCCCCAAGTACATCCCGGTAAAGATGGACACGGTGCGATTGGTTCTGGTTCTGTAGGCCCCCTGCGAGAGCGAGGACAATTCCATATTTGTAAGCCTCAGCCTCATCGGGTTGGATTCGGGAATCACCAAGAGCAGGAAAACCACAACTCCCAAACCCCCGATGAAGTGGGTGGACGAGCGCCAGAAAAGCAGGGCCTTGGGCAGAGATTCCACATCTTCGAGGATGGTCCCACCGGTGGTGGTATAGCCCGAAACACTCTCGAACCAGGCGTTCACAAGGGTAAACGGCCCACCCCAAAGGGCGTACGGCAGCATCCCCACAATGAAAGATAGCAGCCACGAAAGAACGATGATGACATAACCTTCCTTTAGGGAGATGGCGGAAGACCTACGCACAAAAATGAAGGGAAAGATGCCCACCATGAAGGTAATTATAAAGCTTACCGCAAGGGGACCCAGCGAGGTGTCGTCCTTATCGAAAATGGCGATAATCACAGATGCGAACATAAACAGCGCACTGACCAGCAGTGCGTAGCCTACGTTTCTTGTGATAGTCTTCCAATTCATTGATTATCAGGAGTTTTGCGCATCGCAGTAATTCTCTTTCGAAGCTGGCGGTTCTCTTCGGTAAGTTCTTTTACAGAGGTGTTGAGTTCGCTCAACTGATCATCGCCATCGAACTCGTACTTGTATGGATTCCCGTACGAACGATACCCACGAAGCTGGTCCAGCATCTTGTAAATGGGCTTAACGTAGTAAACCTGAATAAAGAAGAGCAGCAGCAGTAGCAACAACAGCCCGACGCCAACGGCAACGATGCCGGGGATGATACTGCGGTAGAAGGCGCTCTCGAAGGTTACCGAATTTTGCGAAAGCTCGTTGTATATGGCATCTCCCAGATTGTCGATATCGCGCCTGAGACGATTATAACGGGGTTGCAGACGCTCGAAATACCAAGACCTGGAGTCTATGAAAGCTGACGAAATAACGTCTTCCATTTCCATGGATGTGAGCATATAAGCGGCGTAGGAATACTCCACGGAGTCGGCAAGAGGCATCAGAGACTTTGACTTTAGCGAGGCTCTAAGGCTGTCGCAACGACTTTTAAAGGCTTCTGCGTCAAAATCGGGGAGTTTCACCGAGGTTTCGTCGCCCACCACAGCAAGGATGCCAAGATTGTACTCATTGGTCTGGTCGGCAAGCTTCTGGGCCACGTTTATGCTATGGATATTGTCGGCCACCATGTCGGAAATATACGAACTCATGCTCCTGTATTCCATTACCGAGATGATGCTGGAAATCAGAAGCACGATGGCGATTGCGCTCAAGCTTAAGTAAAGCTTCGACTTTAGCGAAAGCTTCCCTTCCTTTATTTTAGCGAAAAATTTTCGCATATTTTTAAAAAAATTTCAGAAATAAAACACAAATATAGCAATTATTTCCTAAATTTGCACGGAAGCATTAAAAAAGAAAGGCCATGACCGAAACTCAAAGGGGAATAATGCAGCTTTGCATCCAAAAGGGAGCATGCAGCATAGCTGATTTCAGCAAGGCATTGGGGATTAGCGTACCTACCGCCACAAAGCTCGTATCAGAGTTGATTTCAGGAGGTTACCTCCAGGAACAGGGCAAGGTGGGAACCAACGGCGGCCGCCGTCCAAACACCTACGGCCTCAACCCCGATGCAGGATATTTCCTCGGAGTTGATATCGCCCGTCAGCACTTCCACGTTGCTATTTCCGACTTTAGCGGAGAGGCCAGATTCTTCATTCAGGACATCGCATTTGTGCTGGAAGCCAACGCCGAGTCTTTCAGAACCATCTGCCGCAAAATCAAAAACGTGGTTCAGGATTCCGGCATAGAGTGGAACAAGATTCTGGGAGTCGGCATCAGCCTAACCGGTAGGGTCAACCCCGAAAAGGGCTTCAGTCTTTCTTTCTTTGCCAGCGAAGACATTCCCCTAAAAGACATATTCGAGCGCGAGCTTGGCATCCCCGTTACGCTAGAAAACGACTCCCGCGCAATGACCTACGGTGAGTACATGAAGCTTGGCGAAGAGGCCGACCCCAACATGCTCTTCATCAACCTCAACTGGGGGCTTGGCATGGGGATGATTCTGGACGGCAAGCTTTATTATGGCACTTCGGGTTTCTCCGGCGAAATAGGCCACTTCCCTCTTCTGGAGAACAATATCATCTGCCGTTGCGGCAAAATCGGATGTCTCGAGACCGGTGCTTCAGGCTCGGCCCTCACGCGTTGGATAACCCAGCGTCTGAACGAAGGCATGCGCTCTTCGCTCTATTCAATTTATAAGGAAAACGGGGAAATCACCCTTCAGAACGTTCTGGATGCGGTTGAAGATGAGGATGTGCTGGCAATTGAAGGCATCGGCGAAATAGGAGCCACCCTCGGAAGGGGCATTGCGGGCCTTATCAATATCTTTAACCCCGGGCTTGTAATAATTGGCGGAAGACTCATTGTGGGCAAGGATTACCTCATGCTCCCAATTCGCACCGCCGTGAACAAGCTCTCCCTATCGAAGGTCAGCGCCGACACCAAGATTAAATTCTCGCGTCTGGGCCGTAGCGCCGCCGCCATTGGCGACTGCCTCCTCGCACGCGCCAAGATGCTGAATCTGCTTTAGTTCTTTACCAACTTCACCTCATAAAGCCGGGGCCAGTTTTTACCGGTTAGGTAGATATTGCCCTGGGGGTCTACTGCTATGCCGTTGAGAACGTCGGTATCGGGTGTTCTAAGCTTATCAGGAAGTAGTCCGCCGCAATCGATCTTACCCTCCACTTCTCCCGTTTTGGGGTTGATAATCACTATCATATCGGTTGTGTACACATTAGCCCAAATCTTGCCATCTATCCACTCCAGTTCGTTCAGTAGCCTCAAGGGGCGCCCATTCATCTTGACATTCAGCGTTCTCTCAAGCTTAAATTCGGGAGAGAGAAAATAGATTTTGGAAGAGCCGTCGGAAGCGATTAGGCTAGTGCCATCGGTGGTAAGCCCCCAACCTTCCCTGGGGTAGGAATAGGTCTGCTTGTATTCCAGGGTGGAAGCGTCGTACACAAAGGCAACCTTATTTGTCCAGGTAAGAATATAAAGATTCCCGCCCAGCATTACAGAACCCTCACCAAAATACTTACGGCCAAAGTCAAGTTCCCGCAGTACCTTGCCGCTAGTTAAATCCACCTTTCTAAAGCTGGACTGCCCGTATTGGCCCGTACTCTCGTAGAGCTGGCCATCATCGAAAAACAGCCCCTGGGTATAGGCATGGGCATCGTGGGGATACTCCTTTACAACCTCAAGTTTATACTGCTTAACTCCAGCATTACAAGCACAGCAGCAAAGAGCTATTATGGTACAAATCAGTAATTTACGCATTTTTATGTTGGATTGCGGCCTTCACAAAGGCCTTAAAAATAGGCTGTGGTTTCTCGGGAGTGCTCTTGTACTCGGGATGGAACTGAACCCCAATAAAGAAGGGATGTGTTGGCAACTCCACAATCTCCACCAGGTGAGTCTGGGGATTGCGTCCTGTGGCATAAAGTCCAGCGTTCTCAAAGTCTTTGAGATAACTATTGTTGAATTCGTAACGATGACGATGGCGCTCGGAAATAGGAGAGTATCCATATATCTTATATGCCAGACTCCCCTGCTTAAGTTCGCACTCGTATGCACCCAGGCGCATGGTTCCTCCCTTGATTGTGGTACTCTTCTGGTCTTCCATAAGATCAATCACGGGGTGGGTTGTATTGCGGTTCACCTCGGTGGAAGCGGCATCAGTCCAACCCAGTACATTGCGGGCATATTCCACAACCGCCATCTGCATCCCTAGGCAAATGCCAAAGAAGGGAATCCCATTTTCCCTTGCGTACTTAATGGCACTCACCTTGCCTTCCAATCCCCTCTCCCCGAAGCCTGGGGCAACCAGAACCCCATCCATGCCCGAAAGCACCTCGGCGGCGTTCTTGTCGTCTATATGTTCGCTATGAACGGTATGCACGTTTACCCTGCAGTCGTTGGCGGCCCCGGCGTGCACAAAGGATTCCAGAATGGACTTGTAGGCATCCTGAAGTTCAACGTACTTGCCCACAAGGGCTATATTAACCTCATATTTGGGATTCTGGAGCTTTTGCAAAAAGGCCTTAAGTCCGCTCAGATCGGGCTCGGGAGCCTCAATTCCAAGATGAGCGCAAACCATATCATCCAAGCCCTCTTCCTCCATATTAAAGGGAACCTGATATATGCTGGGAGCGTCTATGCTTTGAATCACATGCCCTGGTTTCACATTGCAGAACAGGGCCATTTTTCGCCTAAGTTCGGGACTTAGCGGATGCTCTGTGCGGCATACAATCACATCGGGGTGGACTCCCGCCTGTTGAAGCGCCTGCACAGAGTGCTGGGTAGGTTTGGTCTTAAGTTCCTTTGCGGCGGCAAGATAGGGCACAAGAGTGAGATGAATGCACATCAGGTCTTCTTCCGGCATCTCCCACTGGAGCTGGCGAATGGCCTCCACAAAGGGCTGACTCTCCATATCTCCCACGGTGCCACCAACTTCCGTTATAATCACATCGTAATTGCCACTCTTGCCTAGAAGTAGCATACGACGCTTGATTTCATCGGTAATATGGGGTACAATCTGCACCGTTTTACCCAGATAAGCGCCCTCTCTCTCCTTAGTAATTACCGTATTGTACACCTTACCTGTGGTAACATTGTTGGCCTTGGAAGTATGCACCCCCAGGAACCTCTCGTAATGCCCAAGGTCAAGGTCGGTCTCGGCACCATCTTCCGTTACATAGCACTCTCCATGCTCGTAGGGATTAAGCGTACCCGGGTCTATATTGATATATGGGTCAAACTTTTGGATGGTTACTCTTAAGCCTCTGGCTTGCAGAAGTTTACCAAGGGAGGCGGCTATTATGCCCTTGCCTAGGGAAGAGGCCACACCGCCGGTCACAAAGATGTACTTTACGTTCATTTGCAGTAGAAGGTTTTGCAAATTTACAAAATTTATTCGACATCTAAAATAAAAAAAGGTGGGGCCGTAAGCCGGTTTCTGTTTTTGAGTCTGTCATTTATCTACGCAACCTACCCCCCGGCAATGCGCGGGCCGCACTTTGCTACCGGTATATTTGGTCTTGCAGGCCTCGGGGCCGTACCTATGGAGCATCGCTACTCCACATCGTGGGCTCTTACCCCGCGTTTTCACCCTTACCCTTGCGGGCGGTTGTTTTCTGTTACGGTTCCTAAAAGATTACTCCCATCTGCGCTTTCCGCAGCGGGGCGCCCTTTCCTGTCCGGACTTTCCTCTCATTTGAGCGACAGATCGCTCCACCTCGGCCGCAAAATTGGTAAAAATTGACCAAATATGCAAGCGGTAGCGATTTTTTTGCTAACTTTGTAAAACCTCTCTAAAAAATGAATACAAAGTATATTTTCGTTACCGGCGGTGTAGCTTCTTCCCTAGGAAAGGGCATTATCGCCGCCTCCCTTGGTAAACTTCTGCAAGCCAGAGGCTTAAAGGTCACCATCCAAAAGTTTGACCCCTATATCAACATCGACCCGGGCACTCTCAACCCCTACGAGCATGGGGAATGCTATGTCACCGAGGATGGCGCCGAGACCGACCTTGACCTTGGACACTACGAGCGTTTCCTGGGTGTACACACCTCCAAGGCCAATAATGTCACTACCGGCAAGGTTTATCACACAGTAATCACAAAGGAGAGGGAAGGAGCCTATCTGGGCAAGACAGTGCAGATTGTGCCCCATATTACAGATGAAATCAAGCGCCGTATGTTGCTGCTGGGCAAGAGCGGCAAGTACGATGTGATAATCACCGAGGTGGGTGGCACCGTCGGCGATATGGAAAGCCAGCCCTTCGTCGAGGCCATCCGCCAGCTGCAATGGGAGATGCCAGAGGAGGATTTGATGAGCATCCACCTTACTCTGGTGCCCTATCTTGCTGCTGCTAAGGAACTTAAGACCAAGCCGACACAGCACAGCGTGCAGGCGCTCCAGCAGGCCGGTGTGCATCCCGACATTATTGTTTGCCGCACCGAGCATCCGCTGACCCCCGAACTCAGGCGCAAAATGGCGCTATTCTGCAATGTAAAGCCCGGTCATGTTATCCAGAGCATTGATGCTTGGAGTATCTACCAGGTGCCTTTCAATATGGAGGAAGAGGGGTTGGACGATATGGTTTGCGCCCATCTGGGTCTGCAAACTCCCGAACCCGATTTGAGCGGTCTTAGGGACTTTTTGGAGAAACTCAAGCACCCAAAATATGAGGTTGATATCGCCCTTGTGGGCAAGTATGTGGAGCTTCAGGACGCCTACAAGTCCATTTTGGAGTCCTTCGTGCATGCAGGTGCTGCCAATGCCTGCAAGGTAAATGTGCATACCGTGCACAGCGAGCATGTCGACGATAAGAATGTTGCCGAGGTGCTTGGCGGCATGGATGGAATTCTGGTGGCTCCCGGCTTTGGCGAGAGGGGTCTGGAGGGTAAGATAAGCGCAATCAAGTACGCCCGCGAAAATGGGGTTCCCTTCTTTGGAATCTGCCTTGGAATGCAGATGGCCGTTGTGGAATTTGCCCGCGATGTACTGGGCTGGAAAGATGCAGTTTCTACCGAGGTAAACCGCGCTACAACCCATCCAGTGATAGATTTGATGGAAGACCAGAAGTCCACTACCATCAAGGGCGGCACCATGCGTCTGGGCGCCTACGAGTGTGAACTCAAGAAGGGGAGCATGGCCGAGAAAATCTACGGCACCGACCATATTTCCGAGCGTCACCGCCATCGTTACGAGTTTAACAGCAATTATCTCAAGGACTTTGAGGCTGCCGGACTTATCGCTACCGGTCGCAACCCTCAGACCCATCTGGTAGAGATAGTGGAACTGCCTAGCCATCCCTTCTTCATTGGGGTGCAGTTCCATCCTGAATATAAGAGTACGCCTGAAAAACCGCAGCCGATTTTCACCGCGTTCGTAAAGGCTGCTATCGACAAGAAGAATGCGTAAGTTATTGATATTGACCGTTCTGGCTATACTTTGTTCCGGCTGCAAGGCTGGGGTAAAGGAGTATCGTGTGGAGGTTGTAAAGGAATATCCCCACGATGTTCACGCCTATACCCAGGGCTTGTTTTTTCACGATGGCACTTTCTACGAGAGTACCGGCCAGTACGGGCAGTCCAGCATGAGGATAGTGGACCTGGAAAGCGGCAATGTTGAGCGCAAACTGGACTTTGAACGCAAGTATTTTGCTGAAGGTTCGGTGATTCTGGACGGCAAACTTTATGTTCTGACCTGGACCAACAAGCAGGCCTTTGTCTATGATGCAGATAGTTTGGAATATCTCCAGACCTATAGCTACCCCCGCGAGGGCTGGGGCCTTACCACCGATGGCAAGAGCCTGATAGCTTCCGATGGCAGCAGTCGTATCTACTTCTATAACAAGGAGTTCCGTCAGGAAAGGGTGATTACGGTCAAGCTCAACGACCGCCCCGTCAGGTATCTGAACGAGCTGGAATGGATAGATGGTAAAATCTGGGCAAATGTTTACACCACCGATACCATCCTTATCATCAATCCCAAGGATGGGAAGGTGGAGGCGACTATCGACTGCACCGGCCTGCTGCCCGACAGCATGCGCACTCCCGACACCGATGTGCTGAACGGAATAGCCATCGATGCAGATAAGAATATCTATCTTACCGGCAAGAACTGGCCCCGTCTTT
>Ga0181612_103658_pt1 | contig 17401 bp, 6 predicted proteins | sample HoacroProtozoa21_FD_119630 | JGI IMG/M metagenome (GOLD analysis project Ga0181612, IMG submission 119630) | Hoatzin crop microbial communities from Cojedes, Venezuel. Combined Assembly of Gp0051906, Gp0051904, Gp0051908 | reverse complement strand
CCTTTGGTTCAGGGTGGGAATTGGCTCACAGACTACTACCATAGAATGCTTTGGGTTGGGAGGGACCTTTAGAGGTCATCTAGCCAAACCCCCCTGCAGTGAGCAGGAACATCTTCAACTAGATCAGCTTGCTCAGACCTGACCTTGAATGTTTCCAGGGATGGGGCCTCCACTACCTCTCTGGCAGTGGACATTCCAGTGTTTCACCATGCTCATGGTAAAAAAAATCTTCCTTATATCCAGTCTAAATCTACCTTCTGCTAGTTTAAAACCATTACTCCTTAATGTGATTAATTTGGTATCTACATTTGAGCTACATGGCTAAATGCCCTTTGTGGTCAAGGCAGGGGTACCTGGCACAGTCAGAAGAGCCCAGAGAAGGATTTGGATTCACCTGAAAATGGCCACGTTTCTGCTGTTTGGCTGAACTGCTCTCTACACCCTGTGGGCAGATGCGTGATGTGACTTAATCTTGGCCAGCTCTTCTGGGAGTCCAAAACATAGGTCGACACCTAAATTTAGGTGTTTAAAACGGTAGTTACCTTCATCTGAAAGCTGACTCTCGCTCCCAGAGTTTTGAAGGAGTGAATGAAGGAGTGGCTGCTGTTTGCTGGGGACAGCAGTGCTTAAGCTGTTCCCTTACTTTTGTGACCACCGTTTCACGTGCGTAGGAATCGCTATACAATGGGTATGTCTATCATTGCTGGATTAGCTTGCAATCAAAAGCTCTGCTAACAATTATAGGAAGTTCTGCAGCTAACAATATTGTCATTTGAAGCAGTTATCATTAGCTTTGGAATTGAATGGCACACAAATGCATGAGGATAGTTTATATTGTACTGAACATTATAATTTGAGTCTCAAAAGCGCGACAGTACGTTGTTGACATTTCCAGTATTAACACTTCAGCAAGAAGGGTTTAGAAGCTTCTTTGGATAGCTTTTGTATTTTTAAAAGTTCCGTTCCATTTAAGCACTGCAAAATTGATTAGCAGTTTTTGCAAAATTCTTTGAAGATGAGAAGAGTTATGTAAATGCTAAGGACTATTATTATTATTGGTAAACCCACACAAAATCTGCAGGAAGGCCATAAATCCTCAGAATTAGCTGATCTGAAATCTCAGATGTATGCAGTTTTATTGTGTCATGTCGCGAAACAATACAATTCAGTGCAGACAGCTTAATACACATCTCCACACTGTAAAACCAAACTGTGTTCAAACACTGCTCCAGGCACTGGACTTCAACAGCAAGAGCATTGCTGTTTAGGGTGGCAGTACAGAGCAAACTCCAGGTTCTCGTCTGTCCTGCACAGTGTGTTTACATAATTATTTTAATCTTTCCCACAATAGTCCGCACTGGCATTTCCTCTGCGTATACTGAATTCAGTATATGCTAACAAATGAGTTAGGCCATATCATGCATATACACACATGCACACAAGGAGGGGGATCAACATAAAAAATAATATCCCATTAAGTTCAGGTTCCTTCATGAAAATATATTCAGAGTTAAAAACTATTATACTTGCAAAAAGGATAGTACAATATTCAGCTGACAGCTGTTTTTCTCTTCAAGAATAAGTCTGCCGTATTTTCCCTGGTCATTTGATTCCTCCAGGTTTGGAGACAGAATGTTTAAATAGAGTATGTCCTGAAGAAGGCAAAATCAAAGCTGTATTTTAAACAATAATAAAAAAATATATTGAGTAATCAGAATGCCTATACTTTTGTCAAGTGAAAGTGATAGGACTTGCACAGTGGTTTACACTTAGAGAAAATTAATTAAGAGAAAAAATCAGAATATTTTAAGTGTCAGCATAGTCGGACATCTTATAAGTTTCACTTTAAGGTTATACTTTGTGAAATACTGCTTATTGCAAATGTTCACTTGGTACTTTGATTATAATTAACAGGAAGATTAATAATGCGTTCAGACTCTGATTTTTAATACTACATGTGTGTATTAACACATTGTATTAGCAATTGTAGAAAATATTCTAAAAAATTTCCTGGTGGATATGAACGTAATTACTTACATAACACTTCAACAATCAGTTCTCTCCCACTTGAACAGGCACAAGTATCGCTCAGTGAGCCGTGCATGGGAAAGTCTTAATGTTCTTGCTGCAAATGGTGCTACGTCTAAACACATTGAACAGATGATAAGCAGAGACATGAGAAAAGTTGGTTAACATGAAACGGGGAACACTCGTGTGCACCTGTGGAGAGTGATGTGATATTCTTGGTCAAAAGTTAGATAAGTTCACTGGCACGTCTCATAGCAGGCAGTGTAACACTGAGGCCAGTATCACCAGTTATCATTAGGTAATTCGGTTTTGTAAGCACTTCAGATGACAATGTTTTCTTCTGACTGGATTGGTCTATGCCACATTATTGCTTGGGTTTCATACACTGAAATTTTGGTTGTCTAAAATACATGACATTTTTTTGCTCAAATTGGTGTCAACCAACGTTCCAGTATTTGATAACACATTGTGCATTGAAGTTAAAATTAAATCTGCCGATCGCTAGGAAATTTCTGATTTCCTTTGGGTTTCCAATTCAGAGGACAAATATCAACAGACAAATGCATTCCTCCGCAGGGTGATTAGTACGGGACTACAAACTGGAAGTGAAATCAACAGAGAGGAATCAACAAGGGCAGGTCATTTTCAGGCCTGTTTTTCCTTTGGCATAGATACCTTCCAAGTGATTAAGGTGGTAACATTTCTGAACTGCAGCTTTGCAGTATAGGACAATGTAAATCATACATTTTTATTTTAAAAATAGGCATGCAGAAACACCGTTTAAATTTGAAATGGATTTGGATTTAAACCTCAGTACCTCTTCACTGTAAATAAAAACCAAAAAACAATTCCCGTTTGATGTTGGTGAAGTTGTGGAGGAGCATGCTGTCAGCTGAATACTGTTAAGAGTTTTCTTTTCCATTTTCTCTGTCATAATCAAAAGCAATGAGTAAAAAAATTAATTTTGTATTTTCAAAGTGCACAATACAAAAAAATATGTTGGTTTAAGTTAAATATTCTCAGATTTCTTCTATTTGCCTTTTTTTTTTTTATGGTTGTTTTTCTTTCCACTGTGACTGAATATGAATGAGAGTTGTGATGTACAAGTCAGGAGTAGTGGCCATGAGAAGAACAACTAGGCTGAGGTACAACTCGGGACATATATGCGAATCACTGAACCATCGATGTAGATGGCAATGGCTGTTGAAGGGAGTTCAATCAGTCAGCTGTATCCAATATCCTTGGTCAATACTTGTGGGATTTTGGGGGAAAATAGGTCTACCTATCCAGGCCATCCTCCCATTCCCTTCTTTTGTTACAGTGATGTTTGCTATCATAGGAAAAAACAATTTGCTTGGAACTCAGTCTGAGGAAGACACCTAAATTGAGATGTTCACATACCAGCCCAGGGCTGGATTCACGTGCTTGAGCACAGTTGTCTGGGTCATTTGAGTTATCACAGCCTCTGAGATGTCAGCATGGGACTGGCAGGTGTGACAAGGACCTCCAGGAGTGCTTCTTGTCCAGCAGCTGGAGGTCCAGCAGGATTACCTGGAGATGTTAGGTGGCCGTAGCTGGCTATGCTTAAGCAGCAGAATCAAGGCTGGGTATCCAGGTTCCCAAGGAAGACCTAAACAAGAGCATCAAAAGTGTCTGTAGAGTGACTCTGCTCATGCTAGGACACACCAACTAGCATAGCAGCTGCTCTGGAGTCTGCTGATGTATGGCTCTGTGGACTGTAAAGGGAGCCTGCACAAGTAGCTGGCGTGACCTCACCTACTGCAGGCATACCGATGTCTTACACTGCAGCCCGAATCCTGCCCTTTGTGCATCCCCTTTTTCTTTTTGCAAAGACTAATCTAGATGGTGGCTAAGTTTAAAATTTCCAAAAATGTCAGTGTTACTTAAGGCTTTTTTTGTTTTCAGAGGAGACACGGCTTACTTTCAAAAGTAGCCTGCTTTGAGTGGGCTGCCCTTGTTAAAAGTCGGTGAACCAGCTGTCTTTGGAAATGGCACGTAACAGGGGTGCGCAGAGCTGTAGTCTGAATGGATAGGTACTGTCACACTGTGTAGCCATGGCTGTAATAATAGATGAAAAAGGAGCACATTTTACTAATGGAAGGGAGGAGACAGCTGAGTGCTTCATTTTGCAATGATGACAGAGCATTAAATTGGTCTGGGCAGACAATGTTGGGGGGAGTGGGTTGTTCTTTTCAGTTTGCTGTGCATGTGTGTGTGATACGTCAAATTTTCTAAAATGCCAAAGAAACTTTGAAGCACAGATCAAATTTTAGTAATAGCTTTGTGTGCTTTTGAAAATATGACCTGTGCTCTATTTGTGTTTGTCTGATTCCTAAATGTCATCAGTTTTTATCTGTCACTTTTTATCATACAGCTAAACAAGTGCACCTAGATACAAAGTCCCACGACAGCATCACCTTTCATTTCTTTCTTTAACATAAGACACATGTTGTTACTTTCTGAGAAGAAACTGCCTACTTTTGAGAGATGCCAGATTCAGTTTGTTTACATTATCAACAAAACATGCACATTTTAAACAATTCATACAAGAATCTTCTTCTGCTGTTTACTGCAAGAATGCATACATAAATATTTATGTGTCCTATCCTTACGAAGTTTTTCAATTCTGAAAGAAGTATGATTTCTGTAGTATTGGGCCAAGAAAGTACGTTAAAATTCATCTCTAAAACCAAACATTAGAACCATTAAATCTGTTCGGTTTTGATGGAGTACAGTATGATATGAATGGTGTCAGGCCATTCTCTGTCAGGTCAGGTAATAGCACAGGCTTCTGTCCTAAAATGCATAAGACAACAGGTAAACTCTGTTTACCCACAACCATGACTAGTCCTGTTTTACTTAATAATGAAATAAAAGACTGTGGATAATCAGACTTCTTCCTTAAAGACCAGCGTCGATTGTAGCGTTGCTTTGATCTAGACTTCAATATCCAAGGTAAACCTGAGGCTCCATGACAAACTGAAGCTGGAAACCCTTCAGTGGTTTTCGTTAAGATGGGCTGCCTAAAGTGTCTGCTAACTGCTACTTTCAAATGATTGAGGGGGAAAAATTAGTTTCAGCCTTGTTTTAATTTTTCAGAATTCAAGCAAAAACTCGAGAATTTCGAGAGAGACAAGCTCGTGAACGTGACTATGCAGAGATACAGGATTTTAACCGGACGTTTGGCTGTGATGCGGACCCGATGTACGCTGGGATTGCTTCCTATGACTCTTCTTCAAATAGCGGCACAGTAATGCTGAGCACCCGGCCACAGAGCCCAAGGGAAGGGCAGACAGTGGAAGGCTTGTATGCCCAAGTGAAGAAACCATGGAATTCAAAGTCTTCACCTGTAGACAGGTAGGCACCAGGCGTCAGTCAATACGCTCTTTCAAAATCCGCCCTTATAGTGCTTTTGTCATGGGAGATGAATGTACATCAATTGGAAAGTCAGAACTGTATTTTTATTAATGGCTTGTTAAAAGCCTTTATGTGCAAAAGTATTGAGCTCACACAAATCAAACTGTAACAGAATCAGAGGTGAAGATTATTTTCTGCAGAACTGCTGCTTTTCTTCGCATTCTTCATACGGTTTGGAATTTTGGAGTCACCATTTGGTGTCATTCAAATCAAATTCAAACTTGTAACTTCATCTGGTTCATTTATCAGACTCTAACTGGTATGGTTGTGGAAGACAACATTTCCAACCGATTCACAGCAGTTACAAAATTTCTGGGAAGTTGTTGTTAAAGAGTAAGTGGGTTAAAGCTTACCTGGATTCTAGTCCTACTGTAGTCCTGAACTAACAGGTGGAGCTTTTTGATTAAATATGGACCCAAGTGAGTAAACTCCCAAGCTTGACTCATGAGTTACTTTCTCTTCTTGGGCTGTAGCTTATGATTTATACTCTTCCTGTGGTTATGTTATCTGAACTGTGTTGTGCTTGGTTTTATGCTGAAACTGGGCAAAATTCTGGTTTCTGTTGATGGAGTTTTGAGTTCATTTGTAAACCTGAAGCTAAAACAGGCATGTAAACTAACATAAAGTAGAAATAACCAAAGGCAAAATTCACAGCTTTTTTGTACTTTAACAATGAAAATACATCTGTTTTCTTGGCTTACATCTATGATCTTGTAGTTCTGCATTTTCTGAGCTTTACAAAAACTAACACTAAAATCCTAGTATGGGAGGTATCGTTAACTCATTCAGAGGTTATTAATTTAGCTCATAGTAAAACCACTCATTGTTTTGTTTTCTACCCCATTCTTTCCAGAAGAAAAGCACTGGAATTTCAGTTAAATCAGCAAAGCGACGTCTTTGTTTGCAGTGTTTGCGATCTGTATAGCTCCACACGAGGACTGGCATATTCTGTTCTAGGTGGTAATGGAATCACTTGAATTTGGTCTTGAGGAAAGTAGCTGTCGTGCAGAGTTCAGCTAATTGTCTAAAACTCTTCTTAATTGAGGGCTGAGAGTGGTGTATTTAACACTCCACTAGATCTATTTTGAAAAGTACCTTTACATAATACTGGGGGAAATATGTTGTGTAACATGACAAATAAGGAGATTTCAGATGCATCATTGAATGCATAAGTTTTTACTAAAATTCAGTAGTGCAACTGCCTTTTTATTTTCTCAATTACACTGTTCTGCTGTATTGCACTGTGTAAAAGGTCTACTTTTCATATTAAATGAACATAATTTATATATTGTGGATATGTATGTTATTTCAGTGCAAGAAGCAAAATAATTTTAAAAGACGACAGCTTCATCTGTGCCCTTGAAATTTTATATTCCATAGCCTTATATTGACTGGCACTGGTATACCCAGGTGCCTGACATTTCAGCAGTTTTGTGCCTTTGGAAATCCAGACAGCTTGGATGGAAAGGGCTGCCACGTGGTGAGTCTCATGGCTGTTTTTGTTAGACCAAAGGCAGCGTTTCATGCCGGAGTTGAATGGCATCAATGTCACATCAACAAAAAAAAAGTTCTTTGATGCAAGCCTGGCACAGCGAAATGTAAGACCTGCGTGACCTAGCTAACTCTGTGTGATTGCTGATAAAAGAGCCAGGAGAGAGTGAGTAGAAGTGAAGATAACGGCGTACCGGGGGAATCTGATGTTAATCGTAAGGGTAGGACTGAAGAGTGGTGCGGTAGTGTTGTGCAGTCGGGCTGCTCCTGGCATGCAGAGGGCCCTGTCTCTCCCAGCTGGATCATGCTGTGACAAAAGGAAAGTCCTGGTGCAAGCACAGGCTTGAGCAGAGGGAGAAGATGCATGGCAGGGACTAGAGCTGGGGCAAGGAGAGCCACCCCCATCCCGTGATAAGGGGGGGGGGACATTCAGCAAGAAACACCTGGAAAGAAATAGGCAATGCAGATGGAAAAAGATTATTATTTACTGTAAATGTCCTCTACTGTAAGAGAGCAGCTTTCTTGGACTTGTATGAAGGACATCTGGGAGCTGGACTCTGTGTAACGTTCAGCAGGAGAGCCTGGACCACAGCTGACCTATCTTCCCCAGGCTGCTCTGCGTTTTACAGGCTTTGTCTCAGATGTATTAAGAAAGTATTGTCTGAGCTTCCTTTTAAGAAATAGTTGTGGTCGTGTGGGCCTGAGGTGCTTTTTACCTGAGTTGTCTCCCTGTCTATAGGATGGCTCCTCACCCCACATGCATTGCAACTTGCTTCTTGCTGTCCCTTTCCAGCAGCAAGACCTTCCCCCTTCACTTGGCGTCTCCTGTGATGCCCCTTCTCACAGCAAACATCCAAGTGTCTCTTCACGAGGCTCTGCTCCAGGGAGCTCTCTTCTCTGCAGTCTGGTTTATCCTGATAACGCTACCAGAAATTTGAGGAGAAATAGTTGGTTGCAGTTCTGCATCCTTAAAATTTTGTTTACATTAGTGTTCACCTGTGGTGAACGTTATTTTCCCTGTGCTTTACTCCTTTGCCCTGCCATCCTTTCCTTTCCTCAGGATGTTTCAGAGGTTACCTAAATGGAAACAGTCGCTTCCAGCCTTTGTGGATGGGGAGGGAAATCACTCGCAGCGCGTTACCCTTGCACTGAACTGCCAGGAGCTGGTAACAGCCAGCCTGTCTCAAATCTTTAGCACGTGCATATTAAAAGCAGCATTGTTTATATGGGAAATGTTATTTCTATTACAGTTTGGTGGTTAGTGCCAAACAAAATCTGACATTTAAGTATGTCCAAAAGGTTATTTAAAAGCCTCTTACAAAAATGTCCCATAATAGTTTGCATACCATTGCTGAATACGTACGACAAATTTTTAACTTGCAAGAGAATTACTGCGCCTGTGTGTGAGGCCTTGTTAGGGTTTGTTTTTCTTTCATATTCCTTCAACGTCTCTCATTTTCATCAACACATGCCACCAATTGATGTAAGTTGAACTGTGTCATGGCATATGAATGATAACAAAGCAGAGGACAAGTATGTAAACTGCTCATCAGAATAACGGACAATTTTATTTTATTTTTTGCAAGTTGAAGGATATGATGAGGAGAACTATTAAAGTACTTCACCAAATGATGATACTGTTCAGTTGTCAGGCAGAGGTCCCCCAAGCTATTTTATAACCTAACTTGAAACCAGTGTTAAAACCATGCCTGTTTCTTCATTCTCCTTCTTGGATGTATTTTATATTTGTAAGTATCCCAAGCACTGCAGTTGTAGACAGATACTACGAAACAGTAAGAAGAAACTGGTTGTTGCTTAAACGGTTTGTCCATTCGTTTCCCTAAATTAGAAAGTGGATTGTATAGTGCCAAAATACAATAAAGGAGAAAGAGATGTTAACTTGCTCACTGGAGACTTGCACATCAGCGTATGTGTGTAAGTAACATAGCTTCACCCATTTTACCAGCAATGGCTATAAAAAAAACTTCAATAAATAGTAAATTTTACTTAAGAATATCCTTCCAGGACTTAAATCTGCATATAAGTGACTCTAAACCAGCTTCATGTTGGATCAGAGTTAAATTGTTCATGGATGTTGGTGGGGTCTGGGAGGAAGGGTTGCTTGTTTGATTTCTTCTATCAGTGAGAGTTGTTATCTGTTAAATATGGGAGGTTCTTTTTTTTGAGCTTCTTACATAATCCATGCATACGTGTAGCTCCTGTGAATCTTGAAACACATTTTAAATTCCAGTTACCCTAGTCATAGCAAATCTCTCCAGTAGCACTAGAAAAACTGTTTTCTCATTTTGATCCTAAAGAATTAAAGCAGATTATGTTCCTTAACAGGGAGGAGTTTATTGCTCAGAGGAAATGAAGCTCTAGCAATAAATAAATAAATAAATAAAATCTGTTGAGAGTGATTGGTGATCAGTATAGCTACATACACATCAGCTGCCCCTGCACCATTAGCTCCTTCCTATGTATTGATAGCTTACAGAGACAGGCTGCTCAGAAGTTTTTTCACTTATGAACTTTTTATGTTAGGCATTAACAGAACAAAATCGAGGTGGAATGTATGATCTATGTTTATTTTACAGTTCGGGAAAGAAGTGTCTCAAGAAGTGTGTTCTTGTGGATAAAGCTTTTAGTCTGTAGTATGTTTTGCATCATACGGAAGAGAAGCTGCAGTGCTGATCAATAGTGTTTTCCATGTAGATGACAATGATGTTATACAACGGGTTTTATAGCGATCACCTGACATCCATAGCTGAGCAGCATGTAGAAAGACAACTCCTAATGGACATTTACTGGCTGTCACTGTGTAATCATTTCCCACCAAGAGTGCATTGTCCTGAAATATAATTGAAATGAAATAGGCACTGTGCTGCTGTAAATCTAAATAGCTTGAAAATAGTAGGCTAGACTCCCCCAGCTTTCTGAGGACATTTTAATGGAAACATAAATACCATAATCGTATGCTTTTTGCATGCATTTTGCCATTAAAAAGAAAAAATGTTCATTTTAGAAAAGGAGACCTCTATGAACTGGTTTCTTTTCTATCAGAAGTGAAATCAAGTTATGTCAAAGGAATATTTGGGAGCTGAAAATAACCCCACTTGCTTTAACTGTCATCTGTTCAGTGCGAAGAGGCACGATGCTGTTTTAAGGTCAGGCCACATACTTTACTTGCTGCTTTTCCAAAAAGAAAGAGAGAACATTTTATTTAGATGTTAACTTTTATTCGCTCTCGTATCTTTGTGCTTAAATTGGCATGAGAGTAATGAAACTCAGAAACTGGAAAGAAACACTCTAATATAATACAGGAATATGTGAAAAGTGAAATAAGCAGACTCTGTCTTTCTAGTGTGTGTAAAATAACTCTTAGTAATAGCAGAATGGGTTGTGAAAGCTATGAAATACTATATTGCCATGCCTGGATAAATATTTATTAAAAAAACAAGGCACTTGTGCAGCTATATTAAACTTCTTTATTAGTAGTGTCAGTCACAGGACTGTTCTTCAGTGTGTGGGATCATTTATGCACAGGAATCTGAGCTTACTGCCAGGGCCACCAGAGATGGAGATAGGAGTTATTATTCAGGATGATACATCCTGGAAGTGCTAGGATAATTCTTGTTTCTTAAATGAAGAGATTTTTTTGACAAGTCTAGAAGTTGACTTGAAGAGTACTTTCATGAAGGGAAAGGCCACGGCACTGTAAACCATCTTACCAATGACATTTAAAACCTGCAGAGCTGTGCAGAAGGCTAACAACCTAGCTTGAATAAGATTATGAGTAAACTCTTCCCTCCTACCTCTGTTTACTTCTGCTCACTGATGTGGAAGTGTTTTGCTACACATGGATCCCTTGTTCTTCATTGTTTATCACCCTCGGCTGTCAGAGCCCTACGGATGACATGCTACCAGAGGAAGGTACTGCTCTTGTGGGTAAATACGCTCTAAATACTCAATTAGGTTGAAAGCATTTCAGAGCAGGGACCTGCTTGTTAGCAAGGCTCCCTAAATAACTGGTAATGTTTCAGAAGCTAATAGTAAGAGGTTTTAAATCTTTGTCTTCCAGTGAGTGCCACCCTTTTGTGGCATAACGAAGCTTCATTCCTATGAGAATCTGGCTTCTGGAAAAAATTCCCTGGCCTAAAAAATGGCGCGTGTGCCATTATGGGATAATAAAACAGACTTTCCAAGACAACTCAGTGGAGAGCAGTGGGTTAATGGACTGTTTGCAGTTCTCTAACGTGTAAAACTGAAAATAATCCTTGGAAGTCATTGTGGCATTTTTCCTCCTCGGTCAGTGATAACCCAGAGTAGGATTAGTTAGAGCCTCTGTGAGACTCTTCATGGGGTTTAATTTCACTTTAGCACTAACACATAGGGGTTTTTTTGTTCCTCTACCCTTCATCCTATAAGCCAGTAATCCTTGCCCCCAGGCTGCCTAAAAATTAGCTTGGTCTCTCATAGACCTGTGTATTTAGAACCCAATAGACACTATTAGCATTGGCATTTGATTATCTTAGGTTGGTTGTTTTCTTTTGTTCTTCCATCTTGATAGAATATAAGACAAGTTTTAATATAAATTCATGAGGATTTATGTAGGCTCCCTATTGTGAAAGTATGCAATTGCACTCCCTGTTTGGGTTACCACTTTGGTGGAATAAATGGCAGACTTACAGTGAACTCTATTCAGGGTTCCCATTTTAATTACTTGAAAGTCCTGGTTTCTTGCTGAGTAGATAGCAAGCACTGATAGTGTTGTGAGAACTGCGTCTTTCCCCATTTACCACAGCCACAGCCTCACTGAAAGCCCAGTGGTTTTGCTTCCTCTCTCCTCCAGCCAGCTTGCCATGTAATCTGAAGTGTGACAGCTATTTGTTTGTTTTAACAAAAGCAGCCCGGGTTAGTACCTCTGCAAATGGTTGCGGTGGGAAAATGCACAGAAAGATAAGAGCAAGATGAACCTTCCGCTCCAGGTTACAAACCGAGGGGGTGAAGCAGGGCGCACCCGAATGTGCCCTTGGTGCCCCCATTCTGGGCAACTGCTAACGAGCTCCCTTTGCTGGAAATTAGGAGTATCCCTTTGGGTTTGTGATTTTCAATACTTTTAAGTGCACCTACTGCTTATGATGAGAGACTACACTTGTAAAGGTTAGATCAAAACCTGTCACTTTTCATCCATTTGAAGGTATAATATATATTAGGATTTTAAATACATTGTAACTGAGTTGTGTATAATATTTTTCATTGGTATTTTAGTGCGATTTGCACACAGATATAGATCAATTGGGAGTTTTGTTGCTTGGAGAAAAAAGAGAACAACCTTTGCATTTTTTCAGATGGTAGAAAGGAGCATTTAATTAAATAAAGACAAAAAGAAAAAAGAAAACTTAAATTACATATCCTAGTATGAAACAAAACATGATGTAAAAACTAGAAAAGACGGTGTCTCAGGCATCAAGTGGTTATTGTATGGCTTGAGATTGCAGTCCAAAAAACCAGCTGTGTGTCTAACATGCACATCTTTATTTCCCACTAATGCCATCGATACAATTTGGAGTTCTTCATCCTGAGAAAATTATGGGTAGTATTTGAGTGTACAAAGCTGAAAAAGCAAAGACTGTCCCATTCATTAAATGAAGTGCTTTGATCCTACCAGTGTAAACTGTTAAAATCTGTTCTTTTGCTAGTCCTGCTAACCAAAATCTGGATCGCAAACTGATGTTATGCAGCACTTGAATGCCATAATTTAATCAGTTTAATTTGTTGTTGCTATTGAAAGTGGCCTGTTCTAAATGGAATACAAATTTATGATTCTTGTATCTTTTATGTCCCTCCAGTCAACCCATCTGTTCCTCTTTGGTGAAGGATTTGGGCTTCTCCTTTCCAAGTATTTAAAGAGCTGGGGGTTTTGCATTTTAGAGTTGTCTGATTATAGGAGAAGGGTGCACAGGCAGAGCTCGGAGGGAGTACTGTGTGTTCACTGAATCCTGTCTCTCTGCTTGCTAAAACTAAATATACGATTTGGAGTTAGGTCTTTAAGTTAATATAGGTTAATGGATGAAAAGTAAAGTAAAAAATAATATTTTATGTACGTTCTTCCAATGTTGGAGGATTTTGAAGGGTTTTTTGTTCTCTTATTTTTTAAGAGTGATACCTCCTTCACAGATTACATGAACTGTGTTTAACTACATTGTTTATCCTTACGGCCAGTCTTGTTTGTTTATGTGACTTAAAAAGCATCCTGCTTACCCTCAAAGTAGTTTGTCACTGACAGAAGTGGTGGATTCTAATTGTGGGGAGGAATCCTCTGCAGTAAATTTTAGGAAGGAAAATAACCACTACACGTACATTGGAGGGTGGCGGTTAGTTCCTTTTAACATCTGGTAAATTCATTGAATAAGTGCTTGTGAAACATACCCCACTGGCAACTGGAAATTGAGAAATTGATGAAAGATCTCATTTCAGTTTGTTCTTGATTGGAAAGTTGAAAACCAATGCTTTTCCGCTCATCACTCATAAAACAGTGTATATTACTGGAGCCTTATACTTCCTAGAATATTGTTAAAGAATTGGTTTATAAGGTGTTGGAAATCTTGTTCCTTAAGGCTCAAACACTGTGATGTGAGACATTAAAAGGTTTCTTGCATGACCTGTTTTATATGATTAAGTATTTCTGAGTAATGTTGTTCTAACATCAGACTTATTTACTTGCCATGAATTCTTTTTCATTCCTTAAAATACTAGTGACATTTAAATAGCTTTTCTATCTGATGCATTCATAGAAGTCTTTCTTACATGACGGATATGTGAAATGTTATTACAGCAAATAGATCACGTATTTGTAATGGACAGGTAATTTCATCTGCCCAGAGTTTAGACAGTGATATAACATATAAGACTTCATTTATGAAAGAAAAAGCAAAGGAGATTTTGCTTCATTTTAGTTTTTGTGTATAGTTTTGTAACAATAATGCATGGTACATCTGAGTTGCATCGCATTCTGTAATGAAATGTCTTCTGTGTGCAACAATTCAGTCTTGATTACAGCCTTCCCTCATTCCTAGGTTTCCCTTGAAAATGAAATGCAGTGCAAACTGAGGTGAAAAGAGAACTCAGAATTACTGCTACCAACATTTTGAAAAGCAATTAGAATCCAGACAACTTCAAGGGAAGTGAGAGCTAATGTCCCTCACACTTCTCATTTCCACTTATCTTTGGGAAGCAAATTTATTTGCAGATGATGGCAGTACCCACAGTAACAGGCCTCCTAGGCAGTAGGAGTAATTGTCCTAAAAGCGCTCTGACCTGGCAAACAAAGGAGACAGAAAATAGCAGCATCGGTCTTTATTTCCTGAGACATAGTTCATGGCTCATTAATAGTTGTAGTATATATTATTGGGTATTGTATGCTGCAGAGGATACAGGGAGAAGCTGCCTGTCATTACTTTGTAATCGTATTAGTAGATATAGTGTAAAAAAACAAAGAGAAAAAAGAAAAAGAAGAAGAAGGTTTAGCTATGTATTATTTTGTACATCATCTTAAACTGTGCTGTCTCTGCTTGCTTAAGATAAACTCTGTGCGTATTTGCTAAAATGTTGTCAAATTAACCCACCCATTTTTAAGGATTGCTAAATGCCCATCACAGAATGGAGGGATGCATTGAAGCTATTTTAATTAGCAAAGTGTGATTTAAAGGTTGCTAAAATCAAAAAGAGCTTCTTCATTTTTCATCAATAGTCATTTTCCTTAATATTTCATCAAAACCTGCTGATTCGGAGACCACCTTCTGGGCTTTGATTCATTATGACTGCAGACATAATTTAATTTTTCCCCCTTTCCTCATTCTGTGATATGCTCTTTCATCTTTGAGACATTGTTAAGATGTTTCTAACATTCACAGATTGCTAATTGATCCAACTTTTTTAAAACTGTACTTAAGACAGAGGCTTCTTTCCTGTGGAAACAATTTTCCATGCATTTGCTTTTACTAATGTTTTTTTCAGTCTTTGTATCTGATAAAGTATAAATTCTCAAATAGATATATTAAAAATCGAGGACATGTATGGTTTTATATATGACAAGAGACGCAAAAATATTAGAGAGATAACAGAGGGAATTTAAGAGAGTTGGTACAATCAGTAAGATTGCACAGTCACTAAGTTAGGCCTTTATGCTTTATCTAAAGCTAACTCAGAATTAAAACAGTGCTGTAAGTAACGTTTTTTATCGAAATCTTTGGGGGATCATGAAGAAAAGCAATTATGGGAATTTATGCAAAGGCATTTTGTGAAAGGATGTACAATTAAAATAAATTAAAAGAAATTACTCCTTTCACTTTGGTAGGGCTATTCATCTAAGTATTGTCTACATTATCATACTCTGGTAATTTCTAGTCCCAAAATGCATTTGTGTTACTATTTCAAGTTGAGATTCATAACCTGGTTCTTCTTGCAAGGTCTCCCTATGGAGTAGTATTTAGGAAACTTTTCATTCAGGGGCCATGTTAAAACAGCTAAAGGTTGATTACTCGGCATCGGCAGAATGTCATGGGTTGAAGCAGCCCAAGGGCCACAGACAATACCCTGATCCTTGCTGGAGGTGGCTGGAGAACCATCACAATCTTCTTTTTTCTTTGCTCCTCTCTCACTTGGTGGATGCAGTTGATGCCAGCCAGTACTGTGCTGTGATTTAGGGCAGGACCATCTTTTTCTTTTCTTATTTGTAGCCATTTTCCTTGATCCTCGAAGTCTAATCAGAATTTCAAAAGATGTCATCTCCGTCTTGCTTAGATGGTCAGAGCTAGCTTGTTGTTCCTCCATTTAAGCTGCATTGAACAGTTCACACAGACTGAATTTCATTAGCTTTCATTAGCTGCACTGTTCTGATGTAGCTAAAATTGCTGCAGCTTAAGATGTCAGAATTTAACAGGAAAAGAGGTAAAACCAAGACAGCATTCTGTGTAAGGAATAATCCTACTTTATTGGAGCTCATGCTTATGTTTTTTAATATTCCTTCTCAGATCCAGATGCCTCATCATCTGTGTAGCATGCCATACGTGAGTGTGTGTCCACAGTCGGTAGAGCACATACACATGTGCAGAATAAGATGCAGCCACATGGATGTGTTTAGCTGTGGTAGAATTCTTATGTGTGCATGTTTATGTCTGTCTGTATGTTTTCATATAAAAATTCTTCTCCAAAAATTTCTTTGCTCCAGAGGAAGTGACCTCCAGAGCTCATCTAGTCCCGTCCCTGGCTCGGAGCAGTTTTGATCAGGTCGGGTTGCTCAGGGCTGCAGTTGTATCCTGAATACCTTTAAGGATGGAGATTCCATCCAACTCCCTGGGTGCCTGTTCCAATATTTGACTAGCTTCATAGAAAGAAGCTAAAAAGAAAAAAGGAAAAAGTCTCATATCAGAATTTCCCGTGCTGCAGTTTGTGTCCGTTTCCTCTCATCCTATTACTGTGCAACTCTGAGAAGTGTCTGGGGTGTGTGTCAAAAACAATAATAACATTAATCACTTTCTGGAAGATTTGGAATATGAAACAACAGATTCAGATCTTTCAAGCATCGAGGGAAATTTTTGGAACGATAAGGATACTTTTCAAAATAATACTTCATTGTTAACATTGAACATTTCCTAGAATGATGGCCAAAGTTGTTGGTTTTTTTCTTAAATCACCTATTGTGCTTCCATATTTCAGAGATACACTTAGATACACTGCTTGTTTCTCACACATTATTTTGAATATGTATGTTGTCTTTTTCTCCTCTACACTATTCAAAACTTGCATTGAATTTTGAAGACAAAGTGGAACTCTTCATTGCTCTTGAAATACAGGAAGCTGCCTTTGCTCCTTTGTATCACAGGTTTTTTATTGTGCGTACAGCATTCAGCTCCACCAAAAACAGCACGTCTGAAATTTCTTTTAAAAAGTAACTCAAAGTTATGTGTGCTGTTGGATTGTGTATGCTCCTTGTACATACCTAGTTCTTGCTTTTCAGTCGGTCTCATTGTGCCGGTGGAGAATTGTGTCGCTCTCCTGCACAGGGAGGATTGCTGCCATGCGGGACCTGCTGCTGTGACAGCCTCTCTTCTTCTGCTAAAGGATTTTCTGTATTTTGCTTTTAACACTGAGGTTCTGCAGCTCATCTGCAAAATTTCCTGGACAAAAAGAGATCATAACTCCCAGAAAAATGATACCATGTTGGCAGGGAATTGTGAAACAAAGGCTTCCAAGCATTTCTCAAAGCCCTGCTCACCTACATTTGTTCATGAGCTAAAATCTGCAGATGGTGAGTGCTATGGCATTGCAGGAACCGAGCCTCGGGAGACGCGGGTGCCTCCTGCAGAGCTGAAGGGCTGCATCGGAGGAGAGGGAGGGGGAGATGGAGCAGCTCTCCTGTGGAAACCAGGAGCTCTGCAGG
>Ga0181612_163242_pt1 | contig 17403 bp, 10 predicted proteins | sample HoacroProtozoa21_FD_119630 | JGI IMG/M metagenome (GOLD analysis project Ga0181612, IMG submission 119630) | Hoatzin crop microbial communities from Cojedes, Venezuel. Combined Assembly of Gp0051906, Gp0051904, Gp0051908 | reverse complement strand
GTTGGGCTAGATGACCTCTAAAGGTCCCTTCCAACCCAGACTATTCTGCGATTCTGTAATTCTATTACATACAGGAAAGAGCTCTAAGAAAATGAATATAGATCTTTTAATTAAAAGCTTTCAGTCCTCAAGTATACTCAATACAGGCAAATCATGGGCCAAGGGGCTTGTAGCAAGCATTCAGAGGAATGATGAAGTGCTGAAAATGTTATTGTAGACAGAAGCAAAGAAGAGCTAGTCTTGCTTCTTTCTGCCTTATCCTCAAGGTCAAGATTTCTGTCTGCAGTTTTTGAAATGCATGTCTAGGGCCTAGCATTGTCAATATGGTGTGAAATCTCTCTTAGTAGATTAAAAGGACTTGTGAAATTATTTACTTCCAGCTAAACAATCTCAGGTTGAGAAAGACTGCTAACAACAAAAAAGGACAATTGCTGTAGACATAGCACTTCCTTACTGACTTTTAACAGGGATTTACTGAATAAAGTGCCTGCCTTAAATAATTCACAAATCTGTGGAGTGCCTTAATGGGAGGAGGCATATTGTCTGCAGTGGCACAAGAGAAAAACGGAGAGACTTTAGAAATCGCAGTGGCTTTTTTGCTATAAGGAGGACTTCTAGGCACAGGCAGTAGTACAAATACTGAGTATTATATTGCTGCTTAAGTGTGTTGTGCTTAAAGTAAAAGTTATATGGGAATGCAGCTGTCACCAGTGTGAGTGGAACAGTTATTTAACAGCGCACAGCATCACTGGACAGTGATTTCAAACAGAAAATAAAGAAATCCACAGACCAATTGATACGGAAATTGCAGGGGAAATGTGGAATGCAAGTATTCCAGACCTAGTCAGGAGACTTAAATGAGCACTTCTAATGCGATAAGATAGGATGTGGTGTCTTTAAAAATACGAAAAGAGTTAGCTGAAATATTAAACCACCAACAGTAGATCTTTTAGCATCAGTAGTCTTTTGGATAAGTACTGACATGATAAAGAATAATTTTTCCTACTATGTAGCCAGCTCGTATTAAATGACATTCAAGAAGTTTCTCAAAAAATGTAACTATCTCAAGCATGAAATTTTTTTCTGGGTAGCGTATTCTCAGAGTGGCTTTATTCTCCATCAAAGCGTCTGACAGCTTTCACCAGAGGACGTGATATCAATATGCAATTTATCCTTTCAGAGCCTTCGGGATGATCAGTCTATTTCTTTGCCGTCCCTAATTAAACATATTGCTTCAGTAATTCCCAGCAGCAAGGAGGCATTGCGACTACACTGAAATGAAAATAAACTTTTAGAACCACGGCTATGCCGTCTGCAGTTATGATTAATTTATTCTATGATTGTTGTTTTGGTTGTAAGTTTTTAGCTGTTTTATTCAAGATATCGTGAGGGAGCATGGAGAGACTAGCCACAGATTTTATTTCTTGGTGAGGTGGAAGAAATCTGAGAAGGTTTTAAAACAGATTTGGTTGAAATAAAATGTAGCAAGCCAATGGAGATCTTAAATGTGATCTCTGATCATTCAACCTTTTGAAGGCCACTAATAATGATGGTAAGTGAGGGTCTCTGTTCCAACCAGCCGTTTCCTAGAATAAGAATCAAATACAGATCCTTCATTTTTAAGTGTTTTGGAAAACAGGTAGCAGCTCTACAATGACCGTGGATTGAGGCACTTGGTAAGAGATATTTGGAGTCAGCAAAAAAATTTTGTTATTTAGCTGTTAGTCAGGACACATCTTCTACCTGCCTTAGGCGAACAGGTCAGTCCAGGCGGCCAGAGAGAAGGTTGCTTTCAGGATATACAGGTTATTTTCTTTTCCATTTTCTTTAGTAATGTGGAAGTGAGTGAGGATGGGTTGATTTCTATCATACATTCGAATTATGTTTTTAAATAATCATTTTTCATTTGGCTTTATGTGTGGGCTTTTTTTTCATTGTGAAAAAGAGGTGATACTCATGAGCGTATTTCATTATGCCATCCAAAAGGATATATTATGTATATCACTTAGGTGATCATAGTGCTTAAGCATTCGACTTTTTACACTTACTTTATATTAAAAAATGGTGAACAATGCATTTTTTACTAGCTGATACTTATTTATGCAGCATTGTACAGGGCTGGATTTGGGCAGAAGTTTAAATCCATTTAAAATACACAATCAACATTTTAAGATAGTCATTAATTCAATTTAAAAATTAAATGCGCTGAACATAAAATAAGCTTAGCAAAACATGGTTTGTACTGAAAGCCAGTTCATTTAGTAAAGGAACTACTACATACAGAAAATGAACTGATACGATCTTACTAATCAGCATGCCTTTGCTTTCCAGAATTACAACTAGGAAATCTTATCCTTCACATTTATTTTTAAAGGGTTATCTTACTAATCCTTTTACAAAGTATAGGATTTGGAGGACTAGGTCCCAAACTGCAAGACAGTAAAATGAGAGCTCTGGAGAAAATGCAGTGTGTTTCACCATGTCTCTGATCTCCTCGTTTGCTTAGGATTTAAACCATTTCTTCAAATACAGGGAAGTGAAAACAATTCATTTAAGAATGACTGGAAATGAGTGAAATCTCCAGATGTTAACAGCTTATTTACTTCTACTGCAGTAACATTAAAGAACACTAATCAACATCAGAAGTAGGTTGTTCTCCGGGTTGTACAAATATCATAGTCATTTGGAGCAGCTGTAATAAAATGCCTTATTATCAGGGAGTAAGGTAAGATAGACAAACAAGATTTTTCAGCCATTAGTTTTCAGTCGAGTTCTAACTGACATTAATTATCCGTAGCATCTTTACATGCCAAATGAGAGAATATAGTTTATAACAGATGTTGCCTCCATACTTAATTCTAACAGTATTTTTTAAACTTGAAGTAATTGTAAATCCTGTTACAAATTATAGCAAACCCAAATGTGTTCAGAAACATTTTAAAGACATTATCTTGATATTCCAGTTAGTTTTAGGATTACTGTTTATCTAGTCAATGCTATTTCCACAGCCTTTTTCTTTCTTCTGCCTCATTTTGCCTTTTTTCTTTCACAGTCCTCTTTTCATAAGTTGAAATATATTTTTGCAAAATACAGCTGCCATACAGGTTTTAACCTAAAGCCAAACCACTTAATTAATTAATTAATGACCTAGGTATTGGTCAGTAATGTACAGATGGAGCTGACAGAGGAAATTGCGTATCATTAGAGCTGTAGTTAAAACCTGTGAAACTGATTTATGCTTTAGGTCAGTAACCTGGAAAAGTTCATGTTTGGTGAAATATATGACTTGTCAATCTTTCTTACTTTTGACACCACTAAGAGTAAGGCATTAGTCATTTCTTAGGACTGCATTAAAGACAGGGTTGACTTCTTCGTGGTGATAAAGTCTTATAAACACAGGTAGCCTCTCTTCATAGAAGCCTGTCTTGCTCTTCATTTTTCTTAGCATTTTCTCAAAGTAAGAAGGGCTGATTCCTTTACTAAGATGTTTCTGAACCCACATTTGTACTATCGATTTTCAGTAAAATTTAGTACCCTCTTGCTTGCTTCCTTTTTTTTTATATTGTCTGAGAAAAATCTGTCTAGCTCAGTAAGTCCCAATAAAGCCTGTAACATTTACTTCTTCTCTAGGTCTGTTTTCCTTTGTCTTCTCGTAACGTCTCTGCCTCTGGTCCAGAGGCTGTTGCTCTGCAGCTTGCCTGGTGCTGGTTGTCAGCTTCCATCAGACTGATGGATCTCTGGGAAGGAAAGGCAGGAGCTCTGCGTGGGCCTCTTTTCACCTCATCTGTGCAGATGAAGATTTGACATTTGCTTTTCTGAGAGGGGGTGAAACTCTTTGAGAAACATTATGTAAATTTACTGTTTTATGTAAGGAACTCTTACGATGTACATTGCGGCATGCTTATGAGATTAAAGGCAGTACTTTGTTTTGTGCACCAGCATAAAAGCAGAGTCCTGAAAAATGTCTAAAAAAGAAAATGATTTTAATAGGCTTCATGTTTGTTTTGATGTTTCCATTTAGGTGCTGACCCCGGCACAAATAAAATCAATTTGCCTGGCCATACTAGAATCAGGAAAGCAGTATGCAGTGAAGAAGAGGAAACCATTCCCACTCATGTATTCCTACTATGGGACAGAGTATCTTGGTGAGTAAAACACACCAGCTACTGCGAAAGGGATGCAGCGTGCAGATGCTAAGCCAATAGATGCGTCAGAAATAAATAAATAAAACCTACAGTGTGGGATTTCTCCTGACTAAGTTGGGACCATCCAACCTCCTAAAACTACCAAGTGGGGAGCTGGAGGAAAGGACTGATGCTGCCTAGCGCTGAAGAACATGAGAGGTGCCTGCACTGCACAGGGGGAGCTGTGGGCAGCAGCTTCGTTCCCTCTTCTTTGTGCCCTGGTAAATGTGCCCTTGCCAGATGGAGGCGGAGAGAGGTGCGATGCCCGTGCCTGTGTGGAGAAGGTTACTGGAGAGATCTGTCAGGGGATGGTATTTGTGAGCTGCTGTTGCCACGCAGCGACTCGCAGAGGGCTTTTGGCCATAGCAGTGCAACTCAAGCATATGGTCAGCTCCCACCCATTGCGAGCAGCTTAGTTGGAGCTCATCTGAAGCAGTGGTGAAGGGTCACTGAGCAGGTCCCTAGTGGGGTCCTCAAAGTCACAATATCACACTGCAGAAAGTGTGACATTGGGTTGCAGATGTTAGTGGGTGCTATGGCAGGGGAGCAGAGGGAGAAGTCACTGAGTGGCACTGCTCCACGGGCCCTGGCAGATACTGACAATTCTTGCACTGAACTTCAGGTTTTAGGTGACTGACACTGTCAGTCCCTAACTGGAAATACCATTTATGGTCCAGGTTCTATTTGGGTTCAAAAATGACTTCAGAATAATGGTCCAGATTCCGTAGAGCGTCAAGAAGAATAACATCTTGAAACAGTATTTGGTTTAGGTTCAGTGTAACTTCGCATGCTGATTTTCAGTCACATCAGAGTGAGAGCAGACAAAATTCATACGTATTTTTGCATAGCTTGGGGAACTGGAAAAGACAGAAGTAGTAACAAATCTTAGTGTCGTGCACCTAAAAAGCTTTTATTACAAGCAATGTTGTTAACGTGTGTAAAGAAGATGACAAGGAAATCAGTCCCAAGAGAAAGTTACCGTGAGATGGAGGTAGGACCTAAATCTATCCTATCCTTTTGACTGTTGCTGTTCTTTACAGGTGCAGCACATGGGCTTTCATCAATCCTTCAGATGTTGCTTTCCTATTATGAGTACCTGCAGCCAGCAGATCAGGAGCTTGTGTGGCAGAGCGTTGATTTTCTGATGGACCAGGAACAGAACAGCAACTGGCCTCCCGAGCTGGGGGAGACAATCGAGCGGGAGAATGAGCTTGTGCACTGGTGTCATGGAGCTCCAGGTTCTTTTGTCATTGATGCTATGAATAGCCAGATGCTGATCACACTGCTTTTCCACGTTAGGTGATTCCATGTAGAAGATAATCTCAGGTTAAATTTGACCGATTTTGACATTTTATGAGATGCAGGCAAACTATTTAGGCTTTTTCTTCCAGTTAAGAGTGTTTTATTTATTGCTGAAGCAGCTGGAAGGATAGGTGTATTTTCTGCCTTAAAAGCATAGGTGATCACAGCTGAAAGAATTCTGGTGAACATGTTTTCTGGTTTTGCTCTTTTTCGGGGCAAGACCTCAAAGAATGGTATAGCTGAGTCAAAAGGCAGCATATAGCTGGACAGAGAACCTGTGTGAAAGAACACAGATACAGACATATCTATGAGTTTTGGGAAGGCCGCCAGAATAGCTTTTTTCCCCCTTCATCAGAATTAAAGTTTAAGCTGCACTTATTACATGGATAATGCATAAATTTGACCGAAGGATTTTCATGTGGAGTTTGTACTAGCAAGAGGCATTTTTTCTGAAAGTCACCCATATAAAATTGTTTCTCAGAGAAAAAGAGAATCAGTCCTTAGTTTGAGTTCGTGATGTAAGGCTGATGTCTGTCAGTTCAGAATCTAATCCTATACTTCAGCAATTTTGGCAAGTAATGCTGTATATTGAACTTGCTTTTTTACCCCTATGCAGAATTTTATTGCTAACTAGTCGTATTGGCTTAGTAACATGAACCTAGAAGGCTACAGGAAAAACTTACTTTTATTAAAGAGTGTCCATGAGCATTGATGCATTACTTTTAAAGGTATTCTATTTAAATTACAAACAGGACATTATAATGAACATTCCTTAAATGTGCTTTCTGCTGATGCATTATCTTTTTGTTGGTATGATTAAGGAACAAGCTTCTTGCTCTCACACTCTAATGAAGTGAAGTGAAAAGAGCTTTTGCTTACCAACGTTTCTTATTTTCAAGAGGAAAAAATTATTTATACAGCTGGCATAGTGATGAAACCTGCAGGGAAGATGCCCTCTTTGTTTCAGTATCTTGAAAGCAGCCTTTGACTTTACTGTTAGTGGAGACATACGCAGTGAGACTCAACCAAAATGACAGAATCCCAAAGGGCATGAAGAAGTTACTTTAGGAGACATTTAGAGACATGTAAATTCATCAACTGTTGTTCTTCCCAAGAAAATCCTGTATCCCATTGCTGTTCTTGGGTAATAACGCACATGCAGTTTACAAGAACACTTTACAAGAATGGCTACTTCAGTGTATATTATATTCAGACCACAAGTGAGCTATTCTAAACATTTCCTTAGGCGCTTGATTTGGTTATGTGTCATATGCATTCTTTTAAGGTTACCATGAACTGAGCTGTGCAGTGCTCTGTTGAAGATTATGATTAATTTATTTTAATCCCCTCTAAAAATAAACCAAATAGGGGGTTGTTGGTTTTTTTTCTTAAGAGAAGTTAGTATGCATAACTGTTCATAACTAGAATAAAGCAGCATGTGCCCCACTGGAAAAAAAAGTAAGTTTTTTAATCAGTAAACAATTGTATCTGTTGCCAAAGTAAGAAATTATCTTGCTCATCCTTGTGTTTCTGTCAGTGTAAATATGTGAGGTGGATGGGGATTTGAAACCAATAGAAGACAGTGCTAAGAGTTTACTGTTTTAAGACAAAAATGTGACTACTGTTTTAAATTGATAAAAGACTCGAATGTTAGAGTAAACCATGAAATTCAGTAATGCATTGAAAAGATTGAAAGTGTTGTTGTCACAGGGAGTGGGTAAGTACATGTTACCCTATGCTTTTTAGCATACCAGATACTCTCCCCTCCATGTGCAGCACATAGATATGTAACGTTGACATGCGTAGAGCATGAAACTGCAAGTCTTTTAGTGTATTAATCTTTATTTTCTTACGTGTTCTACGAAACCTGTGGCCTACTTATTACAAAAGACAATTTCAATGCTATTTTCCTAGGCATTGCGTATCTGTTCGCCAAAGCTTACCTGGTTTCCAAGAAGCCTCAGTACCTGGACACTTGTATCCGCTGTGGAGAGCTAACTTGGCAGAAAGGCCTGTTGAAGAAGGGACCTGGAATATGCCATGGAGTGGCTGGTAGTGCTTACGTGTTCCTGCTGCTGTACAGGCTCACTGGAAACTCAAAATACATATACAGGGCACAAAGGTTAGCATTCCTACCTTTCTGGGTTCAGGGTAATACTGGAAAGTTTCAGGAACATTTATAAAGCTGCTCAGAGTCTGTGATCACCACCCTCGGTTGTAACCTGCGTGTTTAAGTCTCAGGTGCAGTTCTAGCTCCGAGTTGCGGGGCAGGCGCGCTCTGTGGGGAGCCCTGCAGTTCTGCTTCCAGGCTGCCTGCCATGGGAGAAGCATCAGGTTCTCCCAGCCTCCCTCCCTCCCTCCCTGCCCACGAGCCTTCAGAGGGAACCGGGCTGGATGGGGAGGAATGGCACGCATCCAGGTCTCATCCTGACATGAGGGCAGAGCAGCCAAGTTGCGTACCCAAGCCCAGGAGCAGAGTAAAATGTGGTGATGTTCGTTATATTGATTTGTTCTGATTTTCAGAGCATTTAACAGTATCCCTTAATACTAAACATGGAAAATAACTACAGGACCTGCTTTGCTGTTATTTTACTGTTTTTTAATTTATCATTCCCAGCTTTAGCCAGTTTGACATTGTGCTATTCGGCTTAGCTAGTGGAGTTAATTCCATTTTGCCCTGATGCAAGCAAGTATATCCCACTGAAAATTCTGTCACAGTGCTGCAATTGTCTTTAATTTTATTTCTGTAATTTACTATACATGTTTGAAAAGATAGTATTCAATGTTTGTTACTGTTTTCCTTACAGCATAGAGTAATGAGGGGAGGTGGTATAGTAATTAGGGTGACTTATTTTCAGCGTTTGCTTCGAAGTGAGAACATTTTATTTGTTTAGTTACTTCAGCATTACAGAATTTGTTGCATTGATCCAAAACATTGCTTTCATCCTGCTGAAATAACCAAGACAAAAGTTATTAAAAAGTATTTGTTTAATAGTATGTCTCATAGAAATCAGAAAAAAGTTTGTAGCTCTCATAGAAGCATAGCACATGTACAGTTCACAAAGGTTTGGCTTTTCTAGATCTCATGGACCTCAGTTTATTGTGGAAATTGGAGAGTGTAAAATTTCCACATAAGGTTAACTAATGAACATTCTACTTTTTTAAATCACTGAATGTTATTAAAATGATGCTTTCAAACAACAAGTACGTAGACATACAGGGACACCAAATAATAACAAACTCTCTTTTTTTTTTTTTCCTGTTTCTTAGGTTTGCAGAGTTCTTATTTACAGAAGAATTTAAGGCTGGTTCCCGGGCATTAGAGAGTGTATATAGTCTGTATGAAGGCTTCTCGGGAACTGTGTGTTTCCTGACTGACTTGCTGCAACCCAACCAAGCGGAGTTTCCTCTCTTCAGTGTCTTTGTCTAGAGAGTAACATTCTCCAGGGCCGCATCCTAGTGGTGATGGGAGAGGGCACTGCGGTTTCACTTATTTGTCAGGAGAGGCTATTTACAAAACAAGCCAGTGGTACCACTAATGCTAGCCTAAATGTAGCTGGGAGTCAGGTGACAAAGAAAATACACTGGGGCTCTGGGAGGGAAGTGTGTGGTCAAAAAAAATGGGTCCGTGAAAAAAAAAAATGGGGGAAGTGATTCAATCTGATGGGGTAGATATTTAGCTGTAATAGGAAGCAAAATCTAATTATTCAAGTGAGAGAGAAAGGGGCATTATCAAACTTCTAAGTTGGTGGTTACATAGGAGGAAAAAAAAAGGCAAGGTAGAATTACAGGGACATGCAAAGAAGAAACAGTGATGCATCCAGTAGGTTTTAAAAAGAGACCAGCAAAAAGAAGTCTTCATGCAGCGATGCAGTTATCGGGGAGGGTGTCGTAGACATGTCACTACGTGTGGGGGGATTTTTTACCTAAACCGCATCTACTAGTCCTAGTAACGTATTAGAAATACCCGTGTCTTGGAGCTCTTTCATCTTCATATGCATATAATGATAGTTAGGTAGATAGCTATATAGTCAGCCTGCGGTTTCACGGGTTCATTTCAACTAGTGGGGTTTCATGTGTGTAAATGAGAACTGAATTTGACCCTTCCTTTCAGAGCTCAGTCTGTGGCGAGGAGCTGGTCTCCTTACTGATTTACTGTAACCGTGTCACTTCTTGCCAATACTTTCCCTGTCGCAGGGAAGATGAGCTGAGCCATGAAGAAGACTTGGATCAAAAAGTGCTATAGCAAAGATACAGCAGGCAGATGCTTTCTTCACAGCACAGCATTACTAGATAAGTATTGTTCAGTGACACAAAAGCTTCCTTTAAAAATTAATTACCTGTAGCAGCATTTCTGAACATTAACGTACGTATTTCAGAGAACTGAAAATCTGTTTTCCTTGATGAATTGTTCACTACAAACCCTGCAAACTGAATGCAAACCTTGGATGGCATACTGCTCTTAAGAAAAACCTGGTAACAAAACTCAAAAATGCTTCTTTTCGTGGTTAACAAAATAATGTATATGGCCAAATGATTTGTAGCTATAGAAATAAATGGGTTGCTCAACACTAGTTGCACTAGCACTTAAGGCTGCAATTATACACTGTTTTATATGTATTGTATATATGACATGGTACTTGAAAGCTAAAGAAAATGCTAACATAGATTTCTACTAAAAAAAATGTAAAATCAGTATCTGTATTTAAAATATATATACTATTTATTTTTTTTAGTAAGGGAATAATGGAATGCAATTACCTTTAAAGACAGATTGGGAAGACCAGTATGTCAAAAAATTGCAGTTAGGGTGAAAAAGCTGATCTACATGCACTGCCAAACAATGCAGTCTCTCTTCCTGCATTCTCAGCTGGAGGAGATTACACTTTCTTTATTTTTAATGCCTAATGGATTAAAGTTCCCATTTAATTTCAGTGGGCCTTGATCAGGCTATAAGTTGGAGCCAGGTCTTGCAATCCTTCCGCATTTTAATATAGTAATCCCATTCTTACTCTTGCCACTGTTATTTTAATGAGATGGCTTGCATTATTATGAGCTGCACATTAGGATTTCTGCTATTTTGTCTTGCACTGTGCAGCTCTAATTAATTACTTAATCACAGAAGTAACCATATTTCATTGGTGAATAAAGCAATGCAGTTCTGTATCAGTTTGTCAAGGATTTAGGGACTTTTTGGTGAATGGAAATGTTAAAATTCAGTATATGGTTGTTATGTGTTTATTATTTGTGGCTAAAAGGTCTTTTAAGAAAGCCATTAATGTCACTTACCTTGTTACTCTGAGCAGCGAGATGTGTACACGTAGGAGTGTGTATTTCACAGGGCGATGTACATGTGAGGCCAGATCAAAAAGTCAATGGAGATGGGCACATGCTCTGCCCAGCCAGGTTGAAATGCTCCTGTTAGATCAGAGCAAAGTCAAGTGTCAGTAGCGAAGATCCTAAGTCTCTCAGGATTCTTCTCTAGCTGCTTACTGTAATGCAGGTATCTCATCTATTTCATAACTGGAACCTTTTTAAACAAATTTTTGAGGAAGGTAAAACTTGGCCTGTCCACTTTTTCCCTGGGTCAATAGCTTTTCAGTCTCGATTTTTATTGTAGGGTAATGCCACTCAGCTAAAACATACAAGTAACAGTATTTGTGCCATAGCATTTAGATAGCTACTATAACTGTATTCTGCCTTAGTGTAAGACAGAGAAGTAGGTTCTGCTATGATCTAGACTCAAGCTGTTGCAATCCTACATTTATTGCCAACCCTTTTATTTAGAGATACAAAAATGCCTAGCATTTTGATAAGTACACTGTCAAAAAGCCCTCAAACAACTCCAAACTTAAGCCTTAACAGAATCTGTGTGTATCAGAATAGTAATCATGACCTTCTGATTTTGTCCCCAGCGCCTACTTTTGAATTATCAGTGGGCCACAACATTAATTGTTTCCAGTTAGTTATTTCTCAGGAGATGCTTGAAGAAGAAAATCTTTGCCAAAACCTCAATAAATCTAGAGCACAATAAATCAGTACAGTAACTCAGATCCTGACCAAGTCATGAATGCTGATACTGTAACATATACCACATATATGTTAAAATTTATCATAATAGCAGTAGATAAAATCACTCCATTTTATTATGCTTAACTTCCAGTGGTCATGTTTGCATTTAGCTTTTAATGTGATTCTTCATAAACAGCAGGAAATACACATTAAGAACTCGGTGCCAGTTTTCTAGTGGTTTCCCCTGTGTGTCTCTCTGTAGAATTAATTCATTCTGATTTACATTCAGAGGAGACTGATCTGCTCTGTGTTGTGTTCGGCAGCACCCGCAGAGCGAATCTTCTGTCTCTGCAACCATTCCCCGTATGTGAAGCCATGGGCTTGGCTTCATTTGATACTAATCCTGTGAGAAAGAAAATAGTTATTTGAGTAAGAGTCAGATAGTCCATTCAACAATGAGAAACCTATGCAACCACCCAGTTTTCAACATCTGTCCCCCAAACATCTCTCTCAAGTTACGCGGGCTCAGCACTGACGAGGGCAAGGGCAGCATGCAAGCTTTGTTGACTGACACTTCAGATCAGTAACAGTAACAGACATCCAGTCTCATGGGATACATCTTGTAAAATCTTGGAACATAATTATTCATCTCATTCATCAGACATGGCTGTTTGAGCTCATTCTTAGAGCTTCGTGGCTTTTCTTACCTGACCTAGCTGGGTTGAGGTGGCTACTAGACGTGCTGTAGTCACAGCTTCTGAACGCAGTGTAAATATACCCCTGGGCTCTTCTGAAAATGCCAGTCATTAAGTAAGCAAGGTTTTCTCATCTTTTTCCTCCTCTTCATTGCCTGCTAGCTTTTTTTCCTTTGTACTATACATGCTGTTACATACATGCTGTTGCAACCTATATTGTTGCTTTTAAGACATTGGCAGGAAAGCAACCTGAGCAGAGCCGTCAGCACTTTTCAGTGTGATAAAAAGTAGGGTCTCGTGTTCCCTCCTTGCTGCTTCGAGAAACCGATCGTAAAACCTTTGCTAAAGATTCTCATCCTCATCTCAGGATGCTGTCTCCTGCTCCCGAATTGGGCCCTAATAGACTGAAAAATTGTATTCCTGAACAGATTCTGCCATGGTGCAGTGACAAAGACTGTGTTACCAGAAACTTCAGAAGCCTCTTTCAAAGTGTAAAACACAAGTTACTACATCACATCTGCACATTAGTTTCTTGACTGTGCTTAGTTTCTAAAGTGTAGGCGATAGGAATTTAAGTGCTATAATAGTATTTCTGATTATGCTGTTAAAACAAAGACGATGCATTGTGTGGGTATTGGTGCTTATTTGTGATATAACTGTGTTCGTGTGGTGCTGTTTGTGTGTAAATGCGTAGATTACAAATAAGTTTAAGGAGCTATATACTATTCATGACTTTCGGTAGGTCATCCGTAGATTACTGTCACGGAATTAATTTTAAGGGAAACTAGATCTGTAATGTCCAGATTTAGTGATCTCAGGATTCATAGAGCCAGATGCAATATGTTTCATCAACAGTGCAGTTCTAACAAATATATCTTAATTTTTTTCTGCTAGTCACAACTCTCAGCATGACAATGTATTCGTTTTGTGCCACTCCTTTCAATATCTGCTCTGTTTGCATCGTTGTTTCCTTTGGTTTCCCTGCCTTTCTTTCCCAACCTACGAATAACTTCAGAAGGCTGAAGCAGCAGCCCAGGTCTTTTGTTCTTGAAAACAAGATTGATTAATTTTGCTTAAGAGGGGTGTTCCACTTATTTGCATTACATTATTTTATGCTCCCAGGTGGTCTCTTCTCACTGGCTCTGCCATTTCCCACCTGCTAAAGAAAAACCATTATATAGTGTAACAACTGTCCCTGATGTTTTACATCATTAAGTAAAACAAAGAGAGACTTTCTAGGGAGCATGTTCACTTCTCTAGTATCTCAATTCTATTAAGACAATCAAAAACAAGTGAAATGGCTAAACATGCCAAAATACACATTTAAATAGTTCTGGGAAATATGCACAAACGAATGCAAGTGAAGTCCCCTTTTTGCTACTCTGTGAAATTAAGTAATGCCGCTTTGATGTTTTAATAATAATTATATGGACATTTAGAGAATATGATGAGAATACTTATTAGTTGTTAAAGTACTGTGGAAAAAAAGAAGTGTAGGTGTCTGATGGATTCAGAAACATACAGGTGCAATATGTGCAAATGGAAACTTTCATAAGCAATCAAATTTTTGTACTGACATTGTTATCAACAATACAGTTACAGCATCTGCCAACATACTGCATGCTTTATTGCAAACAGTGACCAATTTTAGCATGTGCATGCATTTTGAGAATATATCCTTGCTACTTGGACCTGTAAGATCCCTGGACAGAGTGTATCTCTGAGGTCTGCCAAGTAAATCTCAGGTACGGTAATCTTCTCCTACATACCTTGAATATTCGCTGGCCTGAGTGCATATTCTAATCTGTAGGAAGATTAGTATATCAGGAATAAGAATTGCCCTGTAGATTTTAAAGAGTAATTTTCCTGTGAAGAACTATACCCATGAGCAGTTGCCAGCAAAGAGCACAGTCTGGATTGCTCTGAGAAGACATTTCCCTTTACGTAAATATGTCCTGGACTAAGTAGTAAGCAGCAGAAAGCTAAAATGAAAAGAAAGAAGAAAATGACCAAAAATCACATCACTGAGGGAACAACGTACTTTGAAGCCATAAGCCAAAAACGCTCAGGGCCCACAAAACAATACAGCAACTTAGGGATGTGAATAGGCATTTTCCAAGAGAATAGCACCATTTGCTTCATTGCACAGATAGTGGTACAGTGTGCACTGTACAGGTTTTAGCTGCCTTGAAGAGCGCTTCATTGCCATTATAGCAAAGTCATCATATGCTGAAAAAGTCTGCCTATGAAGGAGTTGCCTGTAACTGAATCTACTGACTGCTCCTGTCATTTAATGGAATAAAAGTGAAGTACACTACCAATGCTTAGGCAGTTTAAAAAAATAGATCCAAAAAGCCAACATGCACCAACTTTTTGACCTGCCTTTGAGCTATTAAGCGTCCTGACTAATTTGTGCTGTCACTGATGTCACTGTTGGTTCTGTACCCTGCGTATTTAAAATTTTGCAGCATGCTCTGAAAAAAGTAAATTTATAAATAGCAATCTGCTTGAGAATACATAAGGCCGTTATTTATTTTTAATACTTACAAGGGAGTCCCTTGACTTTGTTCATTGCATGACTCAAAGAAAATGTGAAGGCATTTAGGTCAAGTACAGCAATACCAACTAGAATGGTAGAAAATTCATTAAAAACTCATTTTGCCTAGTGGTGTAATGATATTTGAGTAAAAAATACTTTATAATGCAGTGATATTCAGTAGCAGCACTGCATGACTATAAAATTAGAAAATTAAGAAAACTTTAGGTAGCAGTCGTGACATCAGTTATATTCCACAGTGAAAACAGATCCTATTCATTTATTTCTACTTCATATAAAGGAGAAAGGCTGTCTGACCAGAAATTGAACCTGCTTCTGTCTTCATTACCATGACCACACACAAGAGAAAGATTTCTTCTAACAATGGTCTGATTTTCCCACTGATTTAGCCTCCTGTGCTCATTTTAAGGGCCTGATATGCCACCTGCTGATGTCAGTGGTGAATCTCCACTTGATTTCAGGCATGCAAGGTTAGGTCCTTCCACAGGTGTGAAACAGGGGCAAAACTGCATCATTCTGGGCCCCAAGTCTGCAAACTTTCCTCTACACAGGAGTCCCATGGAATCAGTAAGGCTTGTCCATATAGTAAGAGGAAAGCATGTGTTGGCCCATGCAGGGCCCCATTTGATAGCAGTTTTATTCCCATTTTGCCTTGGTCTGCCTGCAATATACATGAATGCCAATATCAATAAAAAGTACAGGGAACATACATGGCGTTACTAACAAAGGGTGTTATTTCATGTCTGGTTGGTGTTGGTGACACTTGATTGTTCAGTATATCCCAACATACAGTGTTCACTTCTTGCGTACATGCCGCACCCTAGATTGTTTTCTCAGTGTTATAGCCGTCTGCAGCCATAATATGGTACAGGCCCTACAGAATCAAGATTGATTTGATTCTTTAGAAATGCACCTTATCGTTTAAAAGCAGGACCCCTGCTCTTCTGATGTTTTAAACACTGTGATCTTTCAGAATGTGTTTATTGTATTAGTTTTGTATTGTAGATTATGATAGAAACTAGATTTTATAGCTTTTTAAAAGCAGTGATAATACTAAGCTTCATAGTGGCAGAAAAAACTCTGTGTATATTGGTATTATGAATATTAAAGCTGTGATTATATTTTGCCTTAAGTAAAAGCCCAGTATGATTTAAACAGTATGATTTTGCATTGGATTGCTTATTTCCATACTTATCTTTCATAGTGTCAACAACTTTTCCTTCTGGAGCAGTCATGGCTTGGGGCTTCAAAAGCTTTTCAGTGGAACCGTGTTATCAAAAGTAGGATAATTCACCTGAAAATTAGATAAAACATGCAGGCTGCACAAGGCCATTAGGTAAAACTATCTCAGGGTAGTTTCCCACAACATAAGAGAGGACAGGGTGCTTTTGGCCCGTGGATTAAATTCACCCGCTTAGGTGTTTATCTTCAGCCTGCTTAAATGCCAGTACATATGGCCTCTTCTCGTTCCAGAAAGACTCCTCCATTCGCAGTGAAGAGCATTTGAGCATTAAGTTCACCTAGGCCTGCCCGTAACAAGGGTTCTCTTTGCCATCATGAGCTGAGCTCACCTAGAGCTGAGCAAAGGACTCCAGATTTGTCAGTGCAAAGGCAGTTCAAGAAATGGCCCAAACAAAACATTACTGCCATTTTTCCTGTGAAACTGGTGGCAACCCAAGTTGCATTGAAGAATAGTAGCAGACATGCAGAAGTAGCCATTACTGTTTTCCCGCTAATAGGCTAACAGCATCTCAAACTCCGTATCTTGCCTTTCCTATTGTACTCATGGTAGGTCTCCAGTCTGCAGCTCATCTCCACGTGCAGATCTGCAATTACCTGGGAACAGGCAAGGAGAAACAGGATCCATCAGGGCAGGCAGCAGAGCCAGCTGAGCATGAACCAGGTACCTGCACCAAGAGGAGCAGAGAAGCGGCGGTGACTGGGGACCCGCCCTGTGCAGGGCGGAGGCACCATCTGCCAGCCCGGCTTGGTGCCCCCAGAGCATTGTTTCTTGGGGGCTGCTCCGATTCAGGACGTTGCCGAGAGGCTGCCAAGACCTGCCTTCCCTTCAGGCTGTCACCTCCTGCTGCTCGTCCAGGCAGGCATCGGTGGCACTGCCGGCCTGACCCTGCGCGTACCCAGAGTGACTCCGGCGACAAGGGCGAAAGGCCCGGGGTGGCCGTCCGGCTCCTGCTGGCGAAGGGGAGAGGCCGGGGGGCAGCAGGCAAACGCAGCTGGCCGACGGCTGGGGTCACAGCGGGGCTCTGGGGTTTGTGACCCCGGGACTCTCTGAGGGGAACCAGCGAGGGCGAGACCCACCGGGGAAAGGGGTACCAGAGGAGCCCTGCCAGCCGCCTCCCTGGCGCGGCGAGGCGGTCTCCGAGCTGGGCCGCCGGGACTCGCACCTCCACCTCCGCATTTTTTAACAGGCTGTCCCTCGGCCGGCGTTGCTGCACGGGGCTGTTTCCCGCCAGGTGCGGGGCTTTGCCCAGCCCGCTGCCCCTCCGGCCTGCCCAGGTCCCCTCGCCGCCTTTCCGCTGACCGGTTCCCCCATCACCACCTCAGTTCAGCCACCGATCTCCCGGCCAACAGCGGCGCCGTGAGGGGCCGCTCCCCCGCGCACGCCCCAGCCCCGCCGCGGCGGGGACCCAGC
>Ga0181612_104114_pt1 | contig 17403 bp, 10 predicted proteins | sample HoacroProtozoa21_FD_119630 | JGI IMG/M metagenome (GOLD analysis project Ga0181612, IMG submission 119630) | Hoatzin crop microbial communities from Cojedes, Venezuel. Combined Assembly of Gp0051906, Gp0051904, Gp0051908 | reverse complement strand
GGCCACAAAAATGATCAGAGGACTGGAACACCTCTCCTATGCAGAAAGGCTGAGAGAGCTGGGGTTGTTCAGCCTGGAGAAGAAACCATGACATTCATCCATCAGGAGCACAGCAGTCATGGAGGGTTGAAATTAGTCTTTTTTTTCATAAAACAGAAAAGCCACGGGAATCCATGCTAAATCAGGATTGTATTAAAACTTTTGGATAGAGGTAAGTGGAACTTCAGGCGACAGGAGGTAGAGGCAGACATTTTTCAGCCAGCCTCACTAACCCTTCCCCATTGTCCAAGTGATCTGACCTCACAAGTAGGATATGGGGGTTGCAGGACTTTTTCTTAGCGGACTCGTCTCCGCAGCCAAAGCAAGTAGGGTAGAAGTTGCTATGACTCCCTCTTTGTTTCTGACTCCCTCTCCTTGGCAAAACCCTGTTGCTGCTCCCCTCTACTCCTGTGACTCACCGATATGACAGCTCCATTCTCCTACTTTGCTCGGAAAGAACAAGTGCCACCAGCTGGCATATAGGAGTCTCCACTTTTCTTTGCACTGATGGATCAGAGAGGACATGGGAGAGAGAGAGAGACAGCATCCCATTTCAGAAGATGGGAAGTTGAGATGCAAGAAGGGACAAGAAAGGCTGAGTGGAGCACACAGTGAGGCACAGTGCGCAGAGCAGGGCACTGAGACATTATTGTATGTACTATATGATACTGCACTAATGTTAGTGGCTAATAGCTGTAACCAGGTCATGGTTCTACTGTGCACCTGTTTCCCAGCAGTATCGAGTGCAGCTTTGTGGAATCTCGTTGAGCAGTGTGACTAGAAATGGAAAAGAAATCTTTTCTTTTTACGTTCACCACCATCAAATTCACCAAGAGCATTCAGAGATATATCTTGTCTTGAAGGGGCCAAACTTTTCAAGCTAGATGGGGACAAATTCATTAGTTTCAGTGTAATTTTGCCTTAAGGTTTGAAGCACCCTCTGAAATAAACTGACATGTTATCTTAATTTACACACATTCCTTTCCTCAATCACATCAAGAAATCCCTTCTGGCAAGCTCTAATCCTTTGGTTAGATAGCTATAACAACATATAAACAAATAAATAAATGGAAATAGGGGACATTAAAAATGTAATCTAATTACCACATGCAAATATGTGTACAGGGGAAAAGTGCAGGCGGTAAAGGACTTTTTCACTCAGTGAAAGAGGCGTAACACCCACCAAGTTACAGCCAGTCAAATTCAAACTATAAATCAGGCATGTATTTTTAACAGTGAGCATGACTAAGCGCTGGAACAAACTACTGTAGGAAGTGATGATTCCCATGCCTCATTTGCTTCAGGTAAAGACTAGTTGCCTTCTTAGAAAAAGTGCTCTACTGGAGCCTGGGTTATCTCACCACAGAGTGTTAGTAGCACCTCTACTGAGATGAAGAACAGGATACACATGAAATTTGAAACACCCTTTATTCATACCTGTTCAATTCTCCCAGGATCGATCTTAAACACCTTAGTGAATTGTATAGCAGTGATGAACCTAATCTGTAGGTGATTAAGGGAAGTTACGGGTTGTCAGCTTTCGGCTTTTACCCTGCACTATTCTTGATTTTTCCAGTGAAAGAAAGATAGCTATACTGGGGAAAGTAGACAAAAGTGAAAAATAATACGAAACTCAAAATTTCCTCAAGGCCACAGAAAATCTGAATGAGGACATAATCTCTGGATCTTGTACCATGCTTTTCCTTATCTTATTTCTGTGTATCTCCTTCCAAAGTGTGCTGATAAAAGCTTCAGCAACCTCTAGAATCTGAAATGTAGGACAAGGTCCGTTGTCTCCATTCCAGCAGCATGTGTCTTATTTTCCGAAGAGAATGTTTTTCCATGAAAGAGGGCTTTCCTAGCAAAGGATCTACATTATGATTCAGATCACAATGAAATTATTATCTTCAGATTGGGTTTTCAGCCAGAAATTTGGTAGGTTTGGAAATATTCCGTATATTCAGATCAATTCTTTTCTGCATTGACCTCTAATATGATCAACTCCTGTCCCACTAACTTTCAGAAAAAAGACATGTTTTGTATTTAATAGAGGTAAATCCTGATCCAGGTGAAAAATGTTCAGCATTTAAGGAGTTCCCCATGATGGGATTTTTCCTTAGTTTTATGTGTTGGGTGTATGTCGCAAGATTTGGTAGTGGGGTAGTGGACCCATTGTAGACACAGCTGAACCCATCGGCAAAGCTGGTGGTGCCTCTGTGAAAATACATTTAAGGGCAGAAAACAACACAGAAGGAACAAAAAGAGTGAGAAACAGTGAAGGAAACACCACTGTCAGAAGTGGAGCAAGAGGGGTGTTGCACGGCACCAGAGCAGATATTTCAGTGCAGCCCATGGTGGAGTCACGTGGAACAGAGGAAAGGTGTGAGGAGGAAGAAGCAGCAGAGAGGAACTGCCTTATACTGACTGTAACCCCTCCTTGTGACTCTGGAAAGGGTAGAGGAGCTAGGAAGGACATTGAGGATAGAAAAGGGGAGAGGAAATTGTTTTAATATTTGTCTTCTTGTTTCCCACTATCCAAATCACTAATTAAATGCTTATTTTAATTGGCAATAAATTAATTTTCCCCAAATCAAGTCTGTTTTGCCCATGAGGGTAATTGCTAAGCAATCTCCTTGTTTTTATCTTGACTCATGAATTCTCATTCCTGTTCCTTGTGTTATCTCCCTCTCTACTGCTGAGGGTGCAGGTAGTAAGTGAGCAGCTGGATGGACATTTGGTTGTTAGCCAAGTCTAATCCATCACAGTTATGTTAGGCACAAAATAATGCAGTTATAATTGGTATAATTAAGATGTGCAGAATCCAAAATGATCTCTAGTAAAACTCCAGAAAGCTCAGTTTCAAATCAAGCCTTAATTTTTCCTGATAGTCACAGTGTTTTTAATGTGTAGGATGGAATTTCCTGTGATTTCATGATACTGTTCTTGCCACTGCCTAAGGAAGGCAGGAGATTTGATCTAGGGGGATCAGGATAGTAAAGGTAAAGATCTCTCTTCCAGTTTTGCTACTGGCTCATTCTGTCACCTTCCCTTTCTATAAGTAAAAACTGCTTCTGCCAACAGAGAAGCTCAACTCCCAAGGCTGCACATTATATACAATTCTTATGTTATGATGGGGATGCATGTATTGGAAACTGAGAACAAATGGGCTTCTCCCACGTAAGCAGACTTGCTAACCTAAACAGTTCATTTTTTCTGATACTAATATATGACTAGGAATAAGCCCTGCTGGCTACACCACAACAAACAAGTCTTGTCTGGCACAGGGAAATACCAGCCTACAGTTGTTAGTGACATATGACCAAGAACAGCGCAGGGGGTAAAGCATCTATACGAGCTGGAAAATAGAGCCTTGCCAATCCTGAAAAATTATTTCTCAACTTGCTGGCCACAAATCATATGACTGCAAAAGAAATGCATTTACTTGGATGATTTTGCTCTGTAACAACAATGGCTAAAATACGAGATCTCAGAACCATATGATTCCAGAAACTGGGGCAGAACTCTAAATATCACTTCATTTGGGAACTTGGCAATACTGAGAATACTTCAGGTGAAGAAAAGAACATGATGGTAAAATTCTGGTAGCTACAATAAATTTGGCTTTCTATATTTCAATCAGGTCAGAACTTCTAAACTAGATATTGATGAATACAAGTGATGACATTTGAAATTTGCATGTCTCCAGTGCTTGGCAAACTTGTCTCAACAGTAATAAGAAAGAGGCAGTGAGTCAGAAGCTCAGAAATTGCAATTTGGGGACTAGCGATGACATGTGGCCTCACACTGCTCTGTTCTTTCTTTAGAAACTGCTGTAGCTGCTCTTTGGGATGAAAATGCTGAAAGTAGAATGAAACAGCACTAAAATCCAGGAAATACCAAACTTGAATTTTGATGAGGCAAAAGGGTGGTACTGAGCAGAGCATTCTAAGCTTCCTACTTTTGGGATGGTTTTCTGAACCTTGTGCCCTTTGATTATGGTGGCAACTTACAGCTTGAGCTCTGTAAAGAGCAACTGTTTATCCTGATAAGCTACAAATACCAAGAGCAGCTTGCTAATGAATTTGGCACTGTTGTCAGTGAGTGTGCAGCAGGAGTACGGCAGCTTTTCTTCTCCCAAAATCACTTTGTCAATAGATAGTCGTGGTCCAAATAACTGCCTAAACTGAGTACAACTTCAGATTATATCTTGTGATTAAATTTTCTGCTTGCTTTCAAGGTAGGCTGTGATACATATATTGTTTATGTCATTATCCAGACCAGCTGAAGTTTCCCAACTTTTCTCTGCCAAGACTTGGTTCAGTAATACCATCTAGAAGATAGCACGACATTATATGAAATGGCATATACAGTTAATGTCTTGAAATCACAGAGGCTTTTTGGCACATACTAATGTTTGGCTTCTGTGACAATCAAAGATCTAAGTCCAGAAGGATCAGAACAAACAGAAAAGGCAATGGAGAATACTTTGCAATATGGAGTTCATCCCAGGCTCTGCACCCTACGGATACCCCAAATCCTTTCACAGGTACTTCTTGATGCGTAAAAATAATGATGTGAGAACTCAAATCATGTGACCGCCTTAAAAATAACTGTTCTTCAGACAGCTGAAGTAACTAAGATTTCTTGCATTGCTATCCATATTCAGCATGGACTTTCTACCTGATAAAGCTGGCCATCTGTACCATCTATGTGAAGAATTCTTCTGCAAAGTCACCAGATGCCTTTCTCCCTGGTTGGGTTTCTCTGCTGATAAACATGTCATGAGGTCCTGTTTCACCAGAAATACTGAAAGACTAGAAATTACTTTAGAAGGAACATCTCATCTATGTTGCACGTTTCTCTCATTGCATGTACTTCCATTCCGCCCTACCTTTTAGCTATTCACAGAATCATAGAATCATAGAATGCTTTGGTTTGGAAGATACCTTGTAGATCATCTAGTTCCAACTCCCCTGCCGTGGGCAGGGACACCTTCCACTAGACCAGGTCGCTCAAAGCCCCATCCAGCCTGGAACTGAACACTTCCAGGGAGGGGGCAACCAAAAATGGTTGAAATAAAACCATGAACTTTCCTATATCAGCAGATTCCTTCAACTTCTTCCTAAGGATCATTTTTTATTTTTTGATAGTTGCAGATAAAGCTACTGTTCAGCTATACTTTGGGCGAGAGTACTTCAGTTCTTGTGGAAGATCAGGAGTGGCTGACTGCTTAAAAGTTCTGTAATCTTGTAAGCATCAATTAAGGAACCTGAAAAGCTAAAATTAGTGATTCAGACAGCTTTTAAATACGTGGAAAGGGAGTGTAGAGTTTTTAAATATTGCATGAGTTGAGAAAATGCTACAGAAGCAGTAGGTATTCTAGTAGTAGGATCTAAGAGATGGGTGTTATATTTCCCTTAGAGGAAAAAAGTGTTCCTTTTTCTCCATTCTATCCCACAGGTTTTGCTAGAATTCACAGTGAACTGAAATGGGTTTTTAATCTCTTTACCAGCTTTCCCGTTTCAAAACACGATGTTGTTTTTCTCATTGTTCAGTGCATAAAACTAGGCAACTGGGATAATGTGCATTTGACTTGTGGGTGACCTCAGTAGATTAAAAAATCCCTCTCTAGTTGCCCTTTCATCTCCACCTTGTGGTCAAACCAGAAGATGCTGCCCTCTTTCAGAAATATATTTTTGCATGGAATGAAATACTTTATTCAGCTCAAAGCAAAATACTTCATTTGTTTGAAGGAGTGGGATTTTGGGGGGTGGGGTGGGGTTAAAGTGTTTTTGAAGGTCTGCTTTCTGTGAAACTTTAGGAGAAAGCATGTACTACTGTATGATTTTTACCTAATGTAATTGCTTGGATAGGTATGGCATAATGTTTGGTGATCATTGTATGTAGGTTTATTTCAAAATATTTAAATAAAAAAGTTTTATTAGAATTTTTTTATCCATCCTGACATTCACCTGCATTTAGACCCCTGTGAAGATTCATCTTTGTCTAAGAAAGGTAAGTTCTTTCTTCTGTACATTTGAGCATAAGAAAAATGAGAAAAAACAATTTAATGAAATTTCCTCATTAAATCTAAAGATTTAAGAATTTAAGGATCATACTAATTGCTGCTTGAACTCCATGTCATAAAACCTGAAATGAGCAGAATTGCGTTTGCTGTGAGGAACATTGCCTCAGATGTAATTGATAGCTGTCTTTAAATTACAGGATTGAGTTTGTAGTTGCTTCTCAATGCAGCGTATGTGAATGCACCAGTTCCACAGAATACAGGCACAGTTTTCACTGTGACAGGTTATATACAGCAATGAGTTCCACAACTAAATATTTTTGCTGGTGGAATGGGCTACCTGACTACAAAAGCTGAGACTCACTGATTTAGAGGATTGCTTGTGCTTGCCCTGTTTCATAACATGTTGCGTTTTGATTACACTATCAGGCAACACATGAAATGAAAAAAACCTCTATTTAATGCAATGTAATATAACTTCCCGATGTATAGATGTTAAGCAATTACTTAATAGGAAAAAGTTCATATGCGTGAGTGGAAATACCACATGCAGTAAATATAAACGAGGGCCAACCAGCCTACTGATGGAAAGACAGATAGCAACAAGTGAAGATTAGGCAGGCACTCCTTATTTTTGCATAGTTACACTAGCTGCATTATGAACATTTTCAGTCTTATCCTGAAGATTTGGCACCGGACAGTCTCCCATCACTGAGATTGTCCTAGCTAGGAGATCCTTTTGCATTGTTGGTCAGACTAGAACTTGTAGATTTTTAATTCCTTTTGCAGAGAGACAAAGAGGGCTCTCTCCAGGCTGATTATTATCCTAGGAATGAACAAACCAAAGCAAGAAACAATTTGGTTGTGAATAAATGTCTGGATGCTGACAAAGTCTATACGAAGCCCTTGGATTACGTTAAGTTTAAGCACAGCCCTCTGGGCCAAGGCTCTCCTGCTCAGCTGTGGCTATGAGTGACACACAGTCTATCTCACAATCCTACAAGCAGCCCATTTTGTGACTACTACTCTAAAGCAGGACTCATAGTAGCTAGTCTCTCCCGTTTCTGTAGCTGTATCTACATTACAGTCCTCAAGAGCAACTGCCCTCTGTGTAACTCCAGATGCAGCAGCAAAGGCCCTAGTAACCAGCAACTGAAACTCATTTCTGGGTAGACTTACAAAGCTCATCTCTGTGCAGCTAGTTTGCCCTTTATACGGGTTAGGTTCCGACTGTCAGGGTGCACTGACAAGCCTTAACAGCCCTGACTGGCCTTACCTGGGCCTCCACACAAGCTCTCTGCCGACAGGCCCAGGAATGGTATTTAAGCCCAGGCATGGGTCCTTGCTTCTTGCTTGTGCTGCTGTGTAGGACTGATGATCTCTGAGATGGCCATGCCTATGCTTTGTTCTGTACTGATTTCACAGCTTGACCACAGGCATGTCTTGTGGCTGTGAAGATGCCTGATGATTTCTCGCCTGTGTCTGACCCTGGTTACCTTCACATGACCTCGACTTGTGGATTGACTTCCCATCATGACTGTGGACCAGCCTCACCACCCTGAACTTGCCTAATGATCTGGACTGGGCTATTGTCCGCTGGATTGCCCTGCTGGAAGATGAAGCATCCTAACCCTGCTTTTCTCTGACAGAAGCGTGGTGAGAGAGTAACTTTAGTCTTACCCCTGATAGACACTGCACTTCATGTGTATTCCTCAGCCACAGACTGGTGCTGTTCCACCTATGGCCAGTTTGGACTTTCTACTTTGTACTAGATGAAAGATCAGTAAGATAGAGCCTTTGCTTTAGTTCAGCTAAAGTCTTAGACTGTCACAGGTGGGAGCAGATGATATTTTTTTACTTATTAGAATGTTATTAGCCATGTAAATGTCATCCTGAATTATGCTGGCAAGAATACTCAATTTGTTATTAGCTCCTTGTTATTGCACATATTCTTGTAGTAGAAATTCTGCCCTTTTACTCTGTTGTAAATAGGAACCAACTCTGACTCCAGTTCTCACTACTGAGAAGAATCTGGATGAAGGCATGTCTGCAAATCATGATAGATACCTCATAGCCTCATGTCTGTCATGCTAAGCTGAGGACTATAAAAATATTTTTTAATGGTGATAAAATCTCCACTGATAATGGGATAAGCGACAGTGATCTCAACTGCATTCTTGTGTCATGATTTCTTTAGCAGATATTTTTAATTCTAAAGAAAAAAGTATCTAAATCACTGATAAAAAAGGAGAAAAGTTTCCATCGGCTCTTGGAGTTATATGTCTGAATGAAATGTTAAAGCTCCCATACAATGATGCTGTGAGCAGAAATCATCAATGAGTGGTGACACTATTTGCCTGTAAATATCATGTTCAGAAAAACTCGTAATATTTTCGTTACTGAGCAGAAGAGTTATTACAAAGGGATGCAGTCCATAGAACTTTTTAAGCCCTTACAGAAAAACTGTACGCTGGGTCCTCAATGTTCTTTATTTGGTATTCAGTTTTCATAAGTTTAACATTTAGTTGATACAATAGGTTGTAAGTTTTGTAAGTTTCATACTTCATTCTCATAAGTTTCTTTTTCCTGAAGTCTGTTGTCCTAATACCAGCATGAAGATGGTTAAACTCCAGAGGATCTGGATCTCTGGCCAGCACTTTCTATCATATCATCCAGTTATCCTGGAGCATGCCTATCTGTGGAGGAGTGGTTCTGCATTGTCACTGCTGCTGATACACTGGGTTAATGCAGCACTTGTTCCCTGGTCAACTGTGATAGACATTTGGCCAACGTGCCTTTTCAGGAAGCAAAGTGACCCTTCCTCAACTGGTCTCCACAACTTCTGTTTTCCATACCTCGTTTGAACACTTGGGGTTCTGACCTAGTCTCTGATGTGATCTCAGTGTCCAGCTATGACTGTGACAAAGCTAGGAACAATCAGCCTGGTCACAGAGCCCTGGCACTGGTGTGTAATGGTGCCATGTTCCAAAGAACAGTCTGACTCACCCATTGCACTTGTGGTCTCCTCAGAAAAGGCAGAAGCAGCTTTTGCACTCAATATTCAAACCTTCTCTTGCCTCTGTCTCAGATAGGTCTTCCACACAGTCTGGCTTGTGCCAGATTCCTGTTGTGCCAATACATCTTCAGCAACCAGAGTCATTGCTCTCTCTTCACTACTGTGCTCTGACTCCCCGTTATCTGGCGGATTTGGTCCTTGAAGCTGGAGAGCTTCCACCCCCTGCCTTTTTGCAGAGCTGGGCTTCCTGTACCTTCTTTGCCTTGCCTCTCCTCAAAGGGCTGATTTGTGGCTGATAAACCCCACAGCACAGCTCAAATGGAGTAGGAGTCTCTTCTTGTCTGTGTTTCATATCAGAGAGTTTTCTTGTTCTGAGCTAGTGGAAGAAACAAATTCTTTCTTTAGCAGTGAAAATGCTAGAATTATACAGTCCCTCCCCAACCCTTCTGCACTTGCATTGATGTTTTTTCCAGTGAAGAGGTCCTCAGGCATTAGCAGGAGTGGAGTTCTGAGCCCATGTCCAAAGAAGCCTCCCAGGTACTTGGAGAGAAAATGAGGAATGAGGCAGAGATGATGGACACCTGGCACAATCTTCTCGGGCTTGGGAACTGGTACCAATCCTGTTCCATATGCCTGTTCTAGTGCATACTGTCTGTTTCTGGAAAATCTAGCATAATCAGAAGCAAAACCACATAGCCTGAGGGAGCTTTGAGCATGTATCAGGCCTGTTCGTCCATTGGATCCTAACCTAAGTGAGAAGTTGTCCTGGAAAGAACCATGTATTTTTTTAAGTTGCTACTGCCCATTCTGTGACCTGGCAATTACTCCCAGGGCTCACAGGATATCCTGTGCTTCTGTCCTTTGCTCTCCATCTCTAAAATACTAATGAAATCACCTGCTTACCTCAGTAGTAAAGTGACTTGCTTAGATACCAGATTAAACATAGCTTCTGACCTATAAAGCCCTTGATGAGCAGAAAGTTTGTCTCTCTGAGGGCATCCTGCACATTAAGATGATGTGGGTGGGCTTCTGTGTAATCCTCTGGGAAAAACTGGCAAGTAATGATTGAGTAGTAACAATGTGTTGGAGTCTGTAGTCAGATCTTTGCTAATTCCTAGGTAAAACTGTGTTCAGTCTTGAAGCTTGTTGACTGGACACTTTTTATACGGGAAAACTGAAGGCAATTTCTGGACCTCTAGGGAAGTCTGCTGTTTATTTTTCTTACAGTTTGTCTAGATGGCATCTAACCAATTTGGAGAAAACTGTAAATAGTGAACAGAACAAATATAAAAGATAAAACAAGGCTACAGGTGGAAATCAAATACAACAGATACTCAGAGGATGTTGCTGACATTAAATATTTCTCTTACAGCATCAGAAATCATGACAAGGCCCACAGTCTCATGAGTCAGACACTGAAGAATATCCACAAAATCTACAGTATATCCTTTGCCCAGAGTACTCTTGGCCTGTAACTTCTTGGAGAGGCCAAAGTAGGTCTTGAAGTATAAACTCTTGTGACCAGGGAATGGCTCCTCTTGTGCCTGGGCAATGCCAGGCGTGCATCCTCTGTGCGACTGCATGTGAACTCACAGGTTGTTCTGCTGCTGCAAAAACAGATTGATATTAACCAAGCACATTTCAGTTGCAGCAGGACCACTTTCATTGTGTGAACTTGATCTTCACATTAATTTAAAATATACACTTTGCCCAGTGTAGCTTTCTGCTACTGAATTCTTTGTGGTTTTCAGTCATGCAGTTACATTACCACAAAGCACTAATAGCAACCCCAATTTAGTCCTGTGAAGTGCTTATTTTGCTGCTTCTCAGTGCAAAAGGAAAACGTTCTCTTTGCTCTGACGGCTGATTTATACACCGCACTTTGTATGGTTTAGACTGCTTAGAAACTGCACTACCTACATAGGCACACACATAAACCTGTATGCCTAGGTGGTACCTCTTAGCAGGTTTAACTGTTATTCAAAATACCTCATAAAACATGGATGTGGCTGTGCAGAAGTCTGTTTTAACAAACAGTCAAAATACTGACTGTATCAGGTGGAAGTCTGGCTCATACCTGTGTTGTCCAGCTATACTGCTGACAAGAGAGTGGCTGTGAGGGAAAGAGCATGAGAAATGTTGAGGGGACAGGGAATATCAAGACCTTCAAAATCAGACCATAACACGTTTGTCTCAGCCTCTGGCTCTTGATGTTTCTAATCATCTGTGTGGTCATTTTCCTGCTCATAAGAGAAGAGCTTGGTATGTCAGGGCATATGACCATGCTGGGCAAAAAGAACAAAACAAAGAGGTTCTTATCCAACACAGCTTTACGGCTTCTGTGGAAAATCCTAATGCTTGTTGCAACTTCATGAGTCTCAGTGATACAGGACAGAATAAAAATGGAAAGAAACCTTTCCATAGCATCTGCTTGCTCCCAAAGAATGGTTTGTTTCTCTTCTGTCTTGGAAGAAAGAAGAACTGGAGAATTTCTCTGTAGAAAGCATTCTTACAATTTCTCCCTTCTGGATAGATTTGAGGCTTCCCAGACATAAAATGGAGCCTTTTCTACTTTGGACACATATAATTCCAGTACTGAACCTGTGCAGTGCTCTTCCTCATCAATGGCTAGCTCTGGGCTGGCAGGCTAGAGTGTGGGGCTAGCTAGAAGTACTTGCCACTGGTAATGGTGGTGATGCAGCCAGAGCCAAAGAGCAGAAAGGTTGGTGCATGCCTTTCTGCTTCAGTCATTGTCTCTACTGGTTTTGGCCTGTTTTCTGAGAAAAATGTTTCTATGTGGATTACTTCTGTAAATAAAACCGAGGGATCCCAATGCCACAGACCACCAGGACAGCTACTGACCCATGCTGGGCAGCCAAAAGTTAGACTTTGTTTTCCCAGTGCTTCAGCCTTCTGATGTTTCTGGTACACAGTCTTATCTTTCAGGGTAATATGACATACAAAGAAATAGACTTTTCAGGCAAGGTTCGAAAGCAAGCTCTCTCTACTACACAGCATGGGGCATAGAGACTAAAGTAGAAATACTTATTTGTCACTCTTCCTCAGTTTCTTTGCTGCTATTCAGCAGTATTTGGGATTTGGATTGACAGCGATGGTTATAGGTTTCTTCTTCTGGTCACTTCTGCTGGACTTTTCCTCTGAACCCTACAAGCTCACTGTGTGTTACTGTCATGGCAAATCTAGCAATCCTAAATCCGCCTGATTTAAGAAATGCAACAAGTGTTCTTCTCTGTCCAGCTATACAAAGGGCTGTGTCACTCTCGCTCCATTTCCCTCTTCTGAAATGGCAGGCCTAGCCTTTTGTTTTTGTTTTATTGCTACTTACAGGCTTAGAATTGGTTTGAACTTGAATGTATACAGATATCTTCCTGTCTTAAAAATCTCTCTGTTTCAAAATTATATAATTGCTCTTGCAAAGACTCCTAGGGTCTGGGTCTACACTCACATTTCTGCACATAAACTCTTAGAGCAACACTGGAGTATACCAATGCTTTCATTCTCTGGAACTCACGCATGTTTCTTTGGGAAGAAAGATTCAGTAAGTAGTGCAGTGCATATATGAATTGTACATTTGCAAAGTCTTGTCCTGTGATTAATTTTGGCCAGACCTTTATGAGACTCAGCACAGCATATCACTATCAGAAAGGCAAACACTGCCATACGTTAACTGCCTGATCTAAGATATGGCACTGCTACAGGTTTTCAGATGAAAGATCATTCACTCTTTCTGGTATGAATAAAACATTACTGAATTATTGATCTAAGCTAAATATAAAGGAAAAAAAAATCAAATATCAGGCTGAGGCAGACATTTACCATAGATAATTCAAGCCCAAACTCATAATATTTGGCAATATTATAAACTATAGAAAACAGACTCTTATAATGGGAACTGTCGCACACTTTTAAGAGCTGGCTGTATCAGTCCCACCTACAAGCACCCATCCATGCTTCTGCACAGTACTTGCATAAAGCCTGCTTGTGAAAAAACACAGTACACTTTGGTCAAAGTAAAAAGCTTATCCTCCTACTCATGTTTCAGGGTGTTCCTGTCAAGATTAAAGCTTTTTTTTAAACCTCTCCTTTTATTTGTAACCAGAATTACAAATTCCACTGAGCAGGAGGTCCTGAAGTCACTCCTGACTGCCATTAGTCATTCCGCATGAAGGAAAAGGGTCTACAGATTAAGGTGCCACACTAACGCAAGCATAACCCAAGATAAATTTGTTCCGGATTTCAGACTTCCTGTTTGCTGTTGAGCAGATAGTTACATGTAGTTTTCTAACTATAATCACACGCATATTAAAAGTGCTATTGTGTGAGTAAACTTACTGAAGATTAATAGGTGCTTACCTAGCAAGGTATTGCTAGCTTGAGATAGGTAGAACGGAGGTCACTGGGGAGCTCACATGCTGAGAAGATGTGGGTGTTTTTTTCATAATCCTCTGATGGACAGATATACTGAGTAAAAAATAAAGAACCTGTGGTCACAGATTTGCTGTCTTGCAAGTAAGCATGTGTGGCAGAGGAAGACTTGAAACTTACTGATCTCGGTTTGTTTGGGTAATGGAAAGTTAGAACTAATGGCTGGTTTTCTCACAAAAAGCTCTACCTAATTCTTGCTCACTTTGTACTATTAGTGTAAACATATTGCATTGAGAAGATAATAGAAAAAAAGGCAAAGAAAATCATATGTTAAAGGCACATTCTTAAAGGCTTGAAGATACAGCAGTCAGAAGTAAGGAAAGGCCCAAACATTGCACAGCATATATGCATTATTTTAGTCTCTAATTAGTCACAATGTGACAGTGTACACAGACCCCAAGGAAAGGCAATCCAGAAAGCATAAATGAGGGGCTTCATTATTTTGCTCAGCTGTGGCTGGGTATTTGCTGAAATGGCCTGCAGCTGAGGCAAACTGGGTCTGTAGGAGAAAAGAAACTGCAGAGGAAACAGCTTTGTTACAAGTACTGGTGATAGCTTAACAGGGTTGTTTTTCACTTGTTTGACACAAACTGTGCTGGAACTCAGAGCACTCTCTTCTGCTGGTCTGAGTTCTGCTCTCTTTCTTCTTCCATGGGAGTTCAAGAATGGATTATCTGCAAATTGTGGAGAAGCTCTGGTTTGCCTGTGATCCTGTGGTGGCCAGAGTTCAATGCTGAGCCTTGTTGTCCTTGAGAGAAGTGAAACCTGTGGCTAGGTACGTAGAAAGGAATTGTTAAGAAAGATGCTTGCTCTTTCTTTTCTCTTGTGCTTTGGCTGGATACCTGCAACTGCACAATAAGGTTACTGCTTCGATCTAAGCCTGATGGGCACTAGTGGGGGATGAGCAGTGCAACTTTTCTGTGGCACTCGTGAAATTTTGACCCATCCTAGCGGTGGCACCTGGCTGTAGCCTGTTGCATGGACTCCACTGAAGGAAATGTAAGTATGCTTGTTGGTGAGGTATGTAAAGCTCCACAGATTCAAATCAATTGAGTAACTTCCATTGTGATTGAGTTTCCACAGTAAAACAAACCTCTCACCAGCATGATTATGAATCTGAGCTGGGTCAGTGTGGTTTGCTATGCCTAGACTTCTTGTGGCTTTCAATAATACAGACTGCTTATCACGAATCATTAACAGTAACCATAAAAGAGTTATTTGAAATTAAGTCCTTTCTCATGCCTATGACTTATTTGCATATCATCCCTGCTCTGTAGGATTGAAACGATATGGTGACTTGACTAACCATGCACAAATATCCTTGCACAGAAAACCATGCTTGTAGTCAGTCTAAAGTTGTATTTGAGTAACCTGGTCTAGTGGAAGGTGTCCCTGCTCACTGCAGGGGGTTGGAACTAGATGATCTTTAAGGTCCTTTCCATCCCAAACCATTCTATGATTTAATTTTCTCTTTCATTCTACAGTAAAGCTAAAACTAGTTCTAGTATTAGTGTTTTCCTACAGTCCTCCTGGTGAGGGCTATTCCCACAGAATCTCTGAAGAGGACTGGTCTGGTCCCTTCTGTCATGAAGGAAAATATCTACTTCCCTACTCCAGGAGGATCTGTGGCAAAATCCATACTTTTCTTTCAGGAAAATGTTTCTATAAGACATGCTAACAAAGAATTGTAGTTCAAATACACTGAACTAGGGGAAATTCACTTGCTTTCTAGAATATGAGCCATTATTTCTTTTATTTCTGCAAAAAAGATTGAGGTAAAACCTGGGTTCATGTTTGAAGAAGAAACAACAGCAAAGATCCAACTAAAATAAACTCCCAGATTCTAGAGTTACATGGCAATTTGTTGCCTCAAGTCTCAGAGGCTGTACTGTTCTTCAGAGCAGTATTGGGAATGACTGTAAACATAGAGCAGTAATTCACCCAGGACTGCATTCACCAGCGTAATGTCAAATGCTGCATTAATATGGTATTATGCTGCTACGTCACGAGCAGATGTGCAGAATAATTAAGCATCTAGGCAAATGTGGGGGGACAACCACTCTTCGTCTCCTCTTTGCTCCGATTCAGATGTGGACTGAAAATGCTGTTTCTCATACATTCCCATGGGAATACATTTATTGATATGCCTCCAATATATTTATTTATATGCCTCCTATCAATATTTACTGATATTTTAAAAATCTGATTATTTATACCTTAGTGCATGAGACTACACAGACTTGCTAATGTTCTTTCTGATGTGTTTGTTGTGTGTAAAACCAAAGTAACAGTTCTTAAATATACTAACTGCTCTTTAATCTCTATCGCCTGTATCAAGCAAGTAATAACACCTACCTTTCAGGGTGGAATGAGAGTTTTAACTGAGCCAAAACAGCACTTGATTGATTGTGGGGATTTTCTGTGTGTTTTCTATTGTTGTTAGACTTCAGGGAAGACTTAAAGGTTTCTAGATGTTGAATCTGAATGTTTGATTCTAAAGCTTTTTTGGCTGAAGTAAATTGAGGCATTCAGAAATTCAACAACCATCATAAATATATTCCTAGATCTGCCTTTGGTACAGGATTCTTGTCTGGTCTCCTCTGCACTGCATTTTCATAACCCTGAATGGGTTTGAAGTGGGTGAATATCTGCTTTACCTGGTGGCCTGAGTTTTTGTGCAAGGATGGAGCATTGCAACAGATGCATAAGCATTGCTGTGGAAATCACAGTGCACACAGCTTCTTTTTAGCTAGTCTTCTCAAAACACAGGACCAATCCAGCTCCTATATAGGTGGGTTTTGCTGGTGGATTCTTCCATTTTGTTGTTTGGAAATCATGGTGATAAGTAGTGTTTAAGTGCTTCAGGGAAGACAATGAGATAGTTCTACTGATCTTTGTGGTTAGCCGCTCCAAAGCGGGAAGGGGAATTATGGCAGAAGGCAGACCTTTAGTTGCTGTGAGAGGCAGTGGTGATTGGCATCCTCAGCTGATCAAAGGCAAAACACAGCTTGTTTGCAGCAAACCAGAGAAGTGCTATGGAAATGAGCCATAAAGGCCTTTCTTACATGTGTTCTTTTTCCTAAACGCTCTGTTCAGTGCTTTCGGGGAGCTGTTCTTATTCTGAAATCTATGCATGCTATTAAAAAAGAAATATATCAGGTGGAATTTCTTGTCCTCCCTTGCCAGTTAAGCATAATACTTAGATTCAGGCTTTTCTGTGTGCACAGCGTAAGGTGCTCACATCAGTAGTATCCAGAGCTCTTATGCTGTGTCAAACTTGACAAGACAAGGAAAATTGTATGTTTTCTTGATCTGCTGTTGCTGGCTTTTCTGCCTCCTTTTTATAACTCAAGCCTGGATGGGCTCACTAACCTTGTCCCACTGAGCCTTATCTTCTCCAGGCTGAACAGTCCCAGCTCTCTCAGGCTCTCATCATATGAAAGATGCTCTGATCCCTAAACCATCTTAGTAGCCTTCTACTAGACTCCCTCCAGTAAGCCCATATCTTTCTTATACTGGGGAGCCCAACACTGGACACAGCACTGCAGACATGGCATCACCAGGGCTGAGTAAAGAGGAAGGATCACCTCCCTCGAAATTTTGCCAATGTTCTTCCTAATGCAGCCCAGGATGCTCTTGGCCTTCTTTGTCCTATGGGTGCATTCTGGCTCGTGGTCAGCTTGGTGTCCAGCAGGATCCCAAGGTCCTCTGTATTGCTGGTTTCCAGCTGGTGTGCTCCGAGCCTGTACTGGTGCCTGGGGTTATTCCTACCCAGATACAGGACTTTGCATTTTCCCGTGTTGAACTTCATGATTTTCCCCTCATCCTAATTCTCCAGCCTGCCCAGTTCCACCTGAATGGCAACATAATCCTCTAG
>Ga0181612_180602_pt1 | contig 17404 bp, 6 predicted proteins | sample HoacroProtozoa21_FD_119630 | JGI IMG/M metagenome (GOLD analysis project Ga0181612, IMG submission 119630) | Hoatzin crop microbial communities from Cojedes, Venezuel. Combined Assembly of Gp0051906, Gp0051904, Gp0051908 | reverse complement strand
GAGGCTGCACCTCGAGTACTGTGTTCAGGTTTGGGTCCCTCACTTAGAAGAAGGACATGGAGTTGCTGAAGTGTGTCCAGAGAAGAGCAACGAAGCTGGTAAAGTGTCTACAGAACAAGTCTTATAAGGCGCATCTGAGGGAGCTGAGGCTGTTTAGTCTGGAGAAGAAGAGGCTGAGGGGAGACCTTATTGCTCTCTACAGCTACCTGAAAGGAGGTTGTAGTGAGGCAGGTGTTGGTCTTTTCTCCAACTAAGTAGCGAGAGGACAAGAGGCAATGGCCTCAAGTTATGTCAGGGGAGGTTTTGACGGGATGTTAGGAAAAATGTTTTTAATGGAAGAGTGGTCGGGCATTGGAACAGGCTGCCCAGGAAGTGGTGGAGTCACCATCACTGGACGTGTACAAAAAAATGTGTAGATATGGCACTTTGAGATATGGTTTAGCAGACATGGTGGTGTTGGGGTGACGGCTCGATTTGATGATCTTAGAGGTCTTTTCCAACCTTGATGACTCTATGATTCCTTTTCAAAAGTGTATAGCTGCTTTGTTAGCAATAGAACACCAGTTCTCAGATATCTCCTTTGTGTAAGTGATGAGAACTGTCATGTAAGGAAGGAACTGTTTGTCAATTCTTGCATGTGTTACATCAATCTCTTTGAAGATAAACATCACTGGATTTATTTTAAAATCTCAGAGTAAGCTGTAGCTGAGTAGCATCACTGTCATCATCATCAAATTGTGTCATTTAAAATAGCCTTTTATTATTTTTATCCATCCTTGCAATGTTTTCTCTAAAACTGATACCGTGTTGACTACAGACGTTCTGATAAGTTAGTCAACTCCTGATTATTGGGAAAATTTACCAGATGTTGTGGAGTAAGAAACCAGAATGGCAGATCAATATGTACAGGTAATATTTTGAAGATAAACTGGAATACACCTACTTCTGTAAATTAAATCTTTTAAGCTAACCCACCTTTAATTTATGTAAGAATTTGCTTTTGAAATTATCTGTACATTTACAGCAAAAATGTACTGATTTAATGCTATTTTTGTTCTATTTTTATATTTTTCATTGTAGAAAGAGCTAGGACCATTAAGAAGAAAAGGTGTTTGAGGAAATTGTTGCTAGTCCATTATTTCTTTCACTTTAATCAATATGTGACCCCTGTCTTAAAGATATACATAAAGGAAAGTTAAGTGCTGTCAGCTTCTGTGAAAGGAAAAGTACCTTTGCAACAAAAATGTTTGTCGTGGTTAGAAAGATCTGGATGAAATTTCATCACGTAAGTATTTCCCAGAAGTGGTTTCCTTAGATGTTTCCAGTAGTTTTTATTGAGGTATTTCTTTTTCTGTCTGTCATGTCCTCTAAAGGGTGTAATAAAATATGAGTGTAAAGAAATACATTTAAGAAAGAGTGCAAAATTACAGCCATCTCTGTTTTTTCTACATTGGTAATCTGAAACAATTTACCATTTGATGCATTTTCCTGTCTCCTGAATATTCAGAAAACACTCTGAACAAGACACCTATTCTGAAATGTTGAATGTCTTTCAGAAATTGAGGTCTCTACAACCAGTCCAAGATGAATTAGGAGTTCTGTGTGCACACATATCTTCAGAACAGGAACAAATGATATAGATCTGTACTAATTTTTGCTTTTCTTGCTGCAGCAGTATACTAGAGATGTGTGAAATGCTGTGACTGATACCAAAGGTAAAGGGTAGACTGTAGGATCTAAGGACAGTAAAGATGTCTGTCAGAGTCAAAAACCTTGTTCTGCTTTTGTCTGTTGCTGTCTAACCTATAAATCCTCAGGTGTGTAACTTACACTTTAGAACTGCTTGACATGACTATGAAGGGATACATTAATCTACATGAAAGTATGAGTAATACAGGCAGTCTAGGTACAATAGCTAAAGCAGAGAACTGAAATAACCTTGTCCACAAGAACAATTGCTTCCCAAAGTATAAACATTTAGAAGTGTTTCTACACAGTTCAGTCTCAGGCTACCAAGACAATCCCTTCAAGAAGTTCCACAGAAAAACGGGAAAATATCTAATGAAACATTGTCACTGTTCATATGTTTGAAGTCTAAAATTATCTCCTACCCCCAGATTTTGTCTTGGAAAGAGAACCACAACATAAAATCTTGAGACAAATCCTATTCTTTACAGGAGGCAGAAGTTGGTAGATCTCTCCAAATGGAGAGAATACTACCCTCTTGCTCTAAGACTACCCTGCTAAATTATGGTTTAATTTAAAATGCCATGTAAAATAGCTTTAAAAATATAATGTCCTGAATCTCCTATAATTAAATTTATTCCCTGACCACTGGAGCTCTGTGAAAGTGTATCACACCTTCTTTCTCATTTGTTTTATGTCTCTGTAACTTTGTTCCCCACCTAAACTTAAATAGACTGAGAACTGAAGATACCACCAAAGCAGCATAAAGTATGTCTTCAGTTGTGTCATTGGTTTAGGAAGAAGGTCAGTTTGAAATATTCAGAAATAATTCATATTCTAATCTCCTTGATGTGAAATCCTGAAATACTGAAGGATTCGGAAGACCAAAATATAGTGGGATTAAATAGAAACTACTGTTATTAGTAACAATGGCATTTTGGAAAATGCAGCTTTTCATCAGATACTGAAGATTTAGAGGACAACTCATTTCCTCATGCCTTTTCCCAGGAAGGTTTTATTTTTGGGAAAAATGTTAGGAAGGAGGAATTGGAAACACTGATTAGGAATAGAGAAACAACCCCTGACAATTTAAGGGGTGATACCTACAACACTTGGTGGCAATGTAAGGAGTAATCATCTTGCTTATCAATGTACATACTGTTCTGTCTTTGTAAAATATGCAGAAGTAATTCCTTGTATTTAACTTGCAGATTTTTGTTTTTATTTTAATTCTGTAATGATTAGGATAAATAGGATGGGATTATGAGACTTTTCATTTTAAAACATATTTTTAAATAAGTTTCCATCTATATTTTATGAAGTGATGTTGACATCCTAAAATATCCTATCATGATCTATATCTAATACACATAAATAGACATTTAGACATCTTTTTTCAGCGACTCACACAGGGTGTTACAATTCACCTCTGCAAGTGAAAAGCATACTGCTTTTTCAGTTAAAGCAACTCTAACTGAAAGGGAAAAGTAAGTCTTTAATTCTGGGGTAGTTACAGTCTCCAACTGCTATTTTATACAGAAAATGTGTCATAGCACAAAGTCAAGCAGATGTTTGCATCCAAATTTTGGTACATTCCAAATTAGAAACTTAACCTGAAATAACAATCTGCAAATATAAGCATGCCACCCATTGTGAGCAAACACAACTCTCTGGTTGTTGAAATAGTCTAGACAGACTAAAAAAGGAAAGAATATGATTAAAGCAAATAAGATGCCCTTATTACATTTGTGTTTGAGAGCACTGAACGAATCTGCCAAGATTTTATAACTCAGGATTCTTCATGCTACGGAGAAGAAAGTTGTAGACATTGTCTATTTGTGTAGGTGTCAGTCTCAGAAAAAGGACTTTCCTCATCTCTCTTGGTAAGCCAGGGTGATGCATCTAGCAGTATATGTAACGCAAGACTGAAGTTATTATGAGGAATTCAGGCTCCATTTAACCAAATTTTGGAAACATTTTATAGAATTCATAGAGATTCCTTCTGAAGTGTACTTTTATTGCAATCACTAAGCTATTATATTGTATTATATTTTTACTTATAGCCTTGGATTTTCACATGAGTGAAAAGAATGTAGGTTTTATTCAGAGAGATTTTAAACTAATTTAAAATGTCTTCAATTATTTACTCCCATTTTTTGAAACCGTACTGTATATCTTCCACTGCTGACAATGTAACATTTGGCCTACAGTTAAGGTGACTTATCAAATGGTCATTTACATAATTTTATAGAATTACCTCTGTGTATATTAAATTGTAAATGGTTTCTCAGGAACCAGGTCATTTCTACTAACTTGACCTTGTAAACTGTCATAGATGCTAGAAAAAACTTGACTTGCCTCTGTATCCCTGTTTTTATGAAAAGTTCTAGTTTATAGAAGTCATCATCAGTTAAGTTTGATGGCAGTATTTTTTATGAACTATACAGTGAACTTTTTCACAAGGCATCGTCAACAGAATCATGCCATATATGTATTAAAATAATCTCCTGATTTTTGCTGTTATTGCTAACCATAAATATTTTCATGGTTTTTGCCTTCTTCCTACACTTCAGTAAGTAACAAATGAAGTAGTAGATCCACATGCAGTTATAATTTTCTATAAACCAAACTTTGTCCAAAAATAGAAAGCATATTTCCATGCCACCTATCTGAACAACTATCTAGCTACCTTTTCAGAAAGATCTCAATACATTTTTTGGTTTTGTTTTTCATTCTATGTGCTACAAGTTCACTAAAGCTTTAAGGTAAATAGCAGAAAAATTCTGCTGAGAAACTGAAAATATTACCACTTTCTCAGACAGCTCAAGTGTAAGGATTATAAAGCAACTGGTATGAGCTTGGTTAATGACCCTATAAATTCAAATGTACATCCTCCTTCTCTCTCTCAATATATAGTTTATGAAGTCATATATATACACTGTAAAGAGTTTATTATACAAATGTTGAAGAGAAGCATAACAAACTTTTTTCCAGCTAGTAATATCTAAAGAATCTTTAGACAATAATAATTTGCAAACTGAGGTACATTTTTAATAAGTCTGTAATCACAGAATCAACTAAATGACATAAAGGTTGCCAGAGAATACCTGTTCCTCCTGTTCTTAACAAAATTTTCTCCAGGAAAAAGCTGTGGAGAGTAAACTTTTCAATTTGCTGCTGATGGGTTGAAGTGATAGAAGAAATGTTTCAGGTCAACTTTAAGAAAGCCCACATTTTCCTCCTCTCAAACCCAAGTGAAAAACTTGGGGGAAAATATATTGCCTTGGACAAAAGCTAGAAGGCAAAACAATACAGGAAGACAGATATTTTAGTACATCAGTACATGGGAAAATTCAGAGCTTTTTTAGGAAATGTCCATAATATGTTGATTTTTATTCTCTCTCCATTGTTCATGCCGAAGTAATACAATAAATTTTACATAATGTTAAATGCAGCTGCTTGAAAATCTTGTGGTTTTTCAGTGTCCACATTTGCCAAGTGGCATCACCTCACAAATACTACAGAATTTGCTTTTGCAATGTCTACTGATGGGAAGGAGGTTCTCTATCCCAGCATAACAACAAACTAGCGAAGTTCTAAATTTTAAATAATTTTCTCAAAATATCTATATAGACACATGTACTTAGCCTTAAATCCTGATCAAGTACTTATGCACAAAAGCAATTCCTCTTGAAATACAGCCAAAGTGGTTAAGAGAAAACTTCTATGAGAATGGAGAACGCTATATTGACATTATTCCTTTACATCTTCTCGCAAAACCTCCATTATGAATATCTTTTTTTATTTCATTTTAATATTTATTAACTAAAGTTGTCATCAAGAATTTTAATTATTGTTTCTCATATAACAAAAATGACCACAATGATAAGGTAATTTTAAAAGGATGCACACAGTGTCACTTCCACAAGGATGAACCTTATTCCGTTCTGGCCTTGCTTCTTCTGCAGGCTTCACCAAAAATTTTTTTAGTAGAAGAGTCTGTTGAATCCTCCTCAACATTTATATATTTTATGGCTCCACAATATGTACTGTGGGTATTTCTAGATGCTGTGAGGTTATATAGCGTTTCAAAATAAACACTGCAGCCACCATACCAATTGGAGGCTTACAGATGGCTGATTGTGAAAAGCCATTAGAAAGTCTGAGTCTAAGTGGCAGCAATTTCTGACTGAAATAGTGCAATGAATTGTACCCACTGCTTATTTCATTTTGTTCTTTTTTTTTCCTTCTAACAGCAGTCAGTACAGCAAACAGCCTTCCTGTTCCCCATCACCACCTTTCATGACAGACCAGTAGGTAAAAGCTAAAAAGTAGAAAAATGTATCTACATGAGTTTCCTCATTGTACAGTCTCTCTCAAGTTCCAAGTGAATTATTATCCTGTCAATGTTTTCACTAGTGTTTTCACAGAATGTTCGTGAATGAGGCTGGTATTGCCAAATATGTCATTTAGAGAAAACACCGAAAATGAATCCACTGGAGTATATACCTACAGTGCAGAAAGAAACTGTAGTATAATTGCTCTAAGGGCTCTCACCACTGATATTTTGGGCTCTCATTCCCTCTTTTCATTCCTTTGCCTGTCCTGAAAAAGAAAAGCAGAGCAGGAGCTCTTTATAACTCCAGGGGTACAGTGTCAGCTACGGAACCCAGAGGAAAAAAGTTGTTCTTTAAAGTCACAGTGAGGCAGTCTCCTTATACCACAAGGTCCTATTGATTTCTGTGAGCATTTAGGATGCTGCCTGGTAAGTATAAAAGAATTAAAATAAACAGAGAGAAACATAACCATATTTGAAAAAGATATTTGGTTTAACAGGAATTCTGGAAGTGAAATAAGATTAAACTTTTTGATTTCTCATTGTCACTTCCTAAGTTCCCTCCTCATTTTTTTAACAGATGTAGTAGTTTCTTTCTCTAATTCTCCTTCATGATCCCTGTTCTCCCACTGGAAACAGGCAGAACTCCTTTATCTAGAGATATTTTCCCCCTCACTTGACTGCAACCCTAAGACCCAAAGAAACGAGGTAGTTAAAAACTAAGGAAATTTACTGCAACCCAGCAACTGCTTTTACTAAATAGTAGAAAGACGTAGTTGTGTCATCCATGAGACTGTGAAAGCAGCCTGAGACTTGGCAGACCTCATCAGAAACTTCTCTGGTTTCCTTTGTGTAATATTACTAGCAAAAACTCTGGATTTAAGCAAGTAACTGTAAAAACATGATGGACTGAATTCAAGCTTTGAAACACTAGGGGTCTAACTTTGAAAGGAAACAGAATTCTCAATGCAGGGAGTATCAAAATGGTTAAAAAGCACAGTGGAAAAACAAGTTGAATTCAGGAAAAAACGTTTATAGATGGAGTAATTTTTCTCTCAGGAGTGTGAAAACAAGATATGCCTCTCACAAGAAGATTCTTAGGTGCTCTGTCCCTACCCAAGGAAAAGTTATTTTAGCAGATTTAAAAGCTGCGTTTTACATCTATGGTGAAAAATATTACCCATTTGTTAACATTCATTACGTGCACTGAAAATCCTAAGTTAGAAAAGCAGTCAAGATGCTAAAACCACTGCTTGATTTGCATGGAGTGCATTATATATATCCGTGGTTGAGTGAATCAGGTTTTATAACAAAAGTAATTTCTTTTGAAATTCTTTTCTCCTCTGCTGGAGCCAGCAACTTAAATAAGGAGCTGTGGTGTGAATGTGGACACTCAAAGTAATGCCACTCCAGAAAATCTATTTCCTCCCACTCTTCCTGTTCCATTGTGATGCAAAATGTGGTGCTTAAGCCAAATTTCACTTGGAACATAATCTGCATTTCTTGGCTTCTCATTTCAAATACAGTAATGTTTAGGCTTGTCCTAATTTGCTGGTGAGCTGACGGGCTTCTGTGTTGAAGAGTTTTTCCTTTTTGTCCAGGTCAAATACCTTGGTAACTTCAACAACTCTTAGAACATATAAAACTCTGGATAATATTACATACCTTGAAGAATCTAGTGCTAAGTGCCTTAAATTTTGAATCAAAATCAACAGATCCTTTTAACATCTGAGATTTCTGCAGCTCCATTTCCCTAGGAAAATAGAACAGTCTCTTCCCTCAGCAATATGACATGAGAAGTCAGTTAATATAGTGGCCGGTGCCATAGGAAAGCTCAAGAGGAAACAAATAATTCTACATGCAAAACATGTTTTGAATGCAAAAGAGGCACTTTTTGAACAAATTAGAAAAAGATAATGACTACTGATAAGTAAGTGAATATTGTCACCTGTCCTGGGAGTCAAATGAAGCAGTGATCCTGTGGAAAAAAGACTGTATGTAATAAAACAACCCAAAATCTGCCTGACGACACATAGCCTGAAGCAGGACAAATTAGCATTAAGAGAGTACAGTGAAAAAGCTGTCATTTCCCAACTTCTGAGGTTGACTTCGCATCCTAACCAAAAAAAAAACAAAACAAATTTTTGTTTGACAAAGAAACATTAATGAAACAAATCAATCTATGCTCCCCTTCCACCAAAAAAAATCCCTTCTTAATTCCACTGCTGCTGCCACCCTATGAATACTCAACAATTATAAATCCATCACACATGCCAAGAACATTTTGTGGCATGGTCCTCTGATAGATCTCTGAAGACACAACTACTTCAAGCGTTAGCAATGAAGCACTGATGTCAATTGTCTACAAAATAGATGTGTTGTCAGAATTTCTTACTGGCAGCTGTACTTAAAATTTTATTCTAGGTATTTTCTATAGCCATACATTATTTGTAAATACATACAAACATTTCTTGAACTTTTTCTTAAGACTGAAATTGAGCAGGATTTCTTAAAACTGATCCTATTTAAACCTTTGCCAAGAGAACACCATTTCTGGTACCCAAAGATGAGAAATATAAACATGTTTCTCATACACAGATCCTGACCAATATTTACAGTACAACAGCTCTACAAGAAACATTCTGTATTTCTGAAAACAAAAGGATTTTTTTGTTGTTTATATTAATGGCTTTGGGTGAAATTGCTTATTCTAACAGGGTTTAAAAGGTATGGCAACTGCAAGAATCCAAGTTTTCTGAGCTGTTTGCTAAAAGGAAATTATTTAAATCTAAAAATGTTGTTAAAGACTGTAGAATTCTTTGCATGTGTCTCCCAGAGTTTGAATCCTTGCAACTTGCAATTTAAATTTGGGTAGGATTTGGTGATCTTATTTTTTTTGTTTGGGTGTTGGTTTTTTTTTTCTGTAATGTAACATGTAGGACTGGAAACTTAGATTAAGGAAAAAAAAAGAAGTCAAAAGGAAAAACCAATATTTTCACATAAATGTGTCATATGGTAAGCTGAGGTACAGAGAAAAATAAGTCTTTAAGAACATATTGTTAAACATTTGATAAAGTTTGTATCTCTCTGCAATAGCAGACAAGCATAAAAAGATCTACAGTAATTTAATCTTCCAAGTCATGGCTTAAGTATGCTAAAGAGGGTAAAAATAGTCCTGGTTAGTTTGAAAAAGCTAGTAGTGGACTTTGACCTTTCTCTGGCAATTAATAAAAGATAAGTAACTTTAGTGTTCATGATAGATGTCAAACAGAAAATCTTCGAATTTTATAACACTTTCACGGAGGACAGAAGAGCTGCTCTGTGGCAAGCTGAAGATTTGGTGAATCAAGTTACATAGTAAAAGAATTATTTTTAATCTTCACTTATCTACCTTAAATTCCCTGAAATTCCTTTCAGAAATTCAGTCTATAACATATTCCATGTTCCTATCTCCCACTTATTATTCCACAGAGAAATAAAGCAAAACATGTGCTAGAAATCTGACCAGGACGTACAAAGCAGTATTCCCAAAATATTTTTAGTATATATTTTTTATTTAGGTTACGTCACTGGAAATGATGGGATTGAGATGGAAAGATATCCTTAAGATATTGTATATCAGTGCATTGAGAAGCAGGATGTGTTCACAAAAATATCAGAAAAAATTTCTCCATAGACGTAGATGTTTTGCAAACACCTGAGTGTGATTTTTTAATATACCTCCTAAATAAGTTCTCTCAAACCTTTGTATTACTGAAATTCCTTTCTCCTGATAAAGTATCATTGATTTGTGCTCTAGACTCCAGCTTCTATCAGTTGCATCACTGAAAGAGCAGAAAACTACGGAAATAACTGCTTAAAACCATACAAAAATCATATCTAGGTCTAGAGTTTATTCTTCTGAGAATGGCCAACAGAAGCAAAGCACAGTCAGAGAATAATCTGCAATATGCCTTTTACATCTGTTGCTTTCGTAAGGCATCAGACAGCTTGTTACATGCCCATATTCAAAATACTGAATAAAGCCGAATTCAGAAGACAATCAAGACTGAGAGATTACATTGAAATGTATATGACAGAATGAAATACGCCTTGTTGATCTGCACCTTTTTGAAATGAGTCCCAGCCTAGCTACTCAGAGCTGGGCAGGCAGTGCTCTGCCACTCCAAGGAGTTCACTGGTAACTGAGGTCAGCTAGCAAGGTGGGCAGCTTGGGCTCCTAGTGTAGATCACATAGCATAGGACAAGCAATTGCTTCTTCGAAAGCTGCAATTTCATACTGAGGATTAGAATAATTATGCAGACAGCTTAAGTTCTATTTTAGTTTGCACTTTCAAATGGCACATTATGGGAAGCTGAAAACAATTCACAATCTGACTTTAGATTCCAGTCAGTCACATTCATATTCTGTGTAACATAAAAATCAATTGCACAATTATTCTTACTAATTTCATAACTTTGGTGATCACTACAATTTTAGTGATAGCAGAATTGGGTTCAAAAACTAATAAATGGTTTAGATTTCAGGAAAGAATATTAATGAATTTCTCATTTTTGTTACTTTAAAAAGTAACAAAATATTAATTTCAGAATGTTGCCTATTATTGGCAAGCTTACCCTGCAAGTAAGGGAAAGTGGGAATTGGGAAAGAGCAAAGTACATACCCTCTGCAAGACATTTGTAGGAACTGGCTAGAGCTACTCATCTGTAATTAGAAAAAAAATCCACTTTTTCTTAACATTCTTTTGCCTCTGTAACTGAAGTTATGCCAAATTTACATATACATACCTTGATGATAAAAACAAGACTTCTTAGGTATTCCCCAAAATCATAAAAGTCTATGTGCCTATCTCACGCCATGACCATAGGGTAGCTACATTGGGATGACGACTGAAACCAGCTGACATGATATTGGGGGTGCCACCAGCCCTTTGAGCAACAGGGAGTGGATTAAAGTCCTCTTCCAAGTGGCAGGACATCCATTTTCTAGTCTCTGTTCAGTCTGTGGGTCACTTAATGCCAGAATAATGCACACTGTCCCTTACTTTATAAACACTGTCTCAGTCTCCAGTTAAGTGTCCCAAATGGGTATTGCAAGTGCCAAATTCTACCTGCAAGTAGCGAGGGATAATAATAACTTCTATAGGCTATAACTAAATCCCGTGCATCCATAGACGCATTTGCTTTTCCCATACAAACTAGGAGATCTGCTCTGCTACCTTCAGCCAAGCTGAAACAAGGCTTACTGCACTAGTAATCCCAGTTATTTCAACAGGACCATGGAGTATGATGGTACTTAAACTGGGTACAAGCTGCAGGATATAGCTAAATTACTTAAGTCAAAGAACCAGTGCTGGGTAGTGGAGGATTAAAGGAAGGTGTAAGAACAATTCTTTTGGTTAAAACATACAAGATCCAAAGGCCCTACGCAGAGGTATGATAACAGAAAATGCAGAACAGCTACAACATCATGACACCCTAGAATTTAATTACATTTACAAAAATCAAGGTGTTCTTTCACAAATATGTATTGATATTGTTTTGCTTTTTCAAAATTGGGTGAGAAACAATTTTCTTTTTGTGATCATTGTCCAGTAAAACAACTTCATAAATATATGTATGAATGTGCACTGGTCTGAGAATCTTTGCTGGCAGTGTACAGCACCCTGCTCAGAAATTGCTTAGGGATCTGGGGGATAGTCAGCAGCAAACACAACATGATGTGCCTACAGTAACCAATTCAAAAAGCAAATAGTCTGTTACAAACAGCAAACTTCAAGTTGCAGAGGGAAGACTTCCACAGTAATTCACAAACTGCAATAAATAATTTGGACAGTTCTGTATCATATGTGAACACAGAGATCACAGCAAAAAGCCAAGCTGTACTTTTGACATTGATAACTTCTAAAGATAAAGGCTGAGATGAAATTATTACATTTGTTCTACTGACATTATTCAACTAATGGTATGGGATGTATAAGTATAAAAAATAAAAACTTGAAATCCAAAGCAAATGTTATTTGTAGCAAATGGGATAGCTAGTCAGGACATCTAGTTTACATATGGATCTGAAAAGAACTGGCAATTTGGTATAACATTCTGTTCTGCACTACTTTTATTGGGAGGCTACTTCTGGTAGGAACCTTCTGTTGCTTATTTTTGAACAGCCATTTAAAGCACATTTAATCATAATTATACAACTAGCAGTGCTAATTATTCTAGGCAATGCATTTTAACACATCTTATCTCATAAGCGGCTCAATTCCTTGGTTCTCGGTGCTCACAAAGATTGGAGAAATATAGCCCTCTTACTTCCACATAGAGCAGAAAAGTCAAAGTGTCTGAGCAGAAGAAAAACTAACTTTTTTCAGACATGTCCAGTGGCAAATATATGAAACTTGTTCATAATAGAAATAATAATAAAAAAATCCTCAGAATCGAAGAGCTGACTAGTTTACTGAGTTAGCATATTTCAGACTTCCCATAGCGTCAGTTAAATTGCTGTTGGATTACTGCATTAAAGAAAACTAGAATATGGATACATATAAGCTGAGGCAATTTAAGAATTATGATCTGCTACATATGAAAGTAAGATGATAGCACACAGCAGGGCACTTGAGTCGCCAGGTTTAGCATTGCACTCAGTACATTTTCTGGTTTTGGAGTTTATTTTTTCGACCATGAGCAGGTTGGCACAACCATGCAAACAAAAAAACAGGAGATATGGCATGGTCTGTGCAGTTGCATTATGTTTGCTTGCTTGCTGGTTAAATTCTCAGCAGCCAGTGTAGAAGATACTTCATGTATTACTCCTGTCACCTGATTTGTTCTGTCGATCACAGCATTATTCCGATGCGTATTGGTAAGACCTACTCAAATCAACACTTTGCATTCAACTCCATTTTTATTTTCCAGGGATTCTGGCTTTCTATCCTTAACTTCATTCCCAGAAAAACCTCACCCACTCTTCTTTATACTGTACTGAAATTCTTTATTTTTCTGTTATTAAAACATTTAAATAAAATTTGTCTTTCAAATATAATTTGAAATAACCCAAGGAAATATTTCTAATGCTAGAGCTGCTCACATAGCTTGCTACACTGATCTCCAACCTACATTCCAGACATCATTTTAAATGAAAATGTTGTTGAAAAATCAGCATCCAAAAATTTGTATACCTTCCAAAACTGCAACACAAGAGTGTATTCCAAATAAATATAGCTACTAATTTTTATCACTCTGACACTTTCTCTAACACTGTACAGTTTATCTTTTCATGCTTCAGTAACCCTGGATTTGTGTACAATCAAACCAAGGAGCCCATGGGTCATGGCTACAGGCAGTCCTCTCAACGAGATCTATTTCTGCTTTCTAATTATGTCATTATTAGAATATAACCAGTAGCATGTCTTCCAGAGGGGTAACCATTCATTAATGCAGACAGATAAGACTGTGGTCCATTGAAAGTAATGAAGTGGAAACATCCACATTAGATCTAAAGCCCTTGAGACCATGACCGTGATATCCTCTGTAGTCCACAAAACACTGCCAGGCGCCTTCTGTGGTAACTGTGCAAGTGAAACAATTATCCACACAGTTTGTGGCTCTGGAGTTTGCTGGGTCCGAAGGAAAATTTCACTGTGTCATCCGCTACCTTTATACTGCCTAATCCTATCTTCTTTACCTCTCCTAACAGGCTTTTTTATTTAAGCATCACAGTTTTTTTTATTTGCTATTTATATTTAATTCACAGTCAAATGAAGACCACCAAGTGGGAAGATGGTCAGACTTCAAATCAGTAAAAGGTTTCTGCTGTAAAAGAAAATAATGTACTTTCCATATCCGTGATGGAAAGGACAAAAATTGCTAAGTTAAATTACAGCAAGGAATGTAGGTAATAACATTAGCAAATGTGCATAGTAAAGACAATGTAAATTTACACTAAGGACTCTGAATATACCTGTCTTGTTAGGGTGTGGGATTTCTATCACTGAAGGTCTTTAAGGTTAGACATATATCAATATCAATCTTGACAGATATATTTTAACTTTTTTTTCAGAGGGGGAACAGATTATATGGTCTCATACTCCCTTCTGGATCTGTTTTCCATATTTTGGTGATTATTTGCTATGTTATGGCAAGAACAGAAAACTCCTTTAAAGTTCAGCACCCCAAAGTGCTAATCGCTGTACAAGTGCTGTTTTAAGAAACAAATCCTTGCTTGGAGAATTTATGATCTCTTTTCAGATAAGACACAAGGAGAGGTTATAACAGTTGAAGGAATGGTGGATGGCACAATAGTGACAGACAATAACTTTACAGTTTGTTATTTTCAAAGTGCAATTTGTGCTTTCGATCATGTAAAAGCTCTTAAAAAAAGATGGTTTCATGAAATCGACAGCCATTCATCTGCCAGCCATGTACCTCTGAATGATGGGTTACTCTGGCAAAATCCATGCAAGTAGCACCTATTCTGACAAATAGGCCTGTTAGCTTGAAGAGTGTGGAGCACCAGGAGGGAATAATCTCCATTTAGTCTCTGCAGTAATGTCACAGTAGGCAGAAATGAGCTGGCTTTCCCTTCCCACACATCTGCACCTTACTTATCTAGCTGGTCTCCCTGAGCTCCTTACCCAGTCCTGAGGGCAGCTCAGATCAGGCTCCAAATTGATCTCTGGAGGAGACTATTCTTCTCTATAGAGAAGTCAGGGAGACTAAATGGATAAATTAAGAGATTGACAATGAGTTTTTCAGTATTTGTTAAAGTTCTACTTCAAGAAGGTTGTTCCTTCCCAGGTTATAACTAAGACCATGTCAACTGCATGTTTTCTTAAAAAGTATATTTTTACTTAGTAAAGGTCTGTTCCTTTGCAAAGGTTCCTTGTGTTATGTAAGACTTACCACCATGACTCACAATCTTCAAGTAGAAAGGATTCTGCAGCAAGCATTGTACAAGAAAGCGTCTGATTCTGGAAAGGTTGCCCAAAATGCTTTCCACCACCTAAACATCCACAGCAAAACATGCAATTTGGGAACTGTCTACTTACTTCTGGTAGGCTTGTGGATTTTGTTTTTACAAAGCTAAAGCTAATAATTTTGCCGAGTAGGAAAATCTTTTTCAAAAGGTGTCCCCAATTCAAGACTAAAAGAGGCTATATATGTTTGTAGACAGTGATTTTAGATTATAGTGATTATAGAGAGTCTCTATACATTTATAGACAGTGATTTTCAACAATTTGCTACAAATAATCTTTTCCTCCTTCCATATCTTTGCACTCTTTACTGTAAAGATACAAGTACTGCTAGTAGTTTTCTTTTCCCAGCTGTTCTAAACTTTCCACTGAAACACTCTTTGGTAAAGAACTCGTTTCACTGTCAAATCTCCTTTTTCTAAATCTTTGATCTGTTTAGTAATCTTTGTGGTTACACCGGTAGAATGGGCAATAATCCACTTAGCCGGGAAGAAAATAGAACAATCTTTCATGTTGCTAAGAACACTCACAATAAAACATCTCTGTGATGTAACTCATAATATCAGAACCTTTAATTTCCCAAAATAGGTTAGTCACCTGCAATGTCAGTAACAAGAATTTCTTACGACAAGATGCAATTCTTTTCTCATGCTATCTTACAACAAGACTTTGTATTAATCATTCCTTAATATAAAAAGCCTCAAAAGTTTCCTGGGAAAAGGACTGGTTTGCATAATATGCAGATTATTTCAGTTGCTTGATCACTGTAATAAATGTCAAAGAAGATAAACAAGCACTCCTTGCAAATGAAGCATCAAAGGCAAATTTCATTTTTATTGGAATGACACTTGGTGACCTATTCTGGAACCTTAAATTGATGAGATTTTCCTAACCAGGCATGGTTTCTAATATTCAGTCAATGAATATAAAAAAATCTCCATGGTTTTTATTTAAAAAAATACATAAATAAGAAACCTCATTAAAAACTTGGGATGGAGAATATCACATTGAAAATGCTTGAATAGACAGAGATTATTACAAAGCGCAGAAGCGCAACATTTCATGAATAAATCAAAAGGTATTAAGATTAAACAAACACGTAAAGTTTGAAAATTAAAGGAGGTCAATTAATGAAAGCAACAAATTAATTCAATTTTCATTGGAGCACTTGACATTAAACTTGCTGCTGTAAAAATAAACTAAATTTCAAGGTGTTTGGTGCAGAAACCCATGTTGCAAGAAAGTCAGAATTTGTCTCAAATCTTCAGTTGCCTGGTTGCTGAGGTAAGACAAGCTATACCTTTGTCCTGAGTGGTATAAGAATTCTGGATAGAAATCATATTATATTCAAAGCTCCCCTCATTTCGGATCAGGGAAATCGAGATCAACATTGAGTACAAGAAATAAATTACATGCCTATTGCAAGAGGAAAAGCAGCTATGTAGGACAAGGAGTATATTGTGGCTATGTGGGCACTACATCTTGTTTGAAATGAAATGAAGGTGTACTTCTGATGCTCAGTGCTATCAAGAGTAATTTGAAAGCATATCAGCTCTGGGAAACAACAGGAGGATGTTCATGTGCATTGTACTGTGCCACTGCATTGAGACAGCAGTCCCTGAGCCATATATGTGACACAGCTGGAATGTGGATTTCATCAGTAAGACCTCTGTGACAACTTTTTAATCTATTCCTTGACCGTGAAGGATCATACGATATAGGACTAGGAACCACATCTTCTCTGTAAATGTGATTTTTTTGTTGTGCAGATAGTACTGCAGAATAAAAAGGGAACAAGTCTTTGTATCTACTTAGCAAACCCAAACAACTACACAATTGCAGACCTGGCAAGAATTTCTTTCAGTGTTTGTCTGTAGAAAGTTCACTATGGACAATTCATGTTTATCCAAAACTTAAAGATGAAAGTGAAGTAGAAGATGCCATCTAATCTTGAAACCTCTGCAAATGAATGACTTAGCTAAGTCTTTATGAAATATTTTAAATAAAACTTGGTAAATAAATTGATTTTTTTGATATGAACAGTATTTTGGAGAAGGGCTGATAAGAACACAGAATGACTGGCTTGGAAATCCATCTTACCTTAGGCTTCACTACATTTTGTGCTAAGTGAATAATGCATCTGAAATTATAAGTGCTGAAGGAGTTAATAATGAGAATTTAAATTTCTCCCATTCATGTAGCAGAGATGCCACTTACACGAAAATGTGTCTGGTGAATGACAAAAAGATACAACTTGATCTAGATGCCAGGTTAAATCTCTCCTCTGCCCACTCAAACTAAGCACTAATCCCAAGGGAAGGATACACAAAGGATGCAGGTGGTAGAAGGAAATAGAGCATGGGCAGAGACAAGTTGCCTCTTACCAAATTACGTGTCAAAAAGAATATAG
>Ga0181612_154476_pt1 | contig 17404 bp, 16 predicted proteins | sample HoacroProtozoa21_FD_119630 | JGI IMG/M metagenome (GOLD analysis project Ga0181612, IMG submission 119630) | Hoatzin crop microbial communities from Cojedes, Venezuel. Combined Assembly of Gp0051906, Gp0051904, Gp0051908 | reverse complement strand
TACGCTGTTGAACCTGTTTTGACTGAGAAAGAGATAGTCTTCTTCAAACTAGCTTGTATGGGGCTGTGTTTTGGATTTGGGATGAAAACAGCATTGATAGCACAGGGATGTTACAGCTATTGCTGAGCAGTACTTACACAGTGTCCAGGCCTTTTCTGCTTCTCACACCACCCCACCAGCAAATAGATAGGGGGTACACAAGAAGTTGTAAGGGGACACAGCTGGGACAGCTGTCCCCAACTGACCAAAGGCATGTTCCATACCATACAATGTCATGCTCAGCATATAAAACCGAGGAAAGAAGAAGGAAGGGGGGTATGTTCAGAGTTATGGCATTTGTTTTCCCAAGTAACCTTCATGAGTGATGGAGCCCTGCTTTCCAGGAGATGGCTAAACACCGGCCTGCTGATGGGAAGTAGCGAATGAATTCCTTGTGTTGCTTTGCTTGTGTGCACAGCTTTTGCTTTACCTGTTAAACTATCATTATCTCAACCCACAAGCTTTCTCACAACTACTCTTCTGATTGTCTCCCCCATCCCACTGTGGGCAGTGAGTGAGTGGCTGTGTGGTGCTGAGTTGCTGGCTGGGGTTAAACCACAAGAGCCAAGTACTGCATGCCTTCTCCTGGTGACACAGACCCAGTTCCAGTACTGTTTCTGTAGACAATAGTCCTATTGCATCTGCCTGTAGGAGCTAAATCTTTCACAGACAGAATTGCCATTCAAACAAATGGTTTTTTGTTTATGGAAGTTCAGTCACTTGTGTGCACAATTGTTAGTTCTAGCTATGTATGTAGAGAGAAAAATTTGTACATGAGAAAAGGCCAGAGTTTAAAAATCAACCATTAGGCTTTATATATAATAACAGATAAAATTTCACCCTTGTATTGCAAGGAAATAAGACATACTTGGTGTGTGTGTGTAGGTGTCTGTGTGTAAGGCACTTTCCTCTCTCTATTCCTCCTGGTAAATTTTGGGTCCATTGACCAATTTCAGACCAGTTATGAAACAGGTCAAAGTGACCGACTTTCATTTCCATATGTATGGGTGTCTGCCTAAGGAAATCCTGCTGTGATCTTCACTGAGGAAAGAGACATTAACACAACCTCATTCCCCCTTTGAAGGTATATAATTTCAGGGGAATATCTCCTCAGTAGGGAGACTGAAAGAGCAGCTCATTCAGAGAGAAAACTTTGACCTTCATTTGCACCTTTCTAAATGTCAGAAAAGTTACTTGGAGATCACAAACCAGAGGGAAAAACCGCTTTTTTGTTCTGGAATTTGTGATATTGCTCATTATTGGGTTGCTCAGCCTGTTGAGCTGTTTAAGAATAAAGAAACCCTGGGAGCATGGGGTGCACAGAGGAGCAGTTACCCTTCAGCCATCATGTGGGAGCCCTGGTCAAAGCAGGGATGCTGATGGTTTTTTCCACCTTGACCACAGTCCTCTAAGGTGTCAACATACACAAATAAAAGGAGAGTTGGAATTCCCTGTATCAAACAAATAATCCCAAATATACATAAGATTTTTGATGGAGGCATTGTAAGGGAATATAATAATTTGTTTTTAACAGACTAGAAGTCCTTTTGGGCTAAGAATTTCTCACCAGAACTGAAACCCCAAAACATTAAGGACCACATCTCCAGCTGGGACCTGCTTTTCTTTGCAGTTAAGTTCTCCAGTTCTTTCTGTCTTTCTTGTCCCCTAGCACAGGCCCCCAAGCAGGGGAACTGGACTTGCCAATGGTGCCTGAATTACAACACCCATTTACATATTCACTTATTTTTTCTTTTAGGGACACCTGTAAGTACCCTTTCACTTGTCATGAGAATATTAAAGCAGGTACATCTCAGTCTGGTTTTCTACAGAGCAACATCTGAGTCACTATTAGAAAGGACTGTGACCATGGTTAATTTAAGGCATTGACACTACTGTGTCTTTGTACGGCTAGTATCTGTTTTCTTCACCCTGTCCCTCTGAATGTCCGTGCTGATCAGTGGTGCCATCCAGTGATTTGGGAGTGCAGCCAAGGCTGCTTTGTATGAGACTTGCTCCTGTAAAAGTCACTGAAATTACAGTGTGTAGACAGCCATTGAGGCCCCAGGGAGAGCAAAACTTATGCTTTTTAATGTGGGATATTGCTGCTGACCTCTAAGTCTAGGCCATGGACTTCTTTTGTCTCTCATGGGAAGTAGCTGTGTGGCCACAGATACAGAGGATAAGGCCTTTCCACTTCACGAGGTCCCCACAACCGCCGTGCTCTACAGCCAGCCCCTCCGAGGTGTCCAGCTCCGTTCATCACTGCAGGGCACTCACTGTTTTAGTGAGAGGGTCTAATGGGAAGCAGCACATCAGGCTTTTACTGCTCCTTTGCTGTCATTTTTGAACTGTGGCTGAGGATGGTTGAGGTGAGATCATAGCAATAGCCTCATCTGATGGGAAGTTTTTGGAGAGACAACATGAAGAATAAGCAAATATCAGTCTAAGCCTTGCCAGACATTAGCCGGTGACTGCAGGGGCTGAAAGACCCTAAAGGGTTTTGGAACAACATTGTGAGGAAAATAATGACTGTGCTGTGAAAATAAAGAGAATATTCCAGTGCTTGCAAATTTCTGGCAGATTTTCATTCAGATGCAGAAGAAAAACAATTCTGCCTACCCTGAACTTCCTGAAGAAACCTCTGCTTCTTAGCACCTCCTGCGAACTTGCATCGCAAGGAGCCAAAGCGAACTCAGCATAAAAAGATTCAGATATTCCCTCTGTCATGATTAAGTGAGACACCACATCCAAGGTGGAAAATATGCCTCTCAGTCTTTTCCCTGAGACTACAAATGCCTTGCATCGTCTCTTTAGTCCTCTGAGTGTGTCTTTAGTGTTAACACCTATTAATGGTTATGGGGCATTGGCATAATTTTTAATAAGGTATCAGGCCAGAGCAGTGCTAGCAAATCTACCTTGGAGACCCATGTCTGGGTCAACATAACTCTGGGCTCCTCCAAGTGAACTGTCTGCAGATGGAAGACAAGGTGTCTTTGTTTTATTCTTTATGTAGAAAGCCCTTGGAAGATTGAATCCATCATTTTAGGACTAACTCTGGCTTGTGAACTCACCTTACAAATTTTTTCCTCAATTCATGTGAATTAAACCTAAGCCCATGTAGTTCTAAGGCTAGAATTTTTATGCTACAGTTTTTTATCAAGAACATTGCAGTGGATTTGATGCATCTGACTGAATTAATATTTTTCAGATTTAGAGAAGTCTGTTTTGAAAGACCAGGGAAGTAGGATGTCCAAAATTATATAGTTGTTGTTTAATTGAGTTCTAACTTGTTGCAATGACAACCAGAAGAAACTTGTGTTGCCAGGGTCTTGCATATCGGTACTGCATGCTTTTGACAGCACGAAAGGACCGGGGCTATGAGTCTGAATCATTATAGTGGCAAGAGGTGCATAACTTTCATTAATTTAATTGAAATATCTTTTTCCTCATTAATGTTCAGGACATTTTAGTAGCTGTGCCATTCCCTCCTTGCTCACACCTGAATACAGGAGCGATAAAACAGGTTGAACTTAAAGCACTGCAAATATAAGTCTGAGAGTAAAATCTGCAGGCTGGGAATAAAAGGAAAAGACTGATGTGGGTCTAATAAAAAAAGTTTCAGCCACCTTGATGTGACCCATCCATAAGCTCAAACACATTTGGATTTGTTTTTGGGGGGGGTTGGTTTGGTTTTTCTTTTTTTTTTTGTGAAATATTCAGGAAATATTATTCCTCCATGCAGTTTTATTCATGAGCAGCTCCTCATTTGGTGTCTGGTTTTCAAACTATGCTGGGCAGATTTTCTTAAACTTGCAAGTTGCACAGTATTTCCTGTTAGGAGAGGTGTAACTCCCACAGATGAGTTTGTAAGTGGGAATGCTCACATCAATAACCGAGGTTACTCCTTCAAATATCCCTTTCCGAAAAAATATTGCTGACTCCAAACTTGTCCATTGGACCATCTCCCAGAAAGTTAACAATATATGTCCAGAAACATAAATGAAACACAGTGTGTTTGATTGGGTGTTTTCAGAAAAGATTTACAATAGCTTCTCTCCACTGCTTGTGGTGGTCTAATGTTTCACCTGATGGTGTTGCTTTTGGGAAGACAACAAAGCCAAGGCTCTTCATAAAGTGGAGGTTTCCCTTGTAGATTAACGTCGTGCTTACCCTTGGGCACAGGCTTCAGTTCTGGTACTTCTCAGATTGCTTAAGCCAAAACTTACAGTAAATCATCCAGAAACTCTTTTCCCTGTGGTGTGACTACCCTGAACTGAGAACCACTCTGAACCCAGCATTGTCAAGACTGTGAAGTCCACTCCCAAATAACACCAAAATGTCACCCCTTCATAACCATTTCAGGATAGACAATCACATAAATGGCATAATCCGTTTTGATATTAGAAATGAAAAACTATACTTTTCAACAAGAAAAAAATCATAAGCTCTGTGAACTACAGGAATATTCTTGGTGTGGGTTAGGGCTACAGTTTTGGGCAGAAATCTCAGCAATAGAAGTTCTGTCTGTGAAAAAGAAAAAGGATGAAAAAATAAAGAATCATATCTCTAAAGTATTGTCATTTGTGCAATTGGATGGGCTGTACTGAAGAGGTTGATGAGAATCATTATGTTCAGCTGCTTGCTTTTACTATTTTCCATGAAAATAGTAAAATAAAAAGATAATGGGAAACTCTGCCAGCTGTATATTTACAAGATGTTTGCAGTTAGTCTTGTCTCCCATGCCTTGATTCTATAAAATCCTATTTCCAAATTTGTTTAAACCTTAATGCCTTAAAATAAGAAGTAATAGTCAATTCAAGGATCTGACAAATAGTACGGATTCCTATTCCCATTAAAAGTCACCCAGCTGGAATAAAAATGCCCCGCTGCTTGCCAAATCAACACCATCACAGCTCAGAAAGATAAAATTGTAACTGAATACTCTCACAGGCACAATGAAACTGTCCTGAAATGCTCCCTGCTCACAGCAAGTTGGGTAAAAGTTACTTAGGTCTTAGTAGCCAGTGTTAAATTTTCTCCTTCCAATGCTGTTTTTTCATTGCTTGCTTCCTTCCCTTGGAAGTCTGTCTAATGCGTTTCTCTGTTTAGGTATATCATATAAAATGACACAATTCCTTAATAAGGAATTACTTTCTTGCTCCCAAGAGATTAGACTCGGCATTAGGGCAACCAGTCATCAAGCACTAAACTGTGGCATTTTGATTTATGGATCCAATAGGCTGTAATCAACTTGTTGCACATGGCAGCACTGGAATGCTGCCCCTTTTTAGAAGTAATAACTTCACCCATGGAAAGTCATTATGTCTATGGCAGCTCAGAGGTAGAAACTGGGAGGTCAAAGATTATTGGAAAGACACCTCCAGAAAAGGTCTCCACTTTTTCTTTCCTTTGAAAATGTTTTTGAAAGCCCATAAAATTGTGTGACTTTTGCCAAATGACCTGTGAAATAACCATCCACAGCTGTGGTTGTAAGAAAAATTACATACCACTGCTGGCACTTGCATTGATCTGATGAAACCTTTTTAATGTGAAATCATCAAGCCTTTGAAAAGATGAACCCGTGCATCATGAAAGAGCAGGACATACATTTTGGAGGCACAAAGGATCACTGCCATCAACAGCAGCAACTATTGAAAATAAGGAACATAGAATAGATTTCTGCGAATGCATCTGAAATTGCAGATGTTCTGCTTCAGAGCTTACTCTGACATAGCAACAGAAAGTCACCGGCACAATACAGAAACTCTCTTGCTGGAAGAAACTCTGATCCAACTTACTCTGTGGAGAGGACTAAACTGTAGTTTAATTTGTGGCTTGGTAGATTCTGATGTATATTTAGGACTCACTTATACACCTTTTTATATCAGAAGCTCAAAATGTGAATGAAAGATTTATACAAATAGCAAGGCTGAATTGTGAAGGCTGTTATGAAACTGTATTGTACCTCTTTTTTGTTTGTTCATTGTGTCAGAACTATGAGTGGAAGACTTTATCCCTTGGGAGTAGAGCTGATATTTTTAATGCTCTTTCCTCCTTTTTAATTTCCCTGTGTTCTTCCATTGTCTTTTTTATCTCTCCTCTTTGCAGCCTTCCTAATCAGCAGTAACATGTTACAGGCTCCATGATTGTTTCTTTGATGGAAGCAGTGCCATCATCTGACTCTGATCAGCTACTCAGTGATAAAGATGAATGTCTGACATCTTGTTTTCCACAGTTCATGTTACCAGCTAGAAGATGTGAACAGTAAACCAGAGGAATTTCAGTTGATCTGCTGGCCTTTGCTTATTTTTTGTTTGTCTCAGGAAAGTTACCTTCACAAAGATCTTTTGTTCTTCAAACTCTTCTAAAACATGGATTGCTAGATTCTGCAGTGCATTAAATGTGCCTAGTGTGTCACACATAAGCACAGTGCATGGTTCTACTTACTAACCTTATTAATAAAAGAGAGTGGAAAACAAGCCTCTTGCTCAACACCAATGCAGATGGCCACCCTCAGAGGAATTCACTGCCAGGCTGCTACCAAGTACCTCACAACCATCTGCTCTTGCATTGCATGCCTGGACTTGCTGGCAGTGAACCGAAGATGCTTTTTGATTTCCAGGTTTAAAATTGGAAATTAGTAGCTAATGTTTTCCTATATACGTAATTCATCTGGGAGCTGCCTTTCTTGTGATTTCTATTTTGCCAGTGCATTTACCAGCCGGCAGAAAATCTTCTTGCTCACTTTGAAAGGTGGTATTGAATGTGTTATAAACTCCCCAAACATGAATAAATCTTAGCATGGCGGGCTCCTCGCATGGTGAGACAGGAGACAGAGAAAGGCAGGGATGCGCAAACACCAACCTCTCTCCATGTTGCCTGCTTGTGACTTACAGGATCTCAGCCACAGCTGGGATTCAAACCAGAGTTTAAAGGTTAACATGCTAGGAAGGATGACCGGGTCTAGTTTTGTCTTCCAGATCATGGGATGGTAACTTTTCAGAGGTTTGTCTCAGAAACAGAGCACCTTTCTTTTAGTTGGATCTCAGAAAAAGAAGAGCTGCGAAACAGTGCTTTCCTTTATGATCCCTGGGGAGCATGTGATAAGGAACGTAGCGCTGTGTATCTCCCTGTCTCCCAAAGGCAGAGAGGGAATAGCAGGTCTCCTCTCCAACCTACTTCCTCCAAAAACACATGACTTCAGGAACTTTCTCCCCTGCCATCCTTGTTCTAGAGAGTGAATCTTGAAGATCAGCCCCAGGAGCATAGTGCTCTGTGGGATGGCCTTGCTGCTTCACAGCAGCTTCTCTGGAAACAAAATAAAGCAGCATAGCAGGTGTTCTTCTGCTGGACTATCTATGGTAAGCCCCGAACAATTTTGAAGCAATCACACAGATGTTTAGTGTGGCCTTAGTGATTGCTACAGCGTAGTGACACAGAGGTTGTAATGCTTTCTCCAATGCTTTGCGTTTGATGACAGTGAGTTTTGGATACACAGCAATAATCTCTAGTACTTGCAGGCTGTCTACCAAAGCAAGTTTACATATCAGCTTAGCTGGATTCAATTGCCTCTGTAGCAGAAATCCTGTGTAGCCCTCACTAGTTGCTGGAATAAAGTGGTTGTAAGCAAAATCTGGATAAATTGTTTTGAATCTATTTTTTCTTTGACTAAGCCCTACATTCATTTAAAGGCATGTTATCTTGTTGGAAAAATATTGATGGATGCTCTCTTCTGGTACTTGCCTCCTGTTCTTTTTCTCTCAAGTCTTTAATTGGTATAATTTCTAGGTGGCTAGTCCTGGGAAGTACTTAAATAGAGGAACACTCCAACCTAAACACGTGTGAGTAAATAATGACCACAAAATTCTCACACCCCAAAAAGAATCTAAATTAGGTTGTCTGGCACCTAACAGAGTCTGGGGATCACAGTTTCAGGCATGAGCATGAAGTTGTTTCACTTCAGCTACTTACCTCCCCTGTGTTGGCCATGGTGGATCTCTGGGAATCGTCAAGTTCAGCCAGGGCTGAGCCTCTCTCTTTCCCAGAGAAATCTCAGTTAGCAGCTTTGGGAGTATCTGCATGCATGTTGTTAGTGTACCATCCCTATTGCTGTCACTGGGATCTCACCCAGGCTGGACAGGGCAGGATAGAGCCCTTGGTGGTGGTAGTGGTGCTGGTGGCTTAGGAAATCACAAGCTCTTCTGAGAAATTATTTCAGACCTGGAGTCTCACCCTTCCTATGGGAGCTTTGGACCATGCTTGGATCCCCATTGTAGCATCTGGCCCTGTGCTGTGTGAATGTAAAAAGCATTAGAGATTGTGGGCCTGCTCGGGAGGGATTTTGAAATGTGCTTTGTTGATATAAATGTCAACAGGGAAGTAGTCGCTGCCATCCTGATTTATCACCAGTTGTGAGTTGAACTGCTGGTGATTTGTATTCTCCCTCCCAAGCCAACCCTCACTTCATGAGGTCAGAAACAAAGCAGTAAGTGAAGGACACTTCATGCAAATCGCCATGTATCTCCTCAGATTATTCTGTGCTCTGCACTGGCCCATCTTATCTGAGAGCTTGTTATTTTACAACATTGCTTAATAAGATATAGACCAGGAGTCTGGCACATGCCATCTCCCTTACTCCCTCACTGTGTTTTGGGAGAAGGGCTGCCACCCTCCTCTGAGGATGTGGCAGGTCATGCTATGGTAGCCTCACCAAACAGTGGTGACACTCCCCTGGGAGAAGACTCCCAGTCCAGGTACTGCTTGTGCCTTCACCTACTGGCAGCTGAAAGCAAAATGACAGTTTATTTCTATTTGGAAAGTGCTTTGAGAAGCACTCAAAGTTGTATAGAAAATCAAACTGCTTGTTGCCATCAAGCAGCGCATCCAATTTAGCTGAAAATTTGCTGGATTAATACCAGAAAGACTGGCCAAATTATCAAATTCCTGGTTCGTGGGAAATTCTGACATTTGGTTTTGTTCTGATTTGGAACAAAACCAGTTATTTCGAAACTACCCACAAAAAGAGAAATTTATAGGGAAAAAATAGGAATAGGAAACAATGACACATGGTATTTCCAAAATAAAATATGCTTCCCAGGACGTGCTTCTTTCCAGCCTCGCTGCTGCCTCTTACGGAGCAGCACGTCGAGCCAGAGCTGGGGCTGGGAGCTTACACTTCGGGACTGCTGACTTCAGCCAGGTCTCACAGCACTACCAGGCTCCCAGTTTGGCGGCAGCGAGCCTGCAATCCCTGTGTCCCAAGCAGCCCACCAGGCTAGCTGGTAGGAAGCCAGGCAGTTTTCCAGTGGAAAACTACCTGTGGTTTGATGTCGGTTCATTGAAACAGATATGTTTTAACATGAAGCTTTCTGGTTCTGACCAGTCAGTGTTTTCCAGTGAAATGACGTGTCGTCAGAAATCTCATGACCAGCTTTAGTTGCCACTTTGATGACCAAAATCTTTATTGACCTGAGTCCCATAACTTCCTAGCAATCACCAAATATCTTGAGCAGAAAAATAAACCAAAAGAGCATATTTTGTTTTGTACTCAATACACGTGAAATTTGCAGGGCTGTATTTAGGCAAGCATGTTACGAAGAAAGTTCCTGCCTTCAGGGCAACAATGCTGGGGACACACATGCCTCCTCTTCAACCTTGTCGCTGCTGCTTTAGCTTACAATTGCCTGAGAAGTATCATGTTCCTACCTCTGAGGAGAAGACAATGACCTCCTTGCCCAACGAGGCACGTTGTCCAGGTCTAATTAGAAACAGGAACTCACTCGCTACAGAGCTATTTATTCTTGTTCTTACAGCCCAAGATTTCAGTGGTCTTTTTAATTGTTTTTATTATTACACTAGAGAAGGCTGTTTATTGATTTCTCTGCTATATGAGTGTTTGTATACACAGAGACTTCCCGCTCCTAATGAAACAGAGCCTCCTAAAACAAAAATAAAAAAATAATAATAACCTCACTCAAGAGTGAAATAGTTGTGGTCAGAATCATACTTCAGCGAAAATGTTCCCCCCTTCCGAACATGCAGCCAGGCTTTCTGTGGTCTGACACTGGCCCCACAGTCTCCGTGGTGGGGAGAGGACTTCTCTCCCTAGGCAGCAGAGTGCCTGGGCCCTTGCTGGGGCAGGTCCTGGGTGGATTCTCCCCTCTGAGGGCCAAATTTCTCCCTGCTCTAAGCTCACCTTCATTTTGGGCAGCAGTCAGTGTGCGTAGGTGTGGCAGAGGCAAGCTGGTGGCAGTTGTGGCTGGGTTCCCCTGCTTGGACTCCCATGGCTCTGAGGAGCAGTGGTGCTGCAGAAGGAACACCAAATGGGAAGCACTATACAGAGAATCATACAGATACAAACCCAGATTTTGCTTCCAGAAACATAAAACTTTCCCTCCTGATTTATATTGGGGATCGAGAAACACGAACTCCCAGAAATTTGTGAGCAACTGATAACTTTTCCTTCACCCAGATTTTGCCCTTTCAGTTTCCTTGCTTCCTTTCTTTCTTTCTGAATTAAAAACTAACTTCACCCTCCAATCTGAAACCATCCATCTCCAGATCTGAGCTCACTGGATGAAACTTGTGTCTCAGGAGAACATCTCAATCTTTTGCCAATACATCTAAAGCCACTTTTCTGTTCCAGAAATGTTGGCATCTGTGAAGAATTCTAAACCTTTTCTTAATAGCTGCAGATGCTCAGGGATGAAGCCACTTGCTAGATACAAGTCAGTACTGAAAACAGTTCACAACCACATTAGTTTACAAGAAGTTCATCAAGACAAGAACACAAAATGCAAAATTCCTCTTAGAGTTCCCAGCAGTAGCCTCAGCATTTTGATAAGAATATGCACAGACCACAGTAGCACAAATACAACAGTGTGTGAGGGCAGATTTGTTACTGGAATTAGGCTAATCACAGCAACAAAAGTGGTCAAGTCATTCTGCTTCATAGTCATTCTGCTTCCAGTACCCCAAAAGTCTCTCACACATCTATAACACAGCTCAGTGTTTAAGGAGGTGCTGCCTCATCCAACCAACTTTTGTGTCGGTATGTGGTGAAGTGGCAAAGCAGCTCCATCTCTCCTATGCCTCCTGCGGAGTACCTGTTTCCTCAGCAGGAAGGCATTTGATTTGTGCTTCTCTGTGGCATAGGAGATCCTTTGCTTGCTTTCTCTGTTTTTGTGAGGACTAGACCCAAAGTAAATCTCACCCAAGCCATCTCCTGCTATTCTGTCTTGAGGGGACTTTTCAGCAGCAGCTTCATCATCTTGGCATGGGTATGTACAGCTCATGGGACCATAACCAGCCTCTGGGCATAAAGGCACAGAGTTTTACTCTACTAGACATGGATGGAGTCAAGAGACTGAATGAACCATCCACCTCTTGGTGCACTATCTTCCATGCTCCATCTGCCTCTGTGTCAGAAAAGCCGGAATAAAATCTTGTAATACCATTTTACTCAGGCTATTTCTGCAAGTGGGCATGGGGGAAAGCAGAGGGGTATTGTTTGGTTGCATGGGTGGGTAGTCAGTGCCTAGTCTGTGTGAAGATGCAGTGTTAGGTTGCCTGCAGAAGCTTTCTGTTACATTTGTTTCTGATGCTTAGTTAAGAAGATGTGCTGCTGGAGAGAGACGTTCCAGACTACAGTAAAGTTTCATTTTTCTTTTATGCTGAGGTTGTGAGCAGCCTCTCAACTGTGCAACGAGTGTTGGCACAGACACATAGAGCATCTTCCTTTCCCTTGACTGACAGAGTCGCAGGTGAGGCCACGTTCAAAGGGAGGACTGATGAAGAGATGTGTGCAACATAGAGTGGTTCTTCTCTCACACTGCTAGCCACTGTGCAGCACGGTAGCCTTTCTCACACTTTGGGATAGGATACGTGACAGGACTTTGTTGGTCAGCCTCTTGTGCTTCTTGGGACAGGAAAGCAGTCCTTGGTGCCTGCAGCAAGCCATGACTCCTCTCTAAAGGACAAAGCTGGGCTTCCCTGGCATGTTGCAGTGGGGCACTTGGGTCCGACCTTGTCATGAGCTCTGGGAGCTGATAAGGACGTTGATGTTCAGCGGGCTGGTGGACCCTCATTACTAGCTCTGATAGGGAGACAAACCCCTCTTGTAAACACTATAAATTCAAGTTTAGAATTTGCCCAGTCAAATCCCCATTTGGGTAATGTGTGAAAGGTTGTTTTCCTAAATCTAACGTGATGATTATCACATTCACAAAAGCCCTGCTAAACTTCCACTGAGTAGGAACTAGGTACCTGAAGGCGTCTTACAGATCTGACCTCTACTGCCATGATTCAGTGGCAAAAAAAAAAAAGTCATATGGAATAAGGTGCAAAGCAGTGGTTGTTGACTTGTGTTTAACTTTCAATGTTACTGCAAAACACGATGAATCAGAAATAACCCTAAAGAAAGCGTTGGTTTGGTTTCATCTAGGATTGCTTAGTATTGTTTAGGGTTATAGTCTCTGTCTTCATTTTTGTAGATAAAACTCCTGACAATAACAAGATTGACTGGAAAGTAGAGTGCCATTGTATGTATATATATCCTGGGATTGGTGTATCTGTGTAATGGCTGACAGTCCTCCGGATTTCTGGAGACTAGAAGGATGGTGTATGTTACATCAGCTGTGTGCAGTCAGTTGGTTGCATTGTCCGTAATTGTTTTATTCATCGAGGCTAAAATGTGCTGAAGAGAAACTAAAAAAGCTGGTGTGTTTAAATGAGTTTTAGGTTGTCGTGCACATGGCAGTTTTTCTGGACACCTCACTAAGTAGCTTTCAGAAGACTGTGAGGGAGTGGAGTTTATGCTGATCTCATTATCAAAGGTGGATCTGACCTTTGGGACTGTGGGGTCCATCCCCACCAGGATGTTATAGCCCCCAGTAAAATCCTTCTGAGCCTTGTCTCCCTCCTGTGTCAGGCATGCAGGCATGCAGCCTGGCACCATCACCCATGGCCAGGAAGGGATCTGTACCTGCTCTCAGTGGGATCCTCAAAGACCCTTTGAGCCACCTCACTTTCATCCGGGCTCCCGCATCCAGGAGTTTTAGGTGGTCGTGGAAAAGGCGCTGGCTTCTGTATCTTCTCTTGAATGGGCTCTAAGGGCAGTGGGTTTTATGTGGATAGACTTAAAATCGGTCCCCGATTATTATTGCTTGTGGCTTATGGGCCAAGTGAGATGAAGGTTGTGTGTCAGCTTTAAACTAAAGGCTTCTCAGATGGGGTCAACACATGGTGTTGGATGTCAGATTTGTTTAGTTTTCTCCAATAAAACAAACCTTTTTCCTTTTAATCTAGAAAAGCCATCCATAATAAGTTGCGGGCTTGTACTATACATCTTGGGAAAACAAAACGGCCCTTTAAAGATGGACTGACTGACAAGGGCTGAAAGTCTTGGGTTCACTCTGTGGAAACAGTCAGACTGATTCTCTGCTCATGAGTTAATTGGTATAAATGATAGGGGAACCAGCCTCATTCCTCAGCCTTGTATTTCCAAATATCTCCTGGAGCCAAATCGAGACAGTGCACAATGGGTGTTTAAACACACTTGTCCCTATTCCCCGCCCCTGCTACAAGCAATGTCTGGAATACAGGTTGTAAATCAGATCCTACAGTGGTTGATCCATGTGCCAGCAAGTGAAGCATAAAAATAGCAGCATGGTTGAAAGGACTTAAAAAAAGGGAAAACAGACCATTATTATTTCTGAGCTCAAGTGAAAGAGCAGTTGAATCTGACATGCTGGCCAAGTCTGGGTAGCCCTGGCCTGTCTAAAAAGCACAGACAACTGATTTGCTCCCTCCTCCGCAGCTGTGTGCCCCCTGTAAACAAGGAGCCGGCATCATTTTTTGGCCTGTGAACCTGGCACCCAGAGGTCTGGTTCCTCTCAGGAACTTCTCTCAAACCTCTTTGTGTGCTCCAAATCAACTCCTGCATTTCTCTGGCTGTGAGATAACATATTGGCAAGGCAAATTGCATCTTTGCTCTCTCTAATGCCTTCATTAAAGCTCCTGACATGCCAGCCATACATTTGAAGCACATTTTCCTCCTTATCTTTTGCTGGGGGATGCAAAATTCTTTGGACTGCATAGTATTACTAGATGTAGAAAATTCATAGTTTAAGTTTTCTGACAGCTTAATTGGGAGTCAGAAGGTTCTGTCCTGTTAATGTCTAAATAACAAGAACTGCTGCTAAAGCAGTAAAGAGCTACAATAGGACAGCAATATGAAAATAAAAATAGGAAGGGAAAACGTGCTGCTTGTATTTACACATTTATCCACCATTATTTTATCACAAAGGGGTGCTGTGTAGAACCGAAACAACAAGAAAGGTTCTTCAGACTCAGAGTGTCTTTAGATATTGTGCATACACTTAAAATAACCTTCTGGTAGGGATGGGAAAAAGTAGTAATGAAATCATTCAGTAACCTTTACTGTCTGCACTGAGTGTAGCTGTTTCTTTCTCAGGAGACAGTTTCAACATTTCCTTTCTTTTGGTGCATGTACCTGCAAAAACCTGGCAAACCTCTTCAACTCCGTAACACACACGTGCACGCACACACACATGCATGCATACACACATGTGCATGCATGCACACATGTGCATGCATGCACACACACACACAGAGCCCATTTTATATATATATATACAAAGTATAAAGTATTACAGGTTTTGTTGTCACGGGATTTTGTCATTATTCAGGTGGCTCTGGTGCCATTGAGTTCACCTTTAAAAGGATGAAAAATGCTTTTGTTTCTGCATATGACACAGTCCGCATTTAATTACAGACATCAGCAAGCTTTCTGATCTGCCTCTTCCTTTATGCTGTTTCAGAAGCTCAAAAAGATCCCCATGATTCTTGAAGGAATCAAATAAGAATTCCCTCTCCTGTGATCTGATGATTTCTTAAGATTTCTTCTTTCCCCACATCTGTTTAGTACCTGTTATTCCTTCTCTAACTGCTCCGAGACTGATTTAGCCTTCTGTCCCTCACTTCAAAGGCATTTTTGTGCTGTGTGTTGCATGTTGTCACCACCAATGCTTGCCAGACTTTTCGGTCACTTATTATTCTTGGAAATATGCATTAGTATTCAACACAACATAGTAACAGTTTGTGTTGCGCCCTCAGTTTCTCAGCAAAAACTTGTCCTGAATGGCTTGAAAATTTCTGCTGAAAGTATGATGTTTAAGTCCAGCTATATATCTCTGAAAGTTCAGATCATGTAATTTTCAATGTACTATTCTAGAGGTATTTTCTAATGCTATGCTATTACTTCGCTGTGTGTGGTTTGACTCCAGGACAACAGCTTGGATGCGCCCTCTTTGGCCAGAGCATCTGTGCTAGAAGGGGCATTGTCTGCCAGGCAGTGAAGGAGCTTTTTCTTGGCTTAGTCTGTTTTGTCGTGCATGTGCTTTAATTAAGCCAGTCTCCATATTAATTAAAATAATTCTCAGCAAGGCAAAAATTAAGGCAATTAGCAAATGCATCAAAATGTACTGTACATGCCTATCAGCATCAGTACAATAAACCCAAACAAAGCCTTGAGTAACATACTACTCAAAGCGTGACAAAAATATTCAGTATTCTTACATGCTTTTTCATTTACGGAAAACATGGGTCTTTTCTGATGCATTTATCTTCAAAGAAGTTTTAATGTGGCGTGGACACTAAGTTCGATTTAGGAGTGGCTTTCTTCCATTTATTTTAGACCTGATCAGCCTTGGGGCTGAGATCCTTGGTCACATTACTGCCATTCAATAAACTGTTTTTCAGGGGCTGAGTTTGCAGTAAGGTTGTGTCAAGTTGAAAGAAGATGAGGCCTGCCTTTGCTCTGGAGCACGCAAATGTATTTTGATAGTTACACCAGCTTGCCTCTTGAAGGGAAACGGAGAGGTAAGACTATGTGTCTAAAGGCATAGCAACATGCCTTTCCTGTGGTCCAGGTTAAGAGATAACTGTTCCCTGCATGCCTATGGCCTGCTCCATCACTGCCCATCATCTCACCTTGCAGCGTGTGTAACTTGTTCTCTCATTGCTCTTAAACAGGTTCTGTAACATTGTGTGATTTGGAGATGGCTTCCCCCTCCATACACACTTTTAATCCACTTCAGATTATCAGCAGCTGGAGCCTGCATCTTTTACCAACTCCTTGCTGTAAACCTCATGGACATTGTTCCATGAAGCCATTCGTGGATTTTCTAGCTCAGCCCTTAAATTCAATAGATGCAGCTTTACTAATCTGTCAAGCCCAGGTAGTAAGGTTACGTTCTTACTGTGTCCAATGAATCCGTATCTTGGTGTCAGGATTTAGCTTATCCAGGGATCAGTTTGACAGCTGAAGCAATAACCTGAATAGACTCTGAAATGCCAGCTTAAACCTGTGTTTATGCTTTTTTTTCTTCATTGATACAGTGTTTTTCCTCTCCTTGCCAATGCAAGTACATCTGTCACATTTAGTTTTTGTCAAAGGCAAGCAGCTGATCTGAGCTAAGGACTCACGAAAAACCTAAGGCTTCATGAGACACCTGAGGACTGGTGAGCAGATTTGTGGGTAACAAAAAATGAGAGGTCCGCAGGTGCTAAACAAAAAAATACAAGCCTGACTATTTATCTGAGTGCTTCAGATAGGTTACTGTACCAAGGATAGTCCAACTGCAGGAGAAAGCAAAGGATTTAGGAACAAGTCAGAGAAATGAAAACAGGTCAGTGCCTTCGTCATGCGTATAAGGGACATCCCCCTTATAGACAGTTCAGAAAGGGGAGGTATACACAGGCTTAACAGTTTTACTTTCCGTGTACTTTAGCCCAGGTCACTCAGAAAAGAAAGGCCTAACTCGTTACCTTCATCATATTTTATTACCGCTTGGTACCTTATGCTACAAACACTTTCCTGAACTGTGCCCATGGTCCAAGATTTCACGGGTGTCTTTGCTGATGGAGATACCTCCATTTGAGATGCTCAAAAAATCTAGCTACTCTGCCCCTGCTTCTGCTCCCCATGCTGTTGCTTAGCCCACTGCAGTGAGGAAGAGCTGGAGAAGAGGGACGTGACAGAAGCGGAAGTCAGTCTTCTAAACCAGCACTAAAGAGACCAGCTGAACTTAAACAACTGCTGTGTAGTGATAGAGGGGATTGTAAGAAATGTGAAACTATAACAAAAAGCCTTAATATTTTCTAGTTTTTAGTAGTCTTTAGTACTGTAACTTGTATTTCTGCATGCATAGTGATCTAACAATATAACTGTTACACTAATCCCTTTTTTGTCATTAAGGAATGTAGTGGAAGGACATGGGCACAAGCTATCACTTAGTCGGTAGACAAAATAATTAAGTGAAACAAAAGTGGTTTTGATTCTCAG
>Ga0181612_128019_pt1 | contig 17404 bp, 10 predicted proteins | sample HoacroProtozoa21_FD_119630 | JGI IMG/M metagenome (GOLD analysis project Ga0181612, IMG submission 119630) | Hoatzin crop microbial communities from Cojedes, Venezuel. Combined Assembly of Gp0051906, Gp0051904, Gp0051908 | reverse complement strand
TCTCTGTCCTAACAATTCCTTCCATTCCCTCTGTGTGTGTTGTCTCCAGATCATTACATAGATGTCTCGCAATCCTGAAGGTGGTGAAAGAGTAGAATACATTCAAAAGCCTGATCCTCCTAGATTTCTTCTCCCTTACCAAGACATTGGAGGCAGATAGATGAGCTCAGTCCTGCAGAGGTACTTGGGGTCTAAAACAGACTTGTAATGGGGAAAGCACACTCCTAATTCAGATGTGTTAGGTGGGTTGAGTGGGGGCAACAGTCCCTATAGAAGCCATCCAGTCAAGGGACGCACTTAGCCTCATGCTACAAAATGTCAGTTATTAGCAATGTGGAAACTGAGTTGGGCCTGAACAGTACTCTTCTATTTGCAGCCTTTCATGCATGACAAGACTGGAACATTTTTGGTTTATTCTGTTAGGCAGCCTCTGTAAAGAAAGCAGGGGCTCTGCCTCCGTAATCTGAACCCATTTGCCTGTCTGTTTCTTCTAGTGCACTCAGTGTTGTCACAAAAGAGCTATAGCTGCCTCCTATACCAGTGCTACGAACAAAGCAGTTCCTTGTGTGTCTGCCAAGTAGCCCTGCCATATCAGGAAGCGCAGGCACACTCTGTTTTTGGCACCTTCAGTCATTGCTGTTTTCTTTCCTCACAGGACGATCATCTACCTCTCCATTGTGTATGTGCTTGGCCATCTGATAAAGTCAGTCGGTGCAATTCCATCCCTAGGCAACCAGATGGTTCACGTGTAAGTAGCTGTCGAAGCTGCAGCACTGCAGTAGGCTGCAATGGTAGTTGGTTTACTCAGGACTGTAATTGGTTTTGCCTTCATCAGGCCAGCAGTCTGGGGCTGTGCATGGGTTGCTTTCATCAGGGAAGTGTTTGGGATGTCTGAGTAAGAGCAGAAGGGCAGATCTAGAGTGTGGATGCACCAGAAGGAGTTGGAAACCATCACAGAGACTCTTAAGCACTTTGACATAGGCACCTCTGATCACCCCTCTCTGCTATACCGTGCTACTGGAGTTTTGTCTCCCCCATTCAGCTGCCTGCACCAAGCTCATTCCTCCCTCATTTCCTCATCAGCATAGCTACCCAGCTCAGCAAGGTCCCCCTGTGTGCATGGGATAACAAAACTGAAGATACATTTTCTGATGTGACAGCAGAAGGGTCTGCCTCTTCCATAGGGTACAACCCTTCTTGCCCTCCAGAATCTGAACAGATAGGTTTGTCAGAGTGGTTCCTGAGCTGGCATCCCAGAAACCGCCAAGCTGTTTTTGCCTAGGTGGTCACAGCTCTAAAAATAGGCACAGGCAGCCAGGAGCACATCTCCATTACAGAACGATTTCCTTTTGTCCCAGACCTGGCCAGTCCTGATACTCCTGTTCCCTACAGACATAATCTGTTGGGCCAACAATGGTATTTTGAGGAGCACTGGGAAGTAGAAAGCACCCAAGAATGATCCTAAATCAAACAGTTTGCGCTTACCCAGGCTGGAAGGCTACGGGAAAGGCTTCCCCCCGCCCTTTTTTTTCTCAATTGATCTCTGCAATCTTTTGTTCTCATAGGAGTGAAAAATAATCCCACAGATCTTTGATCTCTACTATGTCCATTGGGCCTCAGAACAGCAAGAAACTGACAAAAGCGGTTTGGTTAATTGACTGATACTGAATGCAGAAATGATGACAGCTAATACGGTTTTCGCACTTAGATGGCTCAGCATCACTACCCATGTGCAAAAGACTGTGATACCAGAGGAATTCATGGTTGGGTGACACTAAAATGCTCTCATAAGCACTGGAAAGGTTCTGCAATGGTGATATTTTTGTTCTTGCATGAAGGATCCTGTCTATGGTTGGTCTGTTTTTGATCGCCCTTGGAACGGGAGGTATCAAGCCCTGTGTCTCTGCATTTGGTGGGGACCAGTTTGAAGAGGAACATGTAAGATTTCTTTTCTTTCCTAAAATCTGCAACATCTGCTTACTTTATGAAGATGTTTATGTGATCAAACCCTGTTGTACTAGAATAAGGGCCAGTTTGCTAGGAAAAGATGTAGTAAGATGTGAGGTAGGATGGTTTGCATAAGACTTGAGAGAATCTGACTGCTTCAGGAAAGAAAAGTGACAGCAGAACAGGACTGATATTGGGAAGATCATAATTGCATCAAATCATCTAAATGTTAATTGGACATCAGAGTAGTTGGAAAATTCTGTATCATGTATGATGGAACTGTAGCCATTTCTGAACCAGCTTAACAGGGTTGATTATAATGCACTGCAATGCAATACAGCAAATGAATCAGAAAATTGTATCACCAGCCTACGTTTACTTGGGAATTTTCCCTCGAATCAGTCATAGTCCATGTCTTAGATGTTGTTCAGAAAGAACTGTAGGAAATTCCAGTCTTTTGAAAGTAGTGCTGGTACCAAGTCTACCCAGAACTTTTTCTAGATATTCCAGAATGAAAAGTTCTGAAGAGTTGGAAAAATGTTCATTTTTAGCTCTGTTTGTGCTCTGCATCCTGTGAATTGTAGTCCAGTTGCTTTGTGTTCTCATTCTCTACCATGAGTGCTTAGCCCCTCACCTGCACAAATCTCAGACTCCCATTATGCAGCACAGTGGCTCAATCAGGGATAAAGTAGTACTTAAAGACGCAAAGCAGGTCAGGAAGTACTAATCCTCAGGCAAAATGTAAATTTTCAAATTGACCTGAAATTAAACACTTAAATTTATTTTGACACGCAAATAAAAATTTCAGTTTTCTCGATGACAGTATTCAAATTGGCAACTTCTGTGCCAGAATGCACAAATTGCATGCTCAAGTATGTAGAAGGCCACTGCTACAAGAAAGGAAATAAGTGCTGGGGTCTGAGAAAAGTAGGCTTAAATTCAAGGAGGATTATTTAGGACTGACAGTAGGAAAAATTTTCCATAAATTGGTCTAGAGAAGTACAGGAAAAGATTAGGACATCTGGGAGATGGGAATTCCTATCAATGGAGGTGTTGAAGAAGGACATTAGACTAATGGTCTGTCAGGAAAGACACTGGTAGAGTTGGACAAGGGATGGCCCCTTTGCCTTGGGCAAGGGATGGAAGCCCTGTAGGGCAGTCTGTTGGTCTTCTGCAATGCCCGAGCAAGTAGTCACCATTTAATGGATGGATAATATAGACTAGAATGTTTATTTTAAAATTTTGGGAAGACTTTTGCTTTCTGCACATGAACAGTGTGATGCTGAAGTGATGAAGCTTATGGTTACTAGGGAGTAACAAAACACAGTATGTTTCATGGTCACTTGCTCAAAGCAGATCCTTCTGCAGGCTTGTCCATCCTGTGCTGTCACTTGGACCCTGTGCTTTAGACAATGCTGCAAAAGAGGGAGCAGCAATCATCTGGTGGTCACCAGCCTCCCCAGCTGGCACAACTCTGACCAAAAGCAGGCTGGCAGCACAGCACATGCTCTCTGGGAATACGCTGTTTGCAGACTAGCATGTGGGCATCCCAGCTTGCAGCGCCAAGAGTTGTCCCGTAAGGATTCTAACAGGTGTTACAGCAGCATTTTCAGAAGTGCTACTTCCATGAATATTAATGATTAATGATGTTTATCCAGCATCTTTCAATTACCACCTAATTACAGTATGATAATATGTGCCACTTATCTTCAGAGTGTTTTATAGACTTCAGCTAATGAATCTCAGCACACCAGTCAGGCACATACATATTATTATCCCAAACTTATAACTACAACTGAATTACAGAGAAAAACCTGAATTGTCTGCAGTGGTGTGGTCCTGTACCTGTTCTCCAGCACTCAGACTACACCTCTGCAACAAATTTATCAAACACTAAGACTCAAAAATTCACCTGTGTGTGTCCTTCAAGAAAAACTTGTTTAGAGAAAGAAAACTGTAAAAAGCCCTATGATAAGGACAATGAGTTCTGCTCTATTCATTCTTCTCAGAACAGAAAGTTTTGTGTATTACCATTTTGAAATGATTTGGCCTTTCAGAAGAAAAAAGTGTTTTCTGCTAGGTGATAGGAAATTTAAGTCTTCAAAACTGGAATGAGAAGTTTTGATTTTGTAAGGAATGAACGGTTTGGGGCCAACCAGAATATTTCTCTCCTCTGGAGTGGTGTTTGAGAGGACTTACGTTTTTCATCTTCCACTCCAGATAGGATGAAATAAATTCTGAAAATTCCCAATGAAATGAAACGTTTTATTGTGCCTTAGTTTTCAGGACAACAGTAAACTTCAGCTGAGCCCTTGGGTGCACAGGCTTACTTGTTCCATCTGGAAACTAGGGATGTGGTAGTTCTGTATACAAAATGAATAAATAAGTTCTCCCTGCTTTTCCCATGTGGAGACAAATTTATGTTTTGAGGTAACTGCACACCATCGGTCTGGTTTTCCATTTTCCTTTAAGTGCTTTATGAGTGTAGTAGTCTTGGATCTGCCACTTTGCGAACAGTACTACTACAAACAGTGGTGGACACTGATTCAGCAGGAGGTCAGACAGGGAAAGTAGATTTATCTGCAGGAGATTTGCAAGCATCTTTGTCTATGGGATTAGGAATCTAAACTAAAAATGCCTGAACAAAATTTTATTTATGATTTGTTATATGAATGCAAATGCTGCTGTGCATATTAATTAAGGACCAAAGCTGCTTTCAAACAGTGTGATACGGTGTTTAAGGTACTAAACAGCTTTCTCTTTGTTTCTTTATTTTCCGGTTGCCAAGGAGATCAGGATTATCATGTACAGTACTTGTTCTCAAATTAGCTAATCCAAATCATGCTCTTAATGTATGTCTGCTCCAAAGATTAAGAAAATAAGGAGTGAATTTTTTTCCAATCAGTGTAATTTGCAAGCTGCTGGATTGTTGTTTTTGTACTCACTTCTGCTTTTCCCTGACCATTTTTTTCATCACTGAAATCTGAAAATGTGTGAAATAAGATGCCCCAAATTTTTTATGCATCACTATCCTCTTCTCTTACCAGCACATTCTTTGAGGTAATTGTTACTCTAGACTTTATCATGTCGAGAGCTGCATGCTTGAGTTTTTCTCAGCTCTCGGAAATTCTGAGTTGCTCAGATACAGAGGATTAGAGATACAGCATGAGAATTTGACTAGAAGAGGACAGGGCTGTGAGGACTCCACGGCAGCACCCACGTCAAGCCATGGCAGGGCTACTCTGGGAACAGGAGAGATTGCTGAGGCTACTCATTTCTATAGATTTCCTTATGACAACAAATAACTAGTCAGAAAGGTAGAAAATATACTTTTACCAGCTTAGCAGTAAAATGTTCCAGATAATCAAAAACACTTGTAAAGACAGAAAAGGAGTATAAGAGACAGTAAGATCCAGTGCTGTTTGCTATTAACCATGGGAACATGCCATAGGGATGATTATTATAAGGCCTATGAATCCTTTAATCCATAAGTCATTTACAAGTAATGTATGGATTAGATTGCCTGGGACATGCTAGGAAATAGAACAGTTGAAGAGCCAAAAACTCAGCTTGATGGGGTCTTCACAACTGTGCTGGGGCAAGGCAAAAAGCCCTTAATCCAAGTGAGGGGACCCCCAGACCTCTTGGGGGGTGGCAGTGGGGCTCTCACCCTCACCTTCCCAGTATCCACTTCACAAGGGGACGTAAAGAAAAGCCCTCCCATGCCCTCCCACCTGCCCACTTCCCTGCAGTAATCCCCTGTGATAAGAGGCTTCTTGCCGTATGAAGTTGCAATATTTCCTGTTGGCCGCACCATCGGTTACGGGAATTTTTGTTACATTTTTGGATCCCAGGCTTCATTCCTTAAGAGCTGTCCTCTCTCCTATTTTCTAGACTTGTGACTATTGCTGTCTTAGGGAGCAGAAGGAAACAGGACATTTTAGGGGATGGGACAAAACCAGGCCCTGGAGGAGCTTCCTCACACTCAGCTAAGCTAAAGCTTTGCATTCAAATGATGCTCAGGTCGTAGAGATGTGGCTTGAGGTCCCCTAAGGAGCTCTCTGCCAGGCACCAAACCATGTCCCAAGCAATTTGCTTACTGCCTTTACAGAACCTGGTGACATCTGGGAGAGAAGCCTAGATATATATGGAATATGTTGGCTACCTGGGCTTGAGCTGTCCTTAAATGCTGGTTTTACCGACACAAGCGTCCCATAGCTGGTGATACAGATGAGAATGGGGTAGGTCAGGTAGCCTGCTCTTCTTTCTCCACTTTGCCGGCCCACCCAGGGACAGGGAGGAGGTTTAGCGCTGTGTATGTGCATGCCACTGTGCATGTATGTCTCCACCACAAGCAAGGAGAGACTGCTCTCAGCTGACTGCCCTCACACATTGCTTCTGCAAAACAGGACCAAACTCTGCATGAAGTTCTTGATTCCTTCCAAATTATGAATTATGCAGGAAGAAAGATCAACAGGAGTCCTTTGACTGTGTGAATGATACTATGTTACAACATCAGTTAAATTCTGAACTCTTTCTCTTAGAGTTCATCCCTCCATCTGGCTCTTGAATTTGCTCCTGTAAATTTAATATACCGTATTAGTTTGAGGTTGACTGGCCCCAGCTTGGTAATCTCCTGTCTGATGGATACCTCTCATTTGCTGGCACTCTTCTATCTACACTGTCATTACCAGCTCCTCAAAATGCACAAGTTTCTTTTTCTATTTCTACACAGGAGAGGAGGAGGAAAAAAGAAAGCTCAGACATGGAAAGAAATTATGAGCTTGTCAAACCATGCCAAATTGGATTGAATTAAGTGACAGAGGATCTGAATCATGCTACTTGTTCTGAATAAATAAATACTCTCCCCTCCTTCCAGTCTCACAACACTCTTGAAGCAGTGGCTTTTCCTCTGAAATGCCAAAAAGCCCCAAAGCGCTTCTCAAGTAACGTGAGCTGATTTGTGTGAGCATTTACCATCACCTGAATGCAAGCTTGTTTGCTTAACATTTTATGCACTGCGTGTCAGTATTTACCCAGTCTTCCTAATAAAAGAATTGATAATGTTCAATTTGCAAGCCTGATGCTGTGCATTAGCTGTAACATTGATACTGTCTTCTCTTGTTTTAGACCTCGGAGAGAAGCAAGTTTTTTTCCATCTTCTACTTATCCATTAATGCTGGAAGTTTGATCTCCACGTTTGTAACTCCTGTATTAAGAGGTCAGTGTTGATTTAAAATAAGACAATAAATTAGCTGCCCTCTGTCTACTCTGCTGTGCATAGTTAGGCTCTTATGACAACTGAATGGCAGAAATTATGTTATCTGTGGAGTGGCCAGTGTATTGCATTTATGCCTTGTTAATCCTGCCATAGCAGTGTAACAGATTTATAGTACTAGCAGAGAAGTCACAGAAACTATATTCCTGGTTGTATTTCAAAGCCAGCCTGAACTGTAGAATTAGAATGTGCAATGTGGAAGGACCTATATGGCCATCTAATCCTCCCCACTGCCAGTGAAGGATTATTCCCCCATCTTGCCTGCAGGTATCCTGTGGATGGGAACTGATCTCTGCTGTCCTGTGCAGGTGTCCGGGATGAAAAATTTTGCAGGGCTGGTTTTAAAGTCCTACTTTCTCCCTCCCACAGGGTGCTGCTGACTTCTGGAGGGTTCTGTCCTGGCACCCAGGAATGCTTGCATGGGTCTGCAGACCTGAGCAACTAGCCTTGAAGACAAAGCACAGGCCTATGCCCCAGTTAAGACCTACTTTATATTCTAGCCAGCTGGTACAACCCCTTTTAGTCCCCGAGTCTTGCTGCACTTGCTTCGTTGTACTGCAGTGCCTAGAAGCCAAGGGGATTGGCACGCTCTAAATACACACACAGAGGCAGAGCAGCAGGTCATAGGCAGTGGGGATCGGGACAAGGGCAAGGTAGCCTTCACACTTAGTAGCAATTTTTTTCATTCTGTCCTGAGGCCACCAGGAAGCTTTGTTCAGAACAGTTATTTCAAGAGACTATTGATTTCACAAGGCTGTGGGCGACTGTGCTTGTCTCATACTCACACCCTGTGTATGGGCAAAGACAAATGCTGTATCTTTTGGTCTTTCTCTCACTGGTGTCCCCAGGTCAGTGTCCTGTTGGGACGGGGCTTTTGTTCAATGTAGTCAGTGGGCAGATGAAAATCCAGTCCCCTTTGAACGTCAAAACCTGTGCCAATATAGCCTAGCAGTAAACTAATTGCAACATGGAAATGAGGTGGAGAGGATGGGGAAAGCGTAAAATTTTTTGCTAAATGTGAAAGCTTTTCTTGGAAGAGCAAGAAATGCAGTTCAGAGACACGTGGCAGAAATGTGGAATATATACTTTTAAGTGGAGAAGTCCAACTTATTTTGCATGTCAAAAGTTCAGTGTGTGCATAATATCTTGCTGCCAGCTTTGTTGGATTTCAGCTAATTTGCTGAAAATAAGTAAATAAATGCTATGCACACACGAAGTTACGCAGTTGACTGACTGCCCAGCGACAACAAACAGGATCAACTGAAGGCTGGATGGCTTGGTTTCCTGTTAACTATATTGCCTGATTTTAGCTGTTTTGTTATTACTCTGTATAAGAATACAGTAATTTGTATTCGCTGGCATCCACGGACCCCACTGCTGGCTTGCTGTTTGCAACTGGACCTCTCTATTTACGTGGTGCGAGAACTGGCCAGGTCCAAGAGGTGCAGAGTTTCAGTGAACCATAGCTCAGATTGATCAAAGCCATGATGGGTTATTGCAAGACCTGACATGTGGAGCAGGCTGCCTCTAGTGAGATCGGGAAGATGGTGAGAAAGGGAACTGGAGTTTTAAGACTAATCCTGTGCTCCCACTTCTATAGTAGCGGTATTGGCTTTCACTTAGTTCACTGCAGGTTTCTATGAAACCAGATTTGGGTTTTTAGCCCAATAACTCATGCAGCTCCCACAAATAATGTGGAAACACAGTACTGGCTATTTAGATCTAAGCAAATACAGAATGGCTTCAAGTTATTCTAAATGCTGTGGGTTTTTTTCCCAATTACAGTTCTTACTACTTCTTTCTACCTGTTTGTCTGCTCCCTCCCTGCTACCATTCTCATCAATATCCTATTATCATCTGCTTTTGCTGGCAGACACTAACCATGCTTCCAAATTGTCCTCATCAAGGGAGGACAACTGTTTTAAGGAGATTCAATTCATAGTGTCAAGCACCAGCAAAGAAGATTTAAAGCCAGGGAAGTGACTGATTTAGGGGGAGCAAATCAAAGGCCCCAGTAACATAAGTCTGACTGTAATGAGATGCTTTTATTTCTGACTTCTTTTTCAGGGGATGTGAAATGTTTTGGAGAGGATTGTTATGCACTGGCTTTTGGAGTCCCAGCAGCACTGATGGTGTTGGCACTTGGTGAGTGGAAACAATAATGTTTGTAATAGGAGTTACCATTTCTGAGTCCATGGATAGATGAGAAAATGGACAAATAGCTAGCTCCAGATAGGTTCTGCGATGGGAAAATCAAGGGTTCAAGGTCATCCAACAATTCCGCAGTTCAGAACAGCAAGAAAAATCACTAGTTCACTTAGGGGTGGGCAGACCATGGTTTTACTGCAATCCTTTATCATGATACTGATGAGATGGTGGTCTGGTGGATGTTTCACAATACAATTGCCTTGCTCTATAAAGTAAACGGAGGCACCAAAATGATTCTCATGGTGGTTTGCAGCTTTGCCTATGAGCAGGCTTGGCCTTTGAACTGTAATCTGAGTAGTCCTCAGAGTTCCCCAGCTTCTTGAAGGGAAGCTTAGCATGCCATTTCTAACCTTTCCACCAGCTCTTTGCAGCTTTGGGCCTGCTTTAATGGATCAGATTTTTGCTTCAGAATCTGTGCACCACAAATAGCAGACGGAGCTGAATGAGACGTTACTTTATTCTGAGCTGTCTCGCTTTACTTGGCTGAAGTAATTCCCACAATTACAGTGACAATTTATGGTTATGTTACAATAAAAAGCCCTTATTGTCCAAGTGTCAGGAGGCAGCTGCAATAACCCTGCTTCCTAAAGCTTGCATCTTAGCCCCATTAATGTACTTGTCAAGACTTCTTCTTCAACCCTTATAAAATACTCAGCAATTTCCACAGTTTTACTTTTACTCCTTGGTAACTAATACAGAGTACACCCCATTAGCTTTAGTTTCACAGCTGCAAGCTGCTGAGGGGAACAGTCCCCTTATGCTGCATTTGAGAGGTTTTGACACAGCGTGGGGTGACTTCTCATTCAGCTTATTAGTTTAATTGGGAGACCAAACAATCGTGTGATTTCAACACAGCATCTGTGGTTTGAAAATTTCATCCCCCAGTGAATGTGAATGTCACTATTTCCCCTCAAACTTCCATCAGAGAGAAGAATCAGGACACTGGAGAAATGTCATCAGGCCACAGCTAACGTTACAGCAATTATGTTCAAAAAAGTGCATGGTCACGAGCCTGAGAATCTTCTCTTTTCCCCTGTGGCCTGTTCCTATCAGTTTAAGGCAGCACAGGCTCTTCTGTACACCATTGTGTGATGAATGTTTCTAGCAGAGTAGTAGTTGCCCAGGGCAAAATGGACGTGTAAATATTGCCATTTCAGTGAAGCCATCAATTGAAATGTGTTTTTAGCTAGTGTCCTGCTGCCAGATTCCATGGCCTGCCTGGCAAAGCAGCTCTGTGTTCTTTTTGTAACATGCTAAAATGCTCTTGGAAGTGATAAATATTTGACTATGTGAGCAGCATGAAGAACTGGAGAAAATACCCTTTTAGCCCTGACTGGCCCTCACCACGTGATGATGGAAAATAAGGACAGATTAGAGGCAGAATGGAAATCTTCTAGATCAAGATTTTCTGGGCTGTTTCAGGTTCTGAAAGCTGGGGGAAGATTGGTACTATTTAATTCCAAATGCCAAACCTAATGCAGGAACCTCAGTTCCCAAAGAAGTCAATGGCACTGCCAGAAGGTATTTCAGCAAGCCTAATTAATCACCTTTTAGAGGCGCCAACAAGTCCACAGGGAGATGCTAAAAACTAGGAAGTGCAACAACACCCTCTGGGTGACTTTGGAGAAGCATCTTTCACTGTGACTCACCTAAATTGATTTCAGAGGTCTCTCTGACAGTCCTGGAAGTTGAAACTGGGTGTGAAGGGTCTTCATAGTCAGAAAAGAGAAATGGCGACTTCCCTGTAGTGTCCCAGGCCTCCTGTCTTGGACAGAGGTGCCTGCTTTTCTCTGCTGGCTGTGGACTGACTCAGACAATTGGGTTAGTTTAAAACATTGAGGTTGGTTTGTTATATGGATTTCATGCTCAGCTTTTATTGTTCTTCTCCCTGCTAACGTCTTTGGAATTGCAATGTGCTCTCAAAGAGCAGGACAAATGATATGTAATCAGATAGCCCCCTCTCTGACAGGATTTTGAAGCCTCGGTCCAATATTCTTTGTGCTTTGAGGGAGAAAACCAAGACAAAACAATATCTGAAATTGTATATGCCTTTGTGGAAACAATGAACAGAGGTAATTTCTGTTAACAGCAGTGTGCGGTGCAGTGACCTTCGTGGCAGTTTCCATTGAAATGTGTGTGAGAATCAAGTACACAGAGCCTGTGCTGGATCTGGATTAATCCTCACATGGTTGCAATGACTCAGGGCTGATTTCCAACATCAGGTGCAGCAATTCAATGTGGATTGTATTTTAAGTTTAGCCTACAAAAAGCACCGATGGGGGAAGTTTCAAAGCTTTGATTCCCAGAAGGAATTGGATGTGGAGGTGCCTGTTGTGCCAGAGCAGATCATGAGAAGATGACCGTGACGTCTGAGCAGTCACACTGCCCCTTTTATGATGTTGTATTTTCTTCCATCTGAAGGCATTAAAGGAGTCCTATATATTTATTTTGTTAAAGTGCAATCCTGTAAGCCCCAAGGGCAGAGGATTTCTGCTGAATTCAGGGGTGGGGGATCCTTCCCAGAATCCAGTGCAGGACTGGGCCTCAGTCATGTGAATTTCCATTTGGATTATAATATTTTTCAGTTGTTTTCGTTGCTGGAAGTGGACTGTACAGAAAAACACCACCCCAGGGGAACGTCTTACTTGAAGTGTGCAAATGCATCGGGGTAAGTGTGTGCCATTCTCTGTTTCGTGCGTGACATGTTGCAGGTCAGAAAAGTGCAAAGGGGAAGGGGAGGTGACGTTTGGAGTTCTTCTGCGTGCTGCTGCTGGGTGTCTTGCTGATAAGCTGTAAGGAGTAAGAAATGCATTTAAGTCCTAGTTTATCCCTTCAACATGTCAGTTGTTTTTCCTTACCTCCGTCAACTGTTCAGTTGATGTCAATTGAACCACTAGTGGCAGGTGCTGGTGGAGACTGAACTGAAAGGAAAATTCAGAAACTCAGAGTATCAAATATATGACTCCATTTTTTTCAAATTAATAATTTTACTGAAGTTTATCAGTTCAGCAGACAGTACACATTCATATTACACACATTCAGCGTGTTCATGTAAATGCAAGAGACACCTGCTGAAGTTGCATTATAGCCTTATCAATTATTTTTCATAGTGTGTGAGCTCAATATGTGAAAAAATACTCTTTTATTATTAGGTGGATAATGATGTTTCTTTTTCAGGAAGCTGTTGCTAACAGCAGTTGCTTCCTTTTTACCTAGGTCAATCCTAGTGACAGATTTTCCTTGGGGAAACAGGCCAGATCTTAAGGATAGGATTTCTAAGTAAGGTCTGCTAGGGTGGCTGTGTTCAGTGACTGGAACATATAGCATAAACAAACAATGTGTCACTGATTTCTCCTCCAGTGAGAAACCAACTTGAAAGCTGGTCTAGGAATGAGTGAGACATGGGTTGCGCCAGGAATATGCAAAGAAAGGTCTATAGAACAGGAAGGGAGTGAGAGTTCTGTTTTTGACATGGCTTTGGGTAACAAAGTATTTCCTCCCTGGCACATTGGTCAATTCGACAGGTACTTTTTGGAAGAGAACTGAAGCAATAATGTTTAAAGCTTTGTCATGTGGTAGGTTTTAGATCAACCATGAAACAGTCTTCAGGGGCTAGTGTCAGATTTATCTCCAAAAGACAAGCCCATGAGGTAGTTCATTCCCATGTCATGCCTTAAATCAACCAATGTCACAGAAAGTTCCCTGCAGAGAATTGGTCATAAAGCATCCAATCCAAGATTTTGGAAGTGTGCAGCAAAACTCCTGCAGTTTTCTGACACTGCTTACATGTGGAGATGAGGAGGCCAGCCTTGAGTGGGAAACGCGACAAGAACAGATATGCCACGAGGGAGTTACCTGTTTTTCTTCCTAGTTTGCTATTAAAAACCGGCTGAAAAACCGCTCCCATCAGATTCCAAAGAGAGATCACTGGCTGGACTGGGCGTCGGAAAAATACTCGGTAAGTGGTGCTCTACCTGGCAGATTTGGAGGGGGAAGAGGGGAGATGGGCAGACAGACAAGGGAGACAGTAAGACTGGCCTGGCCACACCACTCCTCACATGCTCGGGGCTGGTTTGTCCTGTCCCTTCCCACTTCTGTACTCTCCTGACCCTTAATGGACAGTTTAGGTGCTGCACTGAAATGCAGAAATGCAAATATGTCCCATATCATGAATAAGTGTGATGAATAACTGCCATGTAGAAAGAAATAGGACCTCTCATGCTTTGTGGCTTTAATCACCTGTTGGCTTTTCACTCTTACCTTATGTTTTTTCCTTGTTCCCTTTACAGAAACAGCTGATTGGGGAGGTTAAAATGGTGACACGCGTTCTCTTCCTCTTCATACCGCTGCCAATGTTCTGGGCCCTGTTTGATCAGCAGGTACAGTACATCACATTGCAGGTCCGCCTGCCAGCGTGGTTTTGCACCCTTGACCTTCCAGGGTAACACCAAAGCATCCTGGGGACACAGAGTGCCACACTCCTACCAGGTGTCCAAGGGCTTGCTGAGGCAGTACCCACTATCGCTGCTGGCCATCCCTTCGCAGTCCTGCCAGGTGTCTGGCACAGGAGCTTGAGAAGGAAGAATGTGCCCTGCCTACTGCCAGGCATTACAGGGAAGGGAAGGAATAGATGGGAAATAAGACCTCCAGCACCGTCATCTTCTCTGTTCCCCTGTTTTCTAGTCCCACAGGACATATTTGAATCTTCACAGCTGTCTGTTTTCTCCTTAGGGATCCAGGTGGACTTTGCAAGCCACAAAAATGAATGCTGATTTTGTAAGTACTTATTGTCACCAGGGCTGGTAAGACTAGTAGTAACATCCCTGCTTTTGCTTTTTAACCAGAGTCTCGCAGTACTAAGAGCTTGATGAGTCTGGGTGAGTTGCACTTTTGGTGATTAGAAGCAAGAGGCTCTGTGCAGCCATGTTCAGTTCATCACAGCACATCTTGGCAAGGAGCAAGGACCGGGGAGACATCAGCAGCCTGCAAGGTCAGGAGTGCTGACCTACTGGCAACTGGTCACTCTGTGACCTTGAGCAGGTAGGGTTTCCATCCTCCTACCCTACTGAAGACAGAGAAGTCAGGCAAAGTTCACACAGCTCTTCTAAGCTGTAACTAGAGCTGTTGCGGTTGTATATTTCTGCTCTGGCTTACTTGGTGATACGTTAAGCCTCTCAAAACCAGCAGGAGTCTTGTGTGTAGGGTAGAGATGTGGTGAGGTTAGTAGCCATAAAGTTCTTCAAAGACGTGAATGGCAAATGGTGCAGGATGCAGTGGCAAATAAATGTGGATCAGCTATCTGCCTAAAGACGCCACCATACAGGGCTGGTTTCCAGATATCTATGTGTTAACAGCCCATCTAGATCTTACCTGTGGATGCTCGCATCAGAATTTAGGGTTGCAAATGCCCATTTTCCAGTTTAAAATTGACTTAAAGCCCAAAATTTGAGGCCTTCTATGTCACTCATATTAATAATTGGGCACTCAGCATGTGATACTCATTAGGCTTAATTAATTCAAATGAGGCATGAAAAAGACTACACCTTGGGTAATATTTATCTACCAAAGAAGGACAAAATAATGAAAGTTCATGAAGTCTTTGTGATGTGTATCTAAAAACTTTGTTTTCTGCTGTTTTGGTCATGTGCACTTAGTGGTCCATTAGCAGAACATCTAAGAATCACCAGGTGTCACTTATTAAACTCTCCATGCTGGAGAAGGGCATATTCAGGGCTTTTTTGTCACACCAACTTGGACAGATTTTTGGCTAGTGTTTGTCTTGTTCCCTCTCCAGTGGTGAGTTATCCCAGCTCATGAAGGTGAGAATTAACTGCAACATTGGGATGATCCCACCATCAGGCTTGTTGGAGTTCATGTTTGTACTATTTCATGCTTTTCCTTTCTGCAGATAAAGGGCTCGGCTAGGAAATCTGGAGTTAAACAGGGAATGATTTAGTGTGAGATGAATATTTGCAGGCTTGTTTCCTAATGACACATTTGTATAGTGTGCACAAAGTAGCAGGAGGGGGTATTTGCCTGATATTATTAATTGTAAGACTCCTTTGCCATGACCAGTGATTTCCACACTCCCAGGAGGCAGCTGCTGGCAGAGGCAGGCAGATATGCCAGATTCAGCTCAGGACAAGCCTGGCAGACAGGAGACAACCCCCCCACAGAGCTTTCTTGGAAAGATTATTTCCTTCCTAATTTTCCCCCGCCTCTTCTCTTCGTCTTAATTTCAAATGAAAAGCATTGTGTGGCATTCAGATAAACACCAGCCCCTCCCTGGAGACAGCTTGTAGGTCTCTTTTGGGAACTGGGATCCCTCCATCCATCCCTGTTGACCTTGCCTAATTGTAGGGGCTGTGTACAGTGATGCAAGGGTGAGGCACCTCCTACAGCCTTGAAGACTCTTGGTTCAAACCAAGAAGTTACAGTTGAACAGTTGACCAAAGCCCATTTGGTGTCCTGTGCAGATGGAGAGATGAAAGAGGTGTTTATGCAGCCCACTGGCTCAGGGATGGTCTTTTGGTATCCTTTTGGGGTGCTTGGGAGAAATGACAACAGAGCTCAGAGGGCCCTGAAACTTGAGAGTTGTCACTTGCAGGATTTGGGCTTTTCCCATTACGGAAGCAAGGATGGAGGGAGCTCTGAGTCCAAATCCCAGCTGAGACACTAACATGCCCGTTCCTCCCCACTCACCTAGTTCATGGCTCAGCCAGTCTGAAAGATGGGTCTCAATACCCATCACAGGCTGTGTCCCAGCTGCCACGTACCAAGATCTGAGTGTAGCTTCATTTTGCAAACCGATTCTCATCAAACACTGTGTCCTTAGACAACAATTGTCAAGAGCACAATACCAGCTGCTAAAGCCAGCATAAAGCAAACAATGTGAGGAAACCAGCTTTGCTGCGAAGGCTGCTACTGGACTGGTTGCTTATTTGGCATACGCACTGTCATACTATGGTGTTTATGAATCACTTGAAATATCTTTTTGTTTCAGGGAATATATGTCCTCCAGCCTGACCAAATGCAGGTAAAAGATACTACAGGGTAGGAAATAACCCTTAGAAATGTATTTTCTTTTTCTTTCTCATTTTTATTTTATATCTCATTTTATTTTTCTCATGGGACCAGTGGCCTTTTTCTGCTCCATTTGAAGGTAATAGCACTGCTCGTGCTGACTGCTGTGCTTTGGACTCTGCCTGATTGCTCACTAGCTGTTTTGAAAGCTCAGTTTTGGGGTTCAAAAGACCCCAAGGATGTCTTAACACTGAGGCTGAATCCTGCAGAACAGTGCAGAGGTAGGGGGAGACATGCCACAGTTCTTGAACTATTCTTGTTGGCTCAATGTCCAAGTGGAGACCAGTAATGAGCGATGTTCTTCAGGGGTCAGTATTGGGACTGGCACTGTTTAACATCTTTGTTGGCAACAAGGACAGTGGGATTGAGTGCATCCTCAGCAAGTTTTCCAATGGCATCAAGTGTGCATTCGACACGAGGGAAGGGATGCCATTCAGAGGGACCTGGACAGGCTAGAGAGGTGTGTGAACCTCATGAAGTACAACAAGGCCAAGTGTAAGGTCCTGCACTTGGGTCAGGGCAATCCCAAGCCCAAATACAGGCTGAGTGTAGAATGGATTGAGAGCAGCTGTACCGAGAAGGACTTGGGGGTGCTGGTGGACAAGAAGCTCAACATGACCCAGCAATATGCGCTCGCAGCCCAGAAGGCCAACAGTATCCTGGGATGCATCAAGAGAATTGTGGCCAGCAGGTTGAGGCAGGTGATTCTGTTCCTTTACTCTGCTCTGGTGAGACCCCACCAGGAGTCCTGTATTCAGCTCTGGAGCCCTCAGCACAGGAAAGACATGGACCTGTTGGAGCCGGTCCAGAGGAGGCCACAAAAATGATCAGAGGGCTGAAGCACCTCTGCTGTGAGGAAAGGCTGAGAGAGTTGGGGCTGTTGAGCCT
>Ga0181612_175165_pt1 | contig 17405 bp, 7 predicted proteins | sample HoacroProtozoa21_FD_119630 | JGI IMG/M metagenome (GOLD analysis project Ga0181612, IMG submission 119630) | Hoatzin crop microbial communities from Cojedes, Venezuel. Combined Assembly of Gp0051906, Gp0051904, Gp0051908 | reverse complement strand
CATTAAAAACAGAAAGTAAACATTCATAAATTATAGAAATGTAAAGGCTTGTCAGTATGATAGTTGTCACAATTCATAATGTTTAAAACCCAAAACTTCTAGCCTATTTTAAACAAAGTAGTTTTCAGAGAGCTATTTGGTATTTAGACTGCACTGACACCAGAGTACCTAGACGAAAGCATACTGTAGCTACGAGTCAAACGCTATTACAGCACAAAACTGATGCACCTTGTCTCAGTATTAAATCAGGATGAGCCTAATACCAAAGGAAACAGACCTGCACTGACATCACTCCAGTAAAACTATGGCAGTGTGTGGCAGCTTGATAATCAAAGCTCTCTTCCCTTTATTATTCTTCTCTTTGCTTTTACCTTTCCTGTGACTGCCAACTGGTCTTCTGACTTAAAAGCCTTTGGTTTAGTCAAGAAGTATTACTAATGGTACTTGTTGTAACTTCAAAATTATTAAAAGTACAACCCCAAAATCTGATGGTATTTGCTGACTGATAAACAGAACACAGACACATACATACACAAGAAGCAAGTAAAACATAGGGACAGCCTTTAAAAATGAAAAATCTCTCTGGGTGTTCAAACTGGAATAGCAAGTGTATGGATATAGTAAACCATCTTCCTTTAAGCAACTCCCTAGATTTTGGATTTCCTTCGTAAAAATGGTTGTAAGGAGTACCTGTAAAAGATTTAAACAAACAAATCAAAAGATTATTTCAGCTTCTTTATCATACATAACAGGCTTGAGAAGTTCTTTTTTCAGTTTTTGTTTTGTACTTACATTGAAAGTAACAGGAAAATAAACACTGGTCTTTTCTCTAATTCTGCTGGAGGTATGTAAGTTATGTTTCAGTACTTGGAAGAGCTGATTGTCAGTCTACTCTGTTCCCAGGTAGTTTAGAGGCGCATAAAAACAACAGGAGTCTGTTAATTCTACGACTCTATGAAATAACCACCATCTCAAGAAAGACATGTTGATACCAAGGCGAAGCAGTGATATTGGCATGTTTGGAGCAATGCGTACCAGCACTGGGTATTTAAACCCACACTGACTTCATTCAGATGGCCATACCTTTTCAACAACAGAAACAAAATGCCACCTTTTTTGATTCTTGTACACAGAGGCTTCTCCTCCCAATTTGTCTTCCCCTCATCCAATTTTATAATGACACTGAAACTTTAAGCTCAACTACACCAGTGGACAGAGAAGTCTGCTTCTGATAAGATGAACCAGAATTTTTAATATGCCTGAAATCAGCTTGAAAAACAAGAAACAAAGAATGCCAGCATGTTAGGGATGTCTTGAATCCCTGCTTTTTCAGATGGCAATCCCATTTAAATAAATCCACGTCTACACACAAAACAACTACTAGCAGTCTATCTCCACTGGCAAAGGAATGCACCTCCAACAGAACTATGTGCTATTAACTGTGGTCAGATCGCAGTTTCTTTTTCTTTAAAGCTTTAAGTGACTTACATGTTTCTGAAATTTTTACTTGATTTATATTGATTCTTCTGTTTTCAGAAGTGGTATGAGAATCTGAAGAAGGCTGCATACTATTTCAATTTTGAATGGGGCTGGGGAGCCTAGATGCTATTGATACTTAATAGACAGAATTAATTTACTTAAGCAGGTCCTCCTAGCGCTGTCTAGAACAGCACTGCCACAGAAAAACTTAGATGTAACACCACGCCTTCTGATCTAGAAGATACGGTTTGCATCCCTTACTCTGCTGCAGACTTTCTATATAACCACAAGCAAGCCACTTAAACCTTTGTCTACCAATTACACAGCAACAGCCACCAACTGCATAAAAGAAAAAAGACAGTGCACTGGTTTTGCACACCATGTCATGAGCCTGTTCCAAGTATGTTTTGTAACTCACTGATTAAAAAGAAATATATATACATATATATATACACACACACTACTGGCAGTGCAACTATTGAGTGTATTAGTAACATCAGAAGCAGACAAGACACAGTTCTGTCTGAAAAGCAGATTTAATAACTGAGGCCTCTGTCAATACTTCCCTTCCTATAGGCCGTACTATGATTTATAACTAATTTTAAGGCCTTACAGTTGTGAAAATATGCCTAATATGGACTACACAAGACAACTAGATGCAGAGATGCCAGCCTGATTAAGTTCACACTCAGAGGCATGTATCACTTGTTTGCCCACATGTATGTGGGCTTATATTAACATCTAATACATCCATTTATCATTGTAATCAGCTAGTTCAAAATTTTGACTGTAACGTATCCCAGCTGACAAATTTCAAGCTGTTTATAACCTTCTCTTTCTACCATAAACCTCATGAGCTTCTAGCCTTTAATTAACACCTTTAATTTGCCTTAAAACCAGCAGAACTGTATTTCTCTCCCTTCAAATTTCACGGCACGTAGTAATAACAATAACATAAGGAAATATAAAAATTTCTCAAATTAAAGAGATAAACTACTCAAAACAATTTTTTTTAAATAATTCAACTGAATTATTTGACACAAGTTCTACAAAAAGGTATAGGACATGGTGGCAACTTGCATAACACAACTACTGAACGTAGAACATCCCAGATTTTCTAAATTTACACAGTTTGCTAACCTTTAAAACATTCTGCCTGCATATAATACGCCGTGCACTCATCCCTATAGCCCATCATTTAAATTTCTTTGCATGTAACAGATCAGTTACAAAGTCTGCTGCATGTGTGAGAAGTTCAACATACAGAAATCCTTTCTTATGCAAATACATAAAGCAATATAGGATAATTGGGAAACTAAAAATCAAATTATTTAGAGAAGTCTCTCCCGCTCCTCTATGATCCTAGAAACATCATCAGCCCTCCAAGGAGCATCTCTGATAGCAAAGAAACACCACCTAGCTCTAACATAAAAGTGAAAAAAATTCAAAATATGTTACTTTAGCATTTAAATTCTACAAGTTCGAAACACTCATTTTTAGGAAAACGCATGAAATTAACCTACTGTGAACTGCAATATACAAATGGATGCTACCAAACATCCACAGCACTTACGAAAATAATGCAACTGTCCAAAACAACAGAAAAGGCAACTTGCTAAGTCACCTCCCGGTGCTGAGACACAGCCATTCTAAAGATACTACTGAAAACAATTCTCCAAACAAGAACAATAAACTTTTTCTTTTTAAAAGAAAGGTTTTTTCCTAATAGAAACCACAGTCAGAGGTTTTCCAGGTAACTTCATCTTGTTGTTATAACTATTACCTTCTCTGCAAAGTTTCAGATGGTGAATATGACTTTTTTTCTCATGAAACTGGGAGTAGGCATTTTCACCGAAAAATGGTGAAAACAAAAATGTCTACTTGCACCTGACTATAAGAATTTTTTGTTTTGTTTTTAAGGCTTGATACAGCAGAGTACTGAGTGATATTCCTGAGTATCTCTAACATGGACCAGTCCTCTGTGGCCCACACAAACAGCACAACTTGGTACCCCAAGAAACAGTCTGCTTCGCTATACGCAGCGGCAACCACTGGATGTGCAGCAGGCACAGTCAGCAGGGCTGGCTGCCTCGCCTGCTACAGGCGGCTCACACTTCTCATTGCTCAGGCTTTCCATCCAATGCTTGCAACTTTCAGCAAGTTGAACTCTTTAGTCCAAAAGTTCATTTGTTGCAAGTGAGGTATCTGCCCGGGGCTGACCTTTTTTTCCTCCTCCCCCTCTTTTTTTTTTTTCCTTCCAAACAGGCAGAACAGGCAAACTAGAAAAGATCCGAGAGAATGGTTTATTTTCAAAAATGGCACCTGAAGAAAATATTTGCATAAATTAAATCTTTCAAGTGATCTTTTCACCTTCTGAACACCCACTCAATGTGGCCTTAGAAAACAGTTTGAATATGCTCTTATGGCTTAAATTTTAACAATGAAACCCCCAAAATACTTCATCATCATTCAATATGTAGCTGCTGTGAGTAGTTTTGACTAGGCTGGACTCACTTGTGTCACCTGAGAGCAAATCCTTCCTCTCCTGTGGTCTCAGTAGTTTCCTACCACATCAGTAAACTGGAGATGTGAATCTGCCTTGGTTAATCATAAAAAGTAAACAAAAATGAGGGGCAAGAGAAAACAAACAACAGTATAGCAAGTGCTGGAAAGCAGCAAGACAAGCAGATTATGAAGGACAGACAAGGACTACAAGAATGAAAATCAACACAGCAAAGATGAAATGAGAGCTACAGTGACCACAAAAAATTTGACAGTATTAGTTAACAATCTAACTCAGGGAAAAACTGTGTGTAAGGAAAGGGAGAAAGCAAGAGGCCACATAGTGACAAGTTACAGGCAGAGCTAAATATCAACAAAGGAAGCAAAAAATGAATGCAAACTATGGGTGGAAGAAAGTGAATGCGGAAAATAATCATGGCCAATGACTGGAAAATAGGTAGGAAACCGGGAATGGCTAGATAAGGGGTTTGGAATGATACACTGGAAATAATGGAACTGCAATTAAAAACTTGGAATGCCATGAGGAAATGTGGTGTTTAGGGCACAAACAGGAATTTTAAAAATTTGACCATGACTAAATAAAATGGAGGATGCAAAGGACACAGACACTGACATTAGATCAGGTTGAAGTTGATGGGGTGGAATGTGTTATAACAAGGCAGTAACATGTTTTCTTTCCTGCCTGAACTTAGCCAAAATATCTGGAGTCTCACCATTTCTCTTGCCATCAACACTTGCTCCTCAACTGAAGAGAAACGATACAGAATACAGCAGTCAGCTACTGCTGCATTCTCTTGATCTTCCTACCTGAAACAAACACCTTCCCACAGAACTTTTCTGGCCATCGGGACTTATTCAAATTACAGGTATTCAAATACTCAAACACCACAAAACTAATGTTACCTATTAAAGCTACTTTTTCTCTGTGATCCTTTATTGCACTGAATGGTGTTCAATTAATTTAGAATATCTGATGTCCCACAGAAACCTAATGTCTCAGAGAATGGTATCGTATTTTTATATAGAAAACTTCTTACTGACCTCTATTACAACTGTGAGTATTCAGTGTTTTGGCAAATTAAACTTCTACGTCTCAATTTCTGGATGCTTAAGATGATATTCCAATAAGCATTCTTTCTCTAAGACGTTATGTTTAAGCAACATAGTTCAACAAAGGAATCCATAGTGCAGCTCTACAAGTAGACCACTGCTATGGTCTTTCCACAAGCACGGGTCTGATTTACATTCACAGTTAATACATCAGGGGAAATCAAGGCACTGTCACTGGAGTAAAACTCCAAGCTTTCCAGTTGCGCTAAGCCAACCCCTCCCACGTCAAAGAACGGAGATCTGCTGCACAGCAAGGCAGACAGGGTGGGGGGGTGTCTGTTTTCTTCGAGAGATTACACAGACATCAGCTGTCTCCTTCTGATGTATCTGATACGCAAATATTTAAAGGTCCAATAGGAATTCACAACAATCAAAACAGCGACTTTCTCATCCGTCAAGTTTTCGAAAAATGTCCCTGCGGTATTTCTCATGCCCGCTGCTTATAGTTAAATGGACTGCAATCCAGTCCTTCACATAATCATAACTCAGTACAACTCATCCTGTAACTACTGAAACCTTATTTGTGGGAGGCGTATTTCTTTGCACTCTAGCAATGCCAACAAAGCCCCTTCTCAATCCGTAACTGAAGCTACGATCGGCTGTAAAAATAATTTATCAGACGTTTGCAGTTGTTCTGTAACAGCACCTTTACTCTCCCACACATACACAACCAACAGTCGTTGGTGGTGTTTTGTAATTCAACGAATTTTTCTTAAATGACTGTGAATTGTCTTTCACTGAGATTTAGAAAAAGCTCGGTCTGATATTTCTGAAGTGCAACTTTCTACCATAAATGGTCATGTAAAGAGCAAAGTCAGCACTACGGGCAGGATAACCCTAAAAAGATATCCCCTCTAGCCAGTCACTTAATTGAATAGAATACACAGAGTCCATGCAAATTACCAGAATTTCTGTTAAAACCCTGGCCCAAAATGAGTATGTAAAACTGAAAGTACAATATGTACATTCTATTAAAATTATATTGAATTTCCAAAAATAACAGACAGCAATTTCAGGTTTAATTCTTAACTAATATTATAATGCCAGAGGATGGTGCTATTTGCCTGCACATCATCCAGGTAATTCAGAAACAACATCGTGCATGCTTTTTACATGTTGATGTTATCCACACAAGTACATTATCGTTGATTGTATCACAGGAGTACAAGGCATTTTACAAAAGAAAGCTTTCCTGACCCACAACTTCTATTTATGCACCAAAATTACTGCAGTATGAAACAGAAGTTTAAATATAGGAATAATGAACAACAAAAGCATACTGGTAAACTGATAGTATATAAAACCATCTTACTGCTGTTCAGCTCCTCCACAACCATTCTGAAAATCTTCTCCAGAAACTTAATGAGGTAGTTTTCTGAAGTTGCAGAATAAAAAAATGTATTTACTAGTCCTGCACAATTAATTACGTTGAAGCTGCAAGTATTTTCAGCTCTTGGAAGTTCCAGAAAAAGTGTATTTTGCAAACTTTAGTGTAGTGACAACTTCAAGGTAAGATTAGCTAAAACCTTATTTAACCTCATTTAATTTGGATTCTCTGAACTCTCAACTCTCTGACTCTGCTGGTGACATTACAAAGACACTAGACCCTGACTGGACCAGAGACCTGGCATACTTGTGGGATAATTAATCAATTTTTTTCTTAAAAATCAGTCAAATTCACAAGTTTTTACTTGTCCACCCATTCACATTTCTCTGCAAAGTTAGCGCTGTATGAGAAAAATACATTTACTTGATGCCCTTCCATGATTTCAGGGATGGCAGTGCACACTGCAATGTCACAGCATAGGGCACATTTCAGAGTGGAAGAATTGTGGCTTCAGAGGACCAAAAGAATAACCTAATCATATATCAAGAATTTATCAGCTACTGAAAAAAGCAGTTTGAGGACTTATGTAAGACATGATTGCAAAGAATCAAAAATGTTCAATGGATCGAGTACTGTTTAAAAGAAAAAAACAAAATCAAGGTCCATCAGTACAGCAATTATTGAAAACACTATGTATACACACACACAGGCCCTTACTGTAAATTGAAACACAAATGCATTTAATAACAAAAAATCAGAATTGTTCATGAGTACAAGGGAGACAGACTCACTGACTGACATTGACTTTTGCATTTCTACTTGCAAGTTTATGGTAATGAAATAGTAAATCCTCAGAGATGTCCCCTTTTAGTTGGTGTTTTTTTCCTTAAGAAAACCCAAAAAGATAGACATACTCTACATACATATATTACACAAAGTCAGACAAAGACTCCAATATTGAAAGCTTTGCTGATAATGAAGATTAAAAGAAATGACAGGATGCGTTAGTATTTCATTAAAGGTAAATACAGTAGGAATGGTAGTATGGGATTGCCAACAGAAATAGGGTTGAAAAGATGGAAGCACAGTATGTGGAGAAGTTCGTATTTCAAGGATTTTTACTTTGCCACCCCCTACTCAGTAGAGATGAAGAGATCTTGGCCATGCCAGTAGTTAGGGCACTTCTCTGCTGATCAGCTTTGGGCATGAGCCTCAGCGGAAACACAACCATCTTTGTGTGGGATGTTCATATTTGTTCATATACGTAACTCAAAGCAGACCTATCTCGTATTTTTGACACAAATACTTAAATGCTAGTTAAATTCTACAGTCCATAACCATAGTGGAGACTTGAACTCAACAATAACTGCTTCCATTAAGACACAAAATTGCCACTGAAGAAAAAGATACTAAGGTACAAAGACGAATAAAGTTCCAGACCTTTTTCTACATGCACCATAAATATTCTTATAAAAAACAACGTACCAAAGAGTACAGCAACTGCCTACATTGAAAACTCAAATTAGATACAGGAACACAAACAAAAGTCATTGCCAACAAAAAAAACCTGTGATATGGTGAAAACTACTATACTATCACAAATCCCAGAATAAAAATGATTAAAAGATATTATTTTGACCAAAGAAATTAGACACAGTCATTTTCTGAATTGTCACAAAACAATGGTTAGTGCTTGTGTTTCTTGACCATCTGTGATTTAAATATACTGAGGAAACTGACAAGGAAAAAGTAGAAAAACATTCACCAGAATGGAAATGATGATGCTGGAAGGCAGGCTCCAGTGAAGATGAAACCAGTACAGCACAAGGCTGACATTCTACTAGCTCGCCTGCTTTGCAGAAATGACCAAGGTCTGTGCAAGGCCTCCAGCTCAGTGAATAAACACTGCCTTTTCTTCTGGACGGAAAAAAGCTTCCGAAGAAACAATGGGCTGTGAAATAGGAACTAGCATGTTACACATAATAGGTGCTCTCACTTTTTAAGGCAGTCTAGCAGAACAGTGCCCATGTGCCCTGAAGACAACAGGAATTATTTTCAGAGCAAGTATTCGTAGCTGCACACATGGATGTCTTTACTTAAGATACGTAGCTAACTCCTGTAAATAATTTTTTTAAAGAAAAAACTATCTTAGTTTTTTATTGTCTGCTCACATGAACTAATAATACAGCTGACGGAACAATGCAAAAGGTACCTCTGATAGCTGACGAGCCCAAGCCATGGAAGAATTTCCAGACCTAGCAGCTGATAAGCCCCTGATTGCAAAAGAGCTGTATTAAAAGATGGAGGATAGAGTAGAAGATACAGTATTTTACAGGGTTTTACAAAACTGCACACCCCAAAGGTATTGTAACTTGAAAATCCTACCTCTTTTGCTATTCTAACCAGTCTCTTAATACCCAAAACTTAAGAAGCTACTGGAAATGTAAACCCTTGTAAAAACTTTAATGATACATTTACTGAATTTATTTTATAAAGCTGTAATTCTTAAATAGTTTAAAACATACATTTACAAGCCTCCTGAACAATTACTTTGAAGAGAATAATGTTAAACATGTTCAGATTTTTATCGTTTTCAATGTATCAGAAAGAATAAATGTTAAGAAAAGACAAGTTGGAAACACAAAGCATTAAAAATGCATTGTTCTCCTTTGCACGTGTAAATTAGGTAAAGTTAAACATTTCACACAATCTGTTCAAAGGAAATCTGCTGAGTGAACATACACCTTTTATAGTATTCGTTTTACTAGGACTACATGCAAAATAATGAAGCAGAACATGCAAACTTATCAAACCCAAGCAAAATAATTAACAAAGTGCTATTTTTCCTTTGGGTTTTTTTTTTCCTCCAAATTAGAGACTAATATTGATCAAGTACCTGCTCTTCCCTCCTTAACTGTCCCAAGATTTCAGATTAAGGGGTGGTGTCTTATGCCATTGGATCAATTTTCCATTACTTCTGAACTACAAAATATTAAGTAGGTTTTTAAAAGAATTTAACTGCAGGATCACAATTCTGCTACAGAAATTTCAGAAACACTAAAGTTTTAACACTTTATCTTATAGCCAATTCAGCTTAAGACAATTAAAAAGAAATGAGATTTTGTTTTCATTGTGCTCCTACATCACAAAACCAAAGGTTGTAGGTGCATGATCAAAACAGACATTTCTACAATATGCTCGCAACCTACCAATTCAATATCAAAGATTACATTTTACGATGTGCTATTATTCAGCAGCGTGCTCTATTTTTGTGCATAGATACCACTTAAAATCAGAACATCTTCCCACCACCACCCAGAGTCTTACTCCTCTCCTTAATGCTATTTTCCATTCATGGCAGAACATCTGAAGAAAAACAAAGGGAAATGAGGCTTAAAGTCTGGTCATGTTCTTATCAATAACGTTTTGGTACTATATCCATAACAAGGGTATATGAAGATATGGTATTCCATACATGACTGCTCTCCACCGGAAGAGACCTTGACTGGTCATAATTATTCTAGAAAGCTAGCATTTTATTCTACCTTACTGCTGGGATTCAGAGCTCAGCTTTCCCAATACAGCTAGCTACATCACCACTAGCAGCTCTTGCTGGTACGCTTTCAAAGTATTCCTGTGCTGTAAAGGACTTTTTTCTGTACGTACCTCCTAAATTTGAGCAACTCCCGCCATCTGGAAAAAAGGAGTACAATCTCAGTTTTGTCCTCAATGCTACACAGACGAAAGTTCTATAGATCAGACATAAACCTACTCGACAGCAGCTATCTTTAACAAAAGACAAATAATAACTAAATACAACCATAGGAGAGGATGACCACATTCTCAAAACATGTCTTGAGATGCAAGCTGTGTAGATCAAGCAGTTTGAAACTACCAGGGCATACTTTACTGCTGTCTAATTTTCATCTACTTTGTTTCTGTCAAATTTTGTTTGTCTTCTCTATAATATCAACAGGCTTCAACATCTACTTTTGCTGCTTCAATTTAATTGAAGGCACCCTGCTCATTTCCTAAATAAACAGAATTAGTCTGCCACAGGGCTATCTTACCCTGTTCATCTACAGACTACATTTGAGGAAGGGCAAAAACGCAGAGGAAGCTATGGCTCTTAAAAATACAAAGAATATGGAGAAAGAAAAGCTTTAGCATTCTTTGTTATTTAAATATGTTCGTGGCAACACATTTACAGACAAAGAATCTTTGAAACCTAGGTGTGAAACTGCTAAAGATCTCTCAATCTAACTTGCAAAACAAACTCAAGCTGTATCAGTGCAGTAGGCTGATCAAGCATACTGAACTTATCTGCAGTCCAGAATTTCCACAGTATTAAAAACAACACATTAGCAGAAAAAAAAGGCAAGCAAGTTCACACATCTATTAGTACAATTTTAGAGACTATCTTAAGCCAGCCGAAAAACTACAAAGGCAATTCTCCTGGACCACCACTGTACACCACACTGCTTGTTCAAACAATTAGCTACAAAAGATGATACATCAGAAAGACACCATTCCATAAGAAATACATTATGGATGTTACCAGTAACAACGGACATTATAAGGGACTTAGTGAATCTAAGATTAATCGGACGATTAAGCTGACACTAGGGTTTTCAGTAGCTAACTGATATAAAATCCTAGTATTAAGCTCTAATTATATTTATCAGGGAAACTGTTGCAAGGAGAAGTGCAGATACTGGCCAAGCTGAAGTAAGCAAGGTACAAGTAAGCTACTCACCACACACAGCAACGTACATTTGAGAAGCACAAAATACATTAAAAAATAAAAAACCTGTTCTGCATTAAAATTTAGGAAAAGTGTATAAAAATTGCCCCATCCTTCAGCATACGAAATGTATTCATTTACATAGCTAATTTTTCCTTTTAAAGTGCAGCATGTTCTACATTATCTGCGTTACTTATCTACACTTGCATTATTTATGTATATTAGTACTCAGCAAATTTCTTTAACTATTCCGTATTTGCCTATCAACTACTCTGACGCCATCCAAACATATCAGAATTCCACAGTTATAAAAGATGAACTTGCATAACTAAGCCTAGAAACAATAGCAACTGAACATCACCATAATCTGAATAAGGGAGACCCACATTTGGATAAAAACAACCTACGTATAGATGTCATGTGAAACACAGCATTGGAAGCTCTATTCTTCATTGCCGAAATCATTCAGAGACACAAATCGATTTATAAAAAGCTGCATATCTGCCTTCAAAAGAAAAACTGAACATAGTAAAATATAACCTACAGTTTTAAATAAGCTTTGCAAGATTTATCAGATGCAGACGAATGCCCAGAAAAGCTCATCTGCCAGTCTGAAGCAGTGCATTTCACTCTGTTGTGACTTTTGAGAGGAGCTTGCATGGACACAAGCGCATTGCTCAGTGCTTTCTTCTTCCTTCATGCAGTGAAGAGTAGTTAAGACACTTCACACTTACGGTGGCACCTGCAAGGGCACAGATAGCATCCCCAACCTTACGAAGGTTTGTTCGCATAATACACGTTATCCAAAAAACAGTGTTAGAAGCATACAGTTCAAACCACACTTTTGCCTTGAAATACGTGTACTCAAAACCTTAAGTGGCAGTTTTAGTCCTTTTTTCAACTTAAGCACAGCACTTGGTGGATGCACAGTTTCACCATCTTGCCTAGTTGACAAGCAAAGTTAGTCATTTTCCTGTTTATGTGGGTCAGCAATAGGGAAGAGGAAAACATTAAAAATAGGAAAATCTGATTCTAAAACCACAAAAAATGGTAACAAGGACTCAAACAAGGAGTAACTCAAAACAACTTCAACTCATATTTTGGAATTAATTAGATACAAAATTTCCATTTAGGCTGAGCTTTTATATGCAGTAAAAATACGGACAAGAACTGAAGCAACAACCAGACAAAGCTCTTCCATGTCTCTGCCAATTGGGCATCACTGCTTCTGCAGACACAGGTATTTTCCATATTGAAGTTACCTAATTTTCTAAGCTTTTGGAATTTTAAGAATTCATTTCTACCAGGAATTCTGACAGTAAACTCATGAGTTTTAAGTTTAATGGCCATTTCAAACGTCACAAGCACAACAGAAGGGAGGACTTTAAACTCTTGTAACTGTCCACTGAAATGAAAGACTACAAATATTCTATCTTACAAAAGAATACAGAAGCTGAAAAAATGGAAAATGGATAATACTCTGTCACCCAAGAACAAATCAGTTTGGGTGCAAACAGAGGTGCACAGGTAGTGGGTGGGTGCCATTTCTGTTGGCATAATACACTACAGTATGTAACTAATACATTTTATAACAACATTGAATCACACGGAATAAAAAAAAAAGTATGATACTACAGAAACATCCAGAAGACAGTACAGAGATAAACTAGGTATTGGTAACACAAATTTTACAGGGAGGGAACAACAGTACTTCTAGTGAAAGACACCTAGCATAAACAGACATTGCAAAGGAATTTTGTGTTTTAAGCTTGCATTTTTACACCTTCCTGGATTTTCCCTTTTAACTTCATTTATGAATTTTTACATGTGTTTCCTATTAGCATTCAAGCTCCTTTTCGTCAGTAACTGATGTATTTTAAACTGTTTCATTTGCTCCCACAATTTGGTATTTGATATGCCTATACTTCTAAAGTTTAGATGTCTTACTAGCTTCTAGAGCTGAAATGCATTGGCTTACAAGTGCAAAATACCACTATCCCAGCCTTATCAACGGCCTTGCTTTGAGTACTCAAGTGCAAACTTCAGCATTTAAATTGATATACAACAGCACTACAGCAGCAATCATTCATCCTTAAAATTTAACAGATTTTTTTTTAAAAAAAAGTAACTCCAACCATACCTTCCTGGCACTCCAGCAATCATATCTGAGAACTTAGTAAATTCTTCACTTTGCCTTCTAACCACACAGAGAAAAACAACTGATGGTTGATCTTTACCATGACCTGAAGGGACTGAGATAGAAGGCCACTGTAAGAACGAGTGGAGCTACTGTTTCCCCAGGTTCTCTGGTGGTTCTGCAATCCCAAAGTTCTAAAAGCAACACAATTATTTTTAGTTTTATCTAAGCGCTCTCAGTTTCCAAGCAAAACACCCAACTTTCATACATGATACAGTCAACTACGAAAATTATTGAGTTTGTATTGGTTTACACTTTGTCTGAAAAAAAGTAAACCAAACTAGTGTTAAAGGAGCATAAAAGAAAACTCAGAAAAAGCCTGGAGTGTCACTTTTTCCAGTGTAGGTGTACAGTATGTATGAGGAGAATCTCAAAAAGGTATCTCAAAGGATTTTCAAAAGCTTTTCATTGCTGGTGACACATTTTTCCCTGAAATAAGCCACTTCCTTTCTAAAACCCACACAGTACCTCAGTGTCAAGATTCAGTAACTTCTCGAAGTCTGTGTATATATTTTTCTTACAAAAAAAACACGGAAGTCTGAAATTCTCATTACTTTCCATGATTTAAGATATAACCGTATCATCAGTCATGTCAGATTTCAAACATTTCCACTCAGTAAAGAGCACATTCTCTTTGTCACAGACTGAACACATGCCGTATCCGAGTACCACTAAGCACAATGGGCTCTCGTCACTACAGCAGGCACACGCAGAACTGTCCTGTTAGTGACAAGTTAGCATGGACAATTGAAGCTGGGGACACAACCTTCTTCTGACCTAATGGGGTTACAAAATAACGGATTTTCAAATAGGCAAAATCAAAGCATTAGAGCCTAGTATGATAAATGGAAGTAAAACCTGAGGGACTCTAAGCTAATGAAAATATATGGTACATCACCATTAAACTTCAGAATGTTTGCTCCTCCAGGATTTCTTTGGAATTCTCCCTACAAACAAAATCCAAACGTATCAGTTTGTTTTTTCATTGAAGACTCCCAACTTTGCTTGTCCATTAGCCACAAAGCAGAAGTGATAAAAGTTATCTGTTAAAGCACAATAATCCGCATTCTGACACTTTGCACTAGGAAGCAACTGTTACCACAGTGTCCATCTATAGAATGAAAAGACAGAAGACAAGAGAGCATTTGTCCATGGACTGAGAAACCCACATCATTCTGAACCAAAACCAAACCTTGCTGCATTCAACTGAGTGAAAAGAAAAAGTTAATTACATTAACTCACGCTGTGGTGACGTTTGTGGGATTTTTGTTTATTTGTGCCTGGTGTAAAGCAAAAATTAAGATATTTATGCAGGAGAGGCAAAAAAAGAGTTCTAGAAAAGCTGAAAGATAAAAAACTTTATCAAAATGCAAGCTAAGCATCTACCAATTCTACTTTTAGCCTGTATTCTTGAAACTGCCCACACTGTCTTAATAGCTACGTCAATAACTTAAATACGTGCAGTATTAATAAAAATCATAAATCAAAAAAAACAGAGAAGCAGGTATTTCTTCACTGGCATTTAACCGCTGCAAGCAAAATAGTATAGTCCAATACTTAGAAAACTAGACTTAAGCCTGAAACCTGCGCTCTATTCCTGGATTATCTGGCATACCATGAGTAAGGCTTTTCAACTTCCTGTGCCTTACTTTCAATTTTGACTCTTTACTGTGAAGCTTGTTTCTTATTAAGTATTTATGCAGATAGCCCTATAAAGGCCCTGTTCTTGGTGCTATACCTGAGAAATTACCGTAAAACAAAATAGCCAGTCCCCCCCAACAAAGACAGCTCAACTACAGCAATGACTTCCGTAAAAAAAGACTAGATTCCTTGCTACCCCAACAACAATCAAACTAAGCATGCTCAGCTCACAGTAGTTTTTATTTCCTGCAAGGACTGCACATTTACAGACATCTGACCTCCTTCTTGCTCATGCATCACTAAAATCAAAAATCTTAGTGTCATAAAGTGGTTAACAATTCCGTTAATGGTGCCTGAAATGGAATAGAATCTAGCTCACTCACCAGTATCTGTACTTGTTCTGCAATACTAACACAGGCAAAAAGCAATGAAAACGTAGTTTAGCCAGAAAAAGCAAGCAGAAATGAAACGAATATGCATAGAATGCAGATCCTTTTGACTAAGAGGGTACCATCTTCACATAAACATTTTTCAGAAATTTGAACTTTAAGAAAGGTTTCTCAGAGAACCCATAAAATTCAGCTAAACTTCATCAAACAAAAATCCTTGCTTCTCTTGACTAAGGTGAAAGCAAACTTATTACAACAATGCTTTTCAAATTGCAGTCTCTGAGCATCACTACTATATCCCCTACTGAGACAGAAGCAAAGGACGCCTGAAAACTGCTACATATGTCAAGAACATTTGTCACCAGTTCAAAAGAAATTTATATTAAGGTGTCCTTGATTTTATGGACAAAAAGACTCAAAATAGCCAACTGAAATAATAATGTCCATCTTCATCAACTATTACCTCCATACATTGAAATGATGATGAGTAAATAGTTCACAAGCTACTCTTCTCTAAAATCTCCATATTCTTATTATAAAAAGAGTAAGGCAATTTTCACTATGTCTTTGTAAGTCTGTAATTCTTAACAAATTGCTCATGAGTTCTCTTTCAAAATGTATCATTTTAATCCCTGCAGACTACAACCATTTCACAGGTTCTAGTCATCTTCTGATCATTTTATTACCAGAAAGTTGTAGAGAAGTGCAATGGGTTATTTTCTAAAGGAATCCTACCAACACTAAGCATCCAAATAAATTATTTGACCAACAAACCACTGGTATACTTCAGAAGTCACCAACTATTGTTTTTAATGGGCCATTTTAAAGTATGCAATGTAACGTGTCCACAAACCAGACAAAGAACACTTCCATAAAAGCCCATGACCTATTTCATAAGAAACATTCAACAATCACCTAAAATCACAACTGCAATTAGTTTTTACTTCTGGCAAAAATGTGTATTTCAACAAAACACTCTGCATAAAGTAGCAATACTCTAAATTAGAGAGCCATTCCTAGTGAACTGCATTAAGACAGCAATTTGTGAAGAACAGAAGAGCTTGCTTCAAGAAATAAATAAATAAATTACCATGGGCTTTGATTTTTGTTTCATCACATTGTTTTCTAGTGCAGACTAAAGACATCAGTTTCACAAAAAAAGTTTCTCTTATTTCCTCACAGAAAATCCTGTAACATCAAAACCATTAGCACATACGTAAGTACAGATAACCTGGACTACTGACATTTCCTCATCATCTAAATAGCAGTTGGGACACAGTGAATTGAACATAAAATCTACTTCAGAGTTTATCAGCTGTCTACACTTCACACGAATCAAAAAAGGAAGCAAGTCATCCATAAATATTCAACTCAACTTCCAAAGAAACAAAAAAAGAGAGAAGCATCCCCTTTCAGCACTTCAGCACTTTATGAAGTTTATTTTCACTGCATGAATTACAATGGGATGAAAATTTTGCTTTGTTTTCTTCTCCCAACCACAATTCACACTAAACATTCAATACAAAAATGTTTTAACAAATTTGAAAAGCTGAGCATTTTAGATTTGAAAGAGATGTGAATGATTGTATAACCCTAAACTACTGCCCTTGTATAAAGGCACTTTAATAAACTATACATTTCATAAAGACAATCTATACCCTATCTTCATACAAATTTTTCGTATACTCATATTTGCAGTAGTAGTAGCTGCTCTTTGACTTTTCACGTAAGTGTAAATTTTCAGAAATTGTTACCGAAAAATGTATTTGAATGACATGATTAGAGGTAATGGGAAAAAACACAAAATGGCAAAGACTACCTCACTGCACTGGTTAACCTCTTAGAGATAATATTTTGAAATATTATTGTGCAACAGCTTCAGAAATTCAGATAGCTTGCTGCCTATGAAGCTTAAGATCCTGAGAATTGTCTGAACAATTCAATGAGAAATTACTCATATAGTTATTTCTGAATAAAAAGTGAAAACCAGGTGTG
>Ga0181612_158837_pt1 | contig 17406 bp, 11 predicted proteins | sample HoacroProtozoa21_FD_119630 | JGI IMG/M metagenome (GOLD analysis project Ga0181612, IMG submission 119630) | Hoatzin crop microbial communities from Cojedes, Venezuel. Combined Assembly of Gp0051906, Gp0051904, Gp0051908 | reverse complement strand
CTTTTTCTTCCAGTGCCTCCCAAAGCATTTCAGAAAAGAGAGTGATGATTTAACTTTCCCAGGAGGCACTGCAAAGAGCAAAGAGAGCACTCTCCTTTCTTTCTTTTCTTTCTTTTTTTTTTTTTGTCAAAGAAGAAACCCTGAGCTGCTAATTTGAGCTTAAATTTTAGAGAAGGCAATTTCAACTTTCAAAGCGCCTGCTAGTTACACCGCAGCCATAGGCTTTTCGTGGAATTTGCTTACGTATGAATAAGTAGTATTTTCATTTGCTTCTGCATGTTAGGGGTGGCTAGTTCAAAGTGTGCTGATTTTTAGAAGAGCTCACCCCCCCCATCCCTACCCCTGAAATGCCAAGGGAAGTTCCTGGTGCATAAAGCTTCTGAGTTGACATCTTGTGCTCGCATGAACAGAGCATCTTTCATTGACCGCTCAAACTTCCCAGCTTTTCAATAAACTGCATTGAAAGTATGTGGTTTGCCTCTGAATTTTTCCAAAGGTGGTATTTAAAGAAATTACAAAATGGGCCAAGGAGTGCTTTTTCGCAGTCTGTATGTCCACTGGAGGAGAAAGAGACCAAACAGATCTTTTGATTCTCTGTAGGCAGTTCAGAGCACGGTGGGACTCAGGTGCCGGGAGAGTCCAATGGTGTTTATTCTGTTTTATTTACCTCCTTATATCACATCACCTATAAGATGCTTTATAGCCCAAGTAACAACTAATGTCAAAGACTGCCAGAAACCACCAACACAGTTCTGAGCACTGCAAGATGATCTCTGCGACGAGTTTTCCAGCCTGTAGCTTCACTTACTGCTGCAACCTCAGAAAAACGTATCTGTGCAATCCTTCCATGTCACAGCAGTTGAATGAAGACAGATGCCAACACTGACCTTCTGGGCTCAGTGGGCTTGTGATCAGGGCTGTGCCCCACCAGAGTCATCTGTATTTCAGATATAAAACCCTCTCCTTGAGTGCCACTGGGGCTGACAAAATGTGACTTCTACCCTGTGCAACTTAAAAGGCAGAGGGATGAGTTGTGAGATCTCGTGGCCCTAATGGGGTGGGACTGACTTTGTCTCAGTTTTGAAGTCTCCCATGTAGAGCTCAACATGTAAGCTGGTTGCTAGGGGCTCATTTCGTGGACAGAAACCGACACTTCCGTGGGGTGATTCATCTGACCAGACACAGGAGCCTAATTTAGTATGAAATTCATCAGTCTCTAGACTCTACTGACTGCATCAATTAGATCTCTCCTGGTTCTGCAGGCAGCCTGGGGCTGGCGCAAATGGAGACATCCCCACGCGAGGCGCCTGCATGGACTCTTACAAATACACCCCGCCTGTCATCCGCTGGATTCACAGACGCTATTATCACAGCGAATTTCTTTCTGTCTCCAGCACATGAAGAATTACAGGTCACACGGCATCACTAATATCCCTGCTCTCACAGGGCAAAATTATAATTGCAACCTAAAAAAAAGTGAATATGGAAGACTGATGCAAGGAAGAAGATAAGCACCTTGGGGGAAGGGCATAAGATGCTATTTGTATGCTAAGAGTAGAAACTGTTTCATCTAATCTTGACCATCTGCGTGTCAGACTCTGGTGAGGTGAGGCAGCCAGTCCTCCACCTGAGCCCCTCTCTCAAGCAAGGAAACCCAGTTCAGCAGTTTATAGAACTTCTAAGTGGCTGCAATTAGACGAGATGGAGCCCACCTAGGTGGGTAATTTTGCATCTGAGCTTAATGCATTCACCACTTGCAAATGTAATTTGGAAAGATGGCAAGCCCGATGCCTAGAGGCCCTGCTGAGACATTAGGCAGCTCCAGTTAATCGTCTGAACATCACCGATTCCCTGGGCGGTTTCCAGTTGTCACTCTGGGCCAGCTGGTGTGTGCAGGACGGCTGTCCAGGAACCACCGTGGCTCCAAGTTTGGGTCTTCCTTGCGGCTAGGAGGAGGCATGGCTGTCGCTTTGCAATCTATAGCTGGAATGACTTAGCTTGGCTTTGTTTCAGAGGCCACTTCACTGGGTTTTGCTGTTGCTAAAAAAGACGGTTTCTTGAGAAAGAGGAGGTGGAGAAAACCACCTTTGGGTGGCTTTGGAACCTGGAGTTAGTCCTTACCAGCTGCTGCTGGTTGACTCAACCAGTTGGTCTTGCCCTTGCTTGCCTTCCCTCCATGGCCCTATGAAACAGGAACAGGCTTTGTATGATGTTCCCAGCCTTAAAGGAGTGAAAGCCCAACAAGGTTTTCCAGAGCTTTTCCCTCCTGACCACTAAGGTCGGGACACCAAGGAGTCCCCAGACAAGAGAAGACACAAGCCTGGGCTGTTGGCTTCAGTGCCTCGTTCTCTTGCTTCAGGGTGAACTGCAGACACGAGTCTAAAACAGCTTCCTAAGATTAGCAAGAGTGACTTCTCCCATTCCAACTGAGGAAGCGGTAGGCGACTGCCTAATTTCAGTGGGAGAATAATTATCTTTTAGTGGACTGAATAACAGAGAGAAGAAAGGAAGATGATACTGCCTCTTCCAAGACAAGGGCAGCTCCTTTCCTCCTCATGTTTGAGCCAACACCCAGATATACTTAGCTATAATTTTAGCAAGCCAAAGAGGAAAATGAAGGCTGCATTTATTTTTTCTCTGTGGCTACAGCTGAATGGGCTAGCTCTTAAGATCTTGTCACAGTAGCAAAAGGAAAAGATTCGTCTCAAATGGTTTTCAAACTACTCATTAAAGCTTGTAGTACAAGCTGAGGAACGTTTCCTGGTAAGTGATTGTTGTTTTTGCTTCCCATATTTTTGTTTTAAATCTTGAGGGTTGTTTTGACTATTTTTTTCCTCTTCTTTCTAATAGCAACTGTCTTAAACAAGCAGTTGTTTTTAAGCTGGGGAACTGGATTTTCTCTCAGTTAAAAATAACCAGAGAAAACCTTTTGATGATGGATAATTTGATAATTTACTGAATCTTTTAGTAAAAATATTAATAATTTAAAATTACCATTCCAATATTTTGATTCTATGAAATTTTTGGTTTTGATGTTTTGGCTGACCAATGCAAGCACTCCAAGCCAATGCCTACCACGGTCAAGGAGGTGAAGAAGAAAGTGGGAAGAAGCAAAGCCATCTAGACTAAGTGCATGGGCCAGGCCTTCATCATCCACAGGGACAGATGGGCTACTTGGAGGGTGTCCCCTCCAAAAAACAAAGAAGTCTTGGGTGTGTTGCAGAAAGAGCAGTATGAAGACAGTAGTGATTCTACTTCTCCGTCGGGCAACCTCCTGCAAAAACGTTACCGCCCTTCATAATCAGCATTTTCCATTTCAACCATCCCTGTCCAGGGTGGAACACTTCCGCCATAAATTCACCGTCGAAAAAGACAGGCTCGTCACTCTGACCCACTCACCCCAAACTTAATTTACAGACTAGAAAGGGTGAATCACCTTCTCCTAAACCATCTCTCTGCACTAAATACACCAGGACAAGAATGTGGGAAGAGGAGGAAGAGGTGGGACTCTTACAGGAACAAAGAGAAATAAATCTCCAAGGAAGTAATCTCTGGAGCAGGTCCCTGCAGTACGAGGCAGAAGAGATGGCACAACCACAGCATCAACTGAAAGAACACACTTCTCAGTAAATATTTGAACTGGTAATTAACTTGACTGGAATACATTAAATAAGGAAATGTTCTCTGAGCCAGGACTGTCATTTCAGCTTTTTCACTTGCTCACGATTCCTCCTGTGTGCGATAGTTATTATAATGTTCTTTCATGTCAAAAGCAGACACCACTTACCACTAGCCAAACAAAACCATGCAGGCTCAAAAGATGTTTATCTCATCCAGCCATGCCCAGCATAAGGGACATTTTCAAAGTTTGCCACTAGACGGGCTCTCTCCCTTCCTGCTCTGCCACTTTCTTCTCTCCTTACCTGGAATGAGCTAAAGATGCTGCACCTCTGTGGTCCAGCGTTGGACAACGGGTCTTTGAAGAGTTTTTAGCTCAGAAGCAGCAGAAAAGGCAAAAGGAAACTCATCCAGCTTTTGAATCACTAGCAACAGCAACAAATTTGAACAGCTTTACTGGAACAAGAACCCTCTTTGGTCTCTGTGCAAGTCTACGGAGACCTTGGTGGTGACAACACACAGGATGCAGTGACGCAGCAAAGCTGGCACAAGATGTGGAAGTCCATAGCAGAGTTTTGGCTGTAAAGATCTCAGAGGTTGCAGGGACCCCGGTGAGCACAGAAGGTTTGGAGTTTATAGCAGCAGAGGACCTTGCAGGATGAATCACGGTGATGGTGATCCTGGTCCCACTCATTCTGCATGCAGTGAAAACACCCAAAGCATCAGCAGAGATGAAAGCTCCCAGTAGTGGTACAGCTCTGGGGCTGAATCACTGGGGACTATGAAATACACAAATAAAGAAATCTCAGGAGCAAATCTGCCTGCTTGGCTGATAAGTTAGGAGCAGGAATTTTGTTTTAATCGGCAGTGAATTCCTTATAGAGCCAAACTGGCAAGTCCACAGCCACATCAGAAAGAGTTGGTTTGGAATATCCCACTTGGAAAAAAAAAATTAACTTATGTAATTTCAGCTTTTTATCCTAGGTGTTAAAAAAAAAGTTTAAATAGCTCAGAATATCCTGAAGGACAGAAGTTGTGTTTTTATGGCCTGATGACGCAGATGCAGATTTATTGCATTTTTTGCCATTACCCAGAGAGTCGTTATCAGGGATCATTTGCCTTCACTTTTTTCTTCAGCTATCCAATTTTCAAGGTATGCATCCAGCTCCCAGAAAGCGCAGTGGTTTTATCTCTGCTTTCTGACCCCTGGACCAAATGAGATGGTCTAGCTCTCTTCCTGAGATGTTGCTTTCTGTTCTTCAGTGACCACACCATTTACTATAATTACGAGTATATTATTATTACTCCAAGCACGCAGAGGAGACAACCATGTGGGGTGTCTCGTGGCTGCGCAGGTGGGAAATCTGAGGCTGTGTTTTCAGCCCTGCATCTGCAGCCCGAGGAAGTGGATAGACACTTTGCACGGCAGGTGGGAACAAACGATACCCAAAGAGCCTGCCACAAAGCAGACTGCAAATAAATCCCGGCAAGAAATTAGCCAGTAATTAGTTCCTCCTGTGAACGCTCATTCCTTGCAGCCAGACGGCTCCACAATCCACATTATATTCAAAAGCAAGTTGTTTCTTGTAATGTGGACAATATTACTAATGGGAGGGCGGGGGAAGGTTTTAGTCAGAGACCTCAGTTGAAGAGGGATGGATCAGGGTAGGAGCAAGATGTTCTGAGCTTGTGGTCCAGGCTCAGCAAGTGGGTGGATTATGCTGGATCTTTGTCACCTCTGCTTCGTACAACTTCTTTCCTTTTAAGGTGATTTTAATGGAAACCCCAGTTTTCTTTGGATGCTTCAACTCAGCTGCACTAGAACAAAGTGAATGTTGGAGCTTTCTGTTTGGTGGTCAAACCAGGTCAGACCTGGCCAGCAAATTCTGACTTGGTCCCTAAATATGTTTGGGGGTTCAAGGTTTCTCGTCTACACCAATGAAACATTTTCAGGGGGTCTGCTCTTCTCAAAACACAGGACAGCAAATTTAACTTCCCTTCTCCACTTTTTCTAGGCTTGTGTCATTGAGGTGGCTCGAGGAAACTCCTAACTGCGGACGATACGATCCACAAGTCTGCTTAGAAGAAATGAAGGAAACCCAAACCCAAACCAGCAATGCAAACCAACTGGCTAGTTGAGTGTGGACTGCTTGGTGTCTGCGCACGGCTGGTCCTGCTTCGGCTCCCGAGGAGCTGGACGGTGCATGGCTTGCCACGACAGAGCCGCAGGGCAGGGAGGATTTGTTAAGGCAGGAGTTGGAATTGCTGAGATGTGTGTTTGAAGAGGTGGCAATTCTGCCCTTTCTATCCACAGGGAAATGCAGGTTATGTTTTTTCCTGGAAACACCCTCATCTTTAGCACAGCTCAGTTTAGCACAGACAGAGCTGGGTTTCGGAGCTGGAGTGTCGACATACCCAACATATTCACTAATAGGGCTTACGTGCTAGTTGCGTGTGGGAACAAAAATCCCAATGACATTCTTCAGAGTTCAGGTGCTACCTACATGGGGAATCCTCTGTCTACACCCAACGCTTACTGGCCGTGGTCCAGTAGGTGGATTTATCCTTTTTCAGGACTACAGGAGGCCTGGTATATTCCTCAGTGATGAATCACTCCAGGCCAGATTGTAGCTGCAGGACGAAGACTCACATTATACAATTAGTTCTGCATTTCCCCAAAAGTGATGCAAATGAGAGGGAATCCCTCAGGACTGCAGCTTTTTGCAACCTTTAGGCAGAAGCTTTGCAATGCCTCTGTCACTGTGAAAGTGGACAACTGGTGGGACACAGGCACCATCAGAAACCCCAGCGCCCAGAGCAGGCATGAAGGCTTTGTACCATAAATGAAGGACCCATCAGCTACTGAATGCCATTGCACAAGAGCAACTGCCAGCGCTGGAGGAGCCCAGATGTTGACCTAGCACAGCGTATTAAACAGGACCTCTGCCAGCTTTCTTGAAATGGGCTATTTTGTACAACAGAAACTAAATTAACAATGTTATTATGTGAAGAAAGTGGACAGGTGGAAGGGTAAGGCATAAAAACCTTTTACATTTTAAGGTGCTCTTTCAGTTCTGGGGTCAAGGAAAGAGGATTCAGTGTAAGTGAGAAACAGGCTCTGAGCACTCAGCATCCAAGACCTCCAGCCTTGGAGATGGGACCATGAGCTTGCCCCGCTGTGCTCTGCTTGTGGCAGTGACGAAGGGTTTGGGTGGGAAGGAGGTGCTACACCTTTGTAGCACAACAGGCAATTATGCCAAACCCAGTAGCAATCTCATAAGCAACTGGTTCTCTTTATCATGTACTCTTGGAGTAACTTGAAAGAAATCATTCAAAGGGGTTATGACATTTTGGTGACAGCACGCCTTGGGTGTTTCTCAGTCCTAAATTGAAATGAGGACAACGAAGCCACAGGTGTCATGATCAGTAATTAAAGGGAAAGTAAAGCCACCCGTCTGTCCTTTGACAGGTAGCCTGTCTGCAGACAGATATTTGTGATGCTGAGCAGCGTGGTGACGGCATTTGCAAAAACGCCTGGGAGAAAGAACATGAAATGCTTTCTGCGTTAAGCCAAGGAGGAGCTGGAGGGCCAGGTGTGCAATTATTAGGATGTCTTGAACACCAAGCTAGCATTTGGTCATTGAGATTTCCACATGCAAGCCATTTCTGTATGGAGAACAAGAGAGGCAGGTGCTTAGCACTCCTTGGTATCACACGCAGTGCCCAGCAGGCGGATTACCCCATAGGATATTCAAGGAGAAAAAGCAACCACATAATAACAAGAACAAAGAGAATAACAAGGCAAAACACCAATGCATGGATGTTGCTTCAAGAAATTACACTGGTGTTCCCCAGATGAATCTCCTCAGCGCGTGCATCCCCACTGCGCGGAGGAGTAGGACTGGTGCCTGATTCATCCGGGATCACCTGGGTGCAGAGTTCAGAGCAGCTGTTAAATGAAATTGTGATTTTCTAAGGTCCCACTTAGTGCAGTTTCTTCTGAAAGCTGCAGATTTGCCTAGTAACATATTTCCTTTTGTCCTCCAGCAGAGGATGGCCAGGGAGTCCTGTTGGCACAGCTGTGAAAAACGTATAATTCACAGCAAGATTTTCTCTTTTCCATTTCTCTGTGCTTTTCATGGCTTTCTTTTCCAGCTACTGAGCACTGGGTTTTCTTCCAGTGCAGGTTCCCGAGCTGGGTGCAATGGATTCTGATAGGAGCCCAGCTGGCTTTTAAACTCAGTTTGGGCATATCTCTGGTCATGGAAGAAAGAGTTTCCTAAACCAGGGGGTTTAGGTCAAGAAGTGAAGGAATCCACCTCAGAAACACAGTGAAATCAAAGCATGACCTTGCATCTCTGAAGGCATAGGGATCTTGCACTCTGGAGGACATAGCTGCGGCAGAGAAGAGTTTAGCTTTGGGAGGGGGTATAATCACTACCGTTGCTTGCCTTTATCTCCCTGAATGTGTGGTTTGCTAGAAATTCAGAGAGTTAGTCTCTGGAAATGGAGGTTACAACCCTGTAGGCTTGCTGAACTGGGGAAATAAAGACTGTGGTGCCCAATGTTTCAGATGGCTGCTCTCCAGGGCAGATCGCAATGGGGCTTTAGGTAACTTTGGAGTAGCTGTTTCTGAATGTGAGGACTGCGACGAACAGAAGTTGTCTGCAAATTCCTCTGGGAGAAATACTGCTCTTCATCTCTAGTTAATCCAGCGGAGACAACCATAAAACAGAGCTTATGCACCAAGCTGCCACCTCTGGAGTGACACACTGTGAGTTTTTTGCGTGTTGGTGGCAAAATGAATCACGAAAGTGACTCCAACCATTCATTAAGATAATAGGTACGTCCTCTAGGAGCTATACCTTCTGTAATCTCCTTAATCTGAGTGTCCATCTGGAAGGCTTAATGAATGGGTGCTCACAAAGACAGCATTGCTGTTTCTCCTGGTTCTTCTTTGTCCTTTTATTTCGCTGAGGCTGGTAGCTGTGTACCGATACCACTTCTGCTCTTGGATCATGTCCCCGTGGCCCTGCAAAGCATGACCCCATGTCTCCAGATTCCCCTGTCCTGGTGACTTTATAAAACAACTTTTTGCTTGATGATACCAAGCTCTCTCATTGACTGTTCATGGACACCATGCCTCCAGCTTCAGCTTGGTGATGAGTTTTTAGGTAGCTGCATTCAGGTAAGAGGACTCCCATGCTAAAAAGTGGTTTTATTCCTTTATGTTATCTTGCCTGCCACGTCATTTTTACAAGGTCAGTAACAGGGTTTGCTCTCTACTGAACATCTCTCCTTGTCCCTCTCTGCAGAGCGATGCTTTTTAATTCAACATGGGACACAGAGATCATATTGCTGATAAAAGCTCTGGGTTCTCTGCTCTGCTGCCAATAAACTGCACGCAATCTTTGTGCATCACCTCTACTTCACTTTTTTTTTAAGAAACCTGTTTATAAGTTTGCAAAATTAAGTCTATTACACTAACCACACACACCGAACAGCTACTTTCTATGGTCATTATTACATATACTCATGTGCACACACAAACACAGATTTACAGCCCTATTGATGGGAACTAGTTTAAATTCAGTGGCTGAATTTCTCTCCTCCCACACTCTCCCCTTTCACTCAGCTGCTGGAGGGCATCTCCGGAGTCCCTGGTTGTCTCAGTGCATGAAGGAACAGGCTTTCTGGTTAAAAAAATCTGCATCACAGAAGACAGGAGACAACTGTCCCGTGAAACAGTACAGTGGTATGTCCAGCCTCCAGATATGATGCAGTTCTCCTGGATGCTTTTCACGAGGATTGCCCACCCTTCCCCAGAAAACCAATGGCAACCTCCTGCCCTTCCCTTGGCACGCGCTTGCCCTGCACCTGCAGTGACAATTCCCAGTGCTTAGTCCCGGCAGTTGTGCTTTCGTCAGGGCACTGCCATACCAATTCCACCCCATTACTCAGAGCCCTAATAGTCCATCAGGCCCCAAGCCTTAACACCAGGTTGGTCAGATGATGCAAAAGCACCTTACAAATTCCTATGCCAAAGAGGAGAATGTTACAAAGGAAGGGGGTGGACACCTGTGGTGTTTGGTACGAAACCTATTTGTCTCTTGCAAAATAAGATGGTAAATATGATCTATGAAGGAGAGCTTCTCGGCTTAGGTCACCTGGTAACACCATAGAAACAGAGATTTTAAAAATCCAAGCAGGCTGCCTCGTGCTAGTGCTGGCACCCTGCCTACTGCAGTCAAACATGAGAAGTCACAGCAGCTTTGTCTGAAGGATGCATGCAGCTCTGCATCCAACACCCCAGTTCTCCATTGCATGAATAAAGAAATGCCTGCAATATGAGAAAGTTGCCCTGAATGAAGCACCTGGAATTGCTGTCAGGGCACAGAGTGTGGCCAGCAGACACAGGCAGGGTGGACATCCAGCTCTGGCGAGTAGGTACCTCTCCATGTTCCTTGCATGAGACATCACCTTTAGGAGCGACACTCTCTTCTTAGCTTTCTGACATGATACCCCAACATCTTCCCATCAATACTGCTGACGTGACCGACATTGGTTACCCACAGTTTATTATCGTCCAGCAGAAAGGCTGCAGGAGGAGGGTAAAGTCTTTGGCAAGGTCTTCTCTGGCAGCACCGCAAATGCAAATGGTGCACACAGGCAGTGACCACCAACACTCTGGGAACGGCCTGGAAGGAACCTCAGGAATTATTTTGTCCATCTTTTTGCCCCAGAGCAGCATAAACGGCCAGGGACAAGCCATGCTGAGGTTGAACAGCTACCGAGGAGCAAGGTTACTGGGAGGAAAGCAAGGTGCCCAATGGCTATGGAAAGAGCCCAGACCATCATCTCTAGCCTGGTCCCCACAAATCCACCATCTGCTTTGATGTGGGAGCAGAATCAAGCTGCAGTTAAGAGACCAGGAACAGCCACCTTTGGAGAGCTGGACCCGTGAAACCAGAGGGAGATGACCCAGGGGCCTCATTAGCCATTTTAAGGGTGACTTTGTGGTCCCTTTCGCAAGGAGCCACAAAAACTGCCCAGCCTGCTGGGAGGGAGGGAGAGCTCCAGCATGGCCAAGCCCTGCCAACCCCATTTTCTCAGAAGAGGGTCTTAGAAAGTGATTTTCTCTCTGCGAGAAAGCAGACTTGGATGGCTGGGTTGCTACAGCCAGAATCATAACAGGAGGTTGGAAAAATCCCTAGGCTCTCCCTATCTGCACGGATGGCTTTAAAAGGTCCCAATTTAGTAAGGTGCTTAAGCAGAATTAATTTATCGAAATGCATCTGGGTACATGTAAATCTCGAAAGCATAAGTCTCATTGAAGCCATCACAATTCAAGGCATACTTAGGGCCAAGGACCTCAGGGGTTTCCCCAGTTAATCTGGGTGTAAGCTGCTGCTTTAAACCTTTGCTGAATCCCATCAGCCTGAAAACAGCGGTTTCATCTCTTGCTTGTAAAGAGGAAGGTTAGTCCCTTTATACAGCTCTTCAAACACTATCCAACCTGCAATCAGCCAGGTCAAAGCATGGAGACATGAAGAAGGTCTCTACGAATAAGACATTTGTGTCTGACTTGAGCCAGTGCTGTGCGTGTGTGTGGCCGATGAAATAAAGGTGATGGCAATCCTTCTTTTCAGAAGACCAAATCACATCAGAAAGCTTCCTCCTTTGAAGCTGATGTAACCAGTGCTCAGGGCTTCCATCATGTGACTGCAAACCGGCTTTGTGAAAGCTCAGCAGATGGAAACCACAAGCTCTGCCCTGAACCATCTCCCTCTGATGTGCAAGGCTGGGCAACTAGAAGAAGCCACTTCTTAGGGCTGCCAGGAGCAGCCAAAGGTTGAAGCGCAGGTTTGTTGCTTTCAATCCGCAGGGAAGCAGCCTGGCAGTACCTTGTACGTAAGAAGGGATCTCAGGGCTCTCAGTCAGTGGAGGCATGTGGACTGTTGTCCCACAGGCTGCCTTTTCCCTGCTTTCCAACAAGACCAGGGGCTTAGAGGGTCTACAGCCCTCAAACAGTGCGTATCTCACCCACAAGGCACAAGGCACTCTATGTTGGGTGGCTGAGAGGAGGTATGGAGGGCAGCATGGAGCTGATGTAAAACAGACCCAGATTTCTCACAGCTGGAAAAACTGGCAAATTGCTACCTTAAGGATGAAGGGCTGTGTCTTTCTTGCCATGCAAAGGAGCTGGAGTGTCTTCCTGTGCTCCTGCTGGGCAGCAGAGCTCAGAACAGCGGCTGCCCTGGTCACCATCCCCGATGTCTCATCTCTGCCCCACAGCAGCTGCTCCCAGCCAGCGTGTGGGACTGAGGCATGCAGAAAGCAGGACCACAGCCTCTCGTGCTGGTGATCTGATAGCCTGGCTTCTCCTTGTTTCTCAGCTTGCCCATGGTTTGTGCCCACCTAAAAAGCTTGTGAAAGTCACGTTGAATGGACCTGCCTAAAGGTCCATACAACCTTTAGCTCACCCGTGAATGCCCTGTTCCCAGGCAGTGCTCCAGGCTTGGTTTCAGCCCACTCACCAATTGTCCTCCACAATGGTAGAACCAATACATCCGCACAAAATAAAATGAATTTCCAAAATATTTCCCCCTTTCACTTACCAGCGAGAGGTCTCGGTGCTTGGATTACCTTAGGCAGAATGACACGAAGGATACAGTGCCCAAAAGCTCTTCTGCTTTCTCCAACTATCTTAATCTCACAAATGAAAGTACATCACATTGCAAGATGTGCATCCTAGTATACTCAGACCAGTGCAGCTACAACGGAACTGCTGCATGATTATAATTACACACAGTATTTTAGAGTTCATTTCAGCCCATTCTGAGACCTGTAAAAAATAAAAGGTAAGATCTTTACCTGGTGATACTCCACAAATACTCTAAATCATCCGAATTCCTTCGCATTATTTTTAACTCAAGACAACCTATTGCAAGCTTACAAGAACATTGACCAGGAATCCTCCCAGAACCAGCTAATTTTGCCCCAGCAAAGATGCAAAACTTCTTAGGGCAAGCTCTGCAATCACTTGTGATTCTGTGATTAGACCCCTTTGTTAAGGCAAAAAAGGAACTTTATTTGTTTCCAAGCAAATTCAAAAATCTTTTAAAGAATTTTAATTAGGACGGTACGGTACCTTCTCATTAGCAGATATTACTAGAATAATATACTGTCAAATAGGTGTGTCGCAGGAATATGAGGAAAAAAGTTCACTCCGGCTAACATTTCTCAACCTGTTTGTAACACTTCGCTTCACTTCTTCGTTGCATCTCCAGCTATCGTTTACGTGAATTCACCGTGTGCGCCGGTCACATCACACCCAGATACTGAAGACAATTATCACCTTTCTTAGGCACATCATTCGGCAATCTATCGCTGGCTGCAGCGAAGCGTTTCCCAGAAGCGCCCTGTCTTCAGCCCCTTGTATTCTGAGGGGCACGTGAAGCCCAGCTGGACCAGTGCCTCAACTCCGTGTGCACGAACCCCCAGTTTGCCAAAGCATCCACTCCGTCACTGAATTTGTCCTCAGCAACACCTCGTGCAGTTCAGGCTCCATCTATTCGGAAACCACCAACCGTGTCCTGCTCTGCTTATCAGCACGTGAGCCGGCTAACTCAGCTGCAACCGAATCGCCGATGAGAGCTGTAGCCATACCCACGAGAGGACGAAGTGAACGCTTACAAGAACACTCCTGGTGCCGTCACAGTCATGCTTTGGCAGATACGCCCTCCTTCTCCCCTGTCACCGGCGGTCATTGCTCAAGAGCCAGCCTGGAGCTGGCGCGAGACCCTGGAAGAGGCGGCATCGCCACGACATTTTTGCAGGAGGTCCTGAAACATAATTAAACGCCGTGGTGAAACTGAACCGTAAACAAGCCATGAATAAAAACCCCTTGAATTATTTTGCTAAACTATAATTACACAATAAGGAAGCAGATTAATTAAGTAAAATATAAGTCCTGAAACTGAAGCTTGCAAGCAAAGCAGTTTATTTTAATTTCCACATTATTTCATATGAGATAGAAGTGTTTGCTGTGGGTTTAAAATGTTGGAAGCCATTCCTTGCTGCCAGGCAGACCAAACCCAGTGGATAAATTAAATTTTTGCATCTCAGGCACCTCCTGAAATGTATATAAGGAGAAGGGCTCTGCCTCAGAGCAGCTAAAGGAGATCTCCTTCTTTCACTCCCTGCTCCTCTCTTGCTCCTCTGCTTTGCCGTTACTGCTTCGCCTCCCGTCTCCCCCAGCCACCATGAGTCGACAGTGCTACACCTCCAGCTCTCTCTTGGGAAGACGGGGCTTCTCCTCTGCGTCCGCCGTCTGCGGCCTCGGCAGGGGCAACAGCAGCTCAGCCTCCGTCTGCCAGCCGGTGGGACGGCGATGTGGGATCGGTGGCTTCAGCAGCCGGAGCGTCTGCGACCTGGGGAGAGGGCAAAGGATTTCCTTCGGTGGGAGCTGCCGCAGCGGGGTCTACGGTGGCCCCGGCGTTGGACGTTGTGGCGTGGCTTACGGAGGAGGCCGCTTTGGCGTGGGCACGGTCGTGGGGTTTGGTAACTGCGGAGGCTACGGGGGCCTGGGCAGCTACAGAGCTCTTGGGGACGGCGTGGCTATCGGAGGCTACGGCAACGGCATCGGCATCGGCCTCGGTGGAGGTAGATCTGAAGGGATTCGGGGCGTCAGCATCCATCCGGAGCTCCTCAAGCCCCTCTGCGTTGGGGTTGACCCCGAGGAGTGCCAAGTGCGGACCCATGAGAAGGAGCAGATCAAGAACCTCAACAACCAGTTTGCCTGCTTCATCGACAAGGTGAGACCCCGCTCCCCCCGTGCAAAGCTGTCTGCCTCGTGCCGCGAGGCTCCGATGGATGGGTTGTCTCCAGAGAGACAATGTCAGTAGCTATTTCTGCTGGCACCCTGATCTTGCAATGGGCTCTGATAGACCATGGTGCTCCTGACCTGGAGGCTGTTTGGATTTAAGCCTTGCACCCAGGCACCCACACAGGTATTTTACCTTTCACCAGTCTGCTCCGTAGCTAAATCAGGAGCAGCTCGAGGGACATAGCAAATCAAAGCCTGTGAGAGAAGGGATGGGGACAAGGAAATGTAAAAAGGCAAAATAGGAAGTTTTGTTATGAATGTATAATCTGACACTGATACCACACCTCTATCAACTCCAGAGGACTTTAGTACTTTTTAAATAGTGTGTGTGCTTCACCAAGGAGCTGTAGAAAGATAGGCGTCTAGCTAAAATGCTAATGAACGATTTTAAATTCTCTGTCCCTCCACTCTGTCAATTAAATAATTTGGTGATTTCCCAAAGAGATCTTCTTTATTCTGGTTATCTTAGCTAAGCCTAAGGGTTTTCTTTGGTGTTTAGAGGCGTGTTACAGGAAATGACTTTTCAAATGGCAAAGAAGCCTTTGCTCTGTCTGATCTTGATTTTCCTTGTGAGCTGTTTTGCAGCTGGCAAAACAAAGCCCACGGAAAAGAAGCCACTCTGCTTCCTCCCATGTGAAAAATGACTTATTCATAAAGGTCCTCGAGTACTAGAGAGCTCTTTAATCTAGAAGTGAAAGGCGTGATAAACATCCGCGGTTAGAGTTTAAATCAGATACATCAAATGACATCCTGGATGGAGCTTGTAGTGGCACAGAAGACTCATTATTGCAATCAGAGGAGGCAGTGGATCCTCCACCAGCCAGTTGTCGCAGGGGAGGAGGTGGTGTGTGGCTGAACTGTGCCTTGGTCAAACAGATTGGCCTCAGCACAGAGCAAACGCACTGATGTTCAGCTGTGATATGAGTCCTGGGGTGGTCTAGGTTTAATTCAGCAAAGGTGCTGTTCTCACTTGGGCTGCTGAGAAATCAGCACTCAACCATTTACGTTTCTGGTTTTGTTTTTATTTTTCCCTTTTGTAAGTGGAGGAACCCAAAGTGCCTTTTCCTGGGACAAGAGGGGGTTGTGTGACTCTTGCATCTCTTGCTTCTCCAGGTCCGGCTGCTGGAGCAGCAGAACAAGGTGCTGACCACCAAGTGGGAGCTGCTGCAGCAGTATGTCCTCCCAGCTTCCAGGAGAAACCTGGAGCCCGTTTTTGAGAACTTCATCTGCAACCTGAGGAAGCAGCTGGAGTGCGTGCTGGGGGAGCGAGAGAGGCTGGAAAACGAGGAGCGTTGCCTCAGGGACCTGGTTCAAGAGTACAAGTGCAAGTAAGAGTACACAGAGAGCAGCTGCAGATCAGGGTGTTTCTGAGCGTGAAGCCAATGCCTTTGCACTGGAGGGCGTCCAAAAACTGAGGCATGGGGAGGGTAGCAGGGCAAGGCATGCCAGTTCTGGAGTCCCACAGCTGCACCTCAGATGCTGGTGATGGACTGAGAGAGCTCTTCAACCAGCGTTTCCTTAGGGAGAGGGATAGGGAACCACTTTTCCTCTCCCTAACACTCCTGCACACCACTACAGTTTGCTATATCAAATTTCCCACATCAGCTGTGCCTGTGGCTCCCCCAAATCTCGTGTCCCCAGTGCCATTCATTCCCACAAACCCCTCAGCCTGTTTGTCTCCACCCCACGCTTTATCCACATTGTCTCCATTGGGGTTCATTCTCTGTTCCCAGAGGGAATGTGGGAATAGTTTTTTTAATCTAAGCTGCAGATATTCCTTAATAGCTCCCCATGTGCTCTGCTAAGCCGTGAACCAGGATGCTTGGTGGTTGGTGGTATACAGCCCAGGCTAAAAGAGTAGTCCTTCCTCCAGAGATCTTACAGTCAAGCATTTCAGATGTTTTTTTCTTGTGGAACCACTACCAAGGAGGTCAGACTCATCTTGTGAAAGTTCTTCTAGGTCTCAATTACTTTGTCATTATGCGCTGGCTTTCCCTCCCATTGCACTTGGGAATTTCAAAGGTTGCCCAAGCTCCTGACCTCCCTTACGGCGTTTTGGCCACACTCTCCCCATAAACACTCAGAGCAGAGTCCTGGATGCTCCAAAAAAACATCACACAAAGCAATCCAAGCCTTCAGCTGAGCTACACGGTTTTACATTTCTAGTGGTTTGACCTGATTTACTGCCACCTCACACCAACCATGGAGTCACTGCTGTGGACTATTTAAAACTGCTGAACAAAGCCCAGTAGGGAGGAAAGCAATAGCAACAAAGCAAAAATCAAAAAGGAGGTACAAAGTGAACAGGGAGAGGCTCTGGTTTTAATCACAATTCCTATGTTCTGTGTTGGCCATTTGGGTGGTGGGGATGGGACCACTGGGGCTCAGAATCCCACTCCTCTCCTTTCCTCTTGCAGATATGAAGATGAGATCAACAAGCGCACAGCTGCAGAGAACGAGTTTGTGGTCCTCAAGAAGGTGAGTGACACTAGGGACAGGGCCAGTGAGACCAACTGGGAGCGGCAGGTGTTTGGGCAACACCAGGGCATGGGGCCAGGGGGAGAAATGGGGAGTCCTGGCACCATGACTGAGCCCCCACTGGGTAGCCCCAAACCAGAGGCAACCCGACGAATCTGGATAACCTCCATCAGGCTGTAAGCACATGCAAGGCAAACCCATGTAGTCTTCAGTGCTGGAAATGGTGAGGTTTCCTCCAAATCTATCCGAAAAAAATGGGCTTTGCCGCAGCCCTTGTTTCTTCACCCATTTTCACTGAATTCATGGTGTCTCTCCAGGATGTGGACTGTCTCTACCTGACCAAGGAGGAGCTGGAGGTGAGAGTGGGCCTCCTGCGGCAGCAGCTGGAATTCCTGAAGTGCATCTACGCTGAGGTAAGAGCT
>Ga0181612_177786_pt1 | contig 17408 bp, 22 predicted proteins | sample HoacroProtozoa21_FD_119630 | JGI IMG/M metagenome (GOLD analysis project Ga0181612, IMG submission 119630) | Hoatzin crop microbial communities from Cojedes, Venezuel. Combined Assembly of Gp0051906, Gp0051904, Gp0051908 | reverse complement strand
TGGGACGCGCACCAGCGCCATGGCCACGAGGGACACCCCGGCCGGCAGCCCGGAGCGCAGCGGTGACAAGATTCGCCTCACAATGTCTCGGTGCCGAGCTCGGGCATAAAAGCGCATTTAGAGCCCTGTTAGGGGAGAGCGAGGGCTTCCCCCTGCTCCCTGGTTGCGCTCGCGCTGCCGGGGGGGTGACACTGCTGGGCCTTGCTGTTCTGGGGCTGTTTTCTTGGTTTTGAGGGTAGAGAAATGGGAGCACCAGAGCTCCAACACATTGGGCACAGCATTTGGGAAAATCCACCACGTCCCATAGCAGAAGTGACATCTGTGGACTGTCACATGTCCTGGGACACAAAAAAAGTGGAAAGGGGGAGAGCCAAGCACAGTAGCTCAACAGCCCGGCAGAGATCAGGCTCTGGTCTGGTGTAGGGAAGCTAAAATAACAAGCCTTTAATCCCTAGGTCTTGCTGAACGGGTCAAGTACGGCTCAGGAGACGAGAGGGGACAGAAAAACCTAATTTCCAGTATTTTTTGCCATCGTGCGGATTTGTCAAAAATGGGATTATCACATGAGACAGCAGCAGCTGTTCTTAAAAGCGCTTGCACCCATCTGCTGTCTTCTTAGGTTAGCATATGTCTCCTGCTGTCTTCGGTGCCCTGCGCTGTAGAGCACGCGCAGGAGCTGTCGGAGGGCAGGAGCCAGCGCGCTGAAGCACAGTGCTCCGCTCCGAGGAGCAAAGTCATCCGATTTACACAGAGGGGAAAGTCCTCGTTTTGCTAGACAGCGGGGAATGGGAGGCTTTGGCTAATCCCGGCCGGTTTCCCTCAGCAGGGAGTGGTAGTTGTTATTTTAGGGCTTAAACAAGCCTTAGAAAGGCAGAGGCGGCAGAAGGGGTCTCTGCAGCTGGGTCCCTGCGGCTGCCTGGGGGCTGCCTGGGCAGCTCGTGTGCGTGCTTGTGTGTGGCTGTGTGCCACCTCCCCGGGGCTGCCCACGCCGCGTCCCTCCTTCCACGCCCCAGCCACACCAGCCCAGAGACAGTGGCTGCCTGTCCCGGGGGTGTTCCAGCCCTTCCTCCTCTCCAAAAACGAGGTAAAAATAGAAGACAATGAAATGGAAATGCACATCCTTAGGACGTGGAGGCAGCCTCCAGGAATGCAATCAACGCTCCTACTTTTTGGCATCGTAAAAATGTAGAATTTGTTAAAATAACCCTCTTCACACAATGCAAAACAATAAGCATGAGAAATAGTTCAGCGAGGATGACTTCACCCTTGCCAGAAACCACACCGAGAAAGTACAAGAGAGCCAGGAACCAACACTGAGCAGGGACTGAAAGGCAGTGCAAAGTCACTGCTCAGCCTGGAGAACTGCAGAAAGCAAACCAACTGTCCTGACCGAGGAACCACAGATGAAAGCTCATTAGCATGTTAAAATTCTTTCCACTCTAGCAAGTTTTGATAACTATTGATAACACACTTCAGTAATTTCTTCTGTAAGCCTGACAGGTGGCTGCTCCGCCAAAAAATCCCCTTCCCTCTCTCACCCTCATTTTGATCAAGGGACGGGATGACCTGCATGCGCGTGTCGCTTGCTTTGGTGTCTGCATTCTCATGGATATAAAATAGTCCTATCACCTAATCTCCTTCCTAGCATTTTTTTATTACTAGATCTTAAACCATTTTGCAGACAAAGTGAGTGACATATTATCCGTATTTTATAAGCGACGAAACCGAGGCACAAGGAACCCAGGAGACGTGTACAAGGTCACCCCGTCGGCCATCAGCAGACTCAGGAGCAGAGGAGCCACGAAACACTCGCCGTGTTGGATCCAGCTCACAGGACCAGACGCTTTTCGCCACACACACTGTACTGCTGCTTCTCCCTCTGCGTTTTCTATTGCCCCCCGTAACAAATTGATCTCAGTGGGATGTAAGATCAAGGTAATACCATGCAAGGGGAAAAGTCTCTGAAAGGCATTCTGTATTACACTGCTGTCAGACATCTGCTTCCCAGCTCACTTTAATCAGCTCTAAATCTTACTGTGCATGGCTGTGTACCCAGGCCTTTAAAAAATGGGACAAAAATGAAAAGCGAGACAAATTTCTGTCTGAATTGAAACTGCGATGAATTCCACCTGAGGTTTGTCACAGACGGGGATGTGATGCAAACCCTCCTAAGCCCGCGTACACAGGCCAGCCGTCTCCTGAGCGGGCATGGGCTGCACTGGCTGCCAGCAGTCGCATACACACACTCGTATAAATGTAATGTTTCCGGAGATGCAAGCAGCTTACAAAGAACAGCTGAATTTCCACTGATTGATACCAGCCTGAGGTGTAACTCTTCTTACAGCATCAGATTGGTTGCACTGTCTTTGTAAATCCCTTGGGGGCTTGAGTTTTTGGGGATGAAAGATGTTATGAGATGTAAGGTATCACCATTAGCAGCTGCCATTCTTGTCTACCTAACAGATGGCAGTAAATAATGACAGACTCATCTCTTTCAGCAACAGTGAGATAAAACACTGAAAAATCTGTCTACCTTTCCCCTTCGGGACAGCAACCCCTCCTGCGCTGGAGCAGAGCAGCGTCCCCGACCCCCAGCTCCAGCAGCACCGCGGGGTGCCCCCTCCCTGGCCCGCAGCGCAGGGCTGCAGTCGCCCTGCTGCTGGCTGCTCCCAGCAAGCCCCGGTTTTACTCTTCCACTCTCAAACTGGCCAGTTCTGTCTTGTTCACAGCTGAGCTCTGCTGAAAACTGATCTCTGTCTTTTACCAAAGACCAGATCACTGCAGACGTTTCCCTCCAGAGCTGTGTGTAACCCTGCTCCGCAGCCTGGGGGCTGTCAGCTCTCACTCCGGTTTCACACCCTGCACCTTCAGTTCTTTTTTAATTTTCCCTGTGACTCTAAATCTGAGTAGATGCTTGGAGCATCCATTTCTCTTTCAGCCCCATCTGTCTGGACTCTAAAACTGTCCAAACCACTTCCACTTCCATCACATCTCGCCTTGAAACCTCCCTTTCCCTCTCCTACTCAGCAGGAGCTCCCTGGGAATTTTCAGAGACTGCAGACGAAAGATACCCTGGAAAAATACGTGAGTTGACTGCATGAGCCTACAATGCTTTTCCAGCATGCAAATACCATCATGTCTAAAAGACTACAGTTGCTCTGACATACGCATCAGTGACATAGAATACATCTACTTCAACAAGTACACGTTCGGCATGGATGCACCAAGTAGTATCACGGAACTAATTCCTTCCTACTGACACATGCACAGCAAAAAGCTCATTTCTGTAGCTGTACTGAATGGCGTTACATGCTTCCCGCTATAGAAGTCATGCTCCTGCTGGCACCTTGTGTTTCCTTTCCTCGTCCTGCTGGCTGAAGTGACTGTCCAGGAGAGAGCCGATTTGACTGATAAAAGCCAATGTTACTTGTCTCACAACTTCCCAGCCTCCGCACCTTGCTGATGGAAGGACAGTACTAATAAACCTCACTCTTACTTGGAGAGGAGCAAAAACAAAAAAAGCTGTTCCTTGAATTTCCCTAATATACGTTTAAAGAGGTATTTATTTAGGATGGATGCGTGTACGGAGCGTCCTCCAGCATCGCACAAAGCCATCCTGCCACCCACGCCTTCCAACTGCTGAAAGCAATTACTTTCCTCCCCTGCTCTCAGCACTAGCACAGGATGCGCCGGGTCTCCACAGGTCATGCACAGAAACTGGTTTTTACTTTCTTTTCTTTTTTCCCCTGGAAGAAATCGAGGGAAGCAGGAGCTTCCAGCATAACAGTAGGAAAATCTTCCAAAGAGCTTCTTGAACTGGCCTTGACTGTGCAGCAATTGAAGCTGTTTCCTGATCCGAGTCCTTACCGCTTGCTGGAGATTTGGCTGCCGTGAGGCTTATTTACCCAAAGCTGGGGAGATTAAAGCATATTTTCTGGGACATAGGGCGGAATGGTGTTGGGCCAGAGTGACCCATGGGTTCTGACGCAGACGGGGAAATGCAGCCCACAGAGATGGCCTGGTCCCATGGTTAAACAAGCCCTTTGTGGCTTCAGAAGAAGCAGTGACCATCTGCCCTGACCGCACTTCCATATTCAAAGTGCAGCAAGTGGCATGAGATGCGCCAGCCATGCAGTGCATGGAAGAGTAATCTCTGAGGAGATGCCAGAGCAACTCTCAGCTGGAGAGCGTGTGGGCATTCCTGGCAAAAAGGGCTGCACGATGGATTCCTCAGCTGCAGGAATTACAGCCCAGGCAGAAAGAGGAAGAGGAAATGGTAAAACCACAAAACGTGGTTGGGTGTTTTTCGCACAAGCCACATCCCATATGGTTTTGGTATGTATAATAACACAGTCCCCGAACAGCAGCAGAGGCAGTCACAGAAGGCAGAAGCCGGGGTTGCAGTGAGGATGATGAGGCTGCAGGGAGGAGCAAGGAGAGTGGAGCCAGCAGGAGGAGGCATCAAAAGACAGATGGGGAAAGCATCTTTTTCTGGGAAGAGTGTAGCTGGGCTGATTGTTCTGCCATGTTATTAATTGCTTTAGATACACCGTGCTTTCTCTCCAAAGAACCCAAAAGCACCACCCTGGGTCGTTCTGCACCCTTCCCATAGGGCATGGGGAGAAGAGGGGCTTCTGGCAGTGACCGAACACAGGTCCGACCCTGCAGCCCCGGAGGCACCAGCACTGCTGGGAGATGCTCCATCTGCGAGTCCCAGACGAATGCCCTTTCCTTCAGTGGGGGCGGAGGGTGGGTTGGGCCCATCTAAGGAAGAATTTCCAGTTTAGAAACAAACAGAGGCAGTTCCTATTATTGTTAGTGGAATGTCAGCATCTCTGGTCCCAAGCACCACTGTCAACAAACAGTCTCACAAATGCTCCTTCAGCATCAGCCAAAATAAAACCCATGAAAGTATCTGTAACTCAGCATTCACCACACACATAACAAGCTCTCCTTTTTCTCCTTAAAACCAGTCTTGTCCACATAATTTTAACATAAACGAACCGGTTGTGGGCTGTGTTATCAAATGAGTCATCATTTTATGTGACAGTGTAATATGATTTAGAAAATTCTTGGCACGCCAGCATGGATTATGCATTATAATCTCTTAATTTGGAGTCTTAGTGCTGTGCAGCAGTGCCTGGAGCGGGAGGGAAGGAACAGGTTATCTGAATTACAGTCCTAGCTCTGCTCCGGCTTTGCTGTGTGACCTTCGCAAATTAGCTACCCTCCTTCTGCCTTACTTTCTTCATCTGCAAAGCAGAAACCCAGCTGTGTCTTACAGCAGGGTTAGTTAATGTTCGCCCAGGAGATCTGAAGAACATTACATAAGTGCGAATTATTATTTTAATAAGGGAAGAAAAGCAGAAGGACTTTGTTTCAGATGCAACAGACTGATCTTGGGCAGTCCCATCAGAACTACCAGGACAGAGTCTCTGCATGCCGTGTACCAGTCACAAGCTAATTGGAGATAATGAATGATTTTCATAAACATAGGAACTGCTGACAGGAAACTTAGAAATGTGCAAACTGGGACTCTTCAGAAAATGAGCATAATTTCTGACAAACATTGATATGCAGAAGATAAATAAGAACCTTTGGGGAAACTCTGCTCCCATCCCCTGAATACTGCATGGGAAAGTCTTGAGAAGCAAAGTTGGGTCAGCAGCCCTGGAAGCAAGACCAGCTATCGTTTGCTGTTGGGGAAGCCCCGGCAGGGGCAGCGGAAGGAAGACCTGCCACTTCCAGGGACGGAGGCTGCGCAGGGCATGTAGGGTGATGAGCGATTAGGATGCTGAGCAGCCACCCTGGAGGAAATGCGAGTGCGTGTGAATCAGGAGCGGTGGAGACTTGTCCACCTCAGGCTGAACTAAAAGTACCGCAGTCCGCTTACGCAGTCCCACTCATCAGAGCACAGAAGTTTGGGATCAGAGTGTGCTCGTGACATCCAAACCAGCAAACCCAGAGCCTAACATCTGCAACTGTTACTCCTGACCCCCATAAGCTTTCCATTCTCTTTGCTTTCAGTAAATGTAAACTGGCTCATATTTAGCAAAGGGTCACTAGGCAGGGAGGAGACCAGGTACCCATTTCCAAAGCTGTCCCGTTCCCTCCGGCTAGCTGCCTTCTAAGTCCATGAAGTCTGGCTTTGTCTGCACCATTCACGCAGTCCCTGGCATGGTATTAGCAGAGAGCAGTATTTCTACAGGCAAGGACGATGCATTTTGTGAGACATAAATATCATATGAGGAATTTTGGGAGACTGAGAAATCCTCCCCAGAGAGAAAAAGAAACCCATCCAGAAGACATGAAAAAACCACAATCGACATTTGCTGGCAGGAGGGCTGCTTCTGAACTCTTTGAAAAGCAGCATGCTGCTGCCAAGGCAAACCTGCCAGAATTGGGCACATTTGGGGTTGATAACTGGCCTTTCCTGGGGATGACTAAGGATCAAGTCTTTGCTAGTAAAGAAAGAGAGGTGGCTGTGACAGACGAAGCAGGCAGACAGGAATGGGTGGCCTCTGGGAGCTCTTTGGGGCAGGGATGACAGGCGAGAAACACAAACATAGGAGGTCTGGCTGTGCTGTGAGCTCTCTCACCTGTTACTCATTGCCCCAGACAGGGCAATGACTGAACAGACACTTTCAAAGGCAGTAGCTGATAATATTTTACTTCTTAGGAACTCATGGGAAAAAAAACAAACCAAAACAAACAAAATCAAAACCCACATATACGACCTCTAATACCTTTTAAACATGGGACCAACTTCTTCAGTCTCTACTTGGGAATTATTCTCCTGAAATGAAATAGGAAGAGGAGGAAAAGGGATGAAGGGATACTGGAAAGCGCAGAAAACTATCAAGGACAAAAGCCCTATTTCACTGCTTGTTCAACCTTCCCAATCTTTTCACGCATATTGTCGCAAAAGGGAGCTGACCCTTAATGGCTCATAGTTAATTTATAAGTGGGAGGCTCTATGCCCCGGGGATGCTCACGCTGCCATACCAGCTATCCACGCACAAAGCTGTTGCCTGATGGGCTGCAGGAGAGCTCTGCATGGGCCGGAGGCAGAGCACAGCCCACCAAAACCCTGCACCTCTGCTCAGCTGGACCTGCCATGCCAGGTCCACCAGCACGTCACCTCGGAGGAAAAATGCATGCAGGGGCCAGCGGGGCAGATAGAGAATCTATGCAGAAACGAGCAAAGCCTTGTGTTCAGCACACCTCCTGCGTTCCATTCAGCGCACCCGGCACAAACGGGGCGAGAGATGAGTCAAAGCTCTCACGCCAGTTGCACCTCTCCAGGGGCTCAGCCTCGGTGCTCCTGGTTATGGTGAGATCAGCACCTGCTCAGCGACGGAGCCCGCATCCCACTGCCTGTGCCGGCTTCACCCACAGCTGCCGGGGGGGTGGAGTCACCGCAACGTTTACCTGGGATCGCAGAGTCACTCGTGGGGATTTCTGGAGAGAACCCAAACCAGCACAAGCACAGGCTCAGGATGTCCCATAGCCACGGTGCTGCTCTTGGCCTGGGGTTCACATTCACCCACACAGGCACCATAGGGATTGCCGTGTGGTCTAACAGCTCTTCTCTGGGGGCTTTCCTAGAAGAGATGACCCCAGGCACAGCCTCAGCTAGCAGAAAACGTGTCTTTGGCTGAGGGATTCGGGTTTGCTTCTCCTATGGGCTCCTCCTCTAGCTCGTCCTGAGGAGGGGAACATGCAGAGCATCGTTTCTGCTGCTACCCAGTGCTGCGCGAAGACCACCAGCTTGGGGAGCAGGAGGGCTCTCTGGGGGACAAATGTGGTAGCTCCTCAGGGTAGCTGGCTACAGAAACCTGCCCTCCCTGCTCAGAGCATCTCCCAGAGGACACCTGGTCACAGCATAGGTGCTTGCAGGGCCCTTCTGCAGTGCCTGTCTCAGTTCTAAGGTTGGTGCCAACTCTCACCATCAATACCACTCCTCCAAAATGCACCAGTGCCAACGTAGGGCAAAGCCTATCAAAAAGTCCAGCCAAATCAGCACAAACATAGCAGAGCATCTACGAGCAGAAGGGCAGGAAGAGGCAGCAACGGGCATGGTGGAGCAAGGACAGGGATGGACAGCAATAGCTTGTGGCACCGTTGCCACCAAACACCCTGTGGTTTCAAACCAGAACCTGTGCGTCACTTGTATAAAAAAGCCCATTGGGATAGAGAAGAACCCAAATGAGAGAAACTCACCAGACTTTCCCGTAACTGTGAACACATCAGAGCAGCATGAATGTTGTTATTCCCTTTGTGAGCTCTATCACTCACAATGAACGTCTCCTGTTTTCCACAGATTGTCCTTCCAGAGCTGCGCCATCAATTCCTGACCCCATGTGTGAAACACTGATGCCTTTATCCCTAGCCCCGAGAAAATGAAATCAAGCAACAAAGGATCCAATCTCAGCTGTCCTCTTTGGGGCAGAACAAGACATGATTTATAGATTTATATACACACATGCCCATCTATTCATCCTCTTCACAAACAGTTCATGAAGTGTGCCTTAAGCCTTTCTGAATTGGGCAATTCTCTGCTTAGACAATCAATCCCTAACTGAGAGTCTGCAGGAAAAAACATCATGTTGCAGGAATGCTGCAGAAGCTGTTGCATATACTGTTCCCTTTGTTGAGAATAGCATCTTTGCCTTGGATATATTTTTTTTTCCTCCTTAGCCATTTAATTTCATGAAACGGGGCCCAGTTCCAGCAGGCAAGAAGAACATAGCTAGATTTTGCTTCTCCTTTCCTGAAAGGCTGAGAAACCAGATTTAAAAAATGTGCTTAGTGGGCGTTTGGTGGGACGAATTCTCTCCCATAGTTCGGCACTTTTGAGATAGACAGAGAGAGCAATAGTTACATTGCATATGGTGCCTGGTTTTTCTTCTGTAGCAGGTAGCCTAGAGAGTTGCCACTTCCCCTGCCATGAAAAAAATCTTCAGTAGCTGTTAATTCACATAAATTCTGCAAGAGGCTTCAGGTTAGACCTTTTGACAAAAAGGCTCAGTGCAGAAATTTGTAGAAATTTACCCAGTACTTGTGCGTCATGAAAAGCAAATTATACCTTGACAGCAACCTACAGGGCAGGTAGTTCTTTGGGGAATGGCCTGGCTTATTCTCTACAGTCCAGCACTGAGCACAACAGGGATTCCCAGTCCATGGCTGGGGCTGTTGCGCACTCACCTGTAACCATATTGACAATAATAACCCTTCTGAGAATCATCCAATTCATCCCTCCTAAGGGCTTTAAAATCAGATGTAGCTCCCTTGGACATAACATGGGTGACAGCAGAATCAAAGTTTCTACACACCTTTGAGTCTAAGGGTATCATTCAGCATTACTATCCTTGTAGAACTGGCAGAAAGGACAAATGGGCAACAGGGCAAGTTTCAATCCTTCCCTGTCCTCTTATGCCACCCATGGCAGTGATGGCCCCAGCAACTGCCAGGCCAAGCCTTTTCTCTGCACCTCCATTATGGGGAAAAGGTGTTGGCGCTTGCGTGGACAGACCATGAAAAATAAGGGTGATTCCACTGTAATCGGTGACCTTAAACCACTGCAGAATGACCGGTGTGAAGATCTGGCTGCCTCACCACACTGGGCATTTGCATGCTCAGCTTGCAGGAACACAGACAGGTGGAGATCTCCATGTGCCCTCTGGGAGAGGGCTAGGAGATCATGTAAGTAAGGAACAGGCAAAAGGAATAAAACAGAAAGATTCCTAATGAATGACATTCCTGTTTCCATCCATTCTTATTAGCAAAATAAAAAGTGGAGAAAACAATTGCCAAGATCTGCAGAACTGTCTCCAAATTAAATGTGCATCCATGCACTAGAAAGCATCAGTAATTCTTAAAAAACTACTAATTTTCTTTAGCTGCCAGTTTCAGAGACTTCCCAGGAGATACTGGTCTAAACCTGCTATCTCAGCTATTAAACAGAGATGGGATATTTTATTTAAAAAAAAAAAAAACCACAAAAACAAAAATAAAACACCCCCATGAGACTTAACAACTTAGACTGAAGGTAACAGCCCTGCAGTCATGAAACATGGTTTTAAAGACTCCAATAAATAGCTCCAGTTTCTAAATCTTGCCTCGTGGTGCATATGCTAGACAAACTCTGCAGTTCATGGGGAAGCCCCTTTCCACCAGCTGGCTGCAGAAATCCATCCTTTTAACCAACGCATACCTGTGCATCACCCAGCTTTCTGCTCTGCTTCCCCACGGGTCACTGCAGCTCCTGGCACCAGGCGCCCAGCCGCGCGGGCAGCGAGTGCGTCGTGCCAGCTCAGCTCATAGCACAGACATCAGTGCAGAGCAGGGCCAGCCCTCCTGGAGATCAGCAGCAATGCTGGGGCAGCTGTATGATGAGCCTGGCAAGTGTGTTATCCTGAACTCAGTGACCTGATTTATGGCTGTTTACCTACATTTTAATTTTTAATGGTTGCTAGTAATGAATCCCAAGCCTGAGACTAACTGTAAGAGCAGGGAAGTTCCCCAGAGCCAGTTTCTGATGGCAGTGCACGCATCCATGTCCGTGCAGTAGTGTGCAGAAAGGGACCTGCCTGCTGGGTCCAGCCCCCCATGGGTACCATCGGGAGGACCATCTGCTCAGGCTGCACAGCGCTCAGAGGGCTACGTCCCGGTGGGCACTCAAGACAGTGAGCTTGCACCAGTTAAGACCCTACGCCTGCATCTGGTCAGTTTTTCTCACATATACAAGGTTGAGGTCTGGATCTCGATGCCTTTTTCTCTGTGACTTGGAGTGGGCTACAGGATTTCTTCTTTTGAGACGCACTTCGAGATAGGCGGGTGAAAAGCAACTACTACAGTGCCACGTGGATTTGGGGATGTTTACAAAACTGCAGAAATCAGAGCTGTCTAATAGAGAGAGAACACTGAATTCATTACGCCCCCAGACTGGGTTTGGGCTCAAAGAAATTTCAGATGATGGGGATGTTACAAAACTTAATAGGACATTAAAGCCTTTCTTCTGTGGTGCAAGAGAACCAGCCTTTTGGCTTGACATTCAGCCCTTCCCTTTGACAAGTGTAAGCCCCATCCCTGGCTTTGCACAGTCACAAACGAGGACGACACTGGCACGTCACTTGGCGAGGCACACGCCAAAGCCGGCACGGGGGGGGAGAGGTAAGGCAGTGGCCTGGCGTCTCCGAAGCAGCCAGCACCAACACATGCCCAAGCTGACGTGCTGGCAGCTGACTTTCCCAGGAGAAGGGCTCGGCAATGTCTGGGAAACAGCTCTGTCCAAAGCATCTCACACAGACTTAAGAGAAAAATGAGACCTCCCCAAGCAGCAATAGCTACAAAACATTGCTGTAAGGTTTTTTTTATAGGTTTTCTCATTTCAGTGCCCAGGCAGCAGACCTTGAGTAGTGAGGTGAGTCACAGCTCCCCAAGGAGCTCGGTGACATTGTCCAGGAAGGGACATAGGCTCAAGGCACGGCTTCCTGGGCAGACCTGTGAGGTGATACTGGGACACCTCAGCTGTGTGCACATGAGCTGGGATGGATCCAGGAGAGCTGCTGCTGCCCCTCGATGTGCTAAGGGATGGGGATGAGCATGCAAGTGAACTGAACCATGCACTGGTACAGGGTTGTGCGGGGCTCTCTGGACCATCCTGGCCAGCTCAGAGATCTCAGAGGTTGTGGTAGAAGCTCTGCAGCTATCAGCTTCATCAGCTTCTCAGAGGGAAGCTGTGTTGCTGGACATAGCATGGGAGAAGCATTCAGTTCCTGTATCTTCCAGCTAGCCCAGCTCTTTTCCCCTTGGACGAGCTTCATGCTGGCAAGTAGATATGTGGGTCCAAGTCCCTTGGCTGTAGCAGATAGCTTTCTTCATCATGCACCTATTCTAGCTCATCTCACTGGTGGGATCCTTTGGCCTGGACTGGGTTTGCTCAGCATAAGAGCTGCACTGAGTTTTGAGATTAAATCAATAGAAAATCTGTCACTGATTTGCCCATGGCCATGAATTCACTCCATGTATTTTGAAACCACATCTATTCTGAATGAAAGGACCCATTCTTGCAGTGCACTTTGTTACTGATGGGTTTCGTTTAAAGAGAAGAGGAAGCAACATCTATTACATATCTCCATGCAGTGAAAAGGAGGCGATGTCTCACAATACTTGTGATACCTCTAGGTATTAAAGACAACAGTTTGCAAGACATCATCTCCACTGCCTGGCAAGGACTGAGCCTGCTGCCTTCACTATGCTCTTGGCTTACGCTAGCCCATCCATCACCTGCCTTTTTAACTGGCAATGATGAGGAAATTATGCATGTGAGCAGCCATGTGCACCACAGGGTGTAATTCCTAACGTCCCATAGCAAACATTTTTCCTGGTGCTAGCAGGTGTTTCAATCCTTCATTTGGACTTTTATGAACAGTGCTGCCGGGTATCTCCTTCCAGCTGCTCCCGCTATCTAGCTGTCAGCTGTGTGCCAGCTGAAAAAAAAAATACAGGGAAGGTTTCTGGGACATCTGGAGCAGCTCAGTGGGCACTGGCATCACCCTGCAGCTTGGCCTTAAAGGCTGGTAGAGGATGAAGGCACAAGGGTGGTAACTAGACCAGCTGCTGGCTCCTCATGTTCCCTCAAACTCGGTGGGTTGTGTTTGTGCTGCAGCAGCCACCACAGCACGGAGCAACTCATGATGGCCAGGCCTGGGCCATGAAGACATAGGGAAGTGTGGAGGAGGACTGGACAAGTGGGTCACTCAGTTACTGTCCCCCCCAAGTTCATATTAATCTAAGCTCTACCTAAACAGCAAGACAGTGGTCCGCCCTTCTTGCTTCTAAGCAAAAATGCCCACAGCAAGTAACACCCTATGCAAGGCTTGTCCCTGCAACTCAAAGAAACCGCACTCACAAGTGCTCGGGCTCTGCCTTCTCAGGAGGGGTTTTCGTGACATATTTTTTCCCACGCATCTCAGTGCTTCATAAAATACAAACGAGCCTCAGAGCACTCTGAGGAGGTGTGGCATTTCTACACTGAGAAATCAAGATACAGAGATGTCAAGGAGCTGGTCGCAGCCCACTAAGTCACTGGGAAAGTCTCCTACTGCTTCAGTGGGAACATGGGTTGGAGCCTCCAGCCTTCGCCAGACCGGGAAGCCCCTGGCACAGGTAAGCAAAATTTGCTGTTGCCCAACCAGCGGAATGGCACCCTGTCGAGCAGCTCTCCCGGGGTGTGAGAGGACTCCACGTAAGGAAGGAACAGGGCTGGTGCTGGCTCCCCATAGCAGCACCACTTCATATGACCTGCATTCTGCATCACGCGGGAGAGGGCTGGCCAAGTCCCCAGCCGTTCACCATCTGCACCCAGCCTGGCGGAAGTTATTTATTCCTGGAATCGGTGGGGGTTTATCAGTGGACTTTGACCTACAGCATCTCTATGCATATTTCTGGGCCACCCACAGCCCTGCTCAGCCTAGAGCTGCAGCATTCTCCTACCCCAGTCCTGGAAGGACTCAGGGTTGCACTGTGCATGGAAAGGACTCTGTGCTGCTGGCAGGCTTCACATCAGGCTCCAGAACGACTCCCATCTCTGAGCCGCGTCAGTCCCAGAAGCCAGCTCTCCAAAAATCAAAAGGTCAGACCACATAGTGCCTTCAGCAACACTCTTCATCACATCAGCCTGTAGTGGATAGTGTTTCTGGGTCTGCAGCCATTTAAAGTCCCCAGCAATTTGAGAAGCAGAGTCCTGAGTCTCTCTCTGAAACAAGGCAAATCGCTGATTAACGAGAAATGAAACAAGGAAAAACAGGACATGGGTTTCTTTTCTTATTTCTTTTGCTGTAATTGTTCCAGATCTGTCCAAGGAAAGCATCCCTCAGGGCTTATCAGAGCAACCACCGCAAAAGAGAACAAAGGAAACACCAATCATTTCCAGTAAATCAAAAAATGACAAGCTTTAACCTTCAGAAGAGAGCAGATTCCTGCAAAGGGTTTGGCTGCTCTGTCTTTGAGTTTCCTTTTCCCCAGTCCCGGTTTCCTAGCAAAAGTTTCCTCAAACAATAGAGATTGGCATCAAAAGAAGAAAAAAAAAAAAGAAAACACCACCCCTCCTTTCACAAATAGGCTTAAAATGGAAAGACAGGGCTCGTCACTTGGGAGCAATTGGTTACTCTTTGCAGTGTGGCAGCACTGAGGACTCAAGTCCAGCGCCGCAGCCCTGTTGGGAGGGTGCTGTACCATCACACAGGGCACTAAGATGCTTCTTGGCTCCCTCTCGCTCCCTTTCCAGTAGGAGAGATGTTAAGCGACTGGAAAGTGGCTATTCATATCACAAAGTTGTTGCAGAGAATGACTGCGTGCCACAGCAGCCCACGGTGAGGCTGGTGAGCTGCCAGCAGAGTCCAGGAAGGGTAAAGGCAGCCCAGGGACCATGTACCAGGAGCTCAGAGCAGGGCACAGCCTTCCCCAGACACATACTGCAGCCCAGCAGAAGCTCAGAGAGGATGGGGTTGTCCACACATAGCTCTGGGAACTGGACACAACCGAGCCTGGCAGATCCCTGTATCCTCAGATGTAGTACAGACTTAGAGAGGTCTCCAAAGACAAAATCAGTTACATGTAGCTATTCTGGCCATGAGGGATTGACCCAGAAACCATGCTGATCCTCCTCCCCTTTCCAAAAAACACAAGATGCTGAGCAGGTCATGCTCCTTATCCAGCGGGAGTCAGTGTGAGTTCAGTCTGACCCAAGGACGTTCTGGTTTAAAAGACAGTATCACCTAAATCAGGAGGAGTAAACAACCCACACGCCTGTAACTGTCAGAAAAGAAAACATGCGAGGCTAAGGAGCCAAGAGACACCTTGAGAGCTGCAGATGTTAGATACAGCTGTATAATGCCTTGGGCTGCTGTAAGACTAAACTCAAGGGCCTCTTTTTCACAGAGGATGCTTTTCAAAACCCCACAGGGGACAAAAAGTCCTTCCCATTTTACCCACACATCTTTCCTCACCTAGGAAGAAAACAGGTACCTCAGAACCTTCTTTTCTGGGGAACGAGACACCACTGTAGAGTGACATCCATGGAGAGTCCAGGCATTTGATGGGTTGGGGCTGCAGATGATCATGCCTGCTGGCACGTTCAGCCCTGGCCAAGCACACAGGGGCTGCAACACAGCCCCTTCCCACCCCACAGCCCTCCACCCCTGCGCAGTGAATCAGCTCAGGCCGACCAGCTGCATCTAAGCACCTGCCAGAAACATGCTGAGCCCTGAAGAACGCGTCAGACATCCAAAGGAGCTGATGAGGAGTGTGTATGATGGCCCAGGACAGTGGTGTCCACTTGCGTTCACCCAGACCTGCTCAGGTGCAGCAATTGCTTTTACCCACGGCTGCTGCTGATGGAGCTCATCTGCTGTCCTCAACAGTCACTGTTCCTGGGCTGTGCAGTGGGTCGCAGTGGCTCATACCACGCATGTGGCTCTACCTTCCTCTTGTCCCAGCTCATTGTTCTACTATCTTTGAATCTAACTGGGCAGTTAACGATAGGAAAGATTTGTTCTTGAGATTCACTGGGGAAGAAAATGCAGTACTAGGCAGCTGAAGCAACAGCTGTAAAAGGGTAAGTCCCTGCTCCCAGGAATGTGCACCAACCCGAACAACGGGCTGTGCGGAAGATTCTGCTTAGACCTTTGCTAGAGCCAGAATCTGAGCAGCACGGACGGACGGCTTGGGCACTGCACAGGCAGTACATACTCTCGGCAGCACATATGAACAACCTCTCCGGGCCAGCGCAAAACCCTGTGTGCCTCAGACCAGGGACAACTGCTCACTCTTAAAAAAGGATAAAATCAAGGTGATTATAGCAAAGTGGAACTTCTGGTATTTTCCCAGTTTGCCAGAAATCTTCATTCAAGAGGAGAAGATGTTTGCTGAAGTAGAAGCAGGTCATTAAAAAGTAAGAGAAAATCATCAAGAGAACACCTCAGCCACAAATGCTCCTGCTGAACTGAATTGCTACATCAAAGGCTTGTCTTCGCTTCCCCAGTGAGGTCGTGGCTGTGTCCCAACAGCGGTCGTGTTTCCCCAGGAGAATACCTCCGCACTGACGTTGCCTTATAAATAAACATGTGTTTGCCCTCCTGCAGCGAGCTAGGCCACGGCAATTCCGATACCCGGAGCACTGGTGAGGGCTCGTGCAGCCTGTTTTGCCGGTTCTGTGTTTGCCCAGTGACTCATGAGCACACTGTCAGCTTACTGTCTTGTGGCCACTGCAGCCACCATGCCTGCCACACACCGGGGGAGGGAAAAAACCTTCCCTGCTCGTCTGGAACGGGCCCTTCCAGCATACATGGAGATGTTTTCAGAATATTTTTACTTTAGAGAGTAAAAGAGTACAGTTTTACAGCTGTGCCATGCTCATTGCAGCTGTGGGGTGGATTGGGAGAATGAGGACAAAGCACTGGTCAGGGCAATGCTCCATGGGTTATGTAGGAACACCTCCTTCTCCCCCCATATCTCCAGGAGGAAAGGATTCAAGGACAACTTACATCTACCCAGCATCATGCTTTGAGGGATGGTTTCCGAACACACCTGCGCTTCCCTGACCCATTTGCCACCTGTGTTGACAGCTGACTGCTACAGTCAAACTGCTAGAGGGTCATTTCTGTGCTGTGAAGATTGGCCATTATCAGAGTGATCCCCTTCACCGATGGGAAACAGTGACCTCTTCATTAATGCCAGGTTTCCACGAGGTCCAACAGCTCCAGAAAAAAGCTGTTCCCAGTGTTACAGACACTGCAGAAGGTCGCAGGTTGTTTGCGGAAGGATGGGAAGGACCAGTAAAGGAACTTGGACTTCCTTTGGGTAATTGACCCGAACACAGCACCCATATCTCTGGAGTCTGCTCTGATAACAGCCACCCAGATCCTGACCCCCTGAAACCCAGCTGCAGGAAGAAACTGTCATGCAAAGGAACAAGGCTCCCATCCTTTGCTTTGCAGATTTTCCCAGTACCAAATTCAAACTGCCCGTCCTTCAGACTCCATCATCCCAAAAATCTACCACACACCAAATATCTGCTGCTCAGAGGCTCTGGATCCACAACCCTGAACCCTTAAGAAAGTTTCACTGGAATGGTATTACGCAAATCCACACTGCTCACTGAGCAAAGCCCGCAACAGCGGGCTGCCAAATCTCCACCGCACTCACCTCATTCAGGCAAGGTCCTCAGCGGAGTTTGTGGAATTAAACTACCTGAAGTGAAATAAAATCTCAGGAATAGCTCAGGCTTATATAGACAATTTGCTAAAGTACTAAACCAGAGAGGCACTTACTACACATTTTGGTTTGTCTCAATAGTTGTACTGGAATTAGCCACACTCCTTTATCTAGCCCTGCTTCTCTGA
>Ga0181612_134596_pt1 | contig 17409 bp, 10 predicted proteins | sample HoacroProtozoa21_FD_119630 | JGI IMG/M metagenome (GOLD analysis project Ga0181612, IMG submission 119630) | Hoatzin crop microbial communities from Cojedes, Venezuel. Combined Assembly of Gp0051906, Gp0051904, Gp0051908 | reverse complement strand
TGTGTGATCACTGCAGCCCAGGCTGCCTCCAATCTTGACGCCACTGATTACCTCACTTGCACTGGTGACCATCAGGTCCAGTATTTCATCCCCTCAGGTAGGGCTGTCTGTTACCTGGCTCAGTAAATTATCCTCAATGCATCCTGGGAACATCCTGGATTACCTACAGCTCACCATGCTACCTTTCCAGCAGCTGTTGGGGTGGCTGAAGTCCCCCAGCAGGATGAGAGATGGCGAGCGTGAAGCCTCCTGGAGCTGGAGGAGGAAGGCTTCTTCAGTAGGCTCCCCTTGATCAAGCAGCCTGTGGTAGACACCAAACACAAGGTTCCCTTTGTTGCCTCTGTTGCCTCTTACTCTAAGAATGGCCAGACCACTGGAGTGAAACATCACTGTAAAAGAACAAATTGAGGATTTTGAGAAAAATTTGACATGTTTAGTTTGTCTGTGCCCAAATGAAGTAACAGAAATATAAGACTGAAATTAGCGTGCAAAGTGAACGGGAACAAGACTTAGACTGTGTTAAATAAAATGCTGATTACAGCCAACATTCAAACGTTGCAAGAAAATAATGGAAAACTTGTTCTGCCACTAGGCTTAATACTGTAGTGAGATGCAAATTGCTACAATGACATTTATAAGGAATTTATTTACTATCTAGATAGCCACAAACTATTTTTACAGCATGTTTTGCTGAGTAACACAGTTTAAATGACTTACATTTTCAAAAAGATTGTCAAGTTTTGTGCTTTCTGCTAGAGAAAGACAAGACACAAAAATCTCAAAATGTTCTGCCCCAATAACTCTGACAATGCTTACTTGCCAGGGGTTCTGAAAATCTGGCATCTTGAATCAGTAGCTTAACATACAAACTACCTCATATTAGTTGCTCCTTTGAAGTTCAAGTATGAGATTATTTTTGTTGGGATTTTTTTGCCTGTTTTCTTGTTTGCCTTCTTTAAAAAACGAAGAGTTTTTTAAACTGGGCATCTGGCAGTATAGAGAGGAATCTTCTAAAATCTTTGAAAATGGTATTATCAAGTAGGTTAATAAAAGCGTTTCTTGTATGATCTTTGCCACACTATCAGTATTTGCAGGGTCACACTACAACTTTTGGTAATCAAAAATGCAGTTCTTTCTGTGACAGATTTTATAGGGTTTGTGTGGCAAGGTTTTGGTAACAGGGGGAGGAGGGTCTACAGTGGTGGCTTCTGTGAGGAGCTGCTAGAAGATTCCCCCACGTCTGACAGCCAATGTCAGCCGCCTCCAGGATGGACCCACTGCTGGCCAAGGCCGAGCCCATCAGCAACAGTGGTAGTGCCTCTAGGATAATATATTTAAGAAGGGGAAAAAAGTTGCTGCGCAACAACTAGTGCATCCAGAGAGAAGAGTGAGAATACGTGAAAGAAACAGCCCTGCAGACATGGAAGAAGGTGCTCCAGGTGTTGAAGCAAGGATTCCCCCGCAGATCGTTGAGAAGACCACAGTGAGGCAGGCTGACCCCCTGCAGCCCATGGAGGCCCACGGTGGAGCAGATATCCACCTGCAGCCCATGGAAGGGACCCCACGCCGGAGCAGGTGGATGCCTGAAGGAAGCTGTGACCCCATGGGGAGCCCGCGCTGGAGCAGGCTCCTGCCAGGACCTGCGGACCTGTGGAGAGAGAAGCCCACGCTGGAGCAGGTTTGCTGGCAGGGCTTGTGACCCCGTGGGGGGACCCACGCTGGAGCAGTCTGTGAAGAGCTGCAGCCTGTGGAAAGGAACCATGTTGGAGCAGTTCGTGAAGGACTGTCTCCCACGGGTGGGACCCCACGCTAGAGCAGGGGAAGACTGTGAGGAGGAAGGAACGGCAGAGACAACATGCGATGAACTGACCGCAACCCACATTCCCCGTCCCCCTGTGCCACTCGGGGAGAATGTAGAGAATTTGGGAGTAAAGCTGCGCCCAGCAAGAAAAGAGGACTGCGGAGAAGGTGTTTTTAAGACTTGGTTTTATTTCTCATCATCCTACTCCGATTTGATTGGTGACAAATTAAACTAATTTCTGTGAGTCATGTCTGTTTTGCCTGTGAGGGTAATGGGCAAGTGATCTCTCCCTGTTCTTATCTTGATCCACGAGCCTTTCATTGTATTTTTTCTCCCCCTGTCCAGTTGAAGAGCAGGAGTGATAGAGCAGCTTTGGTGGGCACTTGGCATCCAGCCAGGCTAAACCACAACAGGTATGTTTCCCATACGTGAAAACTGCATCCCTAAAATTTTGAGGCAAAGCCTTATGAGGTTCTTATAGGCTTTCGGGTATCAGGAAATTAGGTTATGCATTTAGGTTGAATAGGACTTGATGGGTTAAGTATGATAGATGGTTAACAGTCTACAGATAGCAAAGCAGTGATTACAGTCACACTGGATGATGAAAAGTTCAGTGCTTTGTGGTGATGAAAAGTGGTTATGCACTGGTTAGAAGTGAGGATGGGTTCCGCACTGCCAACTGAGGAGAAGGACATGTCACAGAGTACATTTGTGTAGGAGCCAGGATTTTTGGTTTTGGTTTTCTTAGTTGTTTCACCATTGCCGCAAATTTACAGACTATGCATTTGTGTTTTAGAAGTGACTGTAGTAGACACACTGTGGGCATGTGTGACTTGGGATAGGTACACATTATGGTGGTGGGATTGCCCTGGGACATCCAGGGTCCACTGTGGGAAAGGCAATGCCTGTTATCCCTTCTGTTCTCATGCAGAGGACGTGGTGGTAATGAAATCAGACAGCCAGTTTCCAGGTATGGTCCATGAGGAAGACCTACATGGGGATCAGGGCTGCTGCTGTACTAGAGGAAAGGTGACTCCCACAAGGAGAGGCACAGCAAGGGAAACCAGCCCGCACAGGACCCCTGGGCTGTTCACCATGCACATCAGACATCTATGAAGGTTGCCAACAACGGCCTTGATTTGGTTCGCACTAAGAGGTGGCAAGAGGCTTGTCAAAGGCTCCACTTTCCATTCCTCCTGTGCCTGGAAAATACTATGATGACACCTGGCTAAGGTTTCTGAATGCAGTTCTTGCCCAATGTCCTGTATCTACTGCAGGTCACTGCGGATTTCCAGGAGGATGACGACAGTTTTACCAACCAGCACTTGCTTCACTGGTCCTGAAGCTCATCTTCACCAGAGATGACAAAGTCCATGAACTCCATGGCCAGGGAGGCCACGAAACTGCTCTGTGAATGAGCTTTGCAACGTCTGCAACATCCGACTACAACTAGCTGTTCAAGACAGCTGTCCTGCATGTAACACCACAGCATTCTCACATCGGTTCATGTGACAGAGCTCTTCCGCTGACCTGAGTCTCTTCCAGAAAAGGTACACCTACCTTCCCTGGTATCAAGCCCCAGAAAGCCAGGGGAAAGCAGGCACCGACATGGGAAGAGACTTCAGTGGCAGCAACAGGAAAAGCTTTCGTACCACCACAGTGACACTGTGGGTGATACCCTCTTGCTTGCATCAGAATGTCATCTGTAGATGACAAGAGAACATGCTGCCTGCAAAAGGGACCTATGCCATGCAGAGACAAAGATCTGGATCATAGCTTTTGAATTATGAATCCACTGTGAGCAGAAACACGGATGCTCTGAACCCGTCAGCATCTGCCCCCCTCCCAAGCCCTCACAGGCTATTACAAAATTCCTTACACTGCTCTCCACGCAAAAACAATGTCAAAAACCAATGACAACTGTCAGCACAGGCACACTCTTTCTCATGATCTGACATTACATGGCTCAGAAATGCACCGCAGTGTCATGCTGCATGCCAAAGAGACACACTAGTTAACCAGTCACTGGAAGACTCTTCTCCTGGTGCTGCGAAGTTATCTGTCCACCTCACTCATGCAGCTGACGAGGGGACGCTGCTATACTTCAGATACTCGGAAGAACGTCCAGGACAACCTGTCTACAGATTCATAATAGCCCCACATAGATGACATTGTCATCTAAGTACCTGTTACCACATGTCAACTGAGTAAAGGTAAAACATAGTAAACGCACTTTTTCAAGACATCTATGGCAAGCAATACGGTTGCAGATGTCTTCAAAGTACACAAGCAAAGACGTGACAGGAAAACCACACTTAACCTACTTGCTCTGAGATCAATTATCAGGAAGGATTCTCTTCCCCCGTTACAGAAATCGGTTGCCAGGGTTTAACTTTAAGCATACGTTATGCCTTAGGTTGCATCCATCAGAAGAAAACATACCTTCAGAAGACAATGCATCTATTACGCAGCATTTGCATTCCACTGGTGTCCCTACTCGTTCTCTTTTGGCTACTGCTAGTCCTCATGCTGGGGTAACTGCATTTCTCCTGACATCATTTCTCTTCTCCCGAATTCATGAACAGGAAGGAAAATCATAATGATATAGAAATGATTTAAGTATGAATAGTAACTGCAAAAAACAAATACGCAGGGCCAAAATCTCCATTCAGAGAAACCTATGTAGATTTTCCGAAGTTTGTGTTAGTCCTACACATGCATCCACAATCAGGATTTGGTACGTGCTACATACAACTCAAACATGTCCAACAGTGAAATTTCATACATTTTGTATCTACCATGTGTAGAGTTCCTCACTGGAGAAAATATGAAACTATAAATAACTTTATAATTTATCATATAAAATAGCTTATATTTGTACTTTGTAAGATTACATCATTTTTTCATATGGTGGAATTATTTTATAATTACAAAACAGAATAACTCTTTTGCCATCATAATGTTTTTCTTTATGCACAGGATTCTGCATCTTTCCCTTGATTAAGTAAAGAACTTGAGCAGTACAACATATAAACACTTGTATCATGAATCCAGAAATCTGGCTCACTGATATTGCAGAAGTTCTTCAAGTGTAAGTCTTGCTTGAGAATGTAAAATATGATGAAAATCCAAAGTTACATACGGAATATCCCTCTCTTTTACAAACGACTACGTAGATGTAAAAGAACAGTGCACAAAATCGTAAGGCAGACTGCAGGTGGATAAAAGTCATGCACTCAAGGATATGTTTTCTCTAACGTGTTTGCTAAGAATATTTTGTATACCTTCATGGTATTGTTTTAATGTGTGCATGCACACACAAAAATACTATACAAGTATATAAACCAGTCCTGCTGCTGAAGGAAATATTGTAACCACATGCACATCTCTACAGATTATACACCTTGGTATGTAAGCCACCAAGAGCACTGTCAGTTGCTGGGGACTTCAAGAGGTCAGGCAGTAGGACTACTGACTTTGAGAATTTTTGGATCAGTTGGCTATTATTTTGCCAAACCTATAGTGAGCGTTAAATCTGGATACATAAAGAAGTCCTGCCTTACCATTCCCTGCACCAGCTGATCAACATTCTAAGCTAGTTACCATCACCTTAACATGTAGCATCATCAAATATGATCCACATACGCACCTAATCTATCCAAGTCTGTTTTCAGTTTAAAGCAAAAGACCAGTTTTCATTAAACATAAATCCATTTTATATCTTGTGGCCTGACACCAGAAACACAAAGACCAGCAAATCCCACTCCCTATTTCTAAGCAAGCTTTTTCCTGTTCTGAAACATGGCACTGTCTCTCATCATAATTTTCCTCGCCTTGTATCACTTCATGTCGGTCTATTCTGGTCAGCAAAATACCTATGGCAGACAAGGCATCAAGTACAAGCCTTTGCCTATTTCCAGCACCCTGCTAACAGAAGAAATGGTAGGAGACATATCCCTAGCGAACGATACCACACGGCATCTCAGGCCAGCCTGTCTTACTGAGGGCTGCTCTTGTTGTTTGGCTTTGCAAAGCACTCAGCATTTTGGTTGTGATCCAGCAAAGCATTTCTGCGTTTCCCATGTCCTTCTGTCACTGACTTGTAGGGAACTATTCATACATGTGAGGACAAACCTACGCTTCATATTTTGCTGGGTCAGGATCAAGGCACCAATCATCTTTCTGGATGCTTGTTTTGTTACAAGAATTGGTTAAAATAAGCTAAAAAAAAAAATATATAAATGTGTGAGTTTTAAAAAAGCCTCAAGACCCAGGAACATTCCTAAAATAATTTGCATTCCACAGCAGCGGGCAAAACCATTTCCATTTCAATGAGCCTGTGGAGAGGACGCTGGTCTACTGGCTGAAACTCAGGACTGAACCAGTACAAAACAAACACCAAACCCACTTGTAGGAGGTCACGTGAAAAAGCACTTTTTCCTGTTCTTCCTCAATACCTTGGCTAAACTCTTTTCACTGCTTCAGCCCTGCATCCCAGCGCTCATTTTGGGAAAGGCCGTGCCACTCCTCCCCGCTGCACAGGCTGGTGGCAGGGAGATGTCCTTTCCCTTCTCTGCATCCTCCTCAGGCAGCCTGCCGCAAAGGGTCAACAAGTCTCCGGCAGCTTCAAAAAAGGTTTTACGAAAACCTTGGCTTTAACACTCTCTGCTTTCTTAAGCTCGCTACCAACAAAACACATTAGCAGCTGCCAGCTTTCCAAACGTGGTGAGAGAAACCCACAGCAGGGGACAGACAGACCGATGAGTTCCCGCGCGGTGCCACAGCTGCTCCCACGACCGGAGCAGGGAATGCACATTTAGCCAATACTCCAGCAATGTCAGTAAATTTCAGGGAATCATAAAACCAGATGATTTGTCATCCGGAAGCCAACACCTTACCTCACACATCTTGCTCAGATTATGGTAATCTAAAGCTTCCCAGCCTCAGACCCTCACAAACTTTGCACATACCTACACCACCACCTGGACGTGTCCTACAGCACCATTTCAATAATGTAATGCAGTGTGTAATGTTACTGCTATATTATGCAAATATTAACATTCATTATTTGGTCCCATTTCACTTTCAGAGTCTTGCTCTCACTCTTCAGGAGCTTTAAATTTCAACAGTGGGACATGACTGCTTCATTCAGAAACTAGTAAAACTAGGGAAGTTTTACCTGGAAAAGGATTTCAGGTCAAGAATATCAGTATTTTTACAGGTATTTCAGATGCAACATACCATCTTAACAGTGATTTTAACAGGTTTAGCAGCTTTGTCTATTTAGCTGCTTTGTAAAAGCTGGATGTCTCTATACATACATTATGTATCAAAGCATAATTAATGCTCTTCCAAAACACGACACACTGTTTGTTAACAGCATCTTGCCTAGTACAAACGTTTTCTTTCCTCTGCCCACTCCCAAAGGTCTCAGACTCGGAGAACTGCCTGAGCAGTCGGAAGGAAGCAATTATAACAGTAATACAGCCTCAATACTCCAACTAAAGCATATGCAAAGAGTTTTCACTAAGAACTTAGCAATACTCGTGGTAGAGAGACAACAGTGGCTGACTTCGTTAAACACCACAAGCCTTGCACGGGGTAACAGCTGCCCATCACATCCCTCAATTCATTTGCTGCAACCTGCACGCTCAGATTTTCTGCCAACAGCAACTGGACTTGCCAGCGGCAAACTCGGCAGCAAACGACCCGCGTCTTTCGCACACGTGGGCTGGCTGCAGTCGGACACTGCAAGAAAAATGCAGTCTGACACTTCATACGACACGGATGCGAAGGATAATTATTAAAACTAACTTACTGGAATGGAGCCATTACATGAAATCATCAGGGACTAATTCTGTTGGAACTAAAATGTAACTTCAGGAGTAATTACTTACTGCCTTTTCTTAAAGAGTAGGTTAATTTCAGGGGTTATATTTTCATAGGACTGCTTAGAATGCCTACGGTGTACAACTCTAAAAACAATCCAAACTGTCTAAATACTACATATATACTTGATTAGAGAGCTACACATGTTCCCAAATATTCAGGCTGTTTCCTGAATTTTTCCTTTGATTATGAAGCCATACGATAACTCCAAAAAATCATCAAATTGTGGCTCACAGGTTATTGCTGAACAAATGTCGCTACAGATGCAGATTCAATACAATGAATCGCCATTCATATTCAGCACAGTAACTTGCTTCTCAGCTAAAGGAGAGAGAAAAAGTCGCTCCACGCTGTCAACTAAAGATCAGTTGGACCTCTTGTCTTCCCAAACCGACAGCTTGTAACACACAGTTATAATTAGACTCCTGTCTTTAAGGGATCTGGATTGGAAGCCTTCTCGCTAATTGTATGGTACACAAACCTTCTTGGGATCCTGCGCCACTTCTTGCACGTTACTCAAAAAAATGTGGCATTACTTGCACAGTGTTCATGCTTGTTTAAAATTTCATTCCACATACCAATGTAGTTCTACCCTTTTTCCAGCAAAAGTGAAACTTGGACAAATGAAAGGAGACTGGCTCTTGTCTACGCAAACTTCTCTTTTCGGTGCAGGAGAACGCAAAAGGAATTATGGACCCAGAATAACAAGGCCAATGCTGAAAAGCCCTGCAGAGACCGGTAAAGGAAGAGTTCAGCCACTACCACCACAGAATGAAAAAACCCACTTAAAAATGTGACCATAACTCCCATATCGATACTAAATTAGGAATTTGAAATTTGGTGTACCATGGATTAATGAATGCAAAGTACAGGCAGGTATAAAATACACTTAGTACTTCAGCAACCCGTCATTTTTATTACAGTCACTTGTCTGCATGCCATTTTTTCATAGACAATCTTGGAAGCTCTTTAACTTCTCCCAGGGCTATAGCAACAGAGGCAAAAAGAACACAATTTATTCAGTTAAGGGTTCTCCTGATCTAGAAAAGCTTGTTACAATAATGTAGGAAAAAATCCTGTGATCTCTAATTTTCAATGAAGAGTTCACCAAGAGGTAATTTGTCCTCATTTCTCCACCCAGTTCCGTGACCTCTTCAACTCCAGCTTTGACATTTGAAACATCCATTGGGTTCAGTGAGTTAATGAAAAATAGCGCCAAACAACTTAGACGTTTGACATTTGCACCCCAAGTTACCAGAAGGTCATTTTAGTAATTCATAAAACCTACATGACCATACTCTGTCAGATGTTCATATGGGATGTGAGGTCTGCAAGTGGAAGAACTTCAGGTTATCTAGAAGTGTCTGCTATCCAAAATAATTAGATGGTTGCTGAAGATGGTTTTGGTCAGTAAACTATTGAAGTGTATTTTGCTTGTTGCGCCACAACATTCTAGTCTCCAGCATCTACTACAATGTTAAAAATACCCCCAAACTGATGTGTATTAAATGGTCACTGATGACATGCTACCCAGACTCGCACTGGGAGAATCAGTGTGATTCAAGAGTCAGTGCTCCACTGGGACAAACTGAAGACACTGGTCACACTTTCCACAAAGACCGTTTTTAAGCTGTCCTGTAAACTCCATGGATTCAACTTATGAAGATGATCCTTGTCAAAATAAATTGTTTTTAAATTACAGTTTAATGCAATTTAAGATTCTGGGACCCCGATATGTTACCAGAAGTACAATAACAATCTTAGCACCTAAGCAGATCCGTGACTATTTTTCCTATGAGTTTGGAATTTTGAAAAACTCACAGTCACAAACTTTTCAAATTAAATTTGATGATTAATAAATTATTCATAGCAAACCACTGACCATAAAGACAATTCAGAGGTTTATATAGTCTAAAAAAATATGTGAACTTGACAAAAGGTTTTACAGTAATATGTCCTGCCAATATTTTTACAGATTAAAAAAGACCCTTATTCTACAGTGCCTTCAAATATTTTGTGAACTGTTTTACCAATTTGAGTGCAAAATATTTAGAATAACCTACTTTTTATATTTTGTTTTCCATCAGTTTAAGAATTCTGTATCCATTTTTGTAATGTCTTATTATAAGATTGCTTTTAAATTATGCTATTTTAAATGCTGTTAAAAGATGTTATGAAAAACTTCATAAAAATCTGACATTTCTTTTTAATAACGACTGAGACCTACAACCCCTTCTCAAGAGTCACTTTGATGACCTCTAACATCCTCTTACACACTCTGTAATTCAGCATTTCATCTTTGCTACAGGCCCAGGGACTTGTAAATACTTGTCTATGTGGGTGCTGAGGCCTGAGATTCAGGCTTTAACATTGACCAATCACTGAAACTGTAACAACAACTTATAGAAGAAAATCAGCTAAAGTCACCTCTCCTCTTTCAGAATAAGTTAAGAGGGAAAACAAATTTACTCTCCCATTCATCTTCGTTTTGTTTTCTTCCTTGTCGATCTCTGTTTTGGTCAGGGCAGCCTTTCTTCATTTTATTCAGCTAATATATGAATACTAGGATAGATTTTTATTAATCAAAAACCTTCACATATCTTAGCAGACTAAGTGAAAAACCTGTATAGCAAATTCACGCATTAAAAAGGGAAATAATTCCATCCATCACTCACACTAAGAATATTTTAGAATGAAGAACAGCATGTGAATGTGCACAGGTCAAGTAAAGATGATTTCCAAGCGTGAAAATTATTCTTGTCACTGGCAGCTGTTATGCGAGAAGTAATAAGGTCCAGAAGCCTTGCTGGGCACGACCAGTGATAAGAATATCCTTACGATCCATCTGCAGCCTCCGAGAGACCCAAAATGCCTCTGCAATCTTTTGTTCCATGCAAAAGTAAAAATTCAAAGCTTCAGGTTTCCAAACCAGGACATTGTGAGCGTCACCACAGCAGTAAGAAACTTTTCACAAACACCCCACCACGCAAGGGGTTCACAGAAGGGAAAGCAGCGAATGCTTTTCAGAACTGCAGAATTTCAAGATCACAGATTGTACAGTAAATGTGCACTTGCTCTGCCTGTTAATTTACTTGTTTTGTGGGGGAAGGAGTGTTAGGTTTGTAAAAACAAGCGAGTCATGAACAAGTCAAAATATTTCCAGTAAAATCTATTTTTGTCTGAATACACTGAGTTAACTGAAACCGAAACATTTTGCAGAAATGTACCACTTTCACTGACTTTGCAATGAATTAGTGCTAAAGGCTGTGCCACATTTCACTGAAATTCTTGGTTTCACCCTCCTTCATTTGGGATAGAACAGCCTCACTCCCAACTGTGGAAATTCTCACCTGACACGATTTTACATACATTCATTGGTACCCATCATTGAGGATCACCAAGCAATCTCCTTCCAGAGCTTGGCAGGGGAAGGGCTATTTGGCTGCCTGGTTTACAATGAGCAAATGGTGCATCTGCTCGGGATATCTCACGTGCTAGTTTTCAAATTTTTCGCCCACCAAAAGAGGGATGAGTGGTTTTATCCGAGTGCATTTGGATTCATTCTGGCCATCCGCCCTGGGCTTTTCTTGGATGAGCCCCAAGAACACAAAAAGGTGGTGTTTCAACAGGTAAATCACCCGATTTCAGCAGGCAAATCACCTGCTGCTGTTTCACTGTGAGTGGTATTAAGTCAGGTGTTGAATTAATGTGGGTAATTGCTGAGATAGATCTAAGTGCAGTTGAAGCAGAAAAGAGTTACACTACCTCTTCTTTGCTTGTCTTAATGACTTAAGAAGGCTTTAATGCCTTTTACTTACTCAATGATGCAGGTGAGCCATGACCCCCACCAAGATACAGGAAAAAATTCAGAAGCCAGAAAGCATCCTGGACCACCTATGTAGAGTCTTTTTGATTTCTAGCACATTACAAAGGTTGCCTCTCTGCAGAGAGTTGAGCTGGTTGCTGACTAAATGAAAACTGAATTAAAATAGAACTTCTTATGTTGACAAAAATAATCTGCGGTTTTTTTGCACTGTTCTTCCATCTAAGAGTTTCTCTTTTGTTTCTTCAATCCAGCTTCAGTTATGTTCTTAGTAACTTCTTTCTTTTAGCTAGTATTTTCCAGTGTTTCATTATCTTTCCTTTGCCTTTCTCTTAAGGCCTCTTTCCAGATCTTTGTTCAGCATCGCTGCTTGCCGTCCTCTCCTAATCCCCTTGACTGTCTGCACGCCGCATCTGTGTAGACGACTCTGGAGATAATTCTACCTGACAAAAGAAGAAACATCCACCTCTCTGGGGACAAAATACACTTTGAACTAGCTTCTCTACATTTTTAACGTATCTTTCACTGGTCCTTACACTGTTCATTATTGTAGGGCAATATAATGACTAGATACTTGGGAGTCTTCTTTGGGCAATGATCTGTCAAGGCACTGGCAGAACAGAACTGTAATACTTTATAAATCACTTGTTTATTGCTCAGCCTTGCAGCACTTTTAATTGTAATATTTAAAAAAGACATATTGATTCCATTGTTACTTATTTCTGTGGGACAGGACAAACAAATGCTATTGAGCACATTATACAGCTGTGGTGACTGAAATAACATTCTAGCTGAAGTAAACCAACAAAATTGCAGTGACAGTTTATGGCCAAAAAAGCACATGGGACTTTTGCTGTTGCAGTTTCTTCTGACAGATACATGTGACACTCTTCCAGAAGATACCCTTGCTTATCCTCAAGAGTCCCTCAACACCATTCATAGCAACAAGAACCTGGAAACAAGAGACCGAGTGGAGAAGCAAAGTGTAATATTGCTCTCTGCAGTACATTTGCTTGTGATTGTACATGCTAGCACAGGTTAGATACCGCTACTCTGGAATTGCACTTAGGAAAATACTATTACAAGCCCTGAAGAATGGCAAAGCACTTCTACACTGCCTTTGTTACCTGTGCTGTGGTACAAGACCTGGAGCAAATGCTGTGCCCTGTCTTTGCTCCAGGTGTCAGACGGACTGCACAGGGTCCACAGCGGCTATCTCTGCACTCTCTGTGTGTTTGCACTACAGACCTCTTTAGCATGGTTTACACCACGCCTGTGACTTGTATGTCCAATGCACACAGTTGACCACACTGGTGGCACCACCCTATGCACTCTACCAGCTGCTATTCTGCATTTGTTGCAAACACGTTTCTTGCCACAGCTCTTCAGACGATCCTCTGAGAGGTGATGGCATCAGAAGGTTGACAGGGGGACAGTGCCTCCCAATCAGATGAACCCAGCAAAGTTATTAATCTGTGGGTTAATCTTGCCATTCTGGAGTGACTAGTGCTCCGAAACTGGCAGCGCGCAACATTCCCCAACATGCTTAGCATTGCTGTGAAGACAAAGCATGGTGCCACCAGCACAACGAAAGTGGTGAGCCATTCCACGCGGAGTGTCTGGGTCATGCAGGTCATCTGCAACACCCCTCGGCGTAGAGTTGACTATTAGCACTGAAACAGCTCTGTGTGTAACACGCAGGTCTGGGCAGCCACCAGCTGAACTACCTTAGCCATGAGCACAAGTGCCGCTGTCAGGAGCCCCGCTGCCCCACGTAAGGCAAAAGGAATACTGTCACTCCAGATACCCAAGAGATGACCACTTTCATATTGTATCTCAGCACACAAAAGAGATCTCCCCTGCTCCTCCCCGAGATACACATAAAACAGGTGATGAAGAAGCATCCTCCTAGGACAGACCAATTCCCACCTCCCTCAGAGCAGGGGAGGAAGAGACCGAGGAGAAAACAGATGGGACAGGGAATCCATCCACATTGCACAGAGGACTGGCTCCCAGCAGCTGACACGAACACTGGCACTTACTCTCTGACCCCTGTGGGTCAGACAGAGCTGGGAGGTCTTCTTCCCCACTACTTCATTGTTGGGAGAGTTAGGACTAGGTCCTGTTCACAGCAGGCCATGGTGATACTCCTGAGATACTCCCAAGTTCTTCTTTTACACTCCAAAAGCAGCACCTAAGTTAAGAGTAACAAAATGAAATGCACACAGTTCTTCTGCACAACTACTTTTTCAGGCTCTTCACCGATACAGATGAGAACTAGAGTATTCATTTATATTTGTCTTATATCTTCAAGGATTTATTAGCAACTCAAAGAGCCAAATCTTTCTATACTTAAAACCTGAGGCTCTCCAGAGGAAAAAATGGCAACAAACAAGGATGTTGAGTTACCAACCTAGCATGACTGAGCTTATTTCAAACTCTTTTACAACCCACAAGGACTAGATATGCATGCTTTTCTGCTTTTTATTCCCACTGCAGTTTTTCAGTGGTTTAAGCAAGGGAATACACAGTGTCAGCGTGTTCCGGGATGTCCTTTGAAAAATCATGGAAGCTGAATGGGAGAAAACAGTGGGAGGTAATCAGTGTGATCAAGTTCTCTCTCCAGCTCGTTAGAACTACAAATCCATGCCTTTTGATACAATTTCCGTTGTACCATCATTCCAGCTTGGAATTATGAGCGGTTAATGCTATTTGGAAGGCTTAAAATTTGCTACCTCAAGTTGTTTGTGAAACAGCTTCTCCAAAAATAGTGCTCCAGGTGCAGGAAGGAGAAAGATAAAAGCAAATCTGCTCTGTCCTTCAAGACAGAAATAGTTAATGAAGGCAGCCTTGATCCTGATTTAGCACTGCAACTCACTCTATTTTACAGAAAATCAATCAGTACAGTCAGAAAGAGCTAGGAAAAAAAAAGGAAATATGAGAAGCATATGGACAAAGACCATTGGGAAGAACTGTCGTTTCTAGATCAATATGTCGGAGACATGTGGAACCCGAAATACTCTTTCACAGCAAATTCCAAATAGTCCATATTCAGAAGAATGCATGGAAGAAACAGGTAAGTAGCCACAAAAGCAAAGCTAGGAGCAAAATACCTATCTGATTACCCTTGGGATATGCGTGGAATTAAATTTTATGATTGACTTTCAAGATTTTCCCATACAGAATTCAAGCAGACTGACCTTCTTTCTGTCCTAACTCTTGTTATTTCCTGCTAGTTATCATAAAATAGCAGTATCCTTGGCATCATTTAAGGAGATTTCCTACTTCTTTCCACACACACAAGAAAAGAACAAACAGTTTCTTCGGGGTTTAGTGACAATTAAGTGATGCGGCCGGCTCTACGGTGGCACATGCTTAAGTAGAAGTGTGTGACTGCTGTTCCCTTGGCGTTTGGAGCAGTCTTGTTTGCTTCATGCTTATCTTTGAAAGCAGGAACATCTTAAAATAAAAACTCAGTGGAGCCAGTAGGGAACTAGTTGGCAACGCGTCCCTTAAATGCTCTCTGGTTCTGCAAACATCTTGTGAGCCAGACTGCTCTTACTGAAGAAGACTATTTAGGTTCGTCAAGTTCGGTGTAATGTCCAGTTCATGTCCAAACACATGAAAACTTGTATCAAATACATGAAACTTACATCAAACACCAGCGCAGGCTGTCCTAAGTACAGTGTGTGTATTCACTTACGGGGGTGGGGGTTGATGTTTTTGGTTTTTAATCATCAGCCAAGAAGTTAGGAGTTTGAGGGAAAGAGACAGCAGCTCAGGTCCCAGCCCCTACAAAACACTGCACAATAAATGTGTCTCAACGGCCCAGGAGGGTGGGGAAATTATCTTACGCTGTTTCCTTTCCACCGAGTCCTGGCAGAAGGGCAGGCAGCGAGAGGAGACATGCGCGTGCTCACAGAGCTTCACAACAAGGAGATTCTCGCTGCAGAGCAGATTACGGAATTGAAAGGAAATAGAAGTTCTTGTCTTTAACTAGAGAGCATGAATCTGTGACCTGCTGGCTTATGCGTCTGCAGAATGAACGCAAAACAAGTGTCCACGTTAAAAAAAAGTCTACCTACAAGCAATGTACTCAAAATGGTTTAACTCTTCATTTTCATCTAAAAAACTAAGCCTTTTTAAACAAACTTGAAGATGCCAATCCAAGGCTTCAACCTGGTTAAACCTGGAGAACTAACTACGTGATTTAATAGCCCCCTCTGCCTTCAAGAAATAATTATTTATCTTGTCGTGTTTATGTGCTTTCTGTTATCGAACTCTCCAAACCTCCCACTACTGTTCTCATTCTGACGCGCAGGTCCAGAGAAACTGGTACAATCCTTCTGATTGTATTTCTAGCTTTTATTCCCGCTCATCCCATCTTCTACTTCTTACAGAAACAATCCTATCATCAATTTGCAGCATCTGCATTATCAGAACGGTCAGGTCCTGTTTAAATGTCAGACATACACCTGGAGAGCACTCAACAAGTCAAAACGCGGTGACGATCAGCCTATTACGCAGTTGTACTGCTCCAGGATCTGTACTGGCTCCCATTAGGTTTGCAAATGAGATTTTGACTGCTTTGACTTACAATACAGGGTAGGTAAGTGCACATTAACGGTGGAAAATATACTGCACAGATAGCAGCACCACTGCAGCAAACACACACACTATCAAATAACCATCGCACAATTTGTCACTGACCCTGTCACTGTACCCGTACTTCCGTTCAGCAGCACTACCCGTGTTCCACCCAGAGCCACCCGTGCAGCACAGTCCCGTTCTGTGTTGTACAGCGCGGCCGCTCGCCTTGCACAGAGGTGAAGCGGTGCTCCCTGCGCTGCTCCTCCAAACCAGTCACAGGGATCTGAAGGAGCAGCGAAGAGGAATTCCCAGTGACAGCACCCTTGTATCTCCCCAGGGAAGGGTCAGAGCACAACAGAGGTGCTGCACATGCGGGGTCAGCGGAGTACTGCGGACCTCACAAGGAAAAGAAACACTCTTGTCCCGCAGGAGAAGTTGCCAAGTCAGGAGAGGACCGCTTGCCACTCTGTGCCACTGCACGTGATTAGATACCCCCGATTTAAACAGCCAGATTTTCTGCTAAGGATCGGGACAACCAAGAATCAGGTCACACATGTTGACGCTAATTTTACAACTGCAGCGCCAACAGATGCGAGTGCTCGGATCGGGAACCTCTTCCTTCCTCCTTCTGTCAAGCTAGATTTGCCGATCCCCTGGCAGCAATGCCACTTCTACCACTTCTTGGAAAGAGGGCGCATGTACCACTTGTATATTCACCAAGACCCTCATCATCAAGGGGGTATGAATAATCCCAAATGCTGGACAAAGCGGCCACACGCAAGTACGTACGTAGATACATCATGTACCCAAAAACACAGCTTGGATTTTGTCCTATACAGTCTTTTACAGATTAAAAGTATCAGGTGAGAAGACTGTATTTAAACTCCCATTTTAAAGCCAGCTACTGCTTTGCACCCTTCACCCACTACTTTCGATACCTTCTGCAAAAGCAGCTGGCCCACCGGGCCCTCCTTTGTCAGGAGGAACGCGCTCCTTACGCTCGAGCCACCCAGGGAAAGCAACAGCCCCCAGAGAAGGGTCCGGATGCCTCGAATTCACCTTTCTGGAAAAACGAACTGCCATTCGGCCATGGGACGCGGGCTTTTAACGGCCAGATAAAAAAAAACAAACAAACAACCAAAAAGTACGTTTTAACGAAGTTCTGTACTCTGAGGAAAGACCAACGGCGCAAGGCGGCGAGCCCCTCTCCCCAGGCAGTGAGGGGGAGAGCCGCGTCAACGCAGGAGCCAGGGACCGCTCAGGCCGCGGCCGGCTGTCAGCCAGGCCGACGGGGGCCGGGCCGCGG
>Ga0181612_163322_pt1 | contig 17410 bp, 14 predicted proteins | sample HoacroProtozoa21_FD_119630 | JGI IMG/M metagenome (GOLD analysis project Ga0181612, IMG submission 119630) | Hoatzin crop microbial communities from Cojedes, Venezuel. Combined Assembly of Gp0051906, Gp0051904, Gp0051908 | reverse complement strand
TTGAGCGCATCCTTGGCAGCGCAGGAGATGGTGATGGGACTGGGGGTACACCTAGGGGTACACCAGCTCTGCAGGGCTCTTCTGCCCAGCCTGTGCCTGGAGCAGGGCTGCCTTCAGAGACCAGTGACTGTGGTCCCCGGGTTTTATGCAGAGCAGATATAAACACCCTTCCTTTGTTTTCTGGGGAGCCCTTGTGGAAAACCTGGGCCTGCTTATCAGAGGACTGGTGCATATTTGCATACATGCTATGTGCACAAAATTATCCAGTGCAGAGCGCTCTGCTTTGTCTATGCTACAAGAGCTCCCAGAGCAAATCTGCAGCCCCAGCAGGACTGGTGAACAGGGCACAATGCGGGTCCTGAAAACCATCCAAGCAGTAGCTGGTTTCCTCTCCTAATCTCCTGAGCGATGAGTTGAAAATTTAGCCTGTCGCTTGACTTGATTTTATTCCAGTCACCTGTGTTTCAACCACTGTGTGGGTATCGAGGACTTTCTTTTTGCTCTGTCAAGGTATGTTTCGACCAGGGAAGCTAGAAAAATGGCCAAAGCGAAAAAGAAAATAAAATCCAAAACAGTCAGCAAACATAAGCAGGAACAAGACAGCTAATGAACCAATCTTTGCTAAGTTTGCTGCGACTTTACAAAAAAATTGGCAAAAAAGTTACTCTTCTAAAGCTGCCAGGTTTAAATAAGATGCTATCTGTGTAGAGATTTTTTTTAACGTTAGCTCTGCATCTGTCTTCAGTTAAGAGATATAAATAGATTTATACCTTTCTCTCTATGTGTATGATTTTATATATAGGTGTGAGTGCACATTAAGTGTATGCACGTGTATGCGTACATAAAATATGCACACTAGCTAGATAGAGCCATCCATCTATCGAGCTATTGGCCTATCTTGTGCTCATTCGAGAAAGGGTTTAAAAGGAATTGCCTAAATACATAATACATGCTGGGGTTTTTTTCTTTTTAAGAGATGAGTCAAGTCAAATGCTATGATATAAATTCTTAATACCCCTATGACCTGATTTTTTTTCCTCTTGTGCAAGGAAGTTAACAATATGAAATGTCTTTCTGTTGTCTCTAATCATGGGCTGATTTGATAAGCTGTAATTATTATTCATATTTGAGATCTGCAGCTAGGGAGATGCAGGAGGTGTGGGGACCATTGGGATGTTTAGGTTTATTATTATTTATTACTGCTATGAATAAAAGAGTAATGATTTCAGAGATTCTGCCAAGTTGTTCAGGCTGCAAATTTAACCCTTTTAAAAACTGTTGCAATCCATTTGCGTCTGACGGGTGCTGGAAGTCTCTTTAATCACATTTTTTGGTTCCTTACTCCTTTAGAGGGGTTGGAAAACTGGAATAAATGGAAGGAATGATTTTTGTAGGCCTTGTCATGACTCATTATTTTTGTTGTTTGACCTTGGGCTCTGTGTCTCCTTAGGATCACTGGAAGAAGGCTGTGCAAGGAGCAGTCATGTCACAGCTGATGTTTTGGTTATAAGTATTCATCATCTGACCAGACACAGCATTCAAAGGCACATGGTGAGCAGAGAGAGACTTGTGATCCCTGTTCTTATGGATATCCAGTGCTTTACAAGTGTCTTGGCAAAGGTGAAGCTGTTAGGTGGGAAAAGGTGAACAGCGTCTTCAATTCAGGATCAACACATGATTGTGTTGATTTTGGCATTGGTCCTTCTGTTCAAACCCATAAATCTTTGGCTGTCTGGGAACCATCGGTGTGCTTAAAAACTGTCCCAGTGGCTGCACAGAGTTAAACTGAACGCCCGTCTCGCACGGAGGTGGAAAGGCAGGCGCAGGTGGAAGGTTGGTTTTAAGCCTCTGATATGTCTACGCAAAAGAGAGGACGCATGTGAAATGGGTGCCTAGCAAAGTGATGGGGAATGGGTCAGCTGGCTGTAATTTAGATAAGGAGACAGTAGAGAGGATGGACCCTGTCTCGCTGTGGGGGCTTTGCTGTAAATATAGACCAATACTTCCACTGATGTTGGCCCAAGGCCCCCAGGTCTCTTCAGAGAGGGAGTGATGGAAGTCAGCCCTTCCTGGGTCAGGTCTGGTGTGCACCACTGCCTCTTCTGCCCCTTTCTCTTTCTCTGAGCATTGTCACCAAGCACCCCCAGGCTTCCTCCCTTCTGCTTGCCTTCCTGCTCACCTCGGCTCACCACTTTTGAAATACCAGCTCATAAATACAGATTTGTGAATTTTTACTTTAGCCATGCGGACCTGAAATACTGCTTATGGCTCCCAGTCACCACATGAGGCAGCGCCAGAGCCCTGGTAAAGGGAGGAGGTCTAGCAAACAAGCGAGTAGTCTTTGGAGACTTTACCTACTAGTGTGCCAGCCTGTGTACAAGTAGATCCATCAGCTGAGAACGCCAGCCTGCACCAAGTCCTTCAGCAGCTTCACCACAGGATTTCTGGCACCTCTCAAAGCTGTACCATTTGAACTCTGGGGTCTAAATAGGTTCTGAGGGTTTTGCATTGCGCACTGGCTTGAACATGAGAGTGTGGGGATAATTTCTCCTAAACATCTTCCACTTGTAAAACACGATAGTTTTAGCTTGGACGAAGGAAGGAAAGAGCAATGTCTGCAGAGACCTTTATTGCTTTCAAACCTGGAACCAGCGTGACACTGTCAAAGGAACAAAACAAATGTGTTTGTAGGCTGCTGATTCATCTTTCAAGTGATGCAAGTGCTTTGGGCTGCTCCACTTAAAGCCTTTGACATCTGTGGGCGTATGGGTGCAAATACTTTGCTTATTTGTTCCTATTACCCTGCTGGAGTCAGAGCCAAAATTACTGTTAGTCATGACTTTCTCCTGTCTCCATAAGCATAGACTGTCTTTGAAAGAGAAACGAATACATCTACGTAACATCCCTTCTGAAAAATGTGGGTGTAGATTCCAGGAAAAGATGCTTTCATAAAACTCATAGTTGTAGGAGGCTTAGCCATGTGATGGCCAGAAACACCAGAAGGAAGAGCTCTGAGGCCAGAGGCCATGACTTGGAAAATACATGATCAGAAGCCTGAAATGTCACTCAGTGGAAGGAAGAAAATCAGCATAATGCGCACGGGGAGTAGCCTGGTGCAGCCACCCGTGGCTCGCAGTGCAACCAACTCCTGAGCACATGCTTTAGAAGGCATTGGTGTCTCTTGCATAAACTCTGGTACTCACTTTCTACGCAAAGTTCTGTTGGTTGGTGAAAATTTTGAAGATGGTAATAAGGGCCTAGGAGGACCAATGAAGCCTTAGGCAGTGATGTTGCAGGGGGTTAAGAAAAGCTATGGCATTTCAGTGTCATTTTCCCTATTCTCAGTTTCCTGAAGTTGAATCTTCTCTGCAGCATACTCAGAGGCAAGGAATTAATCTCAGAACATAAAATATACAGGTCTTTTCCAAATGACCGCATTTTAAATAAAATCAGAGTCCCCTTATGTTGCAGCTTTATATCTCTTCACCTTCAACTCTTTTACACGTTAAAGGAGAACTCGAATTTAAGATTGTCCACGCCAACATGACCTCCAACAAACTACATGTCCTGGATCCCTCTTTTCCAGTGAGGGCTATGCCAGACTTCATGTGTGCTAGCTCTCCAGTCCTTGCATGTTTTCCCATCAACATTGTTATGCTGCAGTCTCAATATCTTTCCCTTCCTTTCTTTGATTCAGGCAGAAGTTTGAAGACGTGAGCCACAACATATGCCATTGTCCCTTCCTAGAGATGAACAAAGTATATTGTTATGCTCAAATGTGATAGTTTTTTTCCCCCGTTAAATGTTTTCTAGCTGCATAGACCAACCATCTGTTTCTCTTTCTCTCTTCCATCATTCAATTCTTTGCACATTATTCAAATTAATTATCAATTAAGAACCGGAAAGACTGGATAATCAAATTACAGAATGGTAAGATGGTCAAAGTAACACAGCACCTTATTAAAAGCCTCCAGACATTTAATAAGACAATAAATTCCTGATCTTTTGTTCTAAAGATGAACCTTCAGCCCAATAAATGAAAACAGTGACATGTATCTCTTCTTGGTCATTTATTTATGAACGTAGGAAATGACATTGACTAACCCTCTTTCCATTCCAGATTTCAGATTGCAATCTTCTCCTCTCAGATGTCAAACTAACCCAGATAATAAAACTGCTTGAGTCTCAAGACATTCCCCAGAGAGGTAAGAAAGTTCTCTGTTATTTTTTTGTGCTGAAGTGAATCTGGTTTATAAGGCATGAAATTATCTGCTCTTCAGCTCTGTGGTTATCCCAAAAAGAGGAGCGAGGTATTTTTGGGGGGCGAAAGCAGAGCAGCAGTGCTGGCTGGTGTGCCCTTGGGCAGCCGTAGGAGCGTGAAGTTGGACAGTCTTCCAACACCCCTCCGTCAAGCAGTGTTCAGAGAGGGCAATTTATGAGGTTTGGCAGCAGGGTTGGCACGCAGGGAGTGGCCGGGCAAGATGAGGATGGAGGAGAGGTGATTGCGCCCTGTGTGATACCTGAGAGATTCTGGCTCTGACCATCTGTACAGTCTGATGTGCCTAAACCTTTCCCGCAGTAATCCCTCTGGCTGCTTGGCCTCCTCTTGTAGATATAACCACATCATGTGGTCTCAAAAGTGGTGGGCTCATCCTCAGCCGTGAAAGCAGAGATTACCCAAAATTTAGGGCTGGAAAGGGCCAGAAGAGATCCTGTTTTCTGGCCACGAGCCCCAAGGCATCAAGTCCAGCTACCCCACTCCTGGTGATGAGGCTGCCATCTCTAATAATTTAGTAACTTTCATTTTCAACTGCAATTTTACCGACGAGACTTGAGGGCAGCTTTGTGACTGTGCTGAGAGCACATTGGCCCCGTAAGCCCCCTTTGCTCTGGGGAAGCATCCTTAAGAGTCTGCAGCTTCAGTTAGTTGGGCCCCTCGGGTTTGCAGCAGCCAAGACTAAAGTTGTGTAATTAACACAAACGATCGTCGCCATTTCGTGCAGTTCCTGACAACAACTCATTTGCTTCAGTATTACCCCCATCCTTTTTTCTCCCTCCTCCAAAGCGTCTTCCATCACCCCCCACCCCCAACCCAAATTCGTCAGAGCTTCGTAGCCATCACAGCCTGCGAAGCGTCCTCTTCACATTCTCCTAACGCAATTGCACATAATTAAGCAGTACATTTACATGTCAGACTAAACCCACTGTCCAAGCTGCTCGTTCTGCTTTGCGCAGCGCTGTGCCAGGCGTCCTCCAGAAAGGATGCAAATCACGGCACAGAAAACATATTACGAGTGGCATGCAAGATCTGTGCCCACTTTGCCCATTGTGTCAAGAAAACAGAAATGCTTGTCAAAATACCAGCTCGAGTAGGAGCTCGCAGCTTCTGGAGGAATAAAAGAACCATGTTGGCAAGCACAGGACTAGACAGGCAGATGTCCTCCTCTCCACCCACTAGAATTTTATTGGCAATTGAGTTAACAACCTCTTTGCATATGAAAGTAACGGAGAGGCGCTGCTGCGGCCTCGCTGGCAGGAGACTTGGCTGCAAAACCAGTGAGACATTTGACAAGGAAGCAATATGTTAGCAACATCTCTTCATCCGTGTTATCAGGGCCAAATTGCCACGGCACTTGCAGCCATGTGGAGGCATTAGATGCAAAGTGTTAGACGCCCTGCCATTCTTCCTCGTCATTTTCTCCTTTCTCTCATCCCTTTTTCAGAGCAGCCTGGTCCTGACACTTCTCTTCAAGTGGCTCTGGAGCCAATCCTGCCTTGTGCTGCTCTATATCCTTAGAAAATAGGCTGCCAGGTGCTGAACACCCACATTTTGAAATGATGGCTCATGGTAATAAATGGTTCGGGGGTTTTTTTTTTGGTTTTTTTTTTTTTTTTTTTTTTCCTTTTTTTTTTTTTTTTTCTGTAGAAGCAATTGCATTTTCAAGTTTTCCTTTAAGAGGTCACGCTTCCGAGCTGATGAACAAGAGGAATACAGACTGGCAAAGCCTCTCCCCGCATTGAATCCTTACAACAGAATTTGTACCCCACAGCAGTTGTCCCCATACTGCTTAGATTTGCAGACTCCCAGTCTATCTGCAGTGGAAAAGCAGACTTCTCTGTAGCGGATTGACAATAACCTTGCAGTGATGAGCTGTATTTCATGGGTCTCTGGATACTGTGGTGTATCCAAACATGCCTGTGGACCCCCAGTAGAAAGGTGCTGTAGAGAAATCCGCAAAGGTCTGAATGGACAAGGGAGCGTAATTAAGTCACCAGTGTCTGGGCTGCTTTGGGGGACCCTGAGTAGCTGCAGCCTGCAGCAGAAGCTCTGCATTTGTGCTCACCAGGGAGAGGAGGGATGGGGAATACCGTAGGAAACAAGCCCAGTCTTCCACCCAGCCATTCAGCCCTCCCCCAGAAACTGAGCCCAACAATGCAGCAAGGCTTTGCAACAGAATTGATTTCTCTCTGGTTTCTTCCCACTCCCTTTTAAGGCTCATTGGGTTTAATAAGCCATTGCAAACTGCCAGGGTCACATTCTGCTGTCTGCACAGCTTGGAGGTGAACAAGTGTCCCATTAATCATCGAGGGATTACGGAAAATTCCTCTACGGAGCTGAAGAATGAAATTATGGCAGGAAAGCTGGAGGCATCCCATGACCTCTGTAAGGGTGCTCCTGAACTTAGCCCATGGACAGCACCAACTATGCGTGGCCTGGCTCTGTGTGGGCAGAGGGCCACATCAAGGTAACGTATGGTGTGGCTCCTTGTGAAGACCCGGGCCTTTCCATACTGCCAGGTCTCTGGCAAATGTATAGCTGGCTGCTACAGCTGTGACCTGGCTTGGGGTATGCTTAAAGAAAGTGCTGCAGGAGGAGAGGGCACTGAACAGATGAGGAACAGCATGTCATCCGGGACTACAGCAGCTATAAGGGGGGAATTTGTGCTGGAGCCTAGTGAGGGAGAACATTTACTCGTTGTGTTTTCCCCTGCAGATGAGATCCTTAGAGAGGACTGTGTGATTCTCTGCTTTCTCTCAGTGGTTTCCCATCAGTAAAACATTTGTTAGTGCCTGGAGAGGCTTCCTCATGGCGCAGGTATTTGGTAGAAGCTGAAGAATGGAACCGTTTCCCAAAAACTTGGCTCCTGTTACACTTTTCTAAGATGAATCCACATGGCTATGTGGGTAACCCTGAGCACATGAATCAACACCAACAGACACATCGGTGGCTGTCCACATCTGCAGAGTCCTGAAACACTGGCACCAAGAGCTGTGTGCTTCCCTTATGATGTGGAGATGAAGAGGAGGTCCTTCTTTGCACAGGTCCACCTCACCCACACAGGATCTGTGGCAGGATCTGCAGGAGGACACACTGGTGAGCAGGGACAATTATACCTCATTCACCTCACCCAGATATTCCTAATGGGATCAATGGGACTACAATGAGTCTCACCTGGGAAGGACCTGGCCTGTAGTGTTGTGTCAACTGTCTCCAGATGTTAATTGTTTAAAAGGCTTTTGGAAGCCAGACTTTGGCTGCAAAGTCACTTCTGTGGTTTCTAAAATGGCATCTTCCCTCTATCCCAGTGGTTTGGAGAGCTTGTTATCTCAACGGAGCACACCGTCACCCTGCCAAGGTGCTTGAACACTGAACAACCAGATTCTGGGAATAATGAAATCTCACTTGAGTAAGCCTGTTCTAGGATATGGAGCACTTTTCTCTGGTCTCTCCAGTTATTACCTTAGCTCTCTGCCATGCTGCTTTTCACAGTATGGACCACATCATGAAACACCTGAAACACAAGAGTGTTTGGAAGTTTGGTGTTGACTTCTGATGACCAGTCAAACCCCCCAAACAAGCAAGGAAACCTAATTTTCCACTTCCCAACCCTCCATCACACAGCTGCGCACCTCTTAGTGGCCTGAATTCAACCACAGCCTCCCATCAGCTCCTGAAGGAAGGCAGCAGCTGTTAGAGCACTTAGTGTAGCTGTGTTCAATCATAACATCAGAAAAATGCATAAAATAATGAAAGCAAACTGCAAGATCCTCACCGTTGTCTGAAAAAGAAAGACTCCTGTCATGGAAAGCCTTGCTCTTCATGAGCATTTCTGTACTTGATTTTCTGCTTGAAAATTTATTCCAAGTATCAAAGGTTCAAGTCTCTCCTGATAATTCCTTCTGGTCAGGGAATAAGCATCTGCTCTCTCTGATTGCAGGTCACTTCTCTCATGCAAAGCTTGATTGAGACATGCATGTCAAGGGCAGAAATGAGGCTGAGCTTGTATTGTTCACCTAAAAAACACCCACCAAGCAGCAGAAAAAGAAATAATAACATGCTGTTAAAACAACGGACATGGGTAATATGCCTTTTGTTGTGAGTAATTATGATGTAAGGAGTCAACTGTATCATTCTAATGCATTAATTGCTCATTAGTCGTTAGATTTATATATTTTTGCTGGAAAGGGATGGAGATACTTGCATGGAAAGTAGCCTGTTTGAAAGGGTGGGAAGATTAAAGGTTTAGAAAGAGAAGGATGAATACGGCACGATTGGAGCATAAAAATAGAGCATTCCAACCAAAATGAAGCACCCAATTATCAACAAGACCTAAGCAGATCGTTGGTCAAGAACAGCTTTGCACAAATATCAGCTGCCTTCAAAATGCTTGGAGGTCACACGGCTGCAAAGTATTTTGGCCTCTGGGGCTGTAAGAACCTGGGGTCTTCTAGTTTACTCACCTGCTGCTTGCAAGACTGTAAAAAGAAACTTGAGAAATCATCACCTGCCTTGCAAATTATTCAGTCCTGGTGTTTGCTAGGTGGAGCCTTTTCTTTGCTGCTTTTGGGCTTTCACCTCTGCGAGCTGTTCCACAGTCATTTCCAACGACAAGCGTCCCCCCTGAAAAAGCACATGCCAGGCTTTCCGTGTCAAATCAGCGATAAAGCTCTCAGGGAAACAATTTCCTCCGTGACATTTGTAAAGGGAAATTCTGCCCGGAAGGAAGCACTGGCAGGGTGAGTTCCTGCATGGCCCCAGATGCAATGAGCCGTTTAAATTGCTTGATGCGGCGGGCAGGCCCATCACAACCATCCTAGCGGGGGGCAAAAGGCATTTCTGAAATACTTGTCTTTTTTTAAATACACTTCTCTTTTTTTTTCTCACACAGAACGATGTCTCTGATGGACTCCAAACAGAGTGTGGGCTGAACTCCATCCTCTTTCATCTGGATCCCGGAGCTGTTCTCACCCCCCGCTCCCTCCACCTCCACACCCGATGTCCTTGCCAAGTGCATTGGGAAGAAGCTCCGATCTGGAGCGCAACAGCATACACCCTGAAGCTAGCTAGCTAGCTTGAGAGCCTACTGATGAGCTGCCTAAGTGCTTCCCCCTCATTCCTGCCCAAGATTCGAGGCTCCATCTCCCTGTCCTAGCCAAGCGGAGATTCAAGAGGCAGAAGGGGATCTCCACTGGTCTCTACGTGGTGATGATCCCCATGCATCCCCTGAACCACGAGTGCCAGTGATGGCAGAGTGAGCAAGCCACAGTCTGCACACCTGAGTGAGCCAGCAGAAATAAAATGGCCTGTGGGAATAGGTTGCCTCACCCCAAGGGCTGACCACACTCATTCTGGTGTTACCCCAATGCCTGGTCCAGCTGCAAGCCCAGACACCTTTGGCTGACATGCTGTGAGCAGGCCTGTCTGCCACCCACGAGGGCCCATTGGTATGAGATCACACTTTGTGATCTTGAACAGTGCGAAACTAAGATCGCGTGCTGCCTGTACTATCCAGTTTATGACCTAATGATGCAAGGGAGAAAGTACTATGAAGGGAATTTAAAGCACATGAAGCCCTGAGGCTCCCCTGAGCCAAATCTCCACAGCTCATCCCTGGAACGACTACAGAAGGAAACTCCTTATTTTCAGCCATGAGACAAAGTAGGTCATATGCCTACCTGCCAGGGTTAATTTACTGGGCATCGGGGGAGCACAGAACTGCTCTTGCAAAGCCATTGACCACCTCCATGGTGTTGTCCATGAGGGCTGTAATGCTGCAGGTGGTTTCTGGCGAAATCAAACAATGGAAGACAAGGGGAGATGAAATGTGTGTTCCTTGGAGATCTGTACTTTGTCAGCTGATGATCAAGCTTTGCTGTCTCTTAAATAAATACTCAGTCTTTTGATGCTTTCAGTCCCCAAACTGTCTTAAGGGTGAAGCAAAGAATGGCTTGGGAAAGTCAGTTTTCCACATGAAAAATCAAGTCCTAGCCAGGAGGACACTAGCTTGTCTTTCCAACGCACTTCTCGCATCAGTCGGCAGTGATTTCTGAGACGGGGGACACGCACAGACTGCGTACACTGTGGGCTGTGGCAACTGCCAGCGGGCACCACGTCCTGGATGCTGCCACTGCTGGGACGCTGCAAAGGTGAGGAAGGAGAAAACTCCTTGTCAGATTGTGTCATTCCAGCTTTGGGGCAGCGGCCAGCTGGAGAGGCAGGTAATACATTCCCTCCAGTCAAACGGCCAGCACAGATTAAACATTAAATACATGGCTGGGGGGACCTCAGCCACGGTTGACACCATGCATTTTTAATCAAAGAAACACGTGGTGCCATGCAGCGGGGTGTCGGGGAGATGCTGCTCTGCATCCACAGCCCACCGCAGCCATCGGGGTCATTCCGGGAAGCAGAGGGGACCCTGGAGCATTGCCAGGCTACGGAGCTGCTGCTGCTGCCACTGCTTGGTCCCAGGGGCCGTATCTTCTGCCTCTGTGATCTCCCACTGACCTTTGCTGTTACAGCCAGGAAAGCTGATCCTATTGATTTTATGTGGATGAAGATTTTCTGTAGATTGCCCTGAAACCTGCTAATTGTGCACACAGCTATTTATAGTGTCTCAGAGCGGGAGTCAGAAATTTTTGATAGTGCAAGAGACACATCTGCGGAGCTGACACTTCTGTATTTTCTCTGAAGTGACGGTAGGAGACATTTCAAAGCGGACATTTTCTATCTGATTTGAAAGGTCTCTGGAATTTTCCACATTCTTTCAAAAAAAAGGACCTAATTTTCTGCCGACCTTCTGAAATTTCTTACTGGGAAAAATCTGTGTGTTTGTAGGGGGGAAATGAACAATAATTTGGGTCAGATCTGCTCCTAGACAGGGTGCAAGACACCACGAGTTTGGTCTCTCCCCTCGTCGTGAGCAGCTAGAGAAAGGTGTCAAGTCTAGAAGAGGAGGCTTAGCAGCTGCTCCATGATACAGCCCTGTGTCCAGCTGTGTGATTACACTTCACCCTCCCAAGCAGCCTCCACCTCTCCATTCTTCTGCATCTCCACCCCAGCTTTGGGACGTCCATGTCTGCAGCAGGTTCAGGCGGTGAAGCAGAGTTCAATGGGGAGAGCACCAAATGAAGCCAGGATGCTCACTGCAGTCTTGGTTAATTTGGCTATACAGCAATGATCACACCATCTCTGCTGGCTCCTACCAGCTTGGTTGAAATGTAGGTACTAAACTAACCAGCTAAAGCCTCACCTTGTGCTAAAAAACGCATTTGTGCCTCTATGTGTGTTCCTTGCATGTCGCGTGCGTGTTTTGCATGTCTCCTTGCCTTCACTGAGAGAGGAAGTCAAAATAATTTCAGGTGCATTTAATAATTGGAAGCTTGGAAAAATAAAAATCAAGGTTTTATTGGAGCTATTGCTACAGGATTCTGCACCTTCCCACTCTGGCCCTGGATGCCTCCGAACTGTTTGTTCCTTTGCTTTCTCCTTTCCTGCCTTTCCTCCTGGTGAAATTAAAAAGGAGCATCACTTGACCGATTTAGTCTAGCCTTGAACTCCGCAGTGCCAGTAAATATTGTTTCAGCAGCACCAATCCGTCATACTGAGCCCACTTGATACCTAGCCTGAACTGCTGCTCCAGTCGTAGTGCTTTGAAAAATAAGATACTGCCTCATCACAGATGCAGCCCACTGACTTCTTCAGTGAAAAGAGGGATTATTTTTTTTTTTTTCCATGCATTGGGTGAAGTGTTTTCTTGCAACAGCCTGGAGCAGTCATTCAGAATATTTTAAGAGTGTCTTTCATACTGCCTGAAATACCTGGCAGTGCACAAAGGCCGAAAGTGGGAGTAACTGACTGCAGGATTATTCTATACTGGCTGAAAAAAAAAGTAAAATGGCCGTGAATGTGACAGGGAGTCAGATCCACACCGTAAGGTTCCTCAAGTCTTTTGGTGTAATTAACTACTATTACCAGGTGCCACAAGGCAGCACTTCAGCAAATCCCATGTTGTGGAAATCATGGGCTAGAAGACAATGATCAAGGTCTTGGAGACTGGGAGCTTTGGAGATTCGTAGGGGCATGGTATTTGTCCTCAGGCAGTGACTCTTGGAGATGGCTCTTAACAAGCAAAACCTCCTGCAAGAATGTCAGAGGAGTTCCCATGAACTTCAAAGGCTGGCAGTACAGGTCCTGCCTGTGCCGCTCCAACGTCTGCAACAGTTGTAGGCTGTATGTATTTCATAACCTAAGTCCTTTTGAATTCTATATAGTCACCTGGGATCTTTCTGATTCCCGAAAGATGGATCCCAGAGCCCCAGCAGTATGTTAGACCATGTCTGTATCTTCAGGGTATTCAGGCCAGCTTCTGAAACATCTAGAAGTTGTTTTATAGGACTTTTTCTTCTCCCAGTCTGTCATTTTCTTCTCCCAGTCAGTCATTTCTGTGACTTGTGCTAAATCAGCCAAGGCTCATAAAGCATTACGAAACCTTGCTGAAAGCCAGAACTCCTTGTAAAATGGAGAAGGTGTGTAGAAAGAAAAGGCGTGTGGTGAGAAAATGCAAAGAGGAGTGACTTGGCTAAGAGAATAAAAAGCAACACCTTCTCGTCTGTAGAGGTGTATCCTTAACAAGGAAGGGGAGGCACCATTCATGTGGGTGGATAAGGGAGAAGAAGGGACACCTGATGACACTCTGGGAAGGTAAATCACAAACTAATCAGCTAAATGCTTTTTCACCTGACTAGATCGAGCAACCCAGTGCCAAGCAGCATCACTGAGGTGGAAAGCGCTGCTGAAATCCAAAATGGGCTTTGCAGAGTTTATGAAAATGGGGAATCCCCATGTTTTGAAGAAAATACGTATTAAAGACATGAGTTTTTGAAAGGGATTTGACTTCTGGTATAATCTCTGGGTTGGTGTGGGTTAGCTAATAGCTGTGTCAGGCAGGGCTTCCTTGGACACATCTCTGCAGGAGATGGTGCGGCTCAGAGTCACTTTGAGAGCGCATGTACTCACTCAGGTGGAGCACAGCACTAATTTAGATTGACAATGTCTCTGCTTCTCCTAGCTAGGCTGCAAATGGGTGGTCATGGATGCAACCAAATGAGAACGTACTGCAGGTTTTGTGCTGGCTTGCACGTGGGCTTTGTTTTAGGCTTTGCTTCATTTGAACAGCACGCCGGGCTGTAATTAGGTGAGCAGCTCATCCTCAGCCATTTTACGAAAGGCGTTGTTTCTTGCCAGGAAGCAGCAGCTAGATAGCTTACAGCTGCAGGTACTTTCAGTTTTTGTCTTATAAACCACACTGCTTCCACTTGGCTTAGTAAAGCAGGGCTTTGTGCTTGAAGGTAGGAACTAGACCTTCAAAGGCAACCCATGCCCACGCAGGTCTTCTGATACTAAACACCAGAGAAAGTCTGCCTAGGGCCACAGACACCAGAAATGCCTGAGAGCATCATCACCTTTCAGTGAAGCCCAGCTTCTCACAAGTCCAGGTACTGAGGGAGGTCCCGGGCTGTGCCTGAGGACATCGCTGGACACGGCAGGGAGGGTGGGTTGGAGAGTGATGCTGGGTCAGTGGTGTTTGGTTGCTGACAGAGGAGCACAGATCTTCGTTTGCTGATGGAGGAGTCAGACCAGGAGCATTCAGGTGGATATGGGGGAGCAGCATTTCTCTGACCCTACAGACTGCCTGACCCATAGCCCAGGGGGTGCAGCAGACTGGGTCATCCATGTCTGCTGCTGGTCACTTTATCCTGTCCTCCCACACCTCCCCTTACCTCCTTGCTTCCCACCTGACCTGCCAGGTTAGTCTGCAAAGTCTCAGCAGATTTAAGGCCCCACAGGAATACTATCCACCGGCACTAATGCAATTAGGACAATTAAAGAATATAATGATAGTAATAATGATGGGCAATATGGAAGCAGGCATGCAAACCACCTATAGAGTTGTTTCCCTTGAAGGACAATTCCTTGAGAACAACCTTTCTATGAGGCACTCAGGTTTGCCAGGCTGTTAAAAGCGTATTTGTCATGTAGCACTCCTGTTATCTTAAGATCTTTCTCTTCTTTTCAGGGTAATGCTTTTATTGTGTGACTTAAGGGGAGAAAAAAGTGTAAATAAGCCAGACGTGACTTCTGTAGCTTGGAAGGAGCTATTACTTGACCCTGTAGCTTAATAAAAATGCTTTCACTGATTTTTATTTTTTATAAAGGTAGGCACTGATCAGTGCTGCTGATCGAAATGTATATAGTAGCTTTCAGATTTCCTCTGAGCTTTAAGCTCTCCTGAAAGCAGGCCATGAATTATTAAGGCAGGAGATTACCTTAACTGGAATGTATGCGGCTGTTCCATCAGTGAAGTTGGGGATCACTCTGAGGGGCGGACAGGTTCCTGTGGAGGGTTAGAAACCCAAAACGGTATGGCTTTCCTTGCTTTCCCCACCTCTTATGGGAAGTCCGCAGCAGCTTACAGAAAATTCTGCTCCGGGTCACTCTGTCCTGCTCTGAAGTCTCCAGGTTGGATGTTTTCAAAACCTGCTCCTGAAGACTCTCCTTGGCAGTACATTTTTTTTGTTTGGTTGGTTTTTTGCCTGGACACAGATTTATCTTACCTTTCTTTTTCATTAAGATATATTAGGGTCCGAGTTGTCTCCCTCTCCTTGGTGTGGAGTCTTCCTGGTCACGGCACTGGGGTGCTCAGGGCAGGAGAGCCCTAAGTGCTGCTTTTCCTTGGGTAATGAGTTGTTCTTCAGATCAGGGCTATGATCCTCCTGGCCTCCCTGATGAATGGTTTTACCAGGGGCCGCTGGAGCTAAAGGGGGAGCCTGAAGGATGTAACATCCCCATGGCTTTCCTGAGAGGTGGACAAAATGGGGGCTTGGTGCTCCAAACTCCCCAGGACACAGTCCAAAACCCATCTGAGTCTCCCACCCAAGGCAGCAAGCCCCTCTCTGGTGGGGCAGGCATCTCTTTAGCCCAGCTGCTGCTGCGATAGTTGTCCATGTGCCTCTGTGGAGGTGGACTTCAGATCTTGCTGTCCACCTGCCCTGTCCCAAAACTTCTTGCTGGCCCGAGGTGAGGGACCCTCACTGTCCCCGCTGAGCTCAGATGGGATTTGGGTTCCGCTGGAGAAATAAGACACTGAGACCGAAGTTGGCAGCACTGAGGCTCCTGCATGCTCCTCTTTAAGCACTCGTATGTCTCCGCTTCGAACTCCACAGATCACCTTCTGCATTCATAACCGAGAGAAACATCCAACTCTGCATTAAGTCAAAGCTGTCCCTTGGGCCTCATAGGTGGTGATAGGAACATCTCAGCTCCCAATTTTATATTCTCATAAATCTTAAAGAAGGTGATTTTCCCTTTCTTCCTTTCTTTTTTTTTTTTCCCTCTCTCTCCCTGCTTTAATTACCAGCCGCAGGCATTGTACTGATGAACAGCCCAGCGCAGGGCACGCTCTCCTTGCCATGGCCGGAGCACGAATCCTCCCTGGCAGCAGAGCCCAAGCAAAGCCATGACAGCGGGTGTCATTGCAGAATGGCCAAAATCCCAACCTCTGCCAAGGTTTGCGAGGACTCCAGTTATAACCTGCAGGAATTGCGCCGCTCCCTTGGGAGAGCCAAGGGGAAGCTGAGCAAATCTGGGCGCAGAGCTGTGAATACAGCCTTTTTCTGCGTGGCTTTCAGGGCTGTTCCTTTCCTGCTGATGGTGCTTATAGTATTTGCTAACAAAAGGAGACAGGGGAGCAGAGGTCATCCCCCTGACTCACCTCCTCTGGCATAAGCCTGGATTGGTGCCTGGCATCGGTGTAGTAACGTAGGAGCCAGTGAGGATGGTGTTTCCCCAGGGCCAGTCAGGCTGTGGGCTCCGTCCCAGTGTCTGTGGTGGGAGACCAGCAGCAGGGACAACTTGCACCAAAGGGGTCCTGGAGGCCATACCATGCCGTGCAGCAAAATTGAAGGGCTACGTGGGCCAAAGCAGGGTTTGCTGGAGGTGGAGGGTGCTGCCCACCATCTCCTTTCTGCTACATACATTCACCCCATATGGTTTCCATTTTGGTGAGCAAATATTTCAGGCTGACAATTTTAACGGCATCTTGTGCATGGTATCAGCCAACCAAGGGCTCCAAAGCCTGCCAGTGCCTGCTTTACCTCCCCTACAGCAGGTACCACCCTGGACCTCAGCCTCCTGATGCATCACTTCTACGCATGCAGGCTGGTCCCCCAGCTCTGGTGAGGATTCTCCATGGTTAAAGGGCAATGATATACTGAGAAGCACTCTGTGCTGCTTTACTCTCCACCTCACATGGATCAATTTAGAGAGGGATACATTTGATTGCAAACCCATTTAGAATTTGTTTTCATGGTTTTGCATTCTTCCTTTGCATTAAAGTGCTACAACGCTGCAGCCAGCCACTAAAACCTAAAACCACCCATAAGAAACTATACATTAAAAGAAACAAAACAAAAAACCTGAATGCACCACTCGGATAAATTAAGTACTCCAGAGTGAAACACAGTATAATACAATAGAAACTATTATAAATCACACCGAACCAACAGAATCAACATACCAATATCTGGTTCGCCAGCACATACTTCTCAGATAAAAATAAACTGTTCTTGGAATGAACCCCTGCTTTGATTTATATCTCGCAGTCCAAGTACACACAAGGAGGATGTAAAATCTGCTAATATAAATACCACTGGTCTCAGGCTTTTATCAGATGCTTCTACCAGGAAAGAAAGGGCTCTTTATTTTCTGCTCAGGTAATTATTGTGTTCCTTTGAGCCAAGCTCCCATGTTTCCTCTGTTTTTCAAAGCTGTAATCCTGGGCGTGGGCCCCGCAAAACTACCCCAGCGCTCCTTGCCAGGGAACGTCTCTGAGCCGTGAGCCTGGCCAGGCTCGAAGGATGGATGGTCGTTCCGCGGGTAAATGCGACAGCAGCTAAAGGCACACACTGGCCTCAGGGGCCAGGAGCCACAAACCAGGACTAGACCCTTCCTTGCATGGACTGAGCCTCTCCAGGGCCATGCCCAGTGTGTGCAAGTAGCGGATTTTTGGGAGAGGCTCAGGAAGTGCCCGCTGCCAGCGAGGTGAGGAGGGAGCCCAGCTCTTTCTGC
>Ga0181612_107370_pt1 | contig 17411 bp, 12 predicted proteins | sample HoacroProtozoa21_FD_119630 | JGI IMG/M metagenome (GOLD analysis project Ga0181612, IMG submission 119630) | Hoatzin crop microbial communities from Cojedes, Venezuel. Combined Assembly of Gp0051906, Gp0051904, Gp0051908 | reverse complement strand
TGAGGGTGATGGAGCCCTGGAACAGGCTGCCCAGGGAGGTTGTGGAGTCTCCTTCTCTGGAGATATTCAAGACCCGCCTGGACAAGGTCCTGTGCAGCCTGCTGTAGGTGACCCTGCTTCGGCGGGGGCGTTGGACTAGATGACCCACAGAGGCCCCTTCCAACCCCTACTATTCTGTGATTCTGTGATTCTGTGATTCTGTGTTTGAGCTGGCTGGAATGGTCCTAACCAGGAGTTTGCTCTCTGTTTGCCAATATGGATGGGAAGTCCATCCAATGGATTTTTTTTTTTTTTTTTTTTCAGATGGGGGAAAAAGATCCTCTTTGGGAAAGCAACCTGTTCCCAGTTTTGCCTGATCCAGACTTGCTGCCTTCCCTTTTCTCACTCAATCCATCAAGGAAAGTGTAAAAGTAGCTATCTGTTCATCTGTGCCCTAGTGTGGCTTTGCTGGGTGCTTCTGCTTCACATTTCCATTTCTGCTTATTGTTATTCTGGTTTATGCTCTTTGGCTTGTTTCTCTCAGACAAACTGTGGATTTAAAAGTAAGAGAAGGGACTTACAGGCTCTTGGTAATTACCGTGGTTTTGTTAGGGTTATATACAGTACACGCAAGTACTGTGTTGTCATTCTTGCTTTGAAACATCAGAAGGAATCTAGGGAGAAGAATTGCAGTGTCTTTCATTTTTTTCCCCTCAGAATCGATAGTGAGAAGAGATTTACATTTCTTAATTGTCTGCACCGGTCCAGCATGAGCTTCTTGATCAGAACTCCTCGATAAATCAGATACTCTAGCCTCATGCAGGGGCACTCCAAAAGAGGTGGGAAGTGAGAAATCTAAAATACAGCTCTGCTGAGAGCTCACATACGGGCTTATCTAATATGGGAGTTTGCACACAATTAACTAATTATGAGCAAAAGTCAGTGCTTGGGGTGAAGAGCAGGCCTTCGAAAATAAGTAGTCAGCCTCATTTGAAGGGCAAACACTTGACACTCTACGTGAACTTACGCAGGAGCTGACTTTCAAAGGGAAAAATGTCTGTCACATTCAAGTCCACACACGTATTCTCTTCAATATTTGGGATTCTAAGCTCTTTGAACATAGTCTCTTCACTTCCCCGCAAAGCACTTTTTTGTTCACCTTCACAGGAATTTTTCTCTCTTCCCTCTCCCCCCTCACCCCCAATCCCCTTAATGTTACAGAAGAATTTGCTTCTAGGATGAGATTTTGCTTGCTGAGTTTCAGACCCAAATTATATTTTACAGATGACTTTGAAATTCCCTGTAAGTGTGCTCTTATTACTGGATATCTTTGATACAACTTTAAATATATCTGTGCAGACATCGCTGCTATTAGTGCTAGGAAAATATAAAACCTACACAGAGAAAGCAATAGTCAGAGCCAAAAACCCCTGTGATGATAGATAAAAGTAGGGATATGTTTCAGATATGGGACCCCGGCCTCGTAAACATTGTGAAGCTCTCTGAATTAGTCACTTCACACAATATTCTTAGGGGAGTGTTAATCAGACCGTATTTTGCAGGGTCTCATCCTGAATGTTTTTAGCCTGGGGAAATTACCCTGCTCTAGTGTGTCTTTTTTTTTTTTTTTTGACATTCTTCTCTCCTGGAGGTCAGTACAGCAAAGAAGAGAAGATACCAAACACGAGCAGGCCAGTCAAAGCAACATTGTGCTCAATAAGAGACACTCCTGAAGTGTGTTGACAACAAGCTACTCCAAACCACATAGATTTTTCAACAGACTGCATGACCAGTTCACAGTTGGAGGGAAATACTGGGCATACAAAGAGAATGTGGACATTGCAGTTGAGAGTAGAAACTCCCCATCACTAGTGTTTTGTCCAACAAGTATGCCTTTTTGTATTTTTCAAGTGGCTCAAACACCTCTTCCTAGGGGTCAAAGTGAACAGGCTAAACTCACTCAGAGATGGAATCTACTGCTCCAACAGTTACATGGGGATGGACAACGACTCATCCTCCCTCACGTTTGTGGATGGCAGCCTAAGATATTCAGAGGTGGGCACAGGTTTCCTGTGCAGCCGGGGCAGAGGGGCGCAGCAGAAACCACCCATGCCTCCACACGCCCTGCCACAACTTGTAATAAACTCTGCTCTGCCCGGGACTGTGAGGGCTCTCCTGGGAGAGGCTGCGGATGTGTTGGATGAGCAGTCTCACAGGACGAGGAGACCACCACAGAGCTTTAGTTTGTCACTTCAGTTTTGCTTCAGAATGGAAATGGGAGGGATGTTTTTTTGCCCTTTTTTGCATGCTATAACACTTTATTTGTACTCTATGGGAATGTGTATCATATCCGTTATGGTTTCAAAGTATCCACATATAAGAAGTGCTCTGAGATCATGCTCTCAGAATGGAGAAGAAGCAAAGTAGTAAACTTTGGAAGGTGTTATTTACGGGGTTTTATGAATAAAGATTTACGAGTGGCAAATAATTCCCATAGGCTGGAATTCTCTGTGGTGTGCATGTGCAAAAGGACCTGTTAAAAATTTGGAATTCCTATACCTGAAGCTCTTCTTGGCTGATTTGCTCTATCAACAGGGTATGTTGTACTCATCTTCCAGGAGCAGGAGTACCTAAGTGTTTCTGTAATCCTCCCGCTGTGCCATTTTGAAAAGTGGTGTTCATGTAATGTGTACCCTGGATCTCTTATCGTCGAGTCATTGTTCTGAATATTTCTGAAATCCTCACGCTGTGTTTGTTTTGAGAAGAGGTATTCATGTACTATAGATCGCTTAGTGCTGAGCCATTGCTTTGCCATGTCAGAGATGACAGAAAGAAGCAGATGACAATATGGCTAGCCCTGGTGGAAAAAATGCTATAAAAACTCATCAGAAGCAGGATCGAGGGGCCCTTATTGAGATATTATTTGGTCAATTGCGATGCACATGGATTAACCGAGAGATGATCCTTTCTTAATAAGCTGATAATATATTTATTTTAAGGCAAGAGCGCAAAGAGCTGGTGAGAGGAAGCTGGAGATATAATTTACACAGGTTTCATGACGCTTTTGCAACAGCAACAAACACAAAAAGGCTAATGTGTGGAGTCAGCAGTATGGCACAGGGGGTGATGAGTGGATTAAGAGGTGGCCTCAATATAGACTGCAGAGAGCTCATACTGCTTTGGTGGGACCTGAATGGAAGAGCAGAAAATTACATGGAGGAGAGCTGGACTAGATTTGTTCCTCTTCTTCATACTATTTGTCTGAGGCCTGAAGAAGATGAAAATACTATAAAGCAAAAATATTTGCTGATAATGCAGAAATAGGAAGCACTGCCAGCACAAAGAAGCTACATATGTGTATGGGAAGATGAATGACCTAGATAGATAAAAATCAAGTAATGAGGAGCTGGACAAAACAGAGGACCAGACTCTGAAAGAACATACTATGCAGAAATGCAGTTCAGGAGAATGTAGTTCATGGGTAGCAGACGACATTTGAAGCATAAGGATTAAAACAGGTGCATACACATGCAGAAATTTAGAGAGATCTTTGCAAAACATACATAAGTTTAAGTGGATTTAAGTATCAAGAAATTACCCCCCCTTTAGTACTACAGAGACCATACTTGTATTATCATCCTCATTTCTGATCACCTGATTTTAAAGTATTATTATAACCATAGACAAAGGTATAGCAAGAGCAAGCAGAATAGATCAGGGTTTGGCGGATACCAGTTGTCTCAAATAAACCAAAGAAATTAGGGCTGTACTCTGTGAAAGAGGAGGCTGAGAGGAGAGATCATTTGTCTCCATGAAGTTCTTGAGGGAATAGGAGGAATGGTTGATGCAAGACAGTTTGAATTTGTGTCAAATACAAGAAGCAGAGGGCAAAAATTAAAGTTTTGCATTATGTGGAGGGAGTTCCCGCAAGGAATTTAGTTTAGAATTCCTTTATGCAGGAAGCAGATAATATACAAGATGTTGAAAAGCGCACTCTGCTATACAAAAAGCCCAATGGGAACACAAATTTTTACTGCTATGTTCCCCAAAGCCACATCTTTGTCTGCAGAGTGCTTTAAAGACAACACCATTCTTCTAGAGAATACAGGAGAGGGCTATAAGAAAAAATAACCTATCTCATCCTCATGAGAATACTCGAAGTGTTTCTCCTGGATTACTGGTAGCATTTTTGGAGAGGCTGGATGTCTGAACCCTTTTGAAAATTTCATCTGTGAAGGAATTGTTTCTTGGAAGAATCAGTGAAGTAGCTTTGAAATTACGCAAGACTGGAGCTGAAATTATGAGACCCCTTTGGGATGTAGGACTGAGAAGAACGAATTTCTGTTCTGACATAGTTTTTGCAAGTTTTAAAGGATTAATAATACTGCAGCAGTGGAGGAAAATGGCACATGGTAAAGTCTGTAAGACACAAATGAAATGTGGCATTATTTGAATGAGTCTAAAACAATTCTTCAGATGATGATATATGAGAAAAATATTTATTGAGTATAGACCTGGTGGTGCGATGGATGCAGGTGAATTTACTTGTCCCTCTGGCATCCAGGTGAAGGGTGGATGAAAATCTGAAGTTTAATAAGAGGAAAGTCCTGAGTCCCCCCACTTGCCCTTTGCCTTCTTTCTCTCCCTATCAGTTAAGTGAAATAAATGTACAGAGTATTGGCTTATTGAAAACAAACAGATTCTTAACTTTTTTTCTCAGCTAAATTGTGTCAAGAATTTTGTATGCCAATCAAACACTTGTAAAGGCTCTGACTCAAAGAAATATCTCTGACTTCTCTTCTGCCCCTTTTCATTAGGGGCTCTGTGGGCTTCCAGCATCTGAAGGACTCCTTGACCTGCCAGTGACATCTGGTAGCATATTACATCTCAGCCTCACGCACAAACTGCTTGCAAGACAGTCTGAACCCAAACCTCTGAAGCAGAGCAGCAGTTAGTAAATGAGTCTTTTATACAAAATAGAAAAGAACTAACCCTATTACTGTACGCATCCAAAAAATGTAGGCTGTAACCCTTTGAAGTCTGCAACTTGATTTTCCCTTTCTTCCTTCAGTGAATGCACCATTGAGCATCACCTGCTGACACCAAGAGATTTAAATGTGCACAGAAAGACAAACAGAAAGGCACCTGATCCAGTCGTTTACAGCACAGAGTATATACTGCTGTACAGTGAATTATTTTTATACAGGTAACTAATAACAGAGAAACAGTGTAGTGACAGTATGAGTCCCAGGGGAGAAAATTGTCAGCCTATTTATTCATTTATTCTTTTCTGACTAAATTGACGGGATAGTCTGATCCCTTTCTGGATTCCACATGGATGACGAAACTGCAAACAAGTTTCATTTAAATAACAGGCAAATCTTCCAATTAGTGAAAGCCTAATTCTTATACCTTGAAATGATGAGCTGCGTGTACTGTGGCCTCTGTCAGTCTGCAGGGGAAAAAAATGCCCACCAAAAACCCAGAGGCATTGATCTGAACATTTTAGGCACTGATTCAAATACATTAATCTAGTGTGATTTGGCAAGATTCTGCAACAGTCTTCTGGATTCCTAGGTTCATGTTAAATGGGATATCACTAATTCTTTCACATAAACTCATCTTCTAGCTATTGGGGAGTTTAAATGAACTAAAGCACGGTTCCTGGGGCTGTGTGGAGGATAGCACCGGATTCTGCTCTCTAATGCAAGGCTATGTCCAGTCTTCTGCGTGGTTTACACTTTCAGCAATTATACACTGCACAGCAGATGAAATCCCAGTTTCAGCAGGGGAAGGATTTTGATAATAACAAAGTGCTACAAATCTAAAAAGAAGCTAACAGCTAAAGAACCCAAACACAAAGCAAATATCCCATGCCATTTCTGTCATGAGGCAGGTAAGCTCCTAAAGTGCATTTTTTAAAGTGAAAAAGGCTGTGTATTTTTTTCTGGCTTAACCTTTCCCTCAGATTTTATTTCTCTACTTATACACCTGTTTGTTTTCACATATTTGTAAGTTAAGGATCACCTCTACTTCAGCGTTCTTGCATTTTTTAAATGCAAGCTCTTGGCTAGCACACATGTGGAGCAAGAATCCCTAGAGCACAGTGAGTAAAGAATGATTTTTGCAATAACTAGCTACAGCAGAATCATGATAAATCATACTATTTCATTGAATTTATCTTCTGAATATTAAATTTAAAAAGCTGTGTCATGTTGAAATAGTGAAATATCTCCAATGTAATCCACTGTAATCCATTGTTGGGAGTTTTGGGGGGGAAAGGGCAGTGAGAGAAAAGCTTGCCTGGCATTAGATAACCAATAATCTGCACAAGCTCTCGGAGCTGGCAGCAGAGCCGCAGTCTCAACACTAGTTTCAGCCTGGGAGCTATTGACACTCCCTGTACCAGCTATTTGGCTGGAACTTAAATATGTCACTTGGCACTGAGAGTTGATAAAAGCCCTGTTATTTTCCAGGCTGAGAGCTAAACAGGTCTACAGCCTTCCTAAACCATTACACAGTGCTTATAAGGAATTGTTGGTTTATATGAAGTAATTTAATCAATCTGATCATTAGACGAATTTGCTACTTCCACAATTTATTCTAATTGTGTTTGTTTATATGCATATTACACTTTTGCCCAGTTATTTAGTTCTAATTAATAAATTGGAAACAAGCATGCTATGAATGTCTGCTTCTCAAAAAGCACCTTCCTGTGACGGAGGAGCCTGCAGGGAAAATTAGCAGGACAGCGAGACCCAGGGCATTCTCCAGAGCCATCCTTGCAGACCGCCGAAATCTGGGGCCCAAGCTGGAGTATCCACCGTCCGTTGAAGGCCTGGCATGTAAAGCTAATGCATTTCCTTTAGTAAGTCTGTGCATACTGCACCACTTACCTCTGCATTATTTGTAGGGAGATTGTTAACATTTGGGATATAAGCACTGTGGAGAACAGTAAAACACTTACTGTTAATCTAAAGGAATACGTCAAGGAGGCCTGACGTGCCCCTTCACAGTACTTGTTCTCAGGGTCCTTTTTTTCTCTTATTCCCCTATTGCGAGACTTTTTGTGGCTGCACTGTCCATCACATCCCAATTCATTTACAAGCCAGTGGATAAAGTAAGCCCCTCCTGCAGAGCAGCAGTAGAGCTCATGGTATAAAGTTTTCACTGTGAGAGCTGCACACTCAAGGATTTTTTTGAGGAAAAAGCAGTTTTTCTAGACTAGGTCTTTTCAGGCTGAAATAAATAATAATCTTATTTTTGTTACATTTGTGTACGTTTGATATGTGCACATTTTTTGTCATCTTCCCGAGTAGGGGGATATCCTGCAACTGAGAGATGAATGGAGTGTTGTAATCTCTCTCTGTTGCCAAGCCAGGAGATTTTTATATGCCATTATTGAAGTAAGACTTCTGCTTGGCACAGCTTTGCAAGGCAGCAGTCTCCTGTAACTACTGTCAGTAGGAAGGTGCTGATTTTGAGGAAGTCAGACCGGGGCTTAAATGCACAAAATGAGGAGATTCACAGTGCAGGGATAGATTACTAAATATGACCAAGAAAAGATTTCTTCAAAGTTTTCAAAAGCATGTACTTCTGCCCACCTTCTTTTGTATTGAGATGAAGTCAAAACCTTTTAGAAACAAAAATCTGAGATGCTACACATAGACATAGTCTTTTGAAATAACATCTGGTCCTTGAGATGCTCCCCCAGAAGGCATCTAAGAAAGGTGCACCTGGGACTCTCTTCATATTTAGGATGACTCACCATGCCACATGTAAAGACCAGGATGCCTGGATCAGAGTAAGGACCTCAGTCTCACTGGCTGATAGGAAAACCCAGGGCCAGAGCTATGATGTTGGTATGTGGTCATCCACACTGTTAGATAATGAATGTACTCCTGGCCCTGTTTTGGCCTGTGTCACCTACTGGTCTTAAGTTATGCCCAAGAGAGGTTTGGAGGATGGCACAGGTGAGGATCTGTACCCACAGGCAACACAGATGAGGCTACGTAAAACCCAGGAGGGGAAGAACAGCCTGGAGACCTGTGGGAACCAGTCATGCTGTGCTCCTTCTCCTGCCCCCTCAGGGCTGGCGAAGTGCCAGGGAAGAAGTGCCCAACACGTCATGGTGTTGGCTGTGCCCCGCTGCGTTGGATACTGGGTCTCAGACTCTTCTGCAGCAACTATTGCAAACCGTACGGGGCCGGAGTCCCTGGAGCAGGGTGGTGAGCTGCGTTATCTTACAGAGATGTGAATCCCCCAATACTAGGCTGGTGGATCTTCTGAGGATCCTCCTCAGCCTTGCTCTCCTTCTCTCTTGCTTTGACTAAAACTCCCATGCTACTTGAAACTTGTACATTTGTTCCCATTAAAAATTTTAACACTGAATTAGTGGAAAAATCTTCTACCAGAAACATTTCTGATCAGGTCAAATATTAGTTGAAGTCTTAGTAATTCTACAAGCCTTCTCTGTTTTAGCAGATGTTGGGGTTTTTAAAGGCCTCTGGGAAGAATGTATTTTAAGCTTAGTTAATTTGGAGAAAAAGATGACTGCGGCAGGGAATGGTGTCTGTCACAGAGGAAGAGATTATGTGGAAGCTTGAGCAGTAAAGGTCTTGCAGAAGAACAAGAAAAGAAAGGCAACATGTAGTTCAAGTGGTCTGAAAAAGAAAGGGAAGATGATGAGTTAATGAAAAACTGCCATGCATTCAAAATAGTTCAACTAAAATATACTCTGCACTAGAGCATAAACTGTGCACCAACCTCTCTGGATTTGGTCACTTGAGAGCTTAAGGGGTTAAACGTTTTTCTGCATGGTTTACTGCTTTTCTGGCCCACTCTGGGTTATTTTTTAAATGTCAGATCTGCATTGATACTCATATCAAAAAGCCTGTTATTTAACTTGATAGATCAGCTACTGTGAGGGGTGAGGGGTAAGGGTGGGTAACTGACCCTACTATTGAGATATACGATGCTTATTTAGAGAAATGACATATATTCTTGATGAGATGCACAGGCGTAAACTGCACACTTCTCATTCAAGGTTACTTACAGAAAAGGAGGAAAATAAGCTGGGTTTATTTTTCTGCCCTCCTGTCTTTTATTTAATATAGAACATACGGTGTTTTCTGCATTAGAAATACTGTGTACTGTGGGTGAGTGAGAGAACAGGTGAACTGTGATACCACCTGACTTTTATATAGGAACAGTTCAGCAGTGATAATAGCTTTAGTTAGCTGATAGTGGAATTACGGGTTCTTTTTGTCTAGACAAATACAACTTCAATTCACACGTTCAGAGGGTAAGATGTCCCTCCTGCAATCAGGAGATTCCCCGTTACTTCTTGCAATATTTCCAAAAGGTAATCTGTGGGAAAAAATACTCTCCTGATGTGTTTGGATGATCCTAACTTTGAAAGAAAGTCACGAAAGAGATCTGTAAGCTCCAATAATACCTTAGACAGGTGAAAAGGCGATGGAAGGGCTTCCTAAGCCAAGTTTGAAGATAAATTGTAGGTGATAAAACTCAGCTGCAGACGAACATTCTTCAGTCTGGTTGGACAGGAATTCTTCATTATCTATTTCGGTGAAAAATGCTGATTTGCTAAAAGAATTGCAGAAAATGAGCTGCTTCATTTCAGTGAGTTATTTGTTAATAAATTACATGTTCAGTAAGAAATACCCACTTTACTATTTACAAACAAATAAACTTTGATTTTTTTCAGTCAGAAATAACTTTTTATTTTAAAATTTAATTTAATTTGCATAGAAAAGAGAAATTAGGTCAAATGAAACATTTCAATTCAACAAAACTCTTTTTTTTGCTGTTTCATTTTGCAGAAGGAGGTTTTTTGCAATCTACGCTATTCTCTGATTCTATGAGATTTCATTATTTTGGCTGGAAAAATAATTGAAATATCAAATCTTTATGGATATGAAAACTCTTTGCTGCCTAGCTCTGTTTTCTAATAATGTCTTGATATCTCTCTCAGAAAGCTTACAAATAAGCAAATTTCTCTGCATTTCTTTACGACAGAGAGAAACTTGGTAGCCTGACTAAAGATATCTAATTGTTTGCTGGCTTTTTTTACCCCCGAGCTCCTCTGTAAAGAACTGTGGCACGATTTTAACTTACAGTTATCAGTAGCAAAGAAAAGGACAAATGCTGGAAATATGCATTAAAACTCTCCATGGTAGCTGAAAAAGAGGCTGAAAAATTTGTAGCCCTGTCTGCTTTCCATTTGTGACTATTTTGTATACTATTTTTTCTTTTTGTCTATTTACGACAGTTTTTAAATCGCTCACCTGAAAAGTCTTCTTTAAATCCCTTGCCTTTTACTAGATCAAAACCTCCAGACAATCACAAAATGTATTATTTTGAGAGAAGTTCTTACGGAACTGAACATTGAAAACTAGGCCATTAATCCTTAACCTCAGGTGAGAATTTTCACATTACTCTTTATTGTCTTAGTGTCATTGGAAATTAAGGTAGGAGAATATTTCATGAATAGCATCAAAGGCACTCATAGTAGAAAAAAAATGAAACTAAGGAAAGATGCTTTGGTACCAGAAAGCTGGAACGATGAGCAGTCTTCATCAAAGTCTGGGGCTTGGGTGAGAGTACCTGTATGAATCAGGTACTAAGAAAAAACTATTTTATTTTTTTTTTTCTGAAAGAACAGACTGTAACTGCAGGTTTTTCAGTCTCCAGTTAGCTCTTCACCCTTATCCAAGCTGAGTGAAGAGATTTTGTCTATTTCTGGTAGAAACTGAGTTGACTTCTTGTTGACTACCATCTCAAAAACTTCAAGAAAACTCCTCATGGAGTAGAAACCTAAAGAAACTTTTAGACATAGTAGACAGGTTTGTTGTTGGTTGTTTTTTTTTGCCCTCCGTGCTATTAAGGTGGTACATTCAACCCTATTGTTTAGCTTGAAACTGTTGCTTTCCATCGAGGAATGACATGCTAATACTTTATTAGTGAATAAAGCAGCCATCACATCAAGCTATTTGAGGGATCAACTCTGATTTCATTGTAGCTTGCCAGTGTGACTAAATGAAACAAGGGGATTTAGAACAGGTTGACAGGGCCTCCTCTAAAATGACATAAGTCATTTGCAAATCCATTGCAGTTCCCATTGCAGTGCACTGCCTATGGTTATTCATTAATCAGACACTTATAAATATGCAAGAAATGGAGAGGGGGCTTCAATCTGTAAGCAACCCATTTGCAAGAACCTAGAATTAGGGCTACCATATTTCTGAAAGATGTCAGACCTGCTGACACATGTACCCCAGGTGAATGTGTGTTAGACTTACCAGATGTCTGCAAACCCTAGGCAAATATACAAAAATCTTGACATACGTCCAGAACAAACAGAGCACGTCTAGGAAAACCCATTTATCTATAATGGCCCTAACAACAATGCTTCACATCAGGGAATTATAGGCAAAACCAATAGCTTTGTCATGATACATGGGGTTTCAACCTGCACATGAGACTGACCAAATGGCTGGGTCTATCCATGAGAAGCTGAGATTTTTGAATCCCACTGTTTCTTGCAACGAGAGAAGGAGGACTTATGAATCACCAGAGACATTGTTGTCATGTGTGAGTTCGAATCAGTCGCATTAGGCACTGGAGGCAATCACCTGGGCTAGCAGGAAAGCACATGGCATGTTCCAGGAGAGTGATGGGACTTACACCTAGACAGTGAGAGCAAGGAAATTCTTTGGATTCTGTCTGTTTTGAATTTTTTATTTGTAAAAATGAAAATGACCCTTCAAAACTTGACAGTAGCTTTTGATGTTCATTTCACCCCCAATCTGGTGTTAAATGTGATAGTTTAGTGGGTATATGTTAATATTAATTTAATGCTTCTGAACTTGCTTTGAATGTCTCTATTGTAGATGATGACGAATAGATTGTGTCTTGTTTTTGATATTTAAGTCCCTTTTCTGATTTTTCAGCAGAACAGAAACCTGGCTTGCGGTCTCCTCCACAGCGCTTCTGCAATCCAGTTGTTATCACAAATGATGCCACTTTAGGCAGGATAGACACAAGCAAACCGTAAGCTCAGAATTGCCCATTGTAATCAAATTGGCTATTTTCCAAACAATTCGCAGTCTCTCTCCCAGTGTGACCTTTCAGAGCCCAGCACTCAGCAAAATAGGGGTATATTACCTTTCATGCACTACTGTTCATTTTCAGGAGAAAGGCAGGATTATTGTTCAAATTCTGTACAATTACACCTGAGCGCCTCATTGTTTTCAGGGGGATGGCACAAACGAGTCGAGTCGGCGTTTCGTGCAGAGACGCGTCTAGCATTACACACAGCAGGGCAGAAATGGAAAGGGTTACAAGCACGCTCTGTAATAAATATGTGACAAACTGAAAGCCTAGGAAGAGAACAGATGCTTTCCCCCACTTAGTCCAGTTATTCTCACCTGGCCTGGATGATGGTTCCCCAAGGTGTAATGGGACATAATGTAGATGTTGGGCAGGAATTGAGGGTGGAGGGGGCAGAGCAGATAACTTGTTTAATGTGTTTGTTACCTAAACAGGTAAAAGAGCAAACGAGATCTGGAGTTAGGGATCCTTTAAGTTGTGCTACTTGGGCTCTAGGCTGTTTCAGCATTCCTGTTTTCTCCCCCAGCATTATATAGCTGCTCATAGCTTTGGGCTTATATAGATACTTAAAAAAAAAATCCAAACAGCGATAGATTGCCCAGCAGAAAATTATTTACATGAAAACTCCTGCCTAAGCATAATTTTTCTTGGGATGACATCTGCTTGGAAAATACAACACAATTTCATCTCAGATGTAAAAGTAACACCCTTCCCCTTATTTTTTTTTATTTTGTTGCTGACACCAAGAGATACAGAACTTGCTGACGGTATGGGGCTGATAGCTGCATCAGTCAATCCTAAATAGTCTACAAATACACGTACATGTAAGATATCATTGATTTATGTAATTGGGAATTTTTAGCAATACAATTTTGCATAATTATGTTTGTTTTTCCCTATCCAGAACTGTCTTCCATGGTGAATTTGGAAGCAGCCTGTGATTGTACAGAGCCACTATTTATTCCTCCCTCGTGCTTCCCCTGAGTAAAAGTTATGATATATCAGCATTGTCTTTGAGGTCTACCAAATCTGTGGATATGCAATACACCGAAGAGCAGAGACGGAATGAAGTTGAAAGGATTCATGAATAAAATGTAAGTGGATGATACTTCAAACTAAAGCACAAACGCTGCATTTCCTAAATGGATAGAAATTGCTCCTTTTGCTCAAGCAGGAGCAGCAGCAGTAACAATAAGCTAGGATTATTGTGGCCTTTGGTCTCAGGCTCAGTTGTTATCTGACAGTGACATGCAGCAGCTGCTGGAATACTTTCTTCCCACATGATGGTTGCAGCTGAACTTTGGTGAGGAAAATGAATACCCTGCTGGGTACAGAATCTTATAGATCAGTAAGAGAAACTTTGCCAACTCTGAGTGATCCCCTACGACCTGCAGCACCTACAAAAATAAATGAGGTTTTCAGTCCAAAATTCTTGATAAATGGAAAACACCATTCTGCCCCTGGCATTGTCAATTTTCTCTCCTTTTTCAGAGAACCTGATTATTCACACTCAGTGTATAAACATACTGCATGAGGTAAATAGGTACCAAGGCTAGTGCTGTTTTTGAACATAGATCATCATTTTACTTACTCCCTTACATCATTTAACTCTGTTCTGGTGACCCTGGGACCTGGTAATACACACTGCAACCAATAACCATAACTCCATGATCCGTATAGAATATGTGAAGGATGGTGGCAAGTATATAATTTATTACCTTCTGTAGTGCTGTGTTATTATTATGTGACTGTTATAGCATTCATAGTTTGACAGATTCCTATTAGCCAGTCAGTCAGAGTATGTAGTGTATTATTTTACCAATACCTGATGCATATCAATAAAGCGGGTGAACACTGCTGTAAAAGAGCAGCTGAATTGGCTTGGATGGCATAATCTCCCAGCCCAAGCTCTCACCTGAAACATCAGTTTAAGCTGACTGATACTTTTGTAAGACTCAGAAAAGTCTGGGTAACTTTCTTCCCCCCTTGTCCTGAATCCCTGAGAAGAAGTCTCAAAATAGTACAAGAGGTTATTTTCATCGTACTCCCATTCCAACAGCAGAAGCAAAACTTACGAGGAATCATGTACTGCGAGACAACCTGTTCTCACAAGATTTCCAGCCTATTAACTCAAGAATCAGATTGTTTGGATTAGGTTTGCACAAACAGCCAAGCTTTTCAGGTGCTTATCCAAGAGGCATTGAACCAAATCTTTTGAGGTTTCCCCACATACTTAATATATTATGCAAATATTTACTATATACAGAGAAAAGAGCAAGATGGGAAAAATCTCCTTGTCCAGGACAAGCAGAATTAGTTCTTGCTGGACAAGTGAAGCTGTCGTGCTTTCTGCTGGCTGGACAAAAACAGCAAGAGGGAGGGGACGCACAGACAGAGAATGCTGTGGAACTGAGGGTGACGAGGAGCTGAGGAAGCCTGGAGCTAGAAATCAGTGAGCTGATGGCGGGTGGGAAGCGGAGATGGAGCTGCGTATCACCATGAAACAGTCTGTCGCATTATGGGAAATACAGAGCTAATGTGAGAAAAGGATATGAACAGGGATAGTGATGATGCTGGGGAGGGGGAGCTGGGTAATACAGCCACTATGCTGGTGGCCAGAGCTCAGCTCACAGCTCGTGGTCTCAGCGGGCACCATAGCAGAGCTGCGCATGGGGGTGCCGCTCCTCCAAGGGATAGACTCTGCTGCCATTCTCCTGGGGGCAGAATGGCTGGCTGAAGCCTGTTAGATCCCTCTTTGCACACTTCATCCTCCCGCATTTCTACAAGCAAGAAAGAGCATATCAGCCTGTAATGTTTATTTCAGGATTGCGAGGTATAATATTCTGATTAGGTGAAATAGATTTAAAGACAATTTTGATTAAGAAACTACATTTGATTTGAAACTACATAGGGAAAAATGCAAGATATTCGGATTTTTCTGTAATTTGCATTGCAAGCCAACCTGACACAACATGTTGCACGTAGTTCGGCCATGCTGTCAGTTTTTACTAGGAACATAATCAATATGATCAAACAAGTTTTAATAAAGGTGTCTGAAACAACGTATTGGTTATTATATAGATTCTTACCTAATGCTTTACAACAGTATGTTAACAAGATTATATGAAGTGTAAATCTTTAAGAAGAAACAGCCTGACTGTTAAAAGACCGTAAGTCCTTCCTCACCCAATGCATGACTGGAAGTAGCACAAAGAGAAGGGTTTGTATATAAGGTAGTCCCTACTGATCCTGCTGCTGGGGGGTAATAAAATAAAGTACCAGCACAGCTGTGTCCTTTCATGATTTCATGAATGGTCAAGCAAATAAAGCATGATATTTAAGTTACTTCATGACGAATTGCTAAGCAAAGATGTAATCAAGGGCTATTGAGAGGCTCTTTTTTGACTTGACTAAAGGATATTTCTGCAGACACTCAAAGAGAGCTGGTGGAAAGATAACAGAGTTGTACAAAGCCATGGGAGGGAGTCAAAGTGCTACTTGCAATTCTGGTTGGCTGACCTGAGCCAAGGCGGAGGGTAAACTTCTCTCCATCTAACTTTAGACATTTATATGGTAAGCATTTAGGGATTACAGTCACCATAGGATCCCTTTATGGAGAGAATTAGGCATTTTTAGGGAGAGATTCTTTTTATTTGTTTTAGGTGTCTTCTTCTGGATGACTTGATTTGTGACCTCATAGTTATTATTCTCGTCAATGAATATAAGGTTCAGCAAAAGTGACTACACTTATGGTGATGTTTAGTCAGAAGAATATCTCCCTCTCCCTCACCACAGATGTCAGCATTTTGTTCATTGTGTCTTGCATCAGCCATGGCATCACAAGACATTTTGTATGAAGGTACTCATATTTTTAAAGTAAATTTACAAGAGATGCTTTATTTTCTCAGTGTACAATGAGAAGCATGGCCAAATATTTCACATCTTTCCCAGGGAAAAAGGACTCATTTTTTTATAAGCTCCGCCAAGCGGGGGTGACTGACAGAAAATATGCAAGTTACCCTGTCTTCTTCCACAGGCTGTTTAAACATCTGTTCAAGAAGAATGTGAGTGGGATGCTCCTCTATGTAACATTCTTCCACGTTTTCGATACCAATTAAAATGTTACTCCTCACTGGCACACCATTGGTTTTGCATTTTGATAGCCCACCAGAAAGACTAAGGAGATATGTGGGAAGAAGAGTGGAAGATCATTACTACAGTGTCTCCAGTGAATCCATGTGTGAGATGAGGCACCACTGGGTGGGACAGTGCTGTCGGTGGGATCCATAGTGCCACTCCAGAGTGGCTGTCCTGCCTCTACCAGAGACACAGTAACTCACAGACACTACTTTTAGAAAGAATTTCAGCACAGACTACCTACTCGAGTAGATATTCAGTCACTGGAAGCCTGTACACTGGATAGCTTCAGTGATAACTGTACTATTTATATAACTCTTGGTGGGTTCTAGTTGTCTCTTCTGCACCTGCACCTCCACAGACAGCCGAGGTTTACCCTTCAACAGCAAAGCTGAGCTAGATAGCTCACATGCATGTGGTGGTCTCAAATAAGTAGGTGGAGAAGCTATAAAGTAGAAATGTCTGTCCCAGTGACGAGTTGCTGATATTAAGCTAAGGGTGTCTCAGGAAGCACAAGCCCACAGTGAAAAGGAAAGGGGTCTGCTGCATCACTGAATGCAGTCCTCTGAAATCTCAGAAAACCACATGTTGTAAACCTTCCATTAGAAAAACCAGCTCTGTCTTAAAGTATGTTCTTCTACTGCTTTGTGCTGGTTTTGACTGGGATAGCATTTATTTTCTTCCTGATAGCTGGTATAGTGCTGCGTTTTGGATTTAGTATGAGAAGAATGTTGATAATACACTGATTTTTCAGTTGTTGTTAAGGACTCCAGGCCTTTTCTGCTTCTCACAACCACCCCACCAGCGAGAAAGCTGGGGGTGCACAAGAAATTAGGAAGGGGCACAGCTGGGACAGCTGACCCCAGCTGGCCGAAGAGATATTCCATGCTGTATGATGTTGTGCTCAGCATACAAAGTGGGGGGAAGAAGAAGGAAGAGGGGGAGATTTGGAATGATGGTATTTGTCTTCCCAAGTAACCCTCATGCATGGTGGAGCCCTGCTTTCCTGGAGATGGCTGAACACCTGCCTGCTGATGGGAAGTGGTGGATGAATTCCTTGTTCTTACTCGCTTGTGCGTGTGGCTTTTGCTTTACCTATTCAACTGTCTTTATCTCAGCCCACAGGTTTTCTCACTTTTACCCTTCCAGTTCTCTCCCCCGTC
>Ga0181612_105914_pt1 | contig 17411 bp, 8 predicted proteins | sample HoacroProtozoa21_FD_119630 | JGI IMG/M metagenome (GOLD analysis project Ga0181612, IMG submission 119630) | Hoatzin crop microbial communities from Cojedes, Venezuel. Combined Assembly of Gp0051906, Gp0051904, Gp0051908 | reverse complement strand
TAAGACAGTAAGTCTCTTACTGTGAATTATCTTCATTATTTATTCTTTTCAGTTCTCTTATGTGAAGATTCCTAACTCTTTCCAAACGTTCAAGTTCTGCTTGTATCTCAGCTTCCTCCTGCAAATTGAAAGAAAAAAATATAAAAGCTCATTTACTCCCCATTTGAAAAGGATATTTTTACCCCTGCATCAATACTAGTGGTGATGGAGGAACATTACATTACAAAACCCTGCTGAACTAGAAGAAAGCTACTGCTTTTCTCTTCAAGCCAGAAAAATTCAGAAAGATAAGGCAAAAAACCTGTTTCAAGGAACCTTTCTGTCCGTGAACCCACAGGTAATAGGATGTTCACAGTTTTGTTCTGCACTGTAGGGATGCTATTTGAAATGAGAGGCAGCTGGGTTTTGTACCTCAGCCAAGGAGAGAAATAATCTGGGAAGCGGTCTGAAATTGATGTACAAAGAAGAAAAAACTGAGATATGGGCCATTATAGATTTTGTACAAACCAACAAATTAAGACGTTTAAAATATTTTGAGGCTGAAGCGCATTTAAAAAAAGAATAAAAGAATAAGTCATTACAGCAGAAATGTTCTTAAGGTGTTGATACAAAACACCAAAACCAGGCTAATTTAAAAAAATTTTTCCATTTGTATCTTATTAAAAATAAAAATGTAGAATGCATATTACCTAAGATTTTGAGTACAATTTCAAAAGAAGCATGCCAGTTATTAGCCCATTCCCTAACCAATTCCAGCACTTAAAATTATCTTATCTTTATGCTACATATTATAGAGAACACTGAAATAGTTGTTTATTCAGATTGTCTACAAAAGTGAAGAATTCACGATGCCTAATTTGTGGAAACCTACTTATCTACACTAGAAGTAAAAAAGTGTATAGTCATTGAAAGACACTGCAAAAAGGGTTATACTGATTTCAGTTAGTACCTCTAGAACTAGAAAGTTTTAATAAAGGGGAGACAAAATTAGTCCATAACAGAAAGCTCATAATTATGGAATTAACCTAGCTGAAAAGGAAGAAGGAGGCCTGGCATCTGACACGTATTTTTTTAGTAGCAGTGTCAGTGGAAGCAGTGTCCCACATCTCTTGTTATTTTGGCACAGCCTATTGTACAGCCACATGGTGAACCAAACAGGAAAACTAATCAATTAAAAAGAAAAAAACAAAAAACCAAGCCTCACAAAAAGATGCATGTTTGGTTTCCAAAAGAAACTAGTTTATACTGTAACTGCACAACCTGGTGGTGCTGGTAAAAGCAACACAGCAACAAGTCATGGCACAAGGGGACGGAGGCAGAAGTCAGTAGAGGGAAGAGAAAATGCTGCAAAGCTGTTATTTCCAAACGTTGTATATCATAAAACCACATCCTGAAACATCAACTGTATTTATATAATCTAAAACACACATTAAATGACCACATTTCCAACGAGTTGAGGAGTCCGGACCAGATGATTTCAGTGGATATCCTGAATCCGTCCCCACAAGCTAAGGGAAAAAAAACTCTCATCCCAAAACAAGACACTAGATGAACCTCCTTCAGGAAACAAAAATCAAATTCTTACTAATTTAAAGCTGGACTAAGTAACACTAATCTGCTAGCAGATCTGGGTAGATCATTTGCTTTTCCTAAGATATAATGTCAAGGGTTTATTTTTTCTCCTGTTTATACAATGTTAAACTCTTGTTTTATATTTAGATCCATCCTTGCAGTTCTCTCAAATACCTTGAAATGATACGCAGTTCCTCATAACCCAATAGTCCCTTACAAAGAATTCTAGCCCTTCTCCCCCCACAAAAGGCCACACACTTATACACACACAATTGTCTATGCTCTTCCCAAAGACTGACAAAAAAAAAAAATCCATCAGTTATGCCTCTTTTGGGCTTTTTTGTTCATATATTATGCAATTCAGTGGTTCTCAAAATGTGGTTCATAGGCCAATGTTAGTCCAAAGAGAACTGGCTGGTTGCATTGTTTCCAGCTGTTATTTAGGACACTCAGGCTGTGAATACCTTTAAGCAAGAATGAACCAGCTTAGCTGCCTCAGGTCACTGCTATATAAAAGGAAGTGAGAAAACAAGAGCCTCTCTCCAGGACCAAAGCTGCTAGCTGGAAAAGAATTTCCTGGGGAGCAGAAGGAAAAGAAAACTGGTGGTGGCAGCATGTACAGGGCACCAAAAATAAGAGCACCAGGAAAGCATCTGGAGTGAAAAGGAAGAGGAACAGACAGCAAAACAGCATATGCAGAAGGAAACAAGAAAAAAATGTAACCAGCAGAGATGCACTAGGGAAGAAATACAGCCATGTAAAAAGAAGATAACAAAACTGTTTTTCTTTGTTAACGACAAAATATGTATTGCACTTAAGAATTAAAATGCAACTATGTATTTTTATATTATTTTCAGATACATTCAAACATGATTTGCTAAGAAATAACACTTGTTTCCCCTCTGGAATTTTGTCAAGAAGTTCCTTCTTATACAGAGTACCTGAGCATTGATGCTCAAGATGAAAACAAATTCAGGTACTAAACAAGTTGCTTCCTTCATATGTCACTTGAAATTTCCATTAGACTTCAAAAAAGTTAACGCATGGGGAAAAACCTACATAATTTCATAACGAAGTCTCACATTAAGCCGGTGCTATTTCTAAGGCATTAGCAATGAATAACTATGTGGGCAGTGTATTTCACTAGTGTCAAGTTTATACACAGATTCCCTGTCACAGATTCAAGTACTTTCTTTAAAAACCGCATCAGTGTTCTCAAGTTCAGTTCATTACAGTAGGATTTATCACAGGTGACTTGTACATTTGAAGAGAACAGGCATGAAAGAGCCTTGCGACATTTCAAGAGGAAAAGCCACTACGACCTGTTTTGACTGAACATCTCAAGAACTACTGCTCAGCAGATAAAGGCACTTTCCATTCATACTTGTTGAGATACTTCTGCCTGCTCCAACTGTCATTCATTTTCACAGGTTATTCCTCAAAAGCTTTGCTTGAATAGGCAATAGTTTGCTAATATCATAATTCTCTCATTACAGAGATTTATTAGAATGATGAGCTTCAAGAAAAAAGTACTGCTGTTTTTTTCAAAAGTCAAAAACTGGAGTAAAATATCTGAGTGCAAAAATAATTTACGTTACAGAGAAAAGATTTTCCATGAAAGTAGGAAAATTATATTCTCTCTTGTGATAGGTAGTATGCTAACTGATAATGACAGAAGTGGATATTGTAGATTTTCAAAACACGATATGCATTCAGAAATGCAATGCTTTGTAAATTGGACCTTTTCAGAGGTCAAAAACTAACACAAAAAGCCCATATATCAAACTTGGCTGACTCCACTTCCTCAGCTCTGAAACAAGAATGAATTCATGGCATCATCACTGTTACAAGGATTCAAGGAATCAGTACAGTGTTACACTGGATGGACTCACTACTACTCCCCTACGCTCCCAGTGTTTATGTTAAGTTGCACAAAAAAAAAAAAAAAAAAAAGCCCCAAAAACCAAGCAAGCCACTATTCAGCATAAAACTGTACAACACTTTTAGTATTATGTTTTCTAATCAGACAGCTCTCAACAAACCCTCTCCTTACTTTAATTGTACTATTTTTTACAGTTTTGGGCACAGCAAAAAAAAACCAACACAAAATCTTAAGAGTAACAGACCATATACATACCTTTTTGAGATGTCCTAATCGAAGTTTGAAAATTTCTTCCTGTTCATGATACTCTGCTAGAGTCAAACTGAAAAAATCCAAAACAAAACAAACATGTAATTACAGCTTTTATATGATGGCAAACAAAATAACAGGATTCTTATTTAAATCCTATAGTAAATACAGTATCATGTGAATTACTTACTAACACTAGGACTACATTTTTGAACCATATGAACATCTTGATCAGTAATTTCAGGGTCAAAACATACTTAAAGGATGCCTCTGTGTCTGATATTCTGCAGTATTAACTGCCTCTCCCACTGGACCATTTCTGTACCTTCCTCAGATTATCTGGGCGCATCCTGAATCATATCACCATCCCAGTATTTTAGCTGATGCTACTCCACCACTTGGTTTTCAACTATAATACTTCATGAACCAAAGGATGGAGATCCAGAAACCAACTAGACAAGACTGGTAACACGGGATTTTCGAGCTGTGATTTAAAGAACATAGTGCAAACTCATAGATTCCAAGTTCATTAACACTACATTTTGCAGACGACCACAAATTCAGTTTTGAATTGGCATGCAACTCTCTTGCTTGCTCTCCTTTCATCTTTCTTTGAGAAAAGATTCCTGGCTACAATTAATTCAGTGGTCCCTCAGTGTCTGTGGACTTGCCAGGACACATCATCAGTTATCATCCAGAGGATCTAGACTGTTCATACTGATTAGTAACTAAGAAACCCACAAACTGACTGCATGCAGTATCCATCTGACAAACGACCAAAGAAAAGCAACCCAGGAGACTTCAAGTTCCAGAGAAGAACCCATAAGCGTATGAAGAAGGAGAACAGGGGATGACGAAAGAGAAAAAGGTATGGCCTCCTTGAAAGGATTCACACAAATTATTTTGCCTAGATCTACTACTTCTTGCATGGTGCAAAGCTAAAATTAATACCATAATCCACTTTCACAATGTCCATATTTTAGCAGGTTCAATTATCAACTGTCCTGGGAAGGTAAGTTACACAGCGTGTTTAGAAGGCTATTCATGCTGTTTATACTGCAAGTCTAAGGAACTAGAGTGTCTGTCTTGAGAATCACCAGTAGTTTCCCCAGTGGTGAGGGACACCAGGCTTCTCTTACAGCAAATGCCAACTTTGATAAAATTCGCAGAAATCTAATAAACTGTAAGACTTCTTCCTCCCTTTTAAATTTGGATGAAGTTTGCTATAGTTTTCAGAATTCTAAACCCTGTATTTATTGCATCTCAAAAGTTGCTAATAAAGGAGTGCATCTTTTCAGGATAAAACCTGGTGGTTCTTAAGTTTTCATAGAACCCTTTCCTATTCCTGATTTCATAAACACTGAATTTCACTGCCCCTTTTCTTACTTGGCCAGGACAGAAGACTGAGTTGACCCAACATTCTCCATGAATATTAGGGAAATTGCTGGATTCTTTTTTAACCGCAGCATCTTAGTTTCCAAGAACCTGGAAACAGCTTCACAAGACTGCAGTTATTTGATCAACCTTCTGGTCTATAATGTATAGAAAACACTCAGATCAGGTGACAAAAGCATCCATGATCACGTCCTGTCAAAATCTGAGAAGGAAACGATCCTTTCTTTTAAGAAGTGTCATACAAAGTTACCTTGCAACTTTTTTTCCTACTGGAATGAAAAGCAGCCTTGTATTGCAGTGAACAGACATCCCCAAACACTCTGAAGGCAACAGAGTGAGGAAATTTGCCTCTCCAAGAAAGGCAAGAGGTCCCTTAGTACCACATTTTGTGACTGAACGTTTATATTCTTTTCCTGGCAGAATCTCCTCTGGGTTAGACAATTCACGCTACATCTTAAAAGAAGAAACATTAAAGCAAATGTGAAATGGACTATCTCAATAGCTAGAAAAGCTGGTGATGCATTCTCTGTACAGTCCACACAACAGCAAGAAACTGAAGAAAACAACGCTCTAATTCCTGCTCTGCTGCATCTGCTAGATCTATCAAAGAGAGCATCAAGGCCACGCTAGGCAACCCACACAGCAGCATCCCTGACATTTTTTCAATACTTCTACTCAAACAGCAAACTACTCTAACACGGATTAAGTTCTCAACTGAAAAAGTCAAGGGATCAATGCCAACGTGTACAAGATTGAGTATCACTCTTTACAGATTCTTGTCTGCAGTATAAACTACAGGCTTGTGCATTTCCAAATATGCAGACAGTAAAGTCTGTCTTTCTCAGAAAGAGGAGTATTTAGGTGTCTTAGCAAAGCTGAACCACAAGTAAAACACATTGAAAAGATGAAGTTTACGACATGACCTTCCAGAATTTTCACTGAACACCGAGAGCCCTAAAACCATAGATCCCCTGAAAAATTTAACACAATACAGGAAATCTGGTTCTTTTTAGAAAACCTCAGCTATCTATGCAGAGTTATGACAAAGTGCCTAGACAGCTCTAGCAAGCATTGTCTTCCAGAACATTCTTAAATAGCTCTCTTGAGCGCAGAGCACAAATTGGAGGTCATATTGAAAACATTAAGATTCGAAGTCACTCCTTCCATATTTCCATGCTATATCCCAATAAAGGACTGTTTTCCATTTCCTTACAAATCTAACTCTATTAGAGGCACAGTATGATTCACAGCAATTTGAAACTGCTGTTACTGACCACCACATTTTGGAGGAAGGCATATAACATGGAACTGTACACAGATGTAGTCACTTTGGACTTTATTCGTTCACTTATGAAAACCAAAACTTTATTCCCTCATATTCAGAAACATTGACTTTTTTTTTTTTAGAAGTAGGAATTTATTAATTTTTATCTATAAATATACTTTACTTTATATTCATATTAAAATAGCATTCGACAAATAGCAGTAAAACAACAACAGTGTGCATTCTGCCTGTTTTCTGGCTACAGGCCACCACCCTGCTGCACAGGCTTCAAGAACATCCAGCTTCAAGACTGCTTCCCATCAGCCTATCGCTTCCCACCTGCACCCATCCACCCACTGCCTTTTGCAGGGCTGCGGCATGCTGGAGGCACTTTCTGAAATTAGAAGTCACCTGCGAGACACCATTATTTCCCGCAGAAGGGGTTGCTCCTCCATGACCTGAGACACACAGATGTCATCAGATGCGGAGGAAAAAGTTTGAGGAGCACAGGGAAGGGACACTGGCCAGAAAGAAGCTGCTGCCATCCACTAAATGAACTTAAGCTGGACAGTCAGGCTTGAGGCTAATCTGAGGATCATTGAGGAGCAAGGGCAGCTGGGAGAAGGTTGCATGAATTAATCTGGCAATAGTCTGGTCTTGACCGTGATCTTTTCTGCTGAAAATTACTATGCAATAAATGCTGTATTTTAACTGTCTACAGACAAATGAACTATCATCTACATGCAATAAATTCCTGAAATTCCAAAAAAAAGCACTGGACGTACTCTGTGCATGTAGTGTAGTTTTCCTGTGACACACAGGGCCATGGTGTGCCAACTTTACTTGTCACTGGAAGAAAGTGGACAGCTTACCTGGCCTGAAAGGCTTGATTATCACCAATTTAAACATTTTTTTTTTCATTACCAAAAATAGGCCTTCCAGTTGTTTAATAGTGTTTTCATAGCCAAATTTCAAAGGCTTTGACACAGTATGCATGGGTAGACGTAACGAATCTTTGCAATTCTTCCTCAGAAGTTCAGACAAAACCTTCTTCTAGGATCAAAACACTCTTACTCTTGGGTACAGACAAGAAAAAAAACCCAAAACGGCAACATGCTCCTTGGTTGTCATGATTACCAAGCCTGGCACATTTACAATCATCTCTCCTCCCGCCTTTTCCCAGCTGAAAAATCATCCTGGATACACAGGCACAGCAGAATGCGGCCATGCCCCCAGAAAGCCATACATACAACCAATACAAATTTTTGGCTACAATTTCTGAAGTGCTCCTTTTCTGGTCCAACTTTACTATCACTGTAGTTCCCCAAATTTCTACAAGTAGGGGCAGATGCTGACCAAGCAAGTCAAAGCCTTCCATGAGGTCTTTTTGCCCATTGTTTCCATGTTTGCCTTAGAAAGAGACCGCCTCAGGAAAGAAGCTGTCTTTACTTGTCCTGTAAAGCCCAGACACATTGTTGGCACTTCAGCCTGAAAAAGTTTCTGAAAACATTTTTATTTGTTCCATACAGAACAGAATGCTCCCTGTAAATGATGCATTTGTTCAGCTACAGTAACAAACTCTGCCTGCTCCTTCTGCTCTCCTACTCCAAATTGCATGCTGGGACAAGGATGCATGCAGACTCCCATGGAGGAACTGGGAAGCAGTGAAGAGGTGACTGGGAAGTGAACGCAACTGACACAGCTGAAACTGCACAGGAAGGACCACACCATCTAAACTAAATAAAATGTTGGACCTAGAAATAATTGTCTAGTGAAATAAGAGCTGCTTCCAAGACAAGGGGACTAGCATTATATTCTCTCATGTCTCCAAAGAATTTAGAATAGTGTTTTCAAACACATTTTTCCAGGGCTAAGAAGGCAACCTTTTTTTTCTTTAAATAAATTTCAATTTACTCCTTTCATCGAAGACTAATAAAATTACTTTGCTCAGTAGAAAAGAGAGATCCCAAAATGGAAACTACTTTTTTAGTTTTGGTTTGGGCCACAAAAAGAGAAAGAAGGATGGAAAACCAGGACAGTGTTTCAGCTCATCTGTTGCATGTAACACCAAAGCCACCATTCACTCACATGACACTTGCAGCTGGCCACTTTTATACTAACAACACCAGTACAAAAATTTTGCTTTTAAACTTGTATCAGAGACCATAGTATATTCAGCTACACTAAAAACCCGCCCTTATTAAGAATGCTTCGGGCAACACCTTCTATCAGTTTCAAAACAGTTAACACCCATTTTCAGAAAGGGCTTCAATAATACTGCTTGTTATAAAGCTATAGCTCATGTTCTCTTGTCAAGACCTGCAGCTGGAGACGTTTTCTAAAGCAAACAACACTGGTAGAGACACTTGTTGCTAACAACTGCTAGCAAGTTGTTTGTTCGTTTAAAAAAGATCTGCCTAATCACTTGCATATATGTTGTACTGATTTACTACTGTTTAGTTCATTGAGCTCATGCAGCTCGGTATTTCCCTATGCCTCATAGAAACAGAGCCTCTTCCATTTGGCTATACTAATTAGGATCATTACTTTCAAAGTAACACAGGAACAGTGATAGGCACAACATAATAGGAGGCAATCACACAGAGCAGATGACAAATTTACTCTAAAATGGAAGTGCACAATGAATAATTGCTTTACCAAGATACACAAAACGTATTTAATTCTCTACTGAGAAGCAGAGAGGAGTCAACACATAATACTGCTATACAAAATTATAACAAATCCTGAACACAAACATTTAAAAAATCCTTTCAAGTAAAGGCTCAAGAGCATGATGTAGCTTCATGATTCTGTGATCTCAGGACACATTACAGACTTTCTCGAAGGTCTGACACTAAATTTATAAGCTTATCATATAGGCAAGCAGCCTCATATCTAGATTATACAATGATCAAATCAGGATACTTAAAGGCAGAACAGTTTTGATTCAATGCTAGCATTAGATATAAAAGGGCAATTCTGATTGTTCTCTTGCCAATTCCATAACCAGCAAGCATGTTCATGTAACTGGTTATGCCAAATGAAATGAAAATTTGATAAGTTTCTAGTCATTTGGAAATTATACAAAACTGCATAATACTAGAAAATATTCAGAAGTCTATTATCAGGAAATTCATCTTGTTCTATTTAATAGTTAGAACACGTAATTTGTATTTTTTCCCAGATGTGTATTTTATCACCTCCAAAGCAGCAATAAGACCATGGAAACTTAACATGAAAGAAGACCTGGCCAAAAGCTGGCAAATTAAAAGTTCTGTAATGTTTCAGGTCTTTTCCTTTACTGTAATGTTACTTTCAATAACAAGTGATATTACATTCAAACAAAAAGGTATTTTTAACATGACAGTAATCTTTACTGTACCATTCAGAAGCATTACTCATATTCTAAGAAGACGAAATACAGGCACTAAGTATTACTAACGAATCGATCTGAGCAATGACTCTTCAGCTCTCTACCAAAATACACAATTAACACTAATCAAGATTTGCTTACACTGTCAGCCTTACTACTGTATTTTCATGATATTTTCGTCACAGCCAAAAAAATTTTACAATGTGAACTTTAAGAATGATGCATTATGCAAAACATATGCAGCTGTCTTCAAACTGATGGTCCAAATGTATGTACTTTGCTGATCTAACCAGAGTAATTTGTTTACCTCCCACTCCCAGAGGTATAAATTACTACCTCCACAGGTGAGAGGTGACAGGCAAGCATGTTCACATGGAGCCTACTTCTGCAAAGTAACACAGATTAATTTGTCAGTCTTTTTAACCCTAGTTATTTACTTTTTAGTTAAGCTGACTAGGAACAGATGCACTACCAGCTGCAGCCTCTTAGCATCAAGGGCAATAACTAGTATCTCCAAGCAGCAACTTCTTAAAATACTCAAATAAAATGTCAAGAACTCATCTGTCTGTGCCTTGAATTTGTTTCTGAAGGAAAAACATCACTTGACAAATTGAGAATTCTTTGATGGCTCTCAATTTTTATGTTTAAATGACAAAAAATTTCAACATTGTCAATATGTGAAATGGGATCAGTAACTTCTGACAGTTGCTCTCAGGATCTAGCATTCAGAAGAAAAAAAAAAGGTTTTTTTCTGTTTGTTTTTAGACACATCTTCAAATACTAAAGGCTGAAAAAGCTTTTCTTGTCAGCTAAAGACTGTTGTATGAGAAATGAAATGCTCTCTAACTAAAGGAGAGGCTCCTAAACCAATGTGGATCAAGAGAAGTTCAAACAGGTATCAGTGACATTACAAGAGTAGGAAACCAGAACAAGGACTCCTCTAGATCAGGAAAACAGAAGGAACATAGCATAAATACAGAATGGGCCTTTCTCTGGTGACTTCACCAAAAATAAACTGGGCCATTGTATGACTTCTTCATAGGCAGTGGTGCAAATTTCCCTAACATCAGCAAGTCCTCAGTGAGAATATAGCTGCTGAATATACTGAGTGTCTTTTTATGCTGTTATTTGAATAGAACTCACACAGACAATATCTGAGAATTTATGTAAAAGACTGATTGAAATGTTAAACTTACAGCTGTGGTAAATTGGGTCTAACAAAGGGATCGTTTTCTGCCCCATTCACAGCTTTATTTTTCCTCTGCTTGGGTTCAGAATTGGCAGATGGTGCCTGAGAATTATTTGTAGTTGGAGGCTTTCGCTTGGCCAGGAGCTTTCTTTGCCTTTCAATGTCTTCCCTTTGTTGATTCACCCACTCTTGCTGCCTGTAAACCCCAAAAAAAGCTTTATTAAAGTTTCATCATTTTCCATATTTTAAAGAACTATCTTTTTAACTGATAAAGCATTAAGAAATTTTTAGAAAACTTACTGCACACTTGAGAGTGTTTCCTAGGAAAAAGAACAACAACGTTCTTCACAAGGTAAGAAAATTTTAATAAAGTTTTGGCACAATTTACTTTTGAAATACATGGCAGGGTTTTTTTTTTTGGTTTTGGGGTTGTTTGGTTTTGGTTTTGAAAGTGTTACACATGATTTCTGCATTAGAAAAAGAAAAGAGTATCTGAGCTGGCAGACACCTTCTTTCGTATCATCAAAAGAAATGTAAGAGTCAATAGAGAAATCTTTATTTTTATTGGCCAAATACTGAATTTGATCTGACTGTTCCAAAATAAGTCATCAGTTTGGCTGTATGGCAAACAACTACAGCTTTTATGCAAAACACATACAGACTGTTTTTAAGATCGTCGTAAAGAAACAATGCCCTAGGCAATCAGATAATGTGAAGAGTACATATTGCCCTTCAAAAACTAAAGTCTTGGTGAATCACTTTTATATACATGTATGTCTGTATCTCTCCAAAGACTGAATCAGACTCATTACCAAAGAACACCTTTTGAGGCATTCCACAACTATTTTACCACCACCTCTGATGGTCTCCCAGAGCCCTTTACCTTGGCCCCATCTCTGCTGAAATACATGTGGCAGAAGCTCTTTTCCAGGTGGCTGGTCTCCCCCATCCAATTGCACTAGACCCTAGCTGAGGCTGCCAGATTTGTCACTCCTCTTTCATGGCTCTGAGGAGCTGGATGCCTGAAAAAGCTGGTATGGTGATGGATGTGCAGGCAGCGCCTATGTAACCAATAAGAAGTTCACAGACCTCATCTGCCCCAGCGATCACCAGAAATATACAGTTAGCTGCTTGAAAAAATCACTGATTTAATTTTATAGCGCTTTCTACTAGCTGAGCTGAATAATGACATGCTGCTCATTTAGTATATTCATGCTTTTCTAAGGGTAGTTAAAATAAAGCAAAATCAAACTGCCTTTCAAAGACACCTGGCCTTAGTATTCCCTCAGTTGATTAAGGGAGTTCTGTACTGTATTCTCAGTCTTCAAAAAGCAAAGCAAAATACAACGTATGAAAAGTCGCTCAGATCCTAGAACCTTCGTAATAAAAAAAATCCACTAGAGGGAACTAACAATTAGTGAGAATTTTAAGAACATAGCTTTGACTAACTTCACGAGATTTTGAAATGCAAAGCCATCTGTCCACTGTTCAGTAAATGAAGCACCATGACGAACTGTTGTAAAATGCCCCAGGCGTAATCTATCTTGCATGCTCTTCTCTCTGCTTGCCAGCTTTTCCTGTGTGCTCTGAGAAAACAAAAAAAAATATTCATATTTAGTAATACTAAAGTGTTCAAAAAGTCAGTCAAACACTCAGTTTTTTTTCCCTCCAACAACTTTCAATGGGAGGGATAAAAGAAGAGTAGACAAAAATGTATTTTATTACTTCACTTATTCTAATTTTTGCATAACTCAAACATCTGCATTTGTCAGAATTGGTAGTAATGACGATTTGTGCACAAAAAAAAATGAGTTTGACTCAGTTTTCCTGTGAAGTTTGCTGTTCTTAATAATTAACATTTTATTTGTAAATACAGTAAAACTGGTAAGAGTATCAGCATCATATAGTTAAGATTATGTCTGTATAGGTCTATTATACTAAATGAGCCTGCTTAAGATATCAGAAAGAGTGCACTACTCTTATGTATCTTATACTTAGCTTAGATGCTCTGCCGAGGGATTTTCCATGTTATTACTTGTACCAAACCAAGCTCAGGAATCTCTATGTGGGAATGCACTAGAGGTAGACTTTACTGCGATCAGATTATTCACTTGCAGTAATAGAAGCTGATGCCCTTCTCACAACCAGTCGCTACTACCACAAGCTTCCGAGGGATGTGATAAATGACTCGGTCTCCCTAGTCTGCTTCAGCACAAGAACAAAGCGCACCATGAACACTGCTGATGGACAGAAACTTCTTCAATTGTTACAAACGTCTGTTTCATAAGAAATGCTTAAGGCCCCAAAATCACTGCCCTCCACCACCCCCACCCCACCCCCCAAAAAAGGTGAGACGTTGACAGAATTGAGGACCTTTGTGCAAAAAGACTTCCAGACCGAAGAGGAGGCCTGCATGGCCTTTCACAAAAAATGGCCTATGTGATATTCTCAGTCTGAAGGTGCCCACCTAGCGTCATGCTGAACGTATCTGATGCATCTTTTCCCTGCATCCTCCTCATGCTGGAACTTAAAGGACTGCAATAACTTATTTATGGCATGCTAATGAGGAAATTCACTCTAATCCTCTAATGGAACAGTTTGTGCCCTTGTATCTGACAGCAGCATCTAGTGGCTAGTGTCAGGGAACAGACTTCGTTGCTTACCTTAATACATTTTTGTATCCTAATTTGTAGTAAGGTCATTTTCTATTCACTTTTTTTTAATTTAAATAAGGCTATTTCAAAGAAGAGAGAGAGACAGTGAGAGAGAAACAAGGTATCCTTGTCTTTTTAGAAACTGCTGCTAGTTTAAATACAATTGGCATTAAATTAGAAATATATAGTTCTTTCATAGTAGTGTTAAGGTAAATGGTCACCTTCATTATCTTGTTTCCATTAGTTCTGTGCTAACCTAGCATTTTATCATTTTACATAAAAAATTATCTCAGCCACTTAAGTGTCCCACAAAGAGATTTTATCCATCTCCTTTCCACAATAGATTATGTTCAGAAATTTTTTCATCCACTGTAATCTTGTCTTAAAGTTTGCCCAGAAAATTGGCCACAGCCTAAATTCTTATCTTCTATGCTTTGCTGTATCTGAATTACTGGTGATGGGAAACGCCCTCCTTAAATTAAAAAAGGCCCATTTTCCACTATCTGGAAAAGGCTTAACATTTTATTTTCCCTATTCAGGCTTATAAAATCACTTGCTGCCAGATAGAGACCATGCATATGAAGTTTCATTCTCAGAGACTAATGTGAAAAAGTTAAAGTGAAAAGAAAGGAACCATAATGGAGTTCTATAGCACCCTCACAGTTTATCACAAACATTTTAAAAGCAGTAAACTTACCTTTTCAATTAGAAGCTTCTTGCTCATTGAAATGCATTTGTTTAACCTTTCTTTGTATTTTTCAAGTAGCTTTTGTTGTTCATCTATTTGTCTTCTAAGATCACAGTTAGCCTAACAGATATACACAAAATACAAAAAAGATATAGTGAAACATTGTTTTTCTAATCAGCTGTCACAGAAAATAAAGGTATCTACCTTCACATGACTAAAGTAAGAACATGTATAAAGATATTATATAGGCAAAAACCTCATTTCACAAATCTATCCCAATATGTAGAAGGATGTCGTGCCCTTTTTTATTTCCTTTACACCGAGCTGCATTCTGTAGTACAGAGCATTCAGGATATAAATAACATATAAAAGCATTGTACCAATCAATTTTCCAGTCCTCCAGTGTTAAACTGAAAGTTTAATTTTAGCTCCGGGTCCTTTATATCTAATTGCTGAAGTCATGTGAAATCTTAATGTTTTTAATTTAAAAGGAAACAAAAAATTCACAGTGATAAAAGTTTCAATTATCTGAGTAGGAAGTTTAGCAAGCTCCCTCATTCCAAATATATTTAACTTACTACCTTAAAAAAACCACAGCAGTATTATTTTGTTTAAAACAAAAGGATTTTCTTGAAAAAAGACTTGGTTTGTCTATCCCATACTGCTGAACATGTGCTAAAACAGTCTACATGTACAATTTTATAATGTATGACTGCATGCGTTAGTATGTACTTGCCCACATGTAAACACTAATTTGTGAATACAGGTTTTTTTCTTTCATATTTGATATTTCTAAATAACACCTCCCCACCACTTCTGTCAAGAGCACAAGCATTAAGATTTTTTTTTTCTGAAAACAGGTCTTAGAGCATAGTATAGCATAGGTTTCTTATTAAAAATAGTTATTTATTGCCCATAATAATTTGTCACAATCACCTCCATTCTGAAAACGCCAACAGTTGTCCCACTAATAACTGCTATTCACAATCAGAACAACAAAAAACCCCACCTGTTACATGAACTTATATAATGAACTTCAGAACTTAATCAGCTGCCTGCAAAACAGCATCACCTTTCTTTGCACCTTCAGAAAGTCTATAAACATATTTAATCATTAACAAGCCATAGCACAGAAGCAGAAAAAAAAAACCCTTATGCATTTCCTTTTGTAGACTTTTCGGCTTTTCAGAAAAAAAAACCCTTACAAAAATTAAAAACTTGTTTCACCTTTTAACTTAACTCCAAGGTAATTTTTAAAAACAAAGATTATCCAAACATTTAAAATATTTGCCTGATATTCACTGCTTGTTGTTCTAAACAAATCTCTTTACCCCATGTCTAACACTTACCCTGAGTAAGTCATCTATACGACCTTCTTTCTTTTCCAAGTCTTGATTTTTATTACTTTCTAGTGCAGCTAATTTCAGCATTGTGAGATCAGTCTAAAATGAACATTTCAAATATTTATCAGTTCCTTTATCAATTACAGCATTATTTTTCTCATGCTTGTTAAGTAGAGAAATAAACTACTTCAAAACATTCAACAAGACCAGCACATCTTATTTTCATGTGTTTTGAAAGTGACATGAAAGGTTCTTACTCAAAACTGCTTTCCCTCTTCACCAGGACAACTGTGAACAGCTGGGACAAACCACTAACAGTGTTAAAAGACTTCATCACTAATCGGAAAGTTATTGTTCACCAAAAAGGCATATAAAGCATAACAAGAATGTAAGTGTCAGCTAATTACTTTAAATTCTCTATTTGGTCAACAGGTTAAGTAGCCTTGTTCTGACTAACTCGTGAAAGATATAACAGATCACATCAGAAATAGCAGAGAGGATAAAACAGTCGCTTTTGGCTTTTAAAAGTCATGACAGAATTATATATCTTGATCATTTTGATTACCATCTCATTTTTCTTCTTCAGTGTCTTACTTTAAACGCAATATGACAACAGCAGCTGTCACTTCAAATACTGCCTGAAAAAGCAGCCTCTACTTCTAAGATCACACAACAGCAAAAGCCTACCAACGACGTGGTCATCTAACTACTCACGAAGTGCAACGCTGGAAGCAGGGCAAGTGCAGGATACAGAACTCACCAGAGACTTAAATTACAAGCTGCTTAAATTAGAAGAAAAATGCTTTGGTGTAGGTAAAAAGCAAAGCTTTTGAAAGCCTTTAAGAGTTTAGAAGAAGTTGAAAGACAAAGAAACGAACATTTCTGTCACTTTTTCCTACAGTCTGAAATGACATAGGATAGCTCTACTCAAAAAATAGTTACCTGAGTAATTTTAAAAGATAATTGCTTTGGTTGTGTGATAGGGTGGTCCCCAAAAGCTAATGAAGTAGGAGAAGGACTATTCTGTCGAACCTGGAATGCATGAAAACAAGCATTTTAGGTACAACTGGAATATTCAATTATGAACACAGCCTTCTTTACAGCTCTTGGCAGGAAAATCATACAGAATAGAGAAATAAGGTATCTTTATTACAGAAGATACTACTTGGAGCACTGCATTGAGAGCTATTACTATGCTGTTCTATATCACCTGCAGTTTAGAAAGGATGAAATACACTCTCTGAGAAAACCAAGACTGCCACTTTTGCAAACCAGACTGAAAGATTTAAGACAATTCAAGACTGAAATAAGGTGATGTCAGTCTTACACAAACTTATTTTGCTGATTCTAAGCTTTCAAAACTCAAAAATAAAGTGAGTTATCGCTGGAGTGGTTACTTCCCATGGGAGAACCAGAAAGGGGAAGCCAATGCAAATCAGAACACAAATCCCGTTACTGAAACTTCCCAAAACCCACTACTTGATGTGAGTTAGACTGTTTTCAAGTTGAATTCCACAATCTGTATTACACTCCATACTGTTAGAAAGAATAATAGCATGCCTGAAGTTGAAAGTACATGGAATAAAAGCTGAGGTCTACCACCAGAGAAAACAAATCCTTCCTGTAACTGGCAGAATTTGTTTGTCCATTTAGAATCACGCGTGGGTCTGCTTAACACTGAAATTGTGCATACAAGGAGGAAAAAAATTAATTAGCAGGATCAACAAAGAGAATTTCAAAAGGATACTGGCAAATTAGGTGTCAGTTATTTAAAAACATATGATTTATCAAAAACTGAGCTT
>Ga0181612_164720_pt1 | contig 17412 bp, 9 predicted proteins | sample HoacroProtozoa21_FD_119630 | JGI IMG/M metagenome (GOLD analysis project Ga0181612, IMG submission 119630) | Hoatzin crop microbial communities from Cojedes, Venezuel. Combined Assembly of Gp0051906, Gp0051904, Gp0051908 | reverse complement strand
GTATCCGCGTCTTCCGGCAGGATCTCCGCCTCACGCTCCACAAAGAGTTCCAGAGGCTCATCCGGCAGGGCCTGTGTCTTGTACACTTCACTGCCTGTCGCCTGTAAAACAGCAAACTGCTCGTCTAACGCCGCCATGATCTCTTTTGCCACGGCATTCGCATCCCGATTGGGAACTTCATTAAACGCATACTCGCTGTACAGGCCATCCTTCATGACACGGAACACGTTGCCACGCTCCGTCGTCATAGTGCGGTTGGAACAGGATTTGGCGTGCTGGGAAATGGTAATATCCAGTCCCACAGAATCTGTCGAGAGACAGCTCACATACTCGTACTCTTTAGAGAGCTCGGCCACCACATCCCGCAGGAAGGGGGTCAGCTCCGTAAGGTACGCCGAAAATGGTGCTTTCATTCGTATGCGGCGGCGATGAGGGCGATGACGAGGGCGGCGTAGGAGATGTAGGCGATGGTCTCGGTGCGGTTGATAGACTTAGGATAGAACTGTAGTTCTATGCTGTGTTTGCCGGCCGGCACGTTGATGGCGCGCAATACATAGTTCACACGTCCCACTTCCTTTTCCTGACCGTCGATGAGGGCGGTCCAACCGGGATAGTAAACCTCGCTGAATACCAATACTCCGCCTTTGCTGCTGTTTACCTCATATTTGATGTCGTTCGGGTCGCACTCGGTAACTGCCACGGTAGGCGCCCCGGTGCTGTCGGTGGCTTGTGCCACTGCCTCTCCGAGGATGTCTTTGAATTTGCTGTCTGCCACTGCCTCGTGCTTCAAGTCCATGGTCTTCAGTGCGTCGAGCTCAGCATTGGCATTATCCACGTATGTCAGCTTATCCACAAACCATGCGCTGCCCAAGGTGTAGGGGTTGCGCAGCGGTGCTGTCTGCCCGCCTTGCAGTGGCACGATGAAATACTTGGTGTTGAGCATATTCAGCACAGGCCAGATGCTGTCGCCCGGCACGGCGCTGAGGTTGCCCTGTGATGAGCCTACGGCAGCCATCAGCTTCTGCATCTCGGGGGCGATATTTGCCTCGATAAGCTCCTGATAGCGGCGCAGTTTGGCGGCATGGTAGCCTCCGATGCTCTTATGATAATACGATGTGGAGTTCTCGTTGAAGGTGTTGGAGGCGAGATTCAGCACACGGTAGTCTTTGTCGGGGTCTTGCAGTATGAACTCGTCGGCGCTGGTCTTCTCTATCGGACGGTCTTTGACGCTGGCTTCCACGAACATACGGTCGTTGAGATAGCGTTTGTCAACCTGCCAAAGGTCGAAGAGGCACAACACGATGAGCATACCTGTCATCCATTCCTTCTTCAGCTTGCCGGCCTTGTAGAAGAGCAGAATCAGTGTGCCGACTACGATGATGAAGAACGACCTCCATGCGTCGCTGCTGAGTATGCTGCGCCTCACCTCGGCGAGGTTGCTCAGTATCGGCTGAATATGCTCCGCTGGCAGTTGCGAGATAGCCTGACGCTCACCCGGCGACACGAAGTCGGAGAAGAAGAGACCGGGCAGGAGGGCGAAGAGCAATGCCACGCCGCCTGTGAGTGCGAAACTGGCATACACCGCCTTGATATTTTTGGTGAGTATCTGCGGGTCGTCATAGATTTTCTTCAGTGCAAGCATGGCGAGCAGAGGTATGCAGAACTCTGCTATCACGAGTATCGACGCCACGGTGCGGAACTTCGAATACATCGGGATGTAGTCGATGAAGAAGTTGGTGAACGGCATGAAGTTCTTACCCCAAGAGAGCAGTATCGACAGTATGGTGGCTGCCAAAAGTGCCCATTTCATCGGACCTTTCACGATGAATAGGCCTAAGATGAAGAGCATCAGCACGAAGGCTCCCACATACACCGGACCGCTGGTGCCGGGCTGGGTGCCCCAATAGCTGCCTATCTGCTGATAGATGGGCGCATAGTTGCTGTTGGCCTTCTTCATCGCACTTTCGTGGGATGCCAAGGGGATATTCGATGCTCCTCCTTTCACGTCAGGCACGAGCAGTGTCCAAGTCTCTCCGATGCCATAGCTCCACTGTGTGATATAGTCGCGGTCGAGACCGTTCGCGCTCTGGTTTGCGCTGTCAGCTTTTTTCAGCTCGCTCTTTCCGCGCATTGTCTCTTGTCCGTAATTCCAAGTGTGATAGAGGTTGGAGATGTTGATACCCAGACCGATGACAGCTCCGAGTGCGCAGATGGCAGTGCCTTTGGCGAAGCGTGCCAGCTCTTTTTTGCGGATGCAGTCCACTAAGAACGCTATCACCATAAAGAATATGATGAAGAGGTAGTAGTAGGTCATCTGCACGTGGTTGGCATTCACCTCAAAGGCGCAGAAGAGCGATGTGAGCACCAAGCCCCAGAGGTATTTGCCCCGGTATGCCAGCACCACGCCGGCAATCATAGGAGGCAGATATGCCAAGGCCATCACTTTCCAGATATGTCCGGCGGCGATGATAATCAGGAAATAGCTGCTGAATGCCCATATAATACTTCCTAATACTGCCAACGACTGGCGGAAGTCGAAAGCCCGAAGCAGGATGTAGAAGCCCAAGAAATACACGAAGAGGTACCACACATACTGCGGCAGCCAGAGGTGATAGGCTTTAATCACTTGATTCAGAGCCGTCTGACTGCTGTACGACGGTGCACTCTGATAGGTGGGCATACCTCCGAAGGCGGAGTTCGTCCAGCGTGACGTCTTTCCTGTGCGATTTCTAAATTCTTGAATGTCCTGACCGAAACCTTTGGTTCCGGAGTGATCCTCCTGATACAAAATTCGATTCTCGACATCAGCCGGGAAGAAATAAGCGAACGACAGTACTGCAAAGAGTACTATCGCGATTATGTCCGGCAAAAATCTTTTCAACTTTTCCATATAGTATAATTTAAAATTTTAAATGGATAATGGAAAGCGACTTCGTCGCTTGCGCCGGAACGGCGCTTAATTGTCAACTTTCCGATAAGCGAGGGCAAAGGAAGCTTGCTTACTCTGCCGAGCGTAAGGAAAGTCGGCGAAGCCCATTGTCAATTATCAATTGTCAATTTGAAAGTCCGCAAATCTTGAGGACTTTCTCCGTGGCTCCCGTAAATGAATCCACGAAGGCCTTTGCTTTTTTGCAGCATCCGAGCCGGTATTCCTCATTCGTGGCGAAGCGGTTCATCAGTTTTTCGAAGTCGAGATATGTGTTTATCTCGAAGCCCCCTCCTGCCGCGATGAGCCCTTGCGCCTCTTGGAACCGTTTGTTGTTGGGACCGAAGATTACGGGCAGCGCCCATACTGCGGCCTCCAACACATTATGTATTCCCACTCCAAAGCCGCCGCCCACGTATGTCACGTCGCCATAGTGGTATATTGACGAGAGCAGTCCGAAGCAGTCGATGATGATGCAGTCGGCCTCGGCAGCCTCAGTCTCGTTGGTCTTGGTGTATCTCACTGTCTTCCTTGTGGTTTTCGACATTATATCTTTCAGGTGGTCCTCACCGATCACATGCGGTGCGATGATTAGTTTCCAGTCTTTATGCTCCTCGAAATATCGCATAAAGATATCTTCGTCGGGAGGCCAGCTGCTTCCCGCCACAAACACCGGCTGGTCTTGGCAGAAGGCTTTAATTATCGGCAGTTGCTTGCTTGCCTCACGTATCTGCAGCACGCGGTCGAAGCGTGTGTCGCCGATGACGTCCACATTCTCGATGCCGATGCCCTTGAGCAGTTCTCGGCTCTTCTCGTTCTGCACCAAGATCCTCGTGAAACATTTCAGCACGCCGCTGTATCGTTTGCCATACCAGCGGAAGAACACCTGTTTCTCCCTGAAGATGCTGCTCACGCTATACACCGGCACCTGGCGGTATTTCAGTATATGGAGGTAGTTCCACCAAAACTCATATTTGATGAAGAACGCCATCTTCGGCCTTATCGACCTAAGGAAGCGTATGGCGTTCATCGGCGTGTCTAAAGGCAGGTAGCACACGATGTCGGCGCCTTCATAGTCTTTGCGCACCTCATAGCCGGAGGGCGAGAAGAAGGTGAGCAGGATTTTCAGCTCCGGGTGCCTCTTGCGGATGGCCTCCATCAGCGGGCGGCCTTGCTCAAACTCGCCTAGGGAGGCGGCATGCACCCACACATAGTCGGCCTCCGGATCCACTTTTTCTTTCAGTACCCCGAAGGCGGCACGCTCACCGCGCCACATCGTGCGAACCTTCTTATTAAAAAGGCTCATTATAATAACGCCGAAATAATAGATGTAGATGGCTATGTTGTATAGAGTGTACATCGGCGATGATTTTTAATATTCTGTTAAGTGTCTCTGAATTAATTGTTTACCCTATCACATCGATGGCTCTACGCAAACGTTTTAGCGTCTCTTCCTTACCAAGGAAGGCAGAGATGTCGCACATGCCCGGACCTTTGCCCTCGCCCACCAATGCGAGGCGGAAGGGGTTCATAATCTCGCCGAGCTTGTATTCCTTCGCGGTGCACCAGTCAACAATCTGTTTCTCCTGGCTCTCCACATCGTCGAAGTCCTCCATGTTCTCTATCAGCTCTGCCAGCTCTGTCATCTGCTGTGCGGTGTTCTCTTTCCAGCGCTTTTTGCGGGTCTTCTCATCATACTCCTCGGGCGCGATGAAGAAGAAGCTGCACAGAGGCCACAGCTCCTTTACGAAGCTCACACGGTCTTTCATCAGCTCCACCACCTTAAGCACCTGTGCGTCAGTGGCTTGCGGACAATGCTCCTTGACGATGGGCAAGAAGAGCGATGCTATCTCCTCATTGCTCTTGCGGAGGATATACTCGTGGTTGAACCATATACCTTTCTGATAGTCGAACTTAGCTCCGGCCTTGTTGCACTTGGCGATGTCGAAGAGCTGGATCAGCTCGTCCATAGAGAAAATCTCCTGCTCACCGCCCGGGTTCCAGCCTAAGAGCGCGAGGAAGTTGATGAGCGCCTCGGGGAAGTAGCCCTGCTCGCGGAAGCCTGCCGACACCTCGCCGGTCTTGGGGTCGTGCCACTCCAAGGGGAAGACGGGGAAGCCGAGACGGTCGCCGTCTCTCTTCGACAGTTTGCCCTTGCCGTCGGGTTTCAGCAGCAGCGGCAGGTGAGCGAAGCGCGGCATCGTGTCCTCCCAGCCGAAAGCACGGTATAGCAGCACGTGGAGGGGTGCGCTGGGCAGCCACTCCTCACCGCGTATGACATGGGTGATTTTCATCAGGTGGTCGTCAACGATATTCGCCAAGTGGTAGGTGGGCAGTTGGTCAGCACTCTTATACAGCACTTTGTCGTCGAGGATGTCGCTTTGTATCACCACGTCGCCACGGATCATGTCGTCCACATGCACGGCCTCTCCTCCGTCGATTTTGAAGCGCACCACATATTTTTCTCCGTCGTTGATGAGTTTCTCCACCTCCTCGGCGGGCATGGTGAGCGAGTTGCGCATCTTTCCGCGTGTCTTCGCGTCATATTGGAAATTGGGCACCTCTGCCCTTGCCTTCTCCAGTTCCTGTGGTGTGTCGAAAGCGATATATGCCTTGCCGGCGTCGAGGAGCTGGTCAACATACTTCTTATAAATCTCCTTGCGCTCGCTCTGGCGGTAGGGACCGTAGTCGCCACCGAAAGTAACGCCCTCATCGAATTTGATGCCGAGCCAGCGGAACGACTCGAGGATATATTCCTCTGCTCCCGGCACAAAGCGGGTGCTGTCGGTATCTTCAATACGGAACACTAATTCGCCGCCGTTCTTCTTGGCGAAAAGATAATTATACAAGGCAGTGCGCACACCGCCGATATGCAGCGCTCCAGTGGGGCTTGGAGCGAATCTAACCCTTATTTTTTCCATAAAATCAAAAATTTTGTGCAAAAATACAACTTTTTTTTGATATTATGCCATTTTTTTTGTATTTTCGCATCCTGAAATTAAAAATTAATGTAATTACGACTTTTATATGTGGAATTTGGACAGTAAAGATGAGCATTTTTGGCGAAATATCATCACACATGCAGTATTGATTATCGGCACGGTGATTATCATCGTGATGCTGATGCCTAAGGATAAGGAAAACAACTATTCATACGAGGTGGGGAAACCGTGGATGTACAGTTCCCTGATCGCAAAGTTTGACTTCCCGATATACAAAGACGAGGCAGCATTTCAGAGAGACAAAGACTCGGTGATGAGCCAGTATGAGCCTTATTTCGACTACGACGAGACAGTGGCTACCACCAATGTGGATAAATTTCTCGAGACATATAAGGACGGGCTGCCCGATTTGCCTAAGAGCTTCATTTACACCGTGGCCGACAAGCTGAAAGAGCTTTACAGCCAAGGTATCATGGACCCGATGAACTATGCGCAATTGGCCGATGACACATTGCGGAAAATCAGGGTTATCAGCGGCAAGGAGGCCACCAGCCGCTCGCTGAGAGGTATCATCTCCACCAAGACGGCCTATCAACTGCTGTATCAGGATGAGGCTATTGGGGCGCAGGCTGCCACATTGAGGAAATGCAACCTTAATGAATATATTGAGCCCAACCTGCTTTACGACCAGGAGAAGAGCGAGCAGAGCAAGCGCGAGTTTGCCGCCAGCGTGCCAACGGCGAGCGGCGTGGTGTTGAGCGGACAAAAAATCATCGACCGGGGCGATATTGTGACGCAAAGGGAATACCGCATTCTGGAGTCGCTAAAGAAAGAGACGGAAAAGAGGAAAGGCACCACCACCGACTACAACATCTCCACCGCCGGTCTCGCCCTGTATGTGTTGATACTGCTTCTCATACTTACCCGATATCTGATGACCGAGCGCTATGAGTATATGTCTGACCGCAACACGATGCTGATGATTTATTCACTGATTATCTCTTTCGATGTCGTGGTGTCGCTGATGGTGTCGCACATGTATGTTAACATCTATGTGCTGCCTTTCGCTATGGTGCCTTTGCTGCTCAACGTGTTTACCGACCGCCGCACGGCATTCTTGGTGAATGTGGTGATGGTGCTGATATGCGCCACGGCGGTGAGAGACCAGTTTGAGTTTATCGCCGTCGAGACCGTGGCGGGCTTCGCCGCCGTTTACACCTTCGAGGAGTATATGGAGCGCAGGCAAATCTTCACCACCGCAGCAGTGGTGATGATAATGAGCATGATAACATATTTCGCACTCGAACTGATTAAAACCGGGGATATCAACCTGGTAAACACGAACGCGTTTATTTATATCGGTATCAGCGGACTGCTGCTGCTCTTTGCCGACCCGGCGATGTATATACTCGAAAAGATGTTCGGGCAGGTGTCGAATGTGAGGCTCGTGGAGCTTGCCGAAAGCACCAAACCGCTGCAGCAAAGGCTCAGCGAGGAGGCATCCGGCACTTACAACCACTCCATACAGGTGTCGATACTCGCTGTGGATGTGGCAAAGAAAATCGGAGGAAGAAAGCAGTTGCTCAGAACTGCCGCGCTATACCATGATATAGGCAAACTTCAGGAGCCGGGCTATTTCACGGAGAACCATGCACGTGGTGGAGTGAACCCGCTTAACAACCTTGAGCCGCAGGCAGCGGCAAAAATAATCAAAGACCATGTGTCGTATGGTGTAACCTTAGCAGAGCAAAACAACCTGCCAAAGATAATAATAGAGTTTATAAAGACTCACCATGGCACCACGCCCGCCGGGCCTTTCCTGACGCAATATAAGAACCAGCATCCCGATGAAGACGTGAATCCGGCACCGTTTATGTACGACGGTCCCAATCCTACCACCAAGGAACAGGGTATTTTGATGATTGTTGACTCCGTGCAGGCTGCCTCACGCTCCTTAGACGACTTCAGGGAGGAGACGCTGAAAAACTTCGTGGCTAAAATTGTGGATGGCAAGGTTAGTGGCGGTTATCTGAAAGACTGTCCGCTCACCTTCCGTGACATAGAGGTGATAAAGCAAACCCTCGTGCAGAAAATAATGGCAATGAACCATACCCGCATCTCTTATCCCGAAGAGTCGAAAGAGGTGAAGGCGGCAGAAGCCAAAAAGAAGGCAGAGGCTGCCGAGGAAGAGGCAAGAGCCGCAGTAGAAGAGGCTAAGGCTGCCAAAGAGGCGGCAGAGACAGCCGAGAAAGAGGCGGAAGAGGAAAGCAAGGAAGAAAACAAGGAAGAAAGCAGCGAAGCATAGTGATAGAGTATTTATCCTTAAAGAAAGTTACTGAGCAGCATCTTGCAGAGATTCAAGAGGCTGTGGCAAGGGTTACAGAGAGCGGCTGGTATCTGCAAGGTGCGGAGACGAAGCTCTTTGAGCAAGAGTGGGCGCATTACTGCGGATGCCGCCATTGCATAGCTTGCGGTAACGGCTTGGATGCCCTCACCCTGATTTTGATGGCATACAAGGAGCGGGGACTGCTTACCGAAGGCGATGAGGTGGCAGTGCCTGCCAACACATATATCGCCTCTATTCTCGCAATCACCCGTTGCGGACTGACACCCTTGCTTATCGAGCCGGACATCAATACCTTGCAGATTGACGGCACTCGCATCGAGGAGGCTCTCTCGCCTCGCACAAAAGCCCTGATGATAGTGCATCTCTATGGCCGCAATGCCTTCTCGCCCCTTATCGGCGACATCTGCCAGCAGCATAACCTGTTGCTTATCGAGGACTGCGCACAGGCCCATGGAATAGAAAAGCTCACTGATATGAGCCGCCCGTTGCCTTCCGATCGCCACGCAAGGGCATATAGCTTCTATCCGGGTAAAAACCTCGGGGTTCTCGGCGATGCCGGGGCTGTGGTGTGCGATGACGACGAGACGGCGGCATTAATTCGTGCCTTGGGAAATTATGGCTCATCGAAGAAATATGTGTTCCCGTATCGGGGCATCAACAGCCGCATGGACGAGATACAAGCTGCCGTGTTGCAAGTGAAAATGAAATATCTCGACAGCGATAATGCACGTCGTCGTGAGCTCGCTCTTTTATACATAGATAAGGTGAAAAACGATTGCCTCACCTTGCCCACGCAAGAATATTGGCAGGAGAGCGTATTCCATATCTTCCCCGTACTCACTGAATACCGTGATGAATTGCAACAATACCTCCACGATAATTGCATCCAAACAGTGATTCATTATCCCATTCCGCCGCATAAACAAGAATGCTATAGTAAAGGAGGGCAGCTGAAAATCCCATACCCTCTGCCCATCACAGAGGCGATACATCAGCAAGAGCTCAGCATTCCGCTGAACCAGACGATGAGGGAAGAAGAGGCGGTTAAAATTATTTCGTGCCTCAATAATTTTAAAATGGATAATGGATAATGGAAAATGGATAATTGCGGCTCCGCCGCATCGCCGGAACGGCGTAATTAATTGTCAATTATCAATTGTCAATTGTCAATTGGAATGTGCTATAGCACATTCCCCTTCCTCCGAATCCTTCTTTTTGGAAGATGAGGCTTTCGTTGAGTATTGTTCCTCCCTCTTCCGTTGACTTTCCGAAGTCGAGATATTTCATATTTTTGAACTCTTCGTGTATAAGGAAGTCGAAGAGCAGGTCGAGGGCGTGCTGCCGTTTGCCTTCGGGTGAGGCGGAGATATACTGTGTGTGAACGATGTCGCGGTTGATATACACTACTGTGCCGCCCAAAACAGTATCGTCGAGCACTGCCTCGTAGGTGCGTATGTTTTCCGGGAAGCGTGAGGCGAGGAGTTTCAGCTCTTCAAGGCTGTGGACGGGATGCACCCCATATTTTGCCGTGAGGTTTCCGTCGAGGATATGCCAGAAAGCCTCGGGGTCGTCGGCACGTCGGATGGTGATGCCATTGCGGCGGGCTTTGTTGGCATCGTATATTCTGCCGTGGCTCCAGCGAGGCACGTTAGCGAGGTCGATGGTCGAAGAGATGTCGCAAGCGATGAGTTGTGCGTGGCAAACCTTGAAAAGGGCATAGAGGTCTTCCTCCGCCGGCAGACGGTGGTAAATCCACGGTATCGCCTTATAGATTACTTCGTGTATGCCTTCCTTTTTCAGATATTCGATAAGCTCTGTAAATAGTGTAACCACCCCTGCTGCTGATGCCTTCTCATTGGTTATCAGCCCTCCGTAGGTAAGTCCTTGGTGGCTGTAGAGCGTGTCGCCGCGGCGGTTGGCAGGCAACATCGCATACAGCTCGCCATCCAAGTAAAACATCAGCGAGTTGCCGGCAAAGCGGTCGCTGTGGTAGTCCATATAGTTGCGGTTGAAGAGGAACGTGCCGTTTTTCGACCGTTCCACAAAGTCATTCCACAATGCCGCGTCAGCAGAAGTATATCGTTTTATCTCAAACATTAAATCTCAATTGTTCTGTGGGGACAGCTCCTTACGGGTATCTTTCAGCGAACGGAGTTCGCTTAATTCTCAATTCTCAACTCGTTTATGTATTTGATATAGTCGTCGTATTCCCGTATATAGTCTTCCTCTTCGAATTGCTCTGATGCCAGCACGAGGCATACGGCTCCAGAGGAGAAGTCTTCGAGGGTGCGCCACATTCCCACATCCACCATCAGGGCCTGATAGGGGTGGTTGAGGAAGTATGTTTTTTTGGTGTGCCCGTCGTCCAACGTAACGTAGAAGCTTCCGCTCACTGCCACGAGCAGTTCTTTACACTCTTTGTGGGCGTGTCCTCCGCGGTGCTCTCCGCCTGGCACGTCATATACCCAATACACTCTTTTAATGTCGAAAGGAAGTCCACCGGCACGCTCGGCAACCGTGAGGTTGCCGCGTGTGTCGATTATCTTTGGAAGTTCAATTAAACCATTCATTTTATAACTGTCGCTGCTAATCGTTTCGCTTTGTCTCGCATAGCATTCAGGTCGGCGCCTATTTCTCCGTAGCAGAGCACCACTCCCATACGTCTGTTGACGTGCTGTTCGGGCTTGCCGAAGATGCGCACTCTGGTATAGTCTTCCGACAATGCCTCATCGAGATTATACGTTGGAGGTTCTTTGCTTTCCTCTTTTGCCAATACTACTGCGCTGCAACCGTAGTGTTCGAGCCTTATTGCCGGTATGGGCAGTCCGAGCACTGCTCTCAGGTGGAGCTCAAACTCGCTGAGGTTTGTGGTGTGCGCGAGTGTTACCATGCCCGTGTCGTGGGGTCTTGGGCTGAGCTCGGAGAAAATCACTCCTTTTTCTTTGGAGTAGAAGAATTCCACTCCCCAGATGCCTGCCCCTGTGAGAGCCGCCGTAACCTTGTCGGCCATCTGTTGTGCCTGTTTCAAGTGTTCCTCGCTAATGGAGTATGGCATCCAGCTCTCACGGTAGTCGCCATCGATTTGCACGTGTCCTATTGGCGGGCAGAAGAGGGGAGGGCCGTTCTTCTGTGTCACCGTGAGGAGTGTGAATTCCGACTCGAAGCGTATGAACTCTTCGATAATCACCTCTTTCACGTCTCCCCGGCTTCCCGACATGGCATTGTCGAAAGCTTGTTGCAACTGTGATGCCTCTTTCACGATGCTCTGTCCGTGTCCGGAGGATGACATCAGCGGTTTTATCACGCATGGGAATCCTATTTCCTTTGATGCCTCTTGAAGTTCCTCGAAGGTTTTGGCATAAAAATATTTTGCCGTTTGCAGTCCGAGTTCCTTTGCTGCGAGGTCGCGAATGGCCCTTCTGTTCATTGTGAAGTTCACGGCCCTGGCGCTTGGCACCACCTGTATTCCTTCTTTTTCGAAGTCGAAGAGTCGTTCGGTTCTTATGGCCTCAATCTCCGGCACGATAATGTCGGGTTGGTGTTTTCTCACCACTTGCTCCAGTGCGTCGCCGTCGAGCATGTCAAACACCTCGCACTCATCAGCCACTTGCATTGCCGGTGCGTGAGGATAGCGGTCGCAAGCTATCACATATACTCCTTTGCGTTTTGCCGCAATCACGAATTCCTTTCCTAACTCTCCGCTTCCTAAAAGTAAAATCTTTTTCATAACAGTAACCTCCTTATTATGTTTATACAAAATTTATACACCTTATATATAATATAAATAGAAATTTCCCTATTTATTGCGTTGCGCAGTCGGGATTTTGAGTAATGAAGATATCTCTATCTGTTCTTCTTTGCGTGAGCATTTCTTGCAGCTCTTCAATTTCTTTTCCTTTTTCCTCAATTTCCTTTTGGAGTCCTTCTTTTCTTTCTCCTGTTGCCGCTGCAAAGCTGTTTTTAAGTTCATCGTATTTCTGCTGTCTCACAGCGATATCCTGTTCTATAATTTCCAGTTCCTTTGCCAGGCTAATTGCGTAATTAATTTTGATTTCTTTTATTTCCGCTTGTTTTGTATTTATCAACTCATTGATATTTATCTTCTCTTTCTTGTCAGCCGTCTTTAGTTTCTCGTTGAGCTCTCCGATGGCTTTTTGGCGTTCTTCCATATCATCGAGCAGTTTTTGCTGTTCTTCGTTTATTTGCTTTCTCGCATCTTCTTGTTGGCTTCCGTATTGGGCACCTGTACCTCGTCCGGTATAATTAGCCGTTATGTGTTTTACGAGAACTCTTTTTAATATTTCTAATTCTCTAAATGTAATGGGGGCGTCGTGCAGATAATCCAGTTTACTCTGTATGAGTCCATCAATATTCTTTTTTAATGCCTCCTCAGAGAAATCTGTCGTTGACCTTGAGCTTGTGACACTCTGCACGGTGTCGCATATCATTAATATCGCCTCCTCTTTAGTTTTTGGGTTCGGTCCTATATATCTGAAGTAGCTTTCGTCTAACGGTCCGTCGGGATGCTGTTCTTTATATATATCATATAATTTTCCTCCGGCGCGAGTTTCTCCGTGATGTGTGGCTATAAACTCTTTTATAATAGCTGGCAGATTGTGCTTTTCTGCTATTTTCAGTCCGTTTGTCACGTGTGCTTTTATTCTTGCCACTTTTTCTTCCGGCTCCAATCCATCGAGCGGGTTGTCACGGCTTATCTGGTTTTCTGCATAATCTTCCGGGTGTTCCATTTTCCCGATGTCGTGATACATAGCTGCTGTTCTTAGCAACTGTGTGTTGCATCCTAATTCCTCTCCCACTATATCCACGTATGTTGCCACTTGTGTAGAGTGTATGTAAGTTCCCGCTGCTTTTTGACTTAGTTCTCTAAGCAGTTCGTTTTTAGGATTATCGAGTTCGCTGAGTGTAACGTTCGACACTTGGTGGTACACTTTCTCTATAAGGTATAGCAATGGCTCTGTGAAAAGCATGAGCAGTCCGCAGATGATGAAATAAACGAGCATATAGGGGCTTATAAGTTTTATGTCGCCCGTTTTGATAAGTTCCACGGCGAAGTATGTTAATATTGCCGCCAAGGTTACGTTGAGTGCTGTGAGGTGCAGTTGTGCTCGTTTTCTGTATTCTCTGAATGAATATGCCGCCACGAATCCTGCCACTGCCTCCACGGCAACGAAATCGAAGGGTTCCCTTACGGCTATTGCGCATATTAAAACAGTGATGATATTCACCACGCATGCCGTTCTTCTGTCAAGGAAGATATGTATGATAACCGGCACCATGGCGAGAGGCACGGCATAAATGTTGAAGAAGGCGTGAGAGACCATCAGCGACACTATGATGCTGAAGACTATTATCAGCGTGTAAACGAGTAGCAGCTTGTAGCGGTCGGTATTATATTCTTCCCTCTCGAATTGCATATAAACGGCGAGCAGTATGAGCAGTATGAGCACATATAGGGCCTGTCCGGCAGTGGTTTGCACATAGTCGATATTATTGTTTCTCCTTTTCTCGCGCTCTTTTTTCAGCGACTCGAGGATTCTGTAGTCTTTAGCGGTCACGATGTCTCCCCTGTCGATGATTTTCTGTCCGCTCTGCACTGTACCGCTTGCCGTGGGGAGCGTTGCGAGGCAGTCTTGCTTGCTTTGCTCGCTCTTGGCTTTGTTGTATATCAGGTTGGGCGTGATATATTCATTAAGGTTGCAGCCTTGCAGTATTTCCCTCTGTGCCGCTATCTGCTCGTCTTGAAAGAGCTGTTTGTATGCCTGCACGGGTGAAAGGATGCCTTTCATCTTCTTTCTTGTGGCCTCTTTCCCGGAGATTACCATAAAAGTGTTCAGGGAGTCATCATTGAATTCTGAAAACACCATCTGCTCCATAATGCCTTGCTTGTAGAGGCTTCTTAGTTTTTCTGCCACGGTATAGATAAAACTCTTCGGCAGTCCCTCGATGCCGTCTTTATATTTCTCCAAGAATTTCTCCACGTTCTCGTTCTCGGCCTCTTCCTTGAAATCGAAATAGGGGTCGTAGTTTTTCAGGATGGAGTCGCGCTCTTGTTTTAAAACGGCCTCGTCCTTGAATACAGGGAAGTCGAATTTCGCTATCAGTGAGTTATACATCCATGGTTTTCCTACCTCATAGTAATAACTCTCCTCCTTGTCTTTTGGGAGGAATGCCACGATGATTAAAACCGATATAACCATCAGTACGATGTGGGTTGCGAAATCACGTATGGAATGTGATTCTTCATTGTCAATTTTTGCCATATTCAAGTCTTAAAATCAATAATTTTCATTTTCAGTGTGCGAAAATACAAAAAAAATGGGATAATATCAAAAAAAAGTTGTATTTTTGCACAAAATTTTTGATTTTATGGAAAAAATACGTGTTAGATTCGCTCCAAGTCCCACTGGAGCCCTGCATATTGGCGGTGTTCGCACCGCATTGTATAATTACCTTTTCGCCAAGAAGAACGGCGGTGATTTGGTGTTCAGGATTGAGGATACCGACAGCACCCGTTTTGTCCCCGGCGCAGAGGAGTATATCCTTGAGTCGTTCCGCTGGCTCGGCATCAAATTCGATGAGGGTGTGAGTTTTGGCGGCGACTATGGCCCTTACCGTCAGAGTGAGCGCAAGGAGATTTATAAGAAGTATATTAACCAGCTTATGGAGACCGGCAAGGCATATATCGCCTTCGACACCCCCGAGGAGTTGGAGAAGGCTCGTGCCGAGGTGCCCAATTTCCAGTATGACGCCAAGACGCGCGGCAAGATGCGCAACTCTCTTACGATGCCTGCCGAGGAGGTGGAGGCTCTCGTCAAGGGAGGCGAGAAATATGTCGTGCGCTTTAAAGTCGAAGGTGGCGAGGCCGTGCATGTCGATGATATGATCCGCGGCGACGTGGTGATACAGAGCGACATTCTTGACGACAAGGTGTTGTATAAGAGTGCCGACCAGCTGCCCACATACCATTTTGCGAATATCGTCGATGACCATCTGATGAAAATCACCCACGTCATCCGTGGCGAGGAGTGGCTGCCCAGCGCACCCCTCCATGTGCTGCTTTACCGTGCTATGGGTTGGGAGGACACGATGCCGCGCTTCGCACCCCTGCCGCTGCTGTTGAAACCCGACGGCAAGGGCAAGCTCTCGAAGAGAGACGGCGACCGCCTCGGCTTCCCCGTTTTCCCCTTGGAGTGGCACGACCCGAAGACCGGCGAGGTGTCGGCAGGCTTCCGTGAGCAGGGTTATTTCCCCGAGGCCCTTATCAATTTCCTCGCCCTCTTAGGCTGGAACCCCGGCGGCGAGCAGGAGATATTCTCTATGGACGAGCTGATACAGCTCTTCGACATCGCCAAGTGCAACAAGGCCGGTGCGAAGTTCGACTATCAGAAAGGAATATGGTTCAACCATGAGTATATCCTGCGCAAGAGCAATGAGGAGATAGCATCGCTCTTCTTGCCCATTGTTAAAGAGCATTGTCCGCAAGCCACTGATGCACAGGTACTTAAGGTGGTGGAACTGATGAAAGACCGTGTGAGCTTCGTTAAGGAGCTCTGGCCTCTGTGCAGCTTCTTCTTCATCGCCCCCGAGGAGTATGATGAGAAGACGCGCAAGAAACGCTGGAAGGAGAACACCGCCCAGCAGATGACCGAGCTGGCCGCCCTCTTGGAGAATATGGAGGGCTTCGACGACGTGGAGAGCCAGGAGAAGCAGATTGTTGACTGGTGCGCCTCCAAGGAGTATAAGCTCGGTGAGATTATGAACCCCTTCCGCTTGGCTTTGGTGGGCGAGGGCAAAGGTCCCGGAATGTGCGACATCTCGGCCTTCCTCGGCAAGGAGGAGACCTTGAGACGCTTGCGCAAGGCAATCGAAATATTGGGATAAGAGATTGATATATAGCAACTTGACTAATCGTTTAAACAAAACCGCCGATGTACACACTATATAACATAGCCATCTACATCTATTATTTCGGCGTCATCGTGACGAGCCTTTTTAATAAGAAGGTGCGCACGATGTGGCGTGGCGAGCGTGCCGCCTTCGGGTTGCTGAAGGAAAAGACCGACCCCGACGCCGACTATGTGTGGGTGCATGCCGCCTCCTTGGGAGAGTTTGAGCAGGGGCGCCCGCTGATGGAGGCCATCCGCAAGAGGCATCCGGAGCTCAAGATTTTGCTCACTTTCTTCTCGCCCTCCGGCTATGAGGTGCGTAAGAATTATGAGGGTGCCGACATCGTGTGCTACCTCCCCTTGGACACTCCTATGAACGCCATACGCTTCCTTAGGACGATACGGCCGAAAATGGCCTTCTTCATTAAGTATGAGTTCTGGTGGAACTACCTTCACATACTGAAATACCGGAATGTGCCGGTATATAGCGTGAGCAGCATCTTCAGGGAGAAACAGGTGTTCTTCCGCTGGTATGGCAAGCACTACAGCCGTGTGCTGCGGTGCTTCACGAGGATTCTGGTGCAAAACGAGAAGAGCCGTGAACTCCTCAAAGGCATCGGAATAGAGAATGTCGATGTCATCGGCGACACACGCTTCGACCGAGTGCTTCAGATACGCGAGGCGAGCAAGGAGTTGCCGATTATCAAGGCCTTCTGCCAGGACAAGCCGGTGTTTGTCGCCGGAAGCAGCTGGCCTCCCGACGAGGACATCTTCCTGCGCTATTTCAATGAGCATAAAGATTGGAAACTCATCATAGCACCCCACGTGATTGGCGAGGACCACTTGAAAGAGATAATGTCGAAAAACAAACGCACGACGGTGAGATACACGCAGACCACGGAGGCGGAGGCCGCCGATGCCGAGTGTATCATCATCGACTGCTTCGGACTCCTCTCGTCGATATACCACTATGGCGACGTGGCATACGTGGGAGGCGGCTTTGGAGTGGGAATACATAATGTCTTGGAGGCAGCGGTATGGGCAATGCCGGTGATTTTCGGACCCAACAACGAGCGGTTCCAGGAGGCACAAGGGCTGAAAGCCGCCGGCGGAGGCTTCGACATCAACACCTACCTCGACTTCGAGAAACTTATGAACCGGTTCGCCAGCAATGAGGAGTACCGTCTGGGGTGCTGCAAAAAAGCAAAGGCCTTCGTGGATTCATTTACCGGGGCCACGGAGAAAGTCCTCAAAATTTGCGGACTGCAGTAAAACTCTCTGTTAAGAGCT
>Ga0181612_148314_pt1 | contig 17414 bp, 6 predicted proteins | sample HoacroProtozoa21_FD_119630 | JGI IMG/M metagenome (GOLD analysis project Ga0181612, IMG submission 119630) | Hoatzin crop microbial communities from Cojedes, Venezuel. Combined Assembly of Gp0051906, Gp0051904, Gp0051908 | reverse complement strand
TTGTTTTTTTTTTTTCAATAGAGAAGTGCGGTCTTCCTATATTGCAGTTAGTAGCTTTTTTTAAAAAGCTAATTTGCAAAAACAGTACTTAATTCTCTTGTGCATGCATGTATACTTTGTATAAGCAGGTCCTCTGTTTGCTGTTTAGATTAAGAGTTGGTATCCTAGCAGCTAGTTACACTAATACCATCCTGGAGCATCCAGAAGGCACTGATTGCAGTGGAACACGCATCTTGCTAGGTGTGAGGAGCACTTTCTGTAGTGCCCGAGGCTTTCGTGGACATTTCCCACCAAAACCTGACTGTGTTCAAGGTTGGTTTGCTTGCAAGACTTGTCGAGCTCAAAGCAGGAGTTAGTATAGCAACAGTACTGATGCATCCGTGGAAATTCTGGCTCTGTTGGCTTTGGCAAAGAATTATGAGTGGTTTTGAAGATTTTAAAAACATTTGGTGAATTAGCAGTCATTTTTCTCCACATGAAGTTATTTTCAAAAAAATACTATGTTAAAAAAAATCTTGGTCTCTGCAGAGTTTCAACTGAGTTAATAAAAAAAAGTAAATCATCAGCTACCAAAATGCTGGCAAGATGAAAACCTAAGGAAAAATAAGTAATTTCTGGCAGGATGCACTCTTCTTATTTTGCATTTTGTTACATTTATCTGTGAGCCCGTTGCTGCTACTTGCTTTTAATAAAAGGCAATTGTCCTACAAACCTTACTCTGATCACTGAGCCAATCTGTAATCTTAACGAAAAGATTACATCCAAGTAAGTCAATTAACTTATTCAGAAGAATAGCCTGATAATGTTGAAGAGCTGCCTGGACTGACTGTAAAGTTTTCTTCTGGCATCCTTATTAAAGAATCAATAGAGCTACCTCAAGCACTACACCAGTAGAGAGAGAGAATTAAAAAAAACCGCACGTTGGTAATGACTGTTGCTGTATAATTAATACAGACTTTGTCTTGCAGATTTTTTGCATAGTTCTGTTTGAATAAGCACTAACCCTTTAGTGGAGAATTGTTAGGAAACTCTTAGCAGTGAAATGCTCAGAAATGTCCGTGGCACACTGTTGACTCATAGGAAGTTAGAGCCCCTCTGCTAAACCCTATAAACTATATGTAAAAGTATAATGTTTTGTTTAAACTGAGGCCCCATCATTGATTTCAGCGTACGTCACATTGCAATAAAACTGTGGCCTTCAGTATCTTCTGAAAGCATCACTGTTACAGAATTACACAATAGACGTTAAAACTTGATGGCTGGAGAACAAGATGTAACATGCCTTAGAGGGTCAGGGTCGTAGTAAGTGTCAGCTTTTAGACGTAATGTTTTCCTGGCAAGACAGCAAGACTTGCCATCCCTTCAGACTGGGAGGAGAATGGACATTTATAGGTAGAGCTGAGCCTTTGCCTTGCAAGAACAGTGCATCCTTTAGGTCTGGGAATGGTGTATTTCTACACGAGCACAACCTGTTGGCCAGAGAGATTACAGGGAGGTGAAGTAATGTTGCTGTGACCAAAATTCTGTGATGGGTGGAAGTGCCAGAGGGAAAATAGTGGCAGTTAAAATAGGTACAATCAAGGTAAAACTCAGAAGTGAAATCCCGGTACCCATACTTCTTTCTGATTTGGTAGTTTCTTAGGTGAAAAGTCTGTAGACTACAAAGATTTTGGCTGCAAGGTCAGAATTTGGTTCACTAAGTATTTTAAATTATTGTTCATAATTAGTTTATAATAAAAACATGGATGATTATGTCTGGGAGAGCTCGGAATTTAGTCCTTGATTCTGCCTCACATTCTTGTCTTTCAGAGGGAACTTTGTCCAGTGTTCCTCATTTATAAAAATTCATTACCAATATATATTTCATTCCGAGATGCTTGCATATTTCTGAAAAAAACACAATGACTGAGAAATCATGTTTGATATTACAAAAATCTCACTTTTCCCTTAGTACAAACCTAATTGCTTGAACTGAAGCAACTCTTCTAGGGCACTCTAAATAAGAGAAAACTTTTTAACTTTAGAACTTTTAACAGGCAAGGAAGCAGTACAGCCAGATGAACATAATGAAACACGATGAAGATACTAAGAACAGATGTGAGTGTGTTTCAGCAGCATCCTGTAAGCTGTCGGGTACCAGTTAGCAGAGAGAGTAGCTACATCTGTGTGGTTTGTTTTTTTCTAAGAACAAAGGATGTATTTCAATCAATTATACCATATTTATTCTAGCAAAAACAAATAACTGCAGTTAATTTTTGTTTTATTATTAGTTTTATCTTTAACTTTTTTTTGTGTAGAGTATGTTATTTTTCAAAAGCATTGTCCCTTTGTATGCTTTTTGGTCTCTTGTTCTGTACATTTAAGTAGTCTGGGGGCAAGGCTTGTCTGTCTTGTTTTGTGTTTGCCCATTGGTAGCAAAAGGAGATTTACTTTAGGACTGGAGATTTCGGGCACTATGGCAATATGAATAATGAACAAATACTTGGCTTCCTGTCTTACTGTCCCAGTTGATCAAGTCACTGTATGCTGTGAAGAATAACTCTGTATATGGTACAGTGCAAATTAGGAAACGGGCCTCAAAATACCGTAGTGTCTTGTGCTGAAATCCCATACTGACAGGTCATGTTGAATTTAGAGTGCTAGGTTATTAAAAATACAGGGTTTCTAAGCAACAGAGTTTATAGAAGGAACATTTCTTGTTCCCAGTTTTGCCTTTGACTGCTGTATCTATAAAATAGCTTAAACCAACAGTACTGAGGAGATTTCAGTGTCGCAAAATGATTAATTTTGATCCTAATGAAATGGGGCCCTGCTGCCTTCCTTGTGCTCCGGTGTACTTGTACTGCTTATAGGCAAGGTACAGGATCTTGCAGTGAGCTCTCTTTGTTTTACAAAGCATATTGTTTAAGGTTGTTTTTGTGAACAGCAGTTCAGTGATCCATAAAAATAACATAAGTTTTCTTGTAAGATAAGAACTTGCAAAGGAAAATCTTGCATTGACTGAAGTCCTAGCATTAACTCAAATGTAATATTCTAAAGAACAGAAGAATGTGGTACCACAAACTATGGAAAATGCTGTTTTACACAGAAAACAAGTTCTGCTTGTCTCTGTGTGGTGTGTTTGCCTCCTCCTTCCAGATGATTTATGTAGTGACTTTCACAAGTCTCACGGCATTTTGCTGAATTCCAAAGGAACTTTACTTGTACAGAGATGTGTGTGATAGGATTAAAACTCAAGTAGCTGTCATTTAAATGCTAATATCTCTGGATTACTGGATTAGGAGAATTTGGCAGTAATTACCAAAGCCAGTGATGGTGCATACTGATTTGAGGTAATCAGTGATGTTGAGTGCCCTATGCTGGGAGTAGAACCAACACTGTTTTACATCCGGGTCAAAGCAAAGAGAGTTATATTTAATCAGAATTGGCTATGGATGACTTTGTATAGGATGGCTGTTTCTTAGACCCAGACATTGGTGAAAGTCTCTTCCCTGCTGCGTGGGGAGAGTGGCTGAGCCAGGTGCAGGGTGACGGCAGGGTGTCACCCTGCAGGCCTCTGAGAACTGCCCACCCTGTTGCGCTCTGGCCTGCCTCTCAGCTGTGCGGTGGTGAAGTCAGGCTGCTGTATACATAGGCTTTTATAAAATCAGTATGTGATCATGTTTATAAAATTCAAGTAAGAGTAGCTAATGTATGAGATCACTGAAGAGGAGTGCTGGGATCTTAAGCAGCTGAAAGAAAACGTTGCCTGTTTTAATTCAAAACTCTGATTTCAAGGACAGTCTGATGAGACTTGATGATTATTCCTGATTTTGTATCGCAGATGAACTAAAATTCAGAATAGTGATTGGAGAGAAATGGCAGAACCATTTTCATAAATCAGTATCAAACTTATTAGAAGAGAATTTTATTTCCCTGTATGTCTATATAATAGTAATGGTATTAATCTCAATAGAGTGTCCTGAATCCGTGCAGTATTCCCATATGCTCCAGTCCAGTCTTCTCCCTCCTGATTTGACAATTTAGTAGGCCACTGTGACAGCTGTTTCTCCTGCAACGTGCAGAGACTTCCTCATTTAATCCTTGCTGAGTTTACTGTAAGGTGCTGCATTTTGGCTAGACCTTGCTCTCTTTAGGGACTTCATTGATGCCCAAGCAGAATGCATGCCAGCAGATTGTGGAATATAACTTGTAATACAAAAAAAACCAGGAGGTGAAAGTGCACAAATTTCTTAGGCCTTTGTTTATTATGTATTCTGTAGTAACTAATTCCTCCAGGACAGTTTATATCTAGATTTGTCCAACTTCAGTGGGAGCATGTTGAGCGAGCATGGAATGGAGTGCACAGCACACAAGATCTAATCTAGCAATGGCATGTGTGCAAGTGAAACTTCGTGTTCATGCGTTGCCCCAGGGATTTCGCTGAGGCTCTGCCTGGGCACACGGTTCTGCCTACATGGAATAAATGGCAAATAGGAGTCATGTGTCTGAAAGCAGCACAGAGCTGTCAGATGCTTGTTTTAGCCAGATTTTACTATTTGTGTAAACACTGTAAGCACTCTGTTGCAAATCTTGGAAAACATTTCGCTCTGCCTTCTTTGTTTTGGTTTGATTTTATTTGCATGCATCATTTTACATGTGAAGAAATTAACCCAGTATAACCAACCAGCTTACACAGCAGGTAGAATAAGGTCTTACAACCAAAATTTATTTTCTCATGTCCTTTCTGTTCTGGAACATAATTTTACCAAAAAAACCCAGTTTGACACTGATTTGCTCATAACAAATGTTAAAAAAAATAATCCAGATATCCACTGGTTTGTGAATTGGAGTTGCACACACTGAAAATGTACTAGGCTCAAACGTTTACTTTAGACAATGATTCTGAACACTGGGAAGTTGTGTGTCTTACATGCAAATATTAGTTCTTTCATCTGTCTTCGGAACAAGCAAATATTGGGAGACGAACTTGCTCATCCTTTCACTGCCACTTGGGTGAAGTATTTTAGACACTGAGGTACAAATTTGCTTTTGATGTTGGCTTGTTTTTCTATATATCTTTAGGATAATAAATACAGAGAAAAGATACATTCTTTATTAACTTCCTAGAGACTGGACATCTGATTTATGGCTTCAAAGTGTCTCGATTTAATCTGTCAAAACTGATTTTAAACTTCATTTGTCTTCTGGTTTTGGCAGCACTTTTTACCTTGAATTCAGCTGTTTGACATGCATTGTACCAGAGTCACATTTTAAAAACATTTACAGTACGTTGCAAAAAAAGGTTCAGTTTGGTACATCTGCTTTCAATATTATGCATCTCTAAAAGTGAAAACAATTTGAGAGTTGACATTGGGAATGTTCTTGCTGTAGCTGTGAGCATGGTATTTAGGTAACTTTTACAAGAACAGGGTAATAATTAGAGAAAATGAATTGTCACTGAATAGAATTTTCTTGTGATTATCACCAATTACAGTTAACAGCTCCAGTGGCCTGCTGTAGATGCAGAACGTGGTTTCCCCAAGTGGAAAGACAGGCCATTTCTCAAAAGATTATTTTTTTAAATTACTTTCAGAGAGAGACTGCGTTCCTGATGCGGCATTAACAGCCACCTTGGGCTTGGCACAGACGCCTCACAGTGTAGGCTACCATAAAGGAGCAGAGCCTCAACTGTGGGCTTCTCTCCAGACTCTGCCTTTCAGGCACTGACCACCGCTCCTTTTCAGACTCTGAGTGGTAGAGTTGGCGTAGTGGGAAAATAGTGCGTTGCAGGCAGATGGTGGTACAGCAAGAAGGAGCTAGGTACCAGGTGGTGAGCCTTACAATAAACAGTGTTTTAGTTCTGCCAGAGTTGGAAGAGAGAGATCTTCTCCAAGTCTACATACAGCTCAGGGTTCCCCTGTAAAGCCCATGGTTTTTAATCATGGCTACATAGGCTTTTTTGGTCAGCAACACAGTTTTTCCCCATCTTGCTTTTTTTTCAGCCCTACTGTCACTATGTATTAGTTTTTTCCTGCACTAGTCTGCATGATTATCAGCAGGGGAATATCATGTAAGTCAGGATCACATAAGAGGATGTATTAGCAATAGAAGCACAGGGTAATGGGGAGCTGGATGGACGTGCTGGCAGTGCAGGTAGATCAGAAGGCATTACCTTGGGAATATTTGGTAGAAAGGCCTGGCAGTGAAGTGAGGGCTGAGAGATCCAAGTCAGAGATGGAGCCTGTGTTATGAAGAGCTTGTAGTAGGGAATGTTGAAAGTAAGAGTGAAAGGAAGAAGCAGATTGAGGGTGCAGTGGTCTGGTTTTTAGCTGCATGGAGCTACCTTTGATGACCTGTCATCCAGGAAGCAATGTCAGAGACTGAATTTTTAAGTGGTGGTAGGCAGACAATAGTCAGCAGAGTCAGTGTGGTTATGTGTGGGTTTATAATTGAGATCAGCAGCGTGAAGGTGAAGAGGGAGGAGAGAAATAAAGAAAGGACTAAGCTCTTTGAAACTGAGAGGACACAAACAGGATCTGTTCCCTGGACAGCTCACTGGAGTAACCACGTCTCCCAGTGCATCACAGGGCTTGGCCATGATTCCCACCAGTTAGAACAAAATAACCTGGTGTTTGTGTGTGCACTCACCAGTTCAGAGAAGTCTGCTGGGGACTGACACTCCTAGCTTGCATTCGCCTTGAACCTGTCTGGCGTGGCATTGGGGGATTATTGCCTGCATTCTCATCAATGTAAGGAAGGATTTAAGCAGTTTCATTTTTTTTTTCTGTACGTGCCTGATGCTGAGCCCGGGGTTTTTATTCTTTCAATTATGCTCTGTAGCACTTGGAATGCTTAACAGAGCCAGGCACAGGCAGTGCATAGGGATGAGAGCACTGGAATAATAAAATAAACAGCGGAAACCCACAGCTGAACTACCAGATGCTGGGGTTTGTCAAGAGTTTTTTATAAGAACACAAGGACTCTGACTGGGGTCATTATCCCCACCAGCCACTTGTCAGCATAAGTCTATCTCCTTTCTTTTCCCTACTATCTCCACTGCTCCATATAAAATGTCTCTGTCCAACCATGACTGAAACAACTGCTAAGCTACTGCTTCCTTGGAAGAGAGGACCCACAATGCCCCCTACACAGGGGTGTGCAGGGCACTGTGTCACCTCTGGAGACATTGCTGCGACGTAGGGCTTGCCTTGGAGTATAGGAGAGCAGAGGGAGACACAGGTCACCAGGCGATAGGGTGTTTAGGAGGAACTTGTTTTCCTGCTTTACTAAAAGCACTGATGTGAAAGTGTGAGGAGTTCTCTTAGCTCTGAGCATGGGTTGCAGGGGCAGAACATAGTGTGTGTGTGTGTCAGTGCTCTCCCTGCCTCTTCTCATGCTCTCACCCTTCCCCAGTTTCTCTTCTGCCAACCATTAACTGCTGGTCTTTACTACCACAACCTAAGCCCAGCAGCGCAGTTTGTCTCTGCTGCGTGTCAAGAGGTTTGACATGCCGTGTTTGGCCCATGATGCGCACATAAGGTGCAGACACCTAAAGCTACATTTGTGCCATGGGCACTGCTGCTGTGCTGAGTGGCCCTGCCTCATCGTTCCTTTGTGCTCTGCTGCCTGTATCCATCAGTCTCTTAAGCTGAGTGCTTTCTGAGGCAGGAGTCAGATTTTTGGTCATTTCTGTGCAGAATAAACTGCAATGGCATTATAATCCTTTGTGCTTTGGCAGTATTAATAAGTAAATAGCAGGGCATGCTGTAGAACTGCACGGCTCTCGCTGTTTTTAGAAAGAACAGCCCCCTCTCCAATGCTGAGGGGAAGAAGGACACAAGGTTCCCTGACAGCTCTGCCATGTCTCTGTGGTTTAGACAACCACTGCCTGTGTCTCAGAAGTAAAAGCTGGGGACAGCTCACTTGCAGTGGCTGCACCTCAGTCGGGTGGGTCTGAGGAAAGAGGCCATGGATGATCCTGAGGAGACCACAGTAAGTCTGATGCTCTGGCCTCTGCTGGATGGATGTTCTGCAGCAATGGAACTAAGAACTATCAGTGGGCATTAAAGGGAAAGTAAAACCGGAGCAGGCAGTACATGTGCCTGACAGTGATTTTAACGTGTAGCAGTCTGAGCATCAAGGGTCTGAGTCCAGAAGGAAGGTCAAGAGAGATTCCTACCATAGCCAGGAATTGTTTTCTTTTTTACCTTGTTTATTTTCTATGCAGTTAGCAAAACGTGACTCTTCATTATGTGTGGCGTAACCAGTCATTATCTGTATATACATGGCTGGGATTCAGTTACACAGAAACAAGATACTTTGCTTCTCCACACAGACTGAGAAGAGGAAAATGCACTGACGTGCTGGGGATATAGACCTGAGCTTTGGGAAGCCGCTCTTGCTCGTGCAGGACTAGTCGCTGCAGCATACATACTGGTGTTTCTGTAGAGCTTAGCACTTACTAAGCGTATCCACTGAGTAAGTGCACGTGGCCAGCACCACAGCACCTGACGTCTGGGCTTGCTGTTGAACCAGGCTCTGAGCAGTTTTGCCAGCCTAGCCCTGGGCCCAGGCTAATATGGCCTCTGGAGACAGGCTTTCTTATGGGGGGTGGGAACCCCTCCCAGGTGTTACCCTGCAGAGTGAGGACTTAGTAGCTGAAGTCATGCCAGCTGAGAGGTCCCTGCAGCATGCTCTGAGGTGGCCCAGCTTTGCTGTTGCTAGTCAATTCTTTCCTACCTTTACTTTTTGGAAAACTACTGCTAATGATTTACAGTGCAAAAAATGCACAATACTTGCTTTTGTAATATTGCAAGTAGTGATTTTGGAGCTGCGCTGCTCTCGTCTTTTCTCTCCTGCTGACTGCCAGGATCCATGCAAATGAAGGGTTATGGCAATGAGGAGGAAAAATTCCTTGTTTTTCTCTTTTTGGGTAGTTGTGACTTCTTGGAGGTTGCATTCCTCGCCCTTCACCACAGCTAGTTTCTTAGTCAATGCTCAGGATCACATGGATTTTTGCCAGGTAAACACGGATTTTTGTGAGCTGTACTCTTCTCTGTCGGCAATCATTTTAGCTCTAAAAGGCCGTGGCTTAGCGTGGGGCTTGGATGACACACACATTCAGCTTCCAGCTCCTTTATTTTTTAAATGGCTTTAGTTACTCCCTCTCTGCTGTCTTTTGCAAACCAGCCATAGGGTTTAGATGTATTCTGCAGAACTTGTGCTAAACCAAACAAGGCAAACCTAAGAAAGGCTTAATTAAAACAACAGAAATCTCACACTCACTGACTCTATTGTTGGAGCCCTTTTTGCCTGTAAACAAAAAATTCAGATGGCTGATTTTCCCCCTCAGTTTCATAAGTGGTTACTGAGCTTCTGCAGTTGCTACATTCCTTAAAAAGTTATTATTTCTTTTTTGGTCACACACTGGGGGACTCCATTGTTTTCAGTGGTGCCTATTGAGTTAGGCCCATCGACAGCAGAACCCATTCTGGGTTGTTAAGTTTGGAGGCACAGTAGTATAATTTGGTGACTTTATTCTATTTCTTAGCAGAGACTTGTATTAAAGTCACGCACACACAAAACCAGAATAACCATCCTTATCCCTTCCCCTAAACTCTGAGAGCATGAAAGGACCCAGCCAGGCAGCCTCAGGTAAAACATTAAGAATCTGCTGGCTGAACAAAGTTGCTGTTCTGATGCTACAGCAGAATAATAAGTAAAAAATAAATGTCGGATAGCTGTGTTTAGGCACATATCAGGCAGAAGTAGCGAAACAACATTGCTGTCTTGTGTTGTTAATGATTCTAGTACAGTACTGTTCTAGTGTTGACAATTTAACGAGGTTCCTTGGAAAAACTGGCTGTGTTTAGGAGAGGATTCACACAAACGATTCATGATCTGGAGAATGTACTATACTGTGAGAAAATGAAGGAGGAGGCCAATTAGTCACTGAAGAAAAGGTAGGAACAAAGTCTGAAATTATCGACAAAGAGAGAATACCAGGTATGTCTTGGGCTTTCATCTACGCAAATGCATAATGAGACCCAGTGCCTAGGAAATGAAGTCAAACAAGTTCAAGCTATATAAAATTCATGCTAAGAACCATGGAACAAACTACCACAAGCAATTCTTCATCATTTAAAGATTCCACTTGGAGATTTGATGTCTTTCTAAAAGATACACTCTAGATCCAACAGCGTGTGGTTAGACTAGATGCAGATATCCCACATGAAATGCAAAGCACCAAGCACATTGGCATTCTTTCTGGGTTCAGCCTGTAAACTGTGTGGTCTTCGGAAGTTGCTCTCTATTCCTGTGCTATGCCTGCTGTTAAACAGACTCAGTCACTTCACCATAAGGTCTCCATTTCCCATTTAGAAGTAGTTCTTGTAAGGCGTGTTTCTGGCTCTTTAGTCCTGACATTTAGGGAACCTTGCACACCTTTTGGCCACACTTTACCTGCTATAGGAACATTCCTATCTCCACAGCTCTTAACCTGGCATTTTTTTTTCCAGCACTGAATTGATGTAAAAGTGCACATTCCAGATATAAATGCTCATCCCTCATTATCAAGGTTAGCAGTGTGCCAAGGTGATGGGAAGGAGGAAGGGAATGGGACATCTGCCCAGAATTGTAACAAGCTGGACTTTCTCAGTCTGAGGCCCTCATATCTAGTCTGAGTAGAAGGTGATAATTCTATCTGTGGCTCTCTGCTCAGTTTGGTTATTCAGCAATGTTTACTGAGTTGCTGGCTACAGTATGTGTATCTTTAATTGAGCACTGAAAGCTTTTATTAAAATGGAGATGTTAGAATTCATCCCTCCAGTGTGCATCTTTAGATACTCGGTTCTAGAAGACTTTGTAGGTCTGATCTTGTACCTTGTAGTTTTGTAGTACTGTTATTTCACTGGCAGTGACTCCTGATTGACAACCAGACAAGAACTGGACCCGGAGACAATATGATTAAGGAATAACTCTCAGTTTCAGTGGATCAATTAGATCAGCGTGTTAGAATTATTTCATGCCCTTCATGTGTGCTTGATGATGGGGGTGGTCAGCAGAAGAAGTCCTGTAAATCTGAAGTGTCATCTGTAATTAGAGTTTTGAGGATGCCATAATGCTGGAATGTGTTGGACAGTGTGCAAGTATGTGCACTTTCCTGAGAGTTTTTGTTTAGTATTTTGTGCTGCTAAGTTGAATTATGGAGTGATGGGACTTTGGTGGAGGCAACCTTTACCTCTGCGTGGATGCATTTGGTGAGTTCTGTACCGAGATTTCTAGGCATTTTTCAGAGGGAAGTTCAATGCAACGATAAGAACCAACAGGAAAACTGGGTCATATCACAGGTTCTTTAACCTCATCATTCTTTGTCTTATCTGAAAAAAGGGGTAAAATAATCCAGATGAGATTTAACTGCTGGGTCTGACTGCCTTTGGGCTGCTTCCTTGTTGGCTCACAGTGAAGGAAGTGTGTACCTGCTACCATCTGCAAAGAACAGGATCTGCCAGCGTAAGATGTGGAGAAAAAAAGGTAGCATAAAATATAGAAAAAGATCTGCTGGAGAGGGTTCAGAAGAGAGACAGAGGGAAGTGATCAGAGCTCTGGAAAACATGATTTATGAGAAGAAACTGAGATAATGAGGGCTGTGTAACACTGGCAAGAGAAGACTGATTGGGGACAGCCTTCAAAGACATAAAAGGCTGCTGTGGAGGGCAAGAGAGTGGACTCTTCTCCATGTCCACTTTGGACAGGGCAATATGTAACACACTAAGTTGTGCTAAGGGGGCTTTAAGTTAGACGATAAGAAAAAATTTCTAAGTCAGGGGAAACAAGTGAATATGTTGCTGGAAATGCTGGGGAATTGCTGGAGGCTGTAAAGGACAGCTTGGCCAAACACCCCCTTAAGCTTGTGAGACTGGATTATGCTGCAGGGAGACAGGATAGAGTAAATCACCTTCTGAAGACTCAGCCCTGTTTTCTGTGATTGCATAATCTGTGTATCAGAGTAAAGGACTTCTTGTGATTACAATGATACTTGCTTCACTGGAATATCCATCTTCATGTAAGCACTGAGATACCTTATTCTCATGACTTGCGTGGTAAGTGCAGACCCGGTTTACAGAAGGACGCAGAAGGTAGCAATGCTTAATCAAAGTAGAGAGTACTCCATGTACCTCCTAATCCATAGCAACTGCCCACTGTCGTCACTGGAAGATTCACACAGGGCTTTTAGCAGAAGCTAAACTTCTAATTGTTGTTTGTTCATCTAAGCCAGCACCATTTAGTGAGAACATTTCCTCTTTTTGTAGCAGTCCTTGTACCCTTTAATCTTTCTGCATCATCCTGTCCCTGTTTTTCTTCTTCCCTGTGCCTTTACCCCTTCACAGCAGATTCCACAATAGCCTCATTCTTACCCTGTCAAACAATCTGCTAAAAAAAACCCAGTGCAGAACAGGTAATGGTGAGGGTGTCATGGTTATTACCAGAATCTGACTTTCTGAAGAGGTAATACAGTCAAGATGTTCAGTCCTCCCAGCTGTCTGAATCTGGCCCGCTTTGGATAGACACCGTAACTAGTTATACTGAAGTCATAGAGGAGAGTTTTTCTTCTTACTGTGTTGCATGGTGTAGAGATATTTATTGCACCAATAACTCGTATGTTTGACACTGTCCTTCAGAAGACTGTTCTCACTGGCGATGACATTAAGGTTTGTGTTTTAACAGGCACTGCATATATCTACGGTCCTAAGAAAGTGATTATAGATAGCTGCATTTCTCAGACTTGTGTAAAGTTAGGGAGAAGTGCGCTCTGTTGTGGAGAGCGTGCAAGAGGCCCGTTCACTGGCAGCGAGCGCAGAAGGGTAAATTCTACTTAAATAGAATTAGTCCCAGGCATGGTTCTGGTAAAATAGAAAATGACATTGCAAATCACTTGGTGTTAAATATATTTCAAATCAGTCCTTGAAATGATGCCAAAATCCTGGCAGAAAGAAATGTCAAACAATGAAAACAGCAAATGAAAAGTAGCAGGGGTAGGCTGTTGCTCTTTTCAGTGTATACTGGGGAAACTGTCTTGAGTTTTGTTTCTGGCAGTGTTAATTCTAAGCTGCAAAGAAGCCATTACTGTATTAGGTATCAAGTGTTAAATGATAAAGGAGACTGTGTAGGTGAAATGGTTGCCTGTTTGTGGTAGCAAGAGCACAAAGAGGTCTAGAGGAGATGCAGATTACATAGTGAGAGATCTGCAGTGAGTCTAGACGGAGGTTGTGTATGTGAAGATGTCTCCTTTTTCATAAGAGAATGGAGAAACCAATGCAAGTTCCATTTGGAGAATATGTAGTCTTCAGTAATCAAATGCTTTTTAACTGTAGTTTTTCATCACTCATGTAGAAAGAACCAGGAAAAAATGTCTGCTCGTGTAACAAGTGAGCTTGGAGTGAAGATGTCAGTAGAGAGGAGAGACTTGTGAAGCCTCTCATAGGAAAGGAGCTTAATTCGCACTTTTTGGAGGGCCAGAAAATGGAAGACAGCCCATAGCTGGAAGCTGATGTGCAGTACAGGTTTACTAGCTCCCCTCCGTTGTCTTCCCTTGATGTGTTCCCATCACATAGCAGCATGGAAAGTTCTTTCTAGACTCCCAGTGCATTTTGATTCCTGTTATGAGTAATTTTCTGTCTCCTTTGACTATGAGTAGACTGGTTTCCGAATATATGCATCAGAATTAGGTCCTGAAGACTGGATGTTGTGCCTCCAGATCCCACCAGACCTTTTCTTCCGTCTAGATTGCACTGAAAAGATCAAAATGCTTTTCGTTCCCAGCTTCCCTCTTTGTTTAAAGTTTACCATTTCTGCATAACCCTCTATGATCTACAGTGATTCTGTCTTTGTAGCAGTTACCTTCTGTGGCTTTTACTGACTTGGTGACACTTCCAGGCTTCTAAATCTTTGAGCCCAGCATCGTGATGGAAATAATTCTTGTTGTGCTCTGTTGTAAGTATGGGTGGTGGGGTTTTTCCTTTTTAATATATGTAGTGTACTGCTGAGCCAGGCAGACATAAAATTCCTTCTTGGGACAGAGAGACATATATGTTTACACAAGACACATGCAAGGTGCCATATGGCAAAACCCCAGTTTTCATTGCCTGCACATCCTTGCGTTTCAAATGTTTGGGAGAGCATGTACCCCTGTGGAGTCTTTACATGGTCTGCTGGCTAGAACTTCCATGGAAAAGAGAGACTAAATGGACTAAGTAAAGTGTGGGGGAGTGGAGATCTGGGAGTTTAAAAGTTCAGGGTTTAAGAAGTAAATGGGAAAGCAGTAACCCACATGCAGTTCATAGTAGGCATGCTCTGGCTATTAGTGAATTAAATGACTTCGAGGAAAAAAACAAAAGGAATAGATTTTCTCAAACAGTGCATGTATGGAAAGATCCTGTCTTCTCAATGGAGTCGTATAATCGATGACGAAAGCATGTTTACAATAGGAACAATTCAAGGACCCTCATCACAAAATGTGTGAACTTCTGTCTTGAAAGAGTCACTTTGAAGTTCTTTTAACCTACAGGCCCCGTCTAACTGCAGGCTGCTGTGAAAACCCTGGTGGTGTCCATTTAGAGCAACAAAAAAGACAAACCAAAGGGGACAAGGGCAGGTGAGTGTGTACATAACCCTAAACGGTGTAGAGTTGTCTTATACCTTACACCAGTATGCACAATGTCATTTATTCAGTGGGTGTGGATTGGTTCATCCTGGTTCAGCTGGTCTTTGGGAGTACAGGTTGCTGGTCAATCTGATGTGTGAGAGCAGGGACTTTAAACCAGACGCACTGACAGCAGCTTCTGTGTGTTATGTGTGTTGCTTACACTGGAAAAATACAGTTGTCTGGTACCCAGATAGTGTGACCAGCTTCAGCTAGGGTTAAAGCTTGCACATCTAAATGATTCAACGGATTTGGTAGAGCCAGCTTTGCACAGTGTGGTGGCAGTCTTGCATCTGTGGCATCCTGGAACATCTGCTGGTGAGACACAGGTGGGAGAGGGTTAAAGATGGCAGTGGAGGAGGGGTTTCAAACTGAGCTTAGAAATGGAAGGGAAATGGAGATGAGTGGAGAAGTGGGAAAGGAGAAAGGGGGCAATGGCTGTATTTGTGTCTCCTTGGAACATGTGTATTCATAAGGTGGCAGAGGCACCCTTATTCTCCTGTGTTTGGCAGGGCAAGGAGAATCACAATGATATATCCTACCTATCAGAAATACTGAGAATTAAACCTAGTCCAAACACAGTCTTCTTAAAAAAAGAAAAAGAAATACATCAAATTTCATTATACTGAGCTTATATTCTCCAAGTGCCCATTAGGAGGGTTTTAGGATTTCCTTTTAATTAAGTTAATGTTTGTTGAGCTTAATATTTTCCTAAAACATTTATTTTAATGTCTTTTCCCCCTGTTACTAAAATCCAAGCGGTGAGGAAGGATAACTGACCACAAAAAAGGCCAGATGTGCTGAGAACAATATTTTTCAGATTGCCTGGCAACAGGCAAAAGGTGATTGTAACTACAATGAATGTAATGACAAGACCTGTGTTTCATCATCGCTGCACAAGGTTTTGTCCTCATTGCCACAAAAGAGGGCAATGGTCATTTTCAGTTTGCTTGCAGCTCTGTTTGGAGGCATAATTTAGAGGTCTGAGATCCAAATAGTAAGCCAAGAATGTTGAGTTTGAAACCTGAGTGTAGTGAAAGACTCCTTGTGATAGTAGACAGTTATTTTATTTCTCTGACAATCTGTTCACTGTTGCCTAAAATGGTTATATTCTTACACATCTAGAGCCGAACTCAGAACATCAACTAAGGCTGTGAAGTCACTGGAACCTAAGCACATGGCATGTGTTTTCCTGAGTCTTGGCCATGCTCACTAACTTCAACAAATGTTGTGAACGTCTCTGCTGGAAATCTAAACTACATGACATTGCAAGCCATTTTAGCAGTGAAAGATGTAGTGTATTGTTACTGCGTTCTTCACCTGCCTATTGGACTGCAAGATTACCTTTAAAATGTCAGAAAGTCAGATATGGGAGCCATATCTATCCACATACTCAGAGGTGAAAAGGTTACTGATCTCTAAACTACTGAAATGTTTTCAAATTGTTTTAAGTTTGACTGATACAAAATTAATCAGGCTTCTTTATTTGGTAATGCCAACCCTACTTATTCACTCTGAAAATACGGTGTGTAGCCTGAAAAAAGAAATTCCACAGAACAGAAATAAAATGCAATCCAAATAACTTGTTTTAAAAATAAATTGAACATGAAATAACAAATATAGATGTAGCCAACGCTTAGGGTGCAGAATTTACTAGAAAGACACACATGGGTTATATTTATCTTTCACAAGTTTTTAAGATTGATACTAGACAGTTTGTTTCACTAGCTGGGTTGTTTTAGTTTAGAGGAGTTTTCTTAGCCCTTCTATCTTCACTCATACATCAATGTGAAAGTAAAGAAATGAGTTTTTCTGCTATAGGATTTGATAGGATGGTTCAAAAAAACTTGGAGGAAAGAGATCCTGTTTTTTTATTCTGATCTTATTGAATGTTGTTGGTTGTAACCCTAATCTTTTACAGATGCATATCAGCTGTATCTATTTTCAAGTAGGCAGAGGATCTGCCACATCTGTTTTGATACACAAATATAGGACAAGTTGGATCTTCACTTGACTCTCACCATACAATATGGACTGCTCTGTAATAGCCATCCAGGTTGGACGGGGCTTTGAGCAGCCTGGTCTAGTGAAAAGTGTCCCTGCCCGTGGCAGGGGGGTTGGAACTGGGTGGTCTATAAGGTCCCTTCCAACCCAAATCATTCTATGATATGATTCTGTGAATCTTTTGGCTCTCACTTACTGTGTTTTTAGTAAGATAGTGTACAAGCATTATAAAAAAATGAAGCCAAGTCTCTACCAGCTGTATGAAGCAGGCCTAAAAATTTGAACAGGTTGTAACCGATACAGAGATCTAGGGTGAACCTGGAATGTGGTGAGAGCTGCTTTGTTCAGCTTTGAGATACGGACTCTTGAATGCAGCAGTGAAAATTTAGTGGTGTTATTGTTAATGACTTCAGTCCTCAGGTATAGATAAACAGCAAGAAAGGAGACTCGGAAATCTCTTGTCTTGATTCTTTGGAGAAAGAATTGTTACCTTCCTTTGCCAGTTTAAATGAACCAAAGGAGCTGTGCGTGACAAATGGTCGTATTGATAGTCAATGTGTTTGACGCCATGGGCTGGCCAGTGGGCTTAAAGAACTGCACAATTAGCAGAATCACAGAATGGTAGGGGTTGGAAGGGACCTCTGTGAATCATCTAGTCCAACCCCCCTGCCAAAGCAGGGTCACCTAGAACAGGCTGCACAGGACCTCGTCCAGGCAGGTCTTGAAT